>Ga0209048_10004263_pt1 | contig 13700 bp, 12 predicted proteins | sample FrelakmetCRP12CR_FD_187146 | JGI IMG/M metagenome (GOLD analysis project Ga0209048, IMG submission 187146) | Freshwater lake sediment microbial communities from the University of Notre Dame, USA, for methane emissions studies - CRP12 CR (SPAdes)... | ecosystem: Environmental > Aquatic >... | reverse complement strand
GGGCCACCGTGAACAGATGGCGGCGAGGATGCAGCGTCTTCTTTGCGCCGGTGACCGCCCCTGCCTTGATGAGATCGACCATGGGCGGGCAGAGGAACTCGGTGTGGATGCCGAGATCTTTGCGGTCCCTCAAGTAAGTACATACGGCCGCGGGCAGCTCGCCGACGCCAATCTGAATCGTGGCGCCATCGGGCACCATGTCGGCGATCTTCTGCCCAATGAGTTCATCCACCGGTCCGGGCGTGCTGCGCGCAACCTCAGTGAGTGGCGTGTGGTTCTCGACGACCGCGCCGACCTCGGAAATGTGGATCCGCGAGTCACCGTGCACGCGTGGCATGTACTCGTTGACCTCGACGAGGACGCGCTTGGCACAGCGCGCCGCCGTCGACGTGAAGTCGTTGGCGACACCGAACGTGAAGTAGCCGGCGCGATCCATCGGCGACACGGTGGTGGCGCAGACGTCTACCTGCATGTGTTCGCGGATCAAGCGTGGCAACTGGTGAAAATGGTTCGGCACGTAGTAGTTGAGTCCAACGCGCACCAGACCGCGCTCGCCGCCGCCCACGAACCCGGAGCAGCGCTCCACCGTGTCGGCGAGATCCAGAGCCAGCACGGAATCCATCGCGGTTTGCATTGCCAGACTGCTGAAGATCCGCAACTTCTTCAGGTCGCCCTCGCGCAAGCGGTTGGCAAACGCCCAGAGCAGCGCCGGAGGCTCGGCTTGCCCGGTGCCGTAGATCAACAAACCGCCATCCGCAAACGAGGCAACCGCGTCCTCGGCGGTGGCGAGCTTCTCACGGTAGGGCGCCGCGTAGGGGTTGGAAGTGTACATGGGATCCTCCGTCTCCGAAGAAACCTAGCGCGGCGTGCCTCAGACCAGCAAGCGTGTGGCGCGCCTCGAATACCTGATCTTCGGGGTTTCGGTGGACTCTCTTCTGAGGTAGCTTCAATAGCCGTGCTCGGGGTGCCCGGTGGGACTGCGTTCAGAAACTGCGGTTCGTCTTCAGGGAGGGGCAGTGGAATCGAACGATAGAGCAGGGTCGACCACCGCATCCAAGCTGCCGTCGCGGACGTTGCATGAGTTCGTCAGACGTGGGGCGCGGGTGCTCGAAGGTCCGGGGCGACGTTTCGTGCGGCTCGACGAGCAGAGTTTGCTCGCGGCGGCCTGCCGCCGGACGCGATTGGATGACTTTGGAGACGGCACGTTCCGCGAGCCGTTCCGGCGCCTGCTGCGCTCCATCGAGGCTGAGGCGCGGCTCAATCTCTTCGGTCGGATCGCGGCGCGCGAAGACATCACTCGCATCCTCGCCAACCGTCTCAGGCTGCAACGCGATCGCCGCGAGCATCCCGAAATCGCCGCCGGGGAGATCCGTCGGCCGCTGTTCATCGCCGGGTTGCCACGCAGCGGCTCAACGCTGCTCTACAATCTGCTGGCGCAGGATCCGGCCAATCGCGTCCCATTGAATTGGGAGACGTTGCATCCCTCGCCACCGCCCGAGTGGGCGACGCACGAGTCCGATCGGCGGATCGACCGCGCCGACCGGGAGATTCGCTGGTTCAGCCTTATGGCCCCCGAGTTCCGCAAGATTCACCCCGTGGGCGCGCGCTTGCCTGAGGAGTGCGTGGTCATCTTGAGTCACTCTTTCCTGAGTTTCCAGTTTTCCTCAACCTATTTCGTTCCGTCGTACCAGTCGTGGCTGGAGCAGCAAGACTTGTGTCCTGCCTACCGCTTCCACCGGCAGTTTCTGCAGCATCTGCAGTGGCGCTGCGGCAGTGACCGGTGGGTGCTCAAGGCGCCGCCGCACCTGCCGGGGCTGCGCGCACTGCTCTCGACGTATCCCGACGCGAATGTGATCCTGACGCACAGGGATCCGCTGGAGGTCGTCGCCTCCGTGGCCAGCCTGCACACCGTGCTGCGCCAGACCTTCAGCGACGCCGTCGATCTACTCGCTGTCGGCCCCGAAGTCACTCTGATGTTGGCCGACGACATTCGGCGTGGCCTACAGGCGCGTGACGAAGGCCGTGTGCCGGCGGAACGATTCCTCGATGTGACGTACACCGCCCTCGTCCATGACCCGCTGGCAACTGTCCGGCGAATCTATGCGCACTTCGACTTGCCGCTGACGCCGGCCACGGAAGCGCGCATGCAGCGCTTCCTCGCGGAGCACCCGCAGGATGAACACGGGCGCCACGAGTACTCGCTGGAGCAGTTTGGTCTGGATGCCGACACCGAGCGCGAGCGTTACGGTCGCTACCGGGAACGCTTCGGCCTGTAGTGACTGACGGTCGACCGGCCGTGCGACTCCTCTACATTATTCTCAAAGACCTGCGCGTCATCGGACGGGAACGGGCGGCGGCGGTCTCGATGCTCATCCTCCCCCTCATCGTGATCACGCTGGTTGCCAGAGTGGAAGGCAACCGCCCGAGCATTCTCCTCGCCGTCGTCAACAACGATCAAGGGCGCGTCGCTGACGCCCTACTCCGCGTTCTGCGCGAGCACCTCACGGTGCAGGAAACGGATCGGCAGAATGCGGAACGGCTCGTGCAGGTAGGGAACAGCGCGGCGGCGGCGCTCATTCTTCCCCCTGGAATGAGCGAGCGCTTCGTGAAAGACCAGCCCTCGGCGGTTGAGCTGTTGACTGATCCGGCACAATCCCGCGACCTCGAAGCCATCCGCATCATCTTCCTCTTGGCGAAACGTGAAGCCGCCGCGATCGACGACCCCTTCGCCGAAAAGCTGCTCACCATGCACGAGCGCAGCTTGACAACCCGGCAGCTGGACGTTCCGCGTCTCGATCAGCGCGTGCCCGGGCTGACTGTGATGTTTGTGCTGATGAACATGGTCTTCAGCATCCCGCTCGGTCTCTGGGAGGAGGAGGAGTATGGGACGAACAAGCGGCTAGCAATTGCACCGGTGTCGTACGCGACGGTCTTGAGTGCCAAGCTGCTCGCGCGGGTGCTACTCGGCACCGCGCAACTGCTCCTGCTCCTGCTGTTCGGGCACCTGATGTACGGCCTCACCCTGGGAAGCTCGACGATCGCGATGCCGCTGATCGCCCTGTGCAGCGTCTTCGCGATGGCGAGCTGTGCGCTGGCCGTCGCAACCGTTGCGCACACGCGCGAGCGGATCATTCCTATCGGTCTGGCGGTGACCTTCGCGCTTGCCAGCGTTGGCGGCTGCTGGTGGCCCTTCTTCATGCAGCCACATTGGTTACAGCTCTTCGGCAGAGGGTTGATGACGACGTGGTCGATGCTGGCCATCCACGACGTCATGCTACGCAACAAGACCGCGCTGGAGGTCGTGCCGAAGCTCGCAGTCTTGATCGGCCAGGGCTTGCTCTGGCTCACCGTCGCCCTGGCGGCGACGCGCCGCCGCGCCGCCGCCAGGTAGTACGCTTGTTTCAAGGCGGCGTGCTCGATCGATGTACGGACGGGGCTTCGTCCGTGGCCGCCTCCTGCGCCTGAATCGCGCGCATCAGCTCGCGCCGAACGACGTACACGTCCGTCAGCGGTGGACGGCGATGGCGCGTTACTTCCGCTTCGCTGTACGGCACGAAGTCGGCCGGCAGCTCGTTGGGACTGAACTCGTGCAGGATCCAGTTGAGTAGCACCGCGGTGTGCGCGTCATTCAGCTCCGACTGCGCGGTGCCGGGCACATGGATCAGGTACTCACGGCCGCCGGGGACCCACAGGAACTTCGCGACTTGGCCGCGAAAGGACGGCGCAGCGCCTGGCGCGCCGCCGCCGTCCGGGCCGTGGCAGCCGCGGCAGTGCAGCATGTAGTCGAGGTGCGGATCGGCAACCGCCGGCGCCGCGAAGAGCGCGCCCGCAAGGGCGGCGATCCGCACTACATCGCCGCGCTTCATTGCTCCGTGGCTATTCCCAGGACAATCGCGGTCGAACAGTTGTACGCCACGCTGGTCGTGCCGAAGCACCAGTTGATGTCGTTGCTGCGTTGCGGGAAGTAGACCGGCTTGTCACCCTGGTTGCGATGGCAGAAACACAGGCCGCAGATATCCTTGCCACAGCAGTCGTTGTACGAGATGACGTAGTCCTTTCCGTCGGATGGGTTGCGGCAGGTGCCGATCCATGTAACGGGGGACATCTCCGTGCCTGGCGGACACGAGCGTTGCGTGCCGCCGCAGCAACTGCACAGGAAGCCGTCGATCGCGCAGTGGCGCCAGTAATCGCAGTTCCCCGGATCGCCGGCCGGGGTTGATGGATCAGGCTCTCCCGGAGCCGGCGCCCGCGTTTGCCCGCGCACGCGGCTCACCGGCAGCAGGGGGATTGTTGCGCTGCCAACGAGCACCGCGGCAATCTGCGCCAGAAAGCTGCGGCGCGAACTGCGGCGCGCGACGCCGCGCGCCAGCCGGGTGAACCACCGGTCGATTGCGTTCATGATCCCGTTTCCTCCTCGTAACCCGTCGAACTTGTTAGCCAGCAGCGACCCATCCCTGTCCTGAGCCCAGTCGAAGGAGGTGAGCGGACCATAGAAGTGACGCTGGCCGCAGGCCCTACGCCACGTGCCGCGCACCCGCGTCGCGACGCAGATAGTCCTGTACCGAGCCCACGCCCTGCGCCATCGCTTCGAACAAGCTCTCGACGTGCTCGCGAGTGTTCACCAATCCCTTGGCACGCAACACGCCGTCGGCGTCGATGAGTGCAGCGTATGGCAGTTTGCCAACCTGATAGGCCATCCCCAGCTCGTGGGACAGCACGTAGACGCGCTCAGCTAGTCCGAAGGCGTGGACGAAGGCGTCGTGCTCGTCGCGCGGCCCGTCGCTGGCGAGTACCAGCCGCAGGCCCGGCCGCTCCGCCCGTACCACGGAGTCGAGAACGGGCAGCAGCGTTTTGCACACCGGGCACGTCGGCGACACAAAAACGAGCAGCGTGCTCTTGCGCTCCGGATGGGGTCCACCAATGGTCCGAGGCAGCCCCGCCCAGTCGGTGAGCTCAAAGCGCGGCACCACCGCGCCGATGCGTGGGCCCTCGCGCCCAACGAGCGCCCCTGCCGGGGCGACGCGCTCGTGCAACACGCCGATCTGGCGCACGAGCGCCACCACCACCGCGGCGAGCGCGATCACCGTCACCCACAGAATGATGTTGGAGATCAGCAGCGCTTCAAGCATGGGCAGCCTCGCTGTGGGTTCCTCTTCTGACGAGCGTCGCGATCTGCGGCGCGTTCGCCAGCAGGCCATCAACCGCCGCATAGAGCAGCGCTAGCGTCGCTACCGCCGCAGCCACCGTAACGCAGTCGATCCACATCAGGACGCGCGCTGCGGCGGGCAAGGCGCTGGCCAGCGCTGCCGCGACAAGCACCCCGTTGCGAGCAACAAGCCCGACACTCAGCAACTGACGCCGCGCCGGGCCGGCGCAACCACAGTCGATGTCATGTCGGCCACGGATGAGGTTGATGCTGATTGCGCCCGCGTACAGCGCGAGCAGTCCCGCCGCCGTGCCTGCGGCGGCCGCAGCCACCCCAGGAATGCAGAGACCAAGCGCGACAGAGATCTCCGCACCGACAAGCAGCGCGGATATCGGTCTCAGCCAACGGTGCGGTACCAGCTGATAGTTGGCGAGCGCCGTCCGAAACGCCTCACGGTCGCGGAGTTTATGACTCGCCGCCCAGACGAACAGCAGCACCAGCGCCGCCCTCAGCGTGATGCGCAATGCCGGGTCCAGCGCCGCTGCGCTCATGGCCGTGCCTTTCCGTCCCAAGGTGCGAGCATGATGTCGCTCGTCCATCCGACCGGCGTGACACGGCGCATAAAGGCACCGCTCACGGCGTTGTAGACACCGAGGGCGCCGCTGAACTGCGAGGCGGTGAACAGCAACGGGGCATCGTCCTGCGTCACCTGGATGGAATTGATGGCCGCCGGGGCGAAGGTGTCGAGCAACCAGTCGTAGGTGTGATTGAGCGGCCAGGGCCACGTGCGCCCAAACTCCACCGGAAATCCGTAGATCGTCAGTCCCGGGTTGACCAGCCGTATGCGTTCCACGCGCCGTTGCGACGTCAGGTCGTAGACCCAGATCTGTTCGCCGTACTCCTTGTGTGTGTCGGCGCCGCCGCGGTGCATCAGCGAATAGAGCCGCCCGGTGCGCTGGTGCACCGCGAGGTGCTGCAGCCCGCCGATGCGCCACTCGGCGCGCTCGGTCTCGGTGAGCAACGACCAGGGCGCACCGAACTTGATCTCGGGACCCGACACATCCACCGGGTACACCTTGCCGTCGAACGAGACGAACAGCCACTGGTTGCCGTAGCGTACCGCCTTCTCGGTCACCGGATCCTGGCGCGGATCGAAGAACGGCTGGCTGCGCGTCTTGCTCGCTTCGTGCCCATCATCGTCGAGCGTCACCGTGAACACCGACCCATCGCCACAGATGCTGAAGAAGCGCCGCGGGCCGGCGGCGTACGCCAGGCTGCACCCCGGCGTCAGCACTTCCCCGGCGAAGCTGCGTTTCTCCGCGTCGACGATGCTCAACGACGTTCCCGTGGTCCAATTGAAGACCGCGACGAACCGGTCGTCGTCCGACAGCGCAGCATGGCCGAGTGCCACCGCGTTGGTCGCCCGCCGTGGCGGAATGACCACCTCACCAATGGGCGCGAGCGTCCGCGAATCGTAGATCTCGACCGCGTCGGTCCGTTCACCATGCGTGCGCCGCGCGTAGTATGTCGCGGGCACGTACATCTCCGCGCGCCGCGACGGGAAGAGCGGCATGATGGTTCCATAGCCGCCGTTGACGATGCCGAGGAAGCGGCCGTCGTCGAGGTCGACGAACGCCATGCGCGCGAGGACCAAGTCGGCTACGCCCGCCCAATGGGCGTGAGGGGGCTGCGGCAGCGTTTCGACCTTCCCCGGGCTCTCGACCTGCACGTCGGCGCTGACGGGCACCCAGGCTATGATCGCGACGAGTGCCAACGTTGGGAGGATGATCTGTCTCGGTCTCAACCCACGTCTCCAGGACGAGACGCGACTAACACGGCCGGAGCCTCAGCCGCAAGTAGGAATCGCCTCGTGAAACAACAGCCCGACGGTGTTGTCAGCCAGACGCGCCGGTGTTCCGCTTGGCTCGTTGCGTTCGAAGCAGCAGGATGCGCCGCTCAATCCAGGTCTCGCGCTCCTGGTTCGCTTGCTCAATGCGGTGGAACTTGCGCACGCCCCGCGGAATAGAAGGCGGAGCGAGTCGAGCCGCCCGCTTCCATAATGCTCGGATCCGCACCGGGGAGAAAGACTTGGGGACGCAGGGCCGAGTCGGCCGAGTTGTCAACTCGGAACAGTCGGCCCTGCGTCCCCAGATTCCTTGCCTCCCAGATTCCTTGCCTGGAGTGGTGATGGAAACGACATACACGCAAGCCCGCGCCCAGTTTGCGGCGCTCTGCGATCATGCAGCATCCACACTGGATCCGGTGCTGATTCATCGTCGTGGGGCGGAGGACGTCGCGCTCGTCTCCGCCGCGGAGCTGCGCAGTCTGCAGGAGACGCTGCACGAGCTGCGCTCCCCGCGGAACGCCGCACGCCTGTTGGCCGCGCTGTCGCGTGCGCGCTCGCGGAAAACCAGGCCGCAGTCGATCGCCGCGTTGCGCAAAGAGTTTGGCCTCGACCGGGCGAAGTGACCGGTGCCCAGCAAGCGAGCGTCGGTCTTTGAGGATGAGTTTCGCGAAGACCTGCGTCACTGGATCGACCCCTTTACAATAGTTGCACAGCGCCTGGGGCAGCGCGGCCAGTTGATCGGCAGCCGGCCCAGGCGCTGCGCCGGCCATGGTTGGGCCAACTTCGGACGGCTAAACGGTTGCCGCAGGCAAAGCCTTATGTTCACGCACGGCCTTCTTCTGCGCCAAGCTTGATTGGCGGGCATGATCAAGTACGTCACCAACGTCGTCGACCAGCACCTCGGTACGACGGCACTGGATCTCGATGGCATCGCCGAGCTGCACTTCCCATCAGCGGAGGCATTGCGCACGGGCATGTTCAGCTCGCCTGAGGGCGAACGCATCATCCGCGAAGACATCAGGCGTTTCATCGGCCGTAGCGCGGCGTATCACGCTGCCGAGTATCAGCAGAAGTAAACGGAATAGAGCGCGGCGGTACGCTTATCCGTCCGTCTCCCTCTGGCGGCGCTCTCTCATTTCCGGCACCATCGGCGGCGGTGAGGTAGACGATGGCGCTGACACATCTAGCGGAGAGCCCGCGCCAGGAGGCGCGCACATGGAATCTGCAACTCGGCGTTCCCGGATTCAAGTTGGCCGACCTCAACCGGGTCCGACGTCTCGAAGCGCTCGACCGCGCCTTTCTTGCGACGCTGCAGGACACCGACGCCGCACTCGCGGCTGACTTCCAGCGGTACCGCGATGCGGCGGGGGCCGGGTACCCTCGGCTGGAAGAGTCGGAGCTGCTGCTGCGCGTCGCGCCGCACGCCGGCGCCTTCATTGCGCGCCTCTTCCACATCGAGGAGGCGTACGGCGCACTCTGTGAGCGCTTGCGCAGCGACCAACTGGTCTTCGAGTGGAAGCGGCAGTTCGTGGAGCGCCGGATCCTCAAGAATCCGCCTGCGGAAGATGCACTCGCCGGCATGGACCCGGTGGAGTTGGAGTTCGCCTATCGCGGCGTGATCGACGCGCTGATGCCCGACGCGGCACTGACCGCCGACCCGGAGCGCGAGCTCGCCGTGGTCACGTCAGCGCTGCAAACCAGGATCGACACGACGCGCGACGCTACCGCAAAGGCGCAGCTTGCCGCCGTCGAAGCGTGGGTATCCGCACTCGCCTTCCACCCGGCGCTGGCGCAGCGCCGCCGGCGGTTCACCTGCTTTGACGCGCCGCACAAGGTCGACTTCGATGAGTTGGTCCCGCGCATCCGGCCGCGCGCCGATCTACCCGAATTCTTCATGGGCCCACCCGAGACGCGGCGCCAACGCGACGGCTTCAACCTCACCGATACCCGCTATACGCAGCGCGAGAATCTGCGCGAGGCACACTACTGCCTCACCTGCCACGACCGCGGCAAGGACTCGTGCTCGACCGGCCTGCGCGGGAAGGACGGTTCCGTGCAGACCAACCCGCTCGGCATCGCGCTGGCGGGCTGCCCGCTCGAGGAAAAGATCTCGGAGATGATCCAGCTGTACCGCGACGGCTGTGCGCTCGGCGCGCTCGCGGTGATCATGATCGACAACCCGATGGTCGCTGGCACGGGACACCGCATCTGCAACGACTGCATGAAGTCGTGCATCTTCCAGAAGCAGGATCCGGTGAACATCCCGCAGATCGAAACGGGCATTCTCACCGATGTCCTTCGCCTGCCCTATGGTTTCGAAATCGTCTCGTTGCTGACGCGCTGGAACCCGCTCAATGCGCGGCGTCCCTATCCGCTGCGCTACAACGGCAAGAACGTCCTCGTGGTCGGGATGGGACCAGCCGGCTACACGCTGGCGCAACATCTGCTCAACGAAGGCTTCGGCGTCGTTGGGATCGACGGGCTGAAGGTGGAGCCGCTGGCGCTGCCGCTGCGCGGTGCCAAACGCCGCGTGCCCCGGCCGATCCGCGATGTCAACGAGGTCGTCGGCCCGCTCTCCGAGCGGCCGACGCTCGGCTTCGGCGGTGTCGCGGAGTACGGCATCACGGTGCGCTGGGACAAAAACTTCCTCGACATCAACTACATCATCCTCATGCGTCGCAAGAAGTTCCGGCTGCTCGACGGCGTGCGCTTCGGCGGCACGCTCACCATCGATGACGCCTGGAGCCTGGGCTTCGATCACATCGCCGTCGCCGCCGGCGCGGGCCGGCCGACGATCGTGAAGATGCAGAACAACCTGTCGCGCGGCGTTCGCATGGCGTCCGACTTTCTCATGGCATTGCAGGGACAGGGGGCGTATCGCAAGAACTCGCTCACCAACCTGCAGATTGAGCTGCCGGCCGTGGTCATAGGCGGTGGCCTCACCGCCATCGACACCGCGACCGAGCTGCAGGCGTACTACGTCACGCAGGTGGAGAAGGAACTGGAACGCTACGACAGCCTGAAGCGGCGCATCGGGGAGGAGGCGATTTGGGCAGGGCTGGCCGCGGAGGAAACCAAGACGGTACGCACGTGGCTGGATCACGGCCGCATGGTGCAGGCGGAACGCGCGGCGGCACAGGCGGCGGGGCGGCCGCCGGATTTCGCCCGCTTGGTACGCTCCTGGGGTGGCGTCGCCATCGTCTATCGCAAGCGGCTGCAGGACTCGCCGGCTTACCGGCTCAATCACGAAGAGGTTATCAAATCGCTCGAAGAGGGTATCGGCTTCATCGAGTGCATGAGCCCGGACGCCTGTCTGCTCGACGACTTCAAGCACGTCCGCGCGCTGCAGTGCACACGCATGGCGCTGGTCGACGGCAAATGGAAGGACGGCGGCGAGAAAGTCGAGCTACCCGCGCGTGCGGTCATGGTCGCGGCCGGCACGAATCCCAATGTGGTCTATGAGAAGGAGCACCCTGGCTCCTTCGTGCTCGACGAGCAGCACGGCTGCTTCGCGATGCATCGTGTCGTCGACGGGCCGGACGGCGCGTGGCACGTCGAGCCCGTGGGCAATGGGGACACCGGGTTCTTCACCTCGTACGAGAAGCAGGGTCGCTTCATCTCGTTCTACGGCGACGCCCATCCGGTCTTCGCCGGCAACGTGGTGAAGGCGATGGCGTCTGCGCGCGTCGGCTACCGGGAAATCATGCGCTTGTTCGAACGCGAGGTTGCGGCACAAGATCTCGATGAACAGGCGGAGCGTGAGAACGCCTGGGTACGCTTTGCCGAGGTCCTCGATGACGGCCTGCGGGCAGTGGTGGTTGATGCCATCCGCCTCGCCGACCGCATCGTCGAAGTGATCGTGCACGCACCGATGGCGGCGCGGAACTTTCGGCCAGGGCAGTTCTACCGCATGCAGAACTACGAAGGCACGGCCGACGTCGTTGAAGGCATCCGTCTAACGATGGAAGGTTTGGCGCTCACCGGAGCGTGGACCGATCCGGCCCGCGGCTTGATCTCGCTCATCGTCTTGGAAATGGGGGGCTCTTCACGCCTGTGTTCGATCCTCGAGCCCGGTGAAGAGATCGTGCTGATGGGTCCGACCGGCACGGCAACGGAGATCCCGGAGTCCAAGACGGTGCTCCTGGCCGGCGGCGGGTTGGGTAATGCCGTGCTGTTCTCCATCGCTGCGGCGATGAAGGCGCGCGGCAACCGCGTGATCTACTTCGCCGGCTACAAGCGCGCCGGCGATCTGTTCAAGCGTCGCTTTATCGAAGATGCCTGCGACTTGGTCGTGTGGAGCGTCGACGAGGGTCCCACCATCGCGACGCGCCGGCCGCAGGATTGCAGCGTTGTGGGCAACATCGTGCAGGCAATGGAACGCTACGCGCGCGGTGCGCTCGGCCCGACGCCGATCCGCTTGCAGGACGTCGATCGGCTCATCTGCATCGGCTCAGATCGCATGATGGATGCGGTGCGGCAGGCGCGGCACACGGTGCTCCACGATATACTGCCCGCCGACCACGTTGCGATCGCTTCGATCAACTCGCCCATGCAATGCATGCTCAAGGAAGTGTGCTCGCAGTGCCTGCAGCGCCACGTCGACCCGGCAACGGGCCGCGAGTCGCTCGTATTCAGCTGCTTCGATCAGGATCAGCATCTCGATTGCGTCGACTTCGAGTTCCTCCATCAACGCCTGCGCCAGAACTCCGCCGCCGAGAAGCTAACGTCCCTCTGGCTCGATCATCTCTTCGATCAGCGTGAGGTGCAGGTGGTGTAGCGGCGGAAATGGGGTCACGGCAGTGCCTTTAAGTGCAAGGATGCAAGCACACGACGCTACTGAGCGGCGGGACTACACGTTAGCTGCAACTGCGACACGCTGATCTGTCGCCGCAGAGTGGCGTAGTTGCCCGATCGCGTCTTGAGGGTCACGGATGGGCGATGAGCGTTTCTACTCACCAGCGCCTGGATGGCAAATGTCCCGCTGCAAAATCCTTGCTGCGTGGGGTTCAAGGGTGGTGAATAGATGGAATGAGCCACAGCGTCGCGGGGGTTTTGGAGGTGCTCCAACGCGTTCTGCAGCGTCGCGGCGTCGGCTGTGAGTATTGCATAGGCATCGGCACCGAGCGCCGCACGCGGTCGCGGGGCGCTTACGGCGACAGTCCCGATCCCGCTCGGTGTGCATGCCGGGAGGTTGGGATCGGCGTTGTTGAGGCACACCCGTACGTGAAATTCGCAACGCCCTGGAGTCTGCGGCTGGAAGTCGCAGCTTGGGTCACCGTCCTGGCAACTCTGGCTCAGGCTCGGTAGTCCGAACTGGTCGACAGTATTGCCCGAACTCACCACCATCCATTCGACTTGGCAGCCGGAGCGGTCCGTCGATGGCCTTCTGCGATTCCCGCGAACCAGGACGCTGCTGCCGACCTTAATCGCAGTCGGCGTGGGGATTGAGGTGGGGGTAGGGGCGCGACTAGTAGGATTGGGCGTTGGTGCGCCGGTGTTGGTTAGTGTCACGCTCACCGAATCGCGGGCAGCGACGCCTTGGGCATTGTATGCGGTAACGGCAAAAGTGAAGGTGCCCGCGCTGCCCGCGCTGAAACCGGTGCTGCTGCTTGTGCGGCTCGACAATGTGGCGGGTGGCCCTGCGGTCTGCTCCCAGAAGTAGCTCACTCCCGCCTGCGGCATGGAGCCGAGTGTCAGAGATGTGCCCACAGGGGCGAACTGATCGGGACCGGCGTTGACCTGCGGCGGGACGGCAACGGAACAGTCGGGTATCTTTCCCTCGTTCGAGGGGGAACTTTCGCCGGCGGCGTTGTACGCTGTAACCGCAACATAGGCTCCCGATGGCATGCCCTGGTCGAAATAGTAGATCACGCCATCGAGTGTGGAGCCGCCAAGCAGTCCCAGGGGTCCCGTCTGTGTAGGGTAGCACTTGGCTGCAGGGTCCGTGCAGGAGCACCCGGCTGCAGGGGGGGTGCAGGCGGAGGCCGATCCCCAATACACCCGGTAACCGCTGATGTTGGCGGGACCCTTCCAGCGCAACATCACGTCGCAGGCGGCACAGCGATGCGCGCTGAGGGTGATTGCGAGCGCCAACAGGGCGCCGCCCAGCCAGCCGCGCCTCACCAGCCGCCGCGACCCATGCGTGAACCACGCGTCGGGAAGCATCGCACGCGAGTGAATCCCAACCAACCTCATGAACCGCTTCCAAATGATAGGCTGCCAACGTCTTGCCGGAAGCGATTCAAGGACGCAAGCACAAAGTGGAGAATCTGCGTAGAGCGGTCCGTCTGGCCAACATCCGGCCTCGGCTTATTCGCGATTCACACCGTTTGCCCGACAGCCGTTCAGCGCGCTGTTCACGGCCGTCACCAGTTCGTCGACGGTGATCTTGGAGTCGTGGTTGCTGTCGCCGGATTCACACTCAATGACCTGCACTTGGCCGAGGGCGATGTTCACCATCACCACGAGCTCGTCGACCGTGACCTTTCCGTCGGAGTGACAGTCACCGAGGCAACTGGTCGCGGCGGACTCATAGGCGCCGATATCCACGACTCCTCCTCGAATCCGCGGATGTCCATCCGGATCCGTGGCATCCGCCATCCACGCCTGGTTGGCTCCTGCGTTGATGCACGGCGATGTCAACGAAAGCCGGTAGTTCCCCGTTGCGGCGTCGGCGAACTGCGGATCGTCCGTCACGCAGTCCGTGCC
>Ga0209048_10004262_pt1 | contig 13700 bp, 14 predicted proteins | sample FrelakmetCRP12CR_FD_187146 | JGI IMG/M metagenome (GOLD analysis project Ga0209048, IMG submission 187146) | Freshwater lake sediment microbial communities from the University of Notre Dame, USA, for methane emissions studies - CRP12 CR (SPAdes)... | ecosystem: Environmental > Aquatic >... | reverse complement strand
GGCTGGGCCCTGTGCAACAGAACCCTGTGAACCCCGCCAGGTCCGGAAGGAAGCAACGGTAAGCGGTCAGTTCTGTGTGCCGCAGGATCACCTGGCCCCACTTTTTTCAATGTGAGGCATGAGGCGAGGACCCCTCGGCTCAAAAGTTCGCATAATTTATGGATTACCAAGTCTCTGCCAGAAAATACCGGCCGGGCACGTTTGATGATGTGATCGGACAGCCACACGTTGTTCAAACGCTGGTCAATTCCATTACCACGGAACGAATTGCCCAGGCCTATCTCTTTTCCGGGACCCGCGGCGTGGGGAAGACCACCGTCGCGAGAATTCTCGCCAAGGCGCTCAATTGCGAGCGCGGGCCGACCGGCACGCCCTGCGGCACCTGTTCCAACTGTCTCGAAATTGCGCAGGGGACATCCGTCGATGTCATGGAGATCGACGGGGCGTCAAATACGAGCGTGGACGATGTGCGCGAGATCCGCGAGAACGTCAAGTTCGCCCCGTTTCGCGGGAAGTACCGAGTCTACATCATCGACGAAGTCCACATGTTGTCGAACTCGGCCTTCAACGCGCTATTGAAGACGCTGGAGGAGCCGCCGCCGCATGTGGTGTTTATCTTTGCCACCACCGAGATTCACAAGATCCCGGCGACGATTCTCTCCCGCTGCCAGCATTACAACTTTCGACGAATCGCCCGAACCGAGATCGTCGAACGGCTGCGCCATGTGGTCAATCAGGACAAGATCGTCATCGAGGAACGGAGCCTGATGGCGCTCGCTCGGGCCAGCGAAGGCAGTATGCGCGACGGGTTGAGCCTGCTCGACCAGGCGGTGGCGTTCGGCGGCAAGACGATCGTGCACGCGGATCTGGAAGCCCTGCTGGGAGCGGTCCCACAAGAACTCGTTCGTGCCATGATTCAGGCGATTACGGCTCAGGAAAGCGCCCCTGCGCTTCGCGTGCTGGCCCAACTGTTGGACCAAGGACACGATCTGAGAGCCTATTGTGCGGAAGTCGTTGAGTATCTGCGGAACATACTGGTGGTGTCGGTGGTAACCTCACCACAAGAGCAGCAGGGCTTAATCGAAGCTTCCGCGGAAGACCTAGCACAGATGGCAGCTGATGCCAGCTCTTTCTCGCCCGAGTCACTTCAGGAACTACTTGCAATCTTTACCCAAGCAGAGGACTCGCTCAGGCTCAGCGCGCATCCCCGGTTCGTGCTCGAAACGGCGGCCGTGCGTGCAACGCGGTTGCTGCGTCGAGTAGACCAGAAGCCAGCTCAGACGGCACGCCCACCTCTACCGGCTCCAGTGCGCACAGGACAGCCGGTCTCGCCGGCTCGTTCTGCATATCCAACGTCTTCCTCGCCACCGCGGCCTCCACAATCGCCGGCTCCTGCACCGGCCGCTCCGATGCCGGCGAGGTCTTCTGTCGTCGGGAATACGGCCCCCTCACGAACCCCCCTCCCGACTCCTCCGAACGTCCGGTCCCCTGGCACGGCCGGTGAGGTGAAGGCTGCGATGCCTGTTGCATTGCCCCTCACTGATGCCAGCCCTCTCTTAGTGATGATCAATTGGGAACAGGTTCAAGAGGAAGTGGCCAATGTCTCTTCCAGGATTGCCGCCTTTCTGGAAAGAGGGCGGTTTGTGGGCGTGGATGGCCATGTTGTGACAATTGGTTTTGCCAAGCAGGAGACGGCGGCCCGAGGGATGATCGAGAACTCTGATAATATGGCGGTGCTCACATCGATATGTGCACGACTGAGTGGGCAAACGGTTCGACTACGGATCGTCGAATTGACAGAGTCGGATCCTCCGGGACCGACGATGGCACAGCTCAGGGCGGTGAAAGAAAAAGAACAACGGCTCGTTCTCTTCGAGCAGGCGCGGGCGCATCCGGCCGTCAAGCAGGCGCTGGAGATGTTCGGCGCAGAGCTCGCAGATGTCCGACCGCTGTCGAGCCAAAAGGAGGTCGAGGAATGAAGAGCCCGTTCGGCAATATGGGGAATATTCTGAAGCAAGCGCAGGCGATGCAGGCGCAAATGGCGAAGGTGCAGGAACAGGCATCGGCGAAGACGGTGACTGGGACGGCCGGCGGGGGCAGCGTGACCGTGACGGCCAATGGGGCGATGCAACTTCTCGGCATCGTTATCGATCCCGAGGTGGTCAAAAGTGGCGACGTGGAGATGGTGCAAGATCTGGTCATGGCCGCGTCGAACGATGCCCTCAGGAAGGCTCGTGAGATGATGGCGGATGAGATGAAATCGATCACCGGCGGGATGAACGTCCCCGGACTGTTCTAGCAGGCACTGAAGAACCATGTTACACGCGAGAACTTCAATGGTCCCCCCTCTAGTGCAACAGGAGAACATTCCCGCAGGATGCTCAAAGAGGCAGTCCAGCGAGGCCGCAGCAAACGAAGAGACGAGTCGTACTTTGTGTCATACGTCGAGCCTCTGAGCGAAGCGAGAACGAAGCTGGCGGGCTTTTCAGCATCCTGATAGCGGAACTATCGCGTTATGGCGGTTGATCAACAAGGATTACTCGCACGGTTGGTGCGCGAGTTAGTCCGTCTCCCCGGCATCGGACAAAAGACGGCGCAGCGATTGGCTTTTCACATGTTGAAGGCCGAGCGCGAAGAGGCGCTCCGCCTGGCCGAGGCGATTCGGGCCGTCAAAGACGGGCTTTCCTTTTGCCGACAATGCCGGAACATCGCCGAGGGAGAACTCTGCGAGTTTTGTCTCGATCCCAAGCGGGACCAGACGAGAATCCTGGTGGTGGAAGAACCGAGCACGACCTATGCCATCGAGCGGGCTGGAGCCTATCGCGGCTTGTACCATGTGTTACTCGGTGCCTTGTCTCCGTTGGACGGTGTCGGACCGTCCGATATCAGGGCCGAGGAATTGGTCGATCGGGTGAAGCTTGGAGGAATTCAGGAAGTGATCCTCGCGACGAGTCCGACCATCGAGGGCGAGGCAACCGCCATCTACTTAACGAACCAATTGAAACCTCTTGGTGCGCGGGTCTCCCGAATCGCCTATGGCATTCCGGTCGGGATGGATATCGAGTATGCCGATGAAGTGACGCTGCTCAAGTCGATCGAAGGCCGTCGGGATCTCTAGTAGATGCCGTTGGGCGAGATGGACGGGCCCCACGCTTCCCATTGACCCCCTCTCCAGGCCCCTGCTATAGTTTCGCTCGTTCCGGACGGTTTTACTCCTCAGGCAGGTTGCGGTATGAAAGCAGGCTTTTCCGCCAAGCGCATTTCGCCCACTCCTTCAGTGGCGCAGGCAGTCACGGCCAAGCGCAGAGCCAAGACAGCGTCCCCGGGGAAAAAGTACACGGCCATTCGTCGTGACCTTGAGCGCCAGCGCAAGGCGATGCTGGCGGAGGTGGGGGAGGGCCTCACCAATCCAAATGGTCAGGAGGCCCTTCCGGACGTCAGCGATCAGGCCTCTGCAGAGGCCGACCAGAATTTTTCGTTGCGTATCCGTGAGCGCGAGCAACGGTTGATCAAGAAGATCGACGAGGCGCTTGATCGAATTAACCAGAACACCTATGGCATCTGTGAACGATGCGAAGAAGAGATTCCCTATCCCCGGCTCAAAGCCCGCCCGGTAACCACCCTCTGCATCAATTGCAAGACGCTCGAAGAACAGGAAGAGAAGATCCGGCGCTGAGTGTCTTGTGCCGCTCCACCTCGAACCAGTTCGACCTGCAGCACATGCCCACTTGTGGAATGACTAATGTTTTAACGCCTTGACGCGTTGCTGGACGAGGGCGATGCGACTGGCTTCTTCGGGGATACCTTCGACCAATGCGAGATAGGTCTCGTACTCCGAGAGGGCCCGCTTGGGATTCGTCGGCTCGTAAGCCTCAGCCAAGTTATAGCGGGCAATGGCATAGTTGGGGCGGAGCGTGACGGCTTTTTCGAATGAGGCGAGCGCGTTTGCCTTGTCTCCCAGCTTGCTGTACACGGTGCCGAGGTTGTTCAGGACTTCTGGACTGTTGGGTCTGATGGCCAACGACTGAAGCATCTCCGTCTTGGCCTTCTCGTGCTGTCCCTTCCCTTCCCATGCCAGGCCCAGTTTGTGGTGAGCTTCTGCCAGCCACACTTTATTCGTGAAACCGCTTGCGATCGCTTTCTGATAGGCATCGGCTGCGGTCTCGTAGTTCTGGGCCCCGCAGTAAGAGAGCTGGGCGGTTTGGCCGCGGGCGAATTGCTGGAGCGACAAGAAGGGTTCCTTATCCTCCGCGCCTTGACTGTCGACCTGTTGACCGGGCTTCTGGCCGCTTGGATGGCGCAACCGTTCCAAAAACTCACGCCGGTAGGGCGAGAACAGCCGAACATAGGGGTCGATTGTCACGGAAGCCTGGAGCAACGACGGCTGCTCGCGCGTACCAAGGACCAAGTACTGTGTCGTAGTTTTCTCGTCGCCGGTTTCGTACAAGGTGCTGGAATCCATGCTCGACTTTGAGGACAGATTCGCCACGTTGAGATAGAACTCCAATGATGGCTTCAGTAGCGTCAAGGTGTGGCGGAGCACCGGGTACGGGTCCAAATCGAGACTGGACGGAAAGGTAAAGAGTGCCCCTACTAACACGCCGTCTTCATCGAAAAAATAAGACTCATCGCCATGTGACGGGCTTCGGTCTGCTGACAGAACCAACTCTTGACCAGAGCCCCAGGCGTTGGCTTTGAGCGTCGAAGCAGGATGTGTTTTAAAGAAGTCGGACTTCGAAGTGCAGAGGGTCATGGACTTCAGGAGGACCAGATCGCTTTCAGATGGTGGGAGGTTCGGTTTTGGTGCCGAGGTCTCGCATGCGTTCAGCATGAGGCTTAGCCCCAGCCCGCACACCACCCATAGCCGAAAGGGCGCAGCATGAGGAGCTTGCGTATCACGTTGATTTCGACTCACGAGGGGAGCATACACGAATCTGGAAAGGGTTTGCCAAGGGGGTGACAAGGCAACGCCCGCTCTCGCGAGGAAAGCAGGCGTTGAACGTCAGAACGATGTGTCTGAGGAGATTATTGCCGCTGGCTATCCAGCATTGAATCCTCACTCGTGTACCCGAACAGGTACGGCATATGACTGGGGACCCAGTAAAATGGTCGGTTCAAGCCGCGATCCAAGACAACCCCGGCCGGGTTCAAGACAAAGCCGGCCCAACGCCAGGGGTTATCGCTTGGGGCCGCTCCGGCCGCCACATCGGTGTAGACCAAGGATGTGGGGTCCATTACACTGTAAATGCTGGCCGGGACGGTATAGCCTCTATCCGCATCTGCTTCTGCCTGCTGCTGGCGGTTTTCGGCACAACCGACCGCGGTGGCCAGCAGGAGAATTCCTATGGCAAGAGCTGTTGTCCGCATAGATGACCTCACTTGTCTCGTACGGTTCAGAGTTGACGGTCTCTCGATAAACCAAAGTGTAGCCGACCTGCAGGATTCTGTCCAGGATTGGAGCGGTTTAGGCAGCATCATGAAAACCGTCAGTTTGGGCGAGGGGTACGGATCTGGAAGGGGGAAGTGGAGAATATGGTGGGCGATACAGGTATCGAACCTGTGGCCTCTTCCGTGTGAAGGAAGCGCTCTACCCCTGAGCTAATCGCCCGCAGGGCACGAAGTCTAGCATGGGGTCATAAATCGGATCAACCGCGGCGCGATGCGTCACAGGTGATCCGATCGGTGATCACTCACTTCCTCCATACGGGCGCTGTCTAGCAACTCTCGTAGCGAAGTCGCCTTGACATCCCCAAAACACGGTTCCTACAATGCCCCGTCTCTCACCTCTTCTCACGGAGTTTCACTCGCATGCGCGACGATATTGTCATTGTCGGGGGTGGTCTGGCCGGGTCTGAGGCGGCGTGGCAGGCGGCCAATCGGGGAGCAAAGGTGACGCTCTACGAAATGCGTCCCAAAGAAACGACGCAAGCGCATAAGACCGGTGGTTTAGCAGAGCTGGTCTGTTCCAATTCGCTCGGCTCTACGGATCCTCTGAATGCTCCCGGCATCTTGAAAGAAGAGATGCGCCGGCTTAACTCGCTTATTGTGCGGGTGGCGGATGAGGTGCGGGTGCCGGCAGGGTCGGCCCTGGCCGTCGATCGCGAGCAGTTTTCGTTCAAGATTACCCAGGCGCTCGAAGGACATCCGAACATTCGCATACTGCGTGAGGAGATCACTGAGATCCCGACAGACTGTCTCTGTATTCTGGCGACCGGTCCGCTGACATCCGACAAAATGTCTCAGGCCATCGCACAATTGACCCATACGAAGCATTTGTATTTTTACGATGCGATCTCTCCGATCGTGGAGGCCGACTCCATCAATATGGACGTCGTATTCCTTGCTTCCCGTTACGGCAAGGGCGGGGACGATTATCTCAACTGCCCCATGGACGAGGCGGCCTATAACGCATTTTACGAAGCGTTGCTAGCCGCGGAGAAAGTTCAACTGAAAGAATTTGAAAAGACCGCCTACTTTGAAGGTTGTATCCCCATCGAAGTGATGGCCGAACGGGGTCGCCAGACCATGCAGTTCGGTCCGTTGAAACCGGTGGGCCTTGAGAATCCCAGGACGGGTAAGAGATCCTATGCTGTGGTGCAGCTCCGGACGGAAAATGCCCACCGCTCCTGTTACAACCTCGTGGGGTTCCAGACTAAATTGACCTATGGGGAGCAGAAGCGGGTGTTTCGCATGATTCCCGGTCTTGAGCAGGCAGAGTTTCTCCGCTACGGCAGCCTGCATCGCAACACCTTCATCAATTCCCCTCAATTGCTACGCGACACCCTTCAGTTCAAGGCGCGCGGCACCCTCTTTTTCGCGGGACAGCTGGTCGGCGTCGAGGGCTATACGGATTCCGCAGCGATGGGAGGGTTGGCAGGAATCAACGCTGCCCGGGGTCTGGCAGGGTTGCCATTGGTTACGCCGCCGCCCACCACGGCGCATGGCTGTCTCCTGTCGTACATCACGACAACCGAGCCTCGTCACTTTCAGCCGATGAATACGAATTTTGGACTCTTTCCTCCCCTTGCGACACCGACGAGAGACAAGGAGCTCAAACGACGGCTCACGGGACAACGGGCACTTGAGGATCTGACGGCATGGATGACGCAATTCGAGCTTTCGTGATCTTCCTGGACATGGAACGTCATGCGTCGCATGAAACAGTGCGCAACTATGCTTCGGATCTCCGACAGTTTCAGGCCTTCATGAGGGCAGAGCATCCCGGCCTGCCCACGCTCGATCCTGCTACGGTGAAGACGGAGTCCATTCGGACCTATCTTCACTGGCTGGACCGCAAGCGTGAGAAAAGCACGTCGATGGCCAGGAAGCTCGCCTCCCTCCGCAGCTTCTATCGCTATCTGCAACGAGAGGGCATAGTGGGCCACAATCCTGCCGAGACCATCAGGACGCCGAAACAGCCCAAACATCTTCCTCGTGTCTTGACCAAAGACGACGCGACAGCGCTGATGGACTTTCCTGTCGGCCAAACAGGATCGTCTCTCCGCGACTGTGCCTTACTGGAGACGCTCTATTCGACCGGGGCTCGCGTGAGCGAACTTGTGGGGATCAATCTTGAAGATCTCCGTCTGTCCGAGGGGCTCGTTCATCTGCGCGGGAAGGGTCGGAAAGAACGCATCGTGCCGATCGGAAATGTGGCCCTACGGGCCATTGAGGCCTATCTGGGTCAGCGGCCTCTGACGGACTCTCAAAGTCTTACAATGAAGACGACGGGTGCTCTATCCCCGATCTTTCGCAACAGGCGAGGGGGACGGTTGACGACTCGGAGTGTGGCTCGCATCGTGGCCTCTTATTCGAGCCGGCTTGTCGGCGGTTCTGTGAGTCCCCACACTCTGCGCCATTCCTTTGCCACCCATCTCCTTGATGAAGGGGCCGATCTGCGATCGATTCAAGAGATGCTTGGACATGCCTCATTGAGTACGACGCAAAAGTATACGCACCTGGCGACGGATCAACTCCTGGCCGTGTACGATAAGACGCATCCACGAGCCGGTCGCTCGACCACCGTGCGTGCCGTCAAGGACGGCAAGCCAGGATGATCATTCGGTCGAAGCGCCCGGAACGGACGCTCAACATCGATGTGCCGTATGGGCCCGAGCATCGCGCGCGGTGCGCGAAACGAAATTGCTCGTCGCGCGTTTCGCGCGTTTCTCGCAATGGGAGCTAAGCATGAACAAACTGATCAAGAAAGCGGATGTTCTGATCGAAGCCTTGCCCTACATTCGGACGTTTAAGGGCAAGACCATCGTCATTAAATACGGCGGTCATGCGATGACCGATGCGCTACTGAAAGAGCGTTTCGCGCAGGATGTCGTGCTCTTGAAATATGTGGGTCTCAATCCGGTGATTGTGCACGGCGGGGGCCCCCAGATCGATAAGATGCTCCAGCGTTTGGGCATTGAAGCCAAGTTTCGCCATGGGGTGCGGGTCACAGATGATGCCACGATGGAAATCGTGGAGATGGTGCTGGCCGGCAAGATCAACATGGAAATCGTGGATCTCTTGAATCGCCATGGCGGCCTCGCAGTCGGTTTGAGTGGAAAAGACGGCGGACTCATCCTTTCTCGACCACTCACGGCCAAAGCCTGGGCGGCAAGTCTGGAAAAGGATCTCGATGACGGCGATGATGGCGAGGATTTTGGCTTCGTGGGAGAAGTCCAGTCTATCGATCCCACTTTGGTGCGGAAACTCCAGCAGGACAATTACATTCCCGTCATCGCGCCAATCGGTACCAACCGGGCAGGGAACACTTACAACATCAATGCCGATCTCGTGGCCGGGGCGATGGCCGCCGCGCTGGGTGCTGAAAAACTGGTGATGATGACCGATGTGAAAGGCATTCGCGATGCGAATGGGCGCCACCTCTCGACGGTCTCACGCAAAGACGTGCAGCGGATGGTGAAGAAGGGCACGATCAGCGAAGGGATGTTGCCGAAGGTGCATGCCTGCCTGGATGCGCTCGGTGGCGGCGTCGGCAAAGCCCATATTATCGACGGTCGAATACCTCACGCCATTCTTCTAGAAGTGTTCACGCGTAAAGGCATCGGGACCGAGATCACCTCGTAGTCGGTTAATCCGGTCAGTCTCTTGTTGTGGTGAACCAGCGCCTCCGAATCACCCGCCATCTTAAGGCCCTCGTTGGCGAGCGGCATCCTGAGACGAGTCCTCGCGCGCTTCGGAAGGCGGCGCATTATCTGGCCACGCAGTGTTCCAAGTCCGGGTGGACCGCTAGCGGGCAGCTCGTGAGTGCGTGGGGCAAGGTCTATCGCAATGTAGTGGCAACCAAATATCCGGACTGGCCAGGACAAGGAGAAGAGTTGCCCCCGCTCCTGATCGGGGCTCACTACGATACCGTGTCCGGGTCACCGGGCGCGGATGATAACGCGAGTGGGCTCGTGGTCCTCCTTGAAGTGGCGTCGCGCCTCCGAACGCGAGCTCTCGCGCGGCCGGTCTGGCTCGTGGCATTCTGTCTTGAAGAGCAGGATCGACTGGGGAGTCAGGCGTTCGCATCACGCTTGAAAGCAGAACGACGTCAGTTAGCCGGTGCGATCATCCTGGAATGTGTCGGGTTCGCCAGGAGCGAGGCCGGCACGCAGCAGGTTCCGCCTGGGGTGTCCTTCGCGGTACCAACCCAGGGAGACTTTCTTGCCATTGTGGGCAACGAGGCATCCCGGTCCTTGGTGACTCAGCTTGAACGGGAGGCCCAGCGGCATGAAGCCCAGCTCAAGCCCCTGTCATTAGTGGTGCCTGGCAAAGGGGAGGCCATGCCTCATACCCGTCGCAGCGACCATGCCTCGTTCTGGGACGCAGGCTATCCAGCCGTGATGTTGACCGATACGGCGAATTTCCGGAATCCGCATTACCATCGTGCGACTGATACCGTGGACACACTGAATCTCGAATTCCTCTCCAACGTGGCAGCCACGGTGACTGCAACTGCGATGCAGATCGCTGGAGTACGACCATGAAGACGAGTCGTGCGAAGTTGGCCCCCGCGACTCGTCGTCTCGTGACCGAGGTCTATGGCAATCTCGACTATGGCGCACTGGGACCGGTCTACTGCTATGAAGGCGGTGACGACTTCTGGCGAGCGAAGCGGGGACCTTGCGACCGTCTCGGGAGTCGGGTTGCCGTTCTGTTGAGGCAGAAACTAGGACGGGGCGGCCGCAGTCTCTACGTCGGTGCCGGGGTGGCAGAACTTCCCCCTTTGATTATGGAAACGGTGGAACTGGATCGGACGGTGGAACCCTATAATCTCCGGAGAGCAGAAGTCGCAGCTCTAAACCTTGCCTGCCACTCGATTCCCCTCACCTTCCATGCAGTTGATGCGGCTGGCGCGAAGGGCCGATTCGATCATCTCTGGATGGTCAGCGTGTTGAATGATCCTGAGCGGTTCCCGCATCTGTCGCCTCTGACTTATGGCCGAGGCAATCCTCTCACCCTCGACCCACTGAAGTTTGGTAAAGAGCGCCACATCGTGCGTGCGCTGGTTGCACGCTGTATGGGAAAGCTCGCAAGGCCTGGCTTGGTCACGACCACCACAGAAGAAGTCCTGTGGATTGCAGAGTGGTGCCACCGGCATCGAGTGCCCTACCTGGTTGGGAAGCGCTACTATCCGACGGCACTGGTGGGCGACCCGATCTGTTTTATTCAAATCGGCAAGGGACGCTAGCAGGCTGCTAGATTCGGAAGCCTGGTTTGGTTTTTGATGAGTTGTCTAAGTACTGGCCTGCGTACTTCACGTAGTTTTCCGCCGACTCCTTAATCCACGTGAGTTCTTCTGCAGTGACCGATCGTTTGACCTTCGCGGGGGAGCCAAGGACCAGGCTGTTAGGTGGGATGATTGTCTGTTCCGTGATCAAGGCCCCGGCTCCCACGATTGAGTCTTCCCCAATCACGGCGCCATCCATAATGATGGCACCCATGCCGATCAGCACGCGATCCTTAATCGTGCAGCCGTGGAGTATCACCCCGTGGCCGATGGTCACCTCGTTGCCGATGATCAGCGGATGGGTATCGTGGGTGACATGCAACATACAGAGGTCCTGCACATTGGTCCGGTCACCGATCCTGATATGATGCACGTCCCCGCGAATGACGGCATGGAACCAGACGCTGCAGTGCTCGCCCAGCACGACATCGCCGATGACGATGCCGGATTCCTCGATTAAACAGGAAGTCGGAACGGTGGGTTTGATACCCTGAAATGTTCGGATCATGCGCCCACTGTAGGGGAATCGGCCAACGACCTGCAAGGGGCTGTTGATTGACAGGCTTTTCAACCGTCCCGTAGACTGTTTCCTATGTCATCACGATTAATCACTCCGTCTCGCCTAGGCAGCAAGAAGATTACCATCGGCTTCGTCAACTTGGGTTGTTCGAAAAACCAGGTTGATTCTGAAGTCATGCTGGGCACTTTGGTGGCGGACGGGTTTTCCTTGACCGATGACCCGAAGAAAGCTGAAGTGGTCATCATCAATACCTGCGGCTTCATCGAAGAGGCCAAGCAGGAGTCGATTGATACGATCATTGCGCACGGCAAACTAAAAGAAACAGGGTCCTGTCGTGTGTTGATTGCCGCAGGCTGTCTGGCACAACGGTATCAAGGAGATCTCCTCAAGCAATTGCCGGAACTCGACGGCGTGGTGGGGACCGGTGAGTTCGGGAAGATCGCGGAGATTTGCCGGGATTTGCTGGCGCCGAAGAAACGGCAGCAACGGCTCTGGATCAGCGAGCCTCCGTATCTGTACGACGCAGATGCGCCACGTCTCCGACTCGGGAAGGCCCATAGTGCCTATGTGAAAATCGCCGAAGGCTGTAACCGCAATTGTGCCTTCTGCGCGATCCCCCTGATGCGGGGCAACCAGCGAAGCCGCCCCGTGGAATCGATCGTAGCCGAAGCCACTCGCCTCGCAGCCGAAGGCGTGAAGGAGATCAACCTCATTTCCCAGGATACGGTGAATTATGGCGTCGATCTCGGTGTGCGCCAAGGCCTCGTCACGCTGCTCCGCGAGTTGGTGAAGGTGAAAGACTTGCGTTGGATCAGGCCGTTCTATCTCTATCCGCAACAGGTATCGGACGAGTTGTTGGATCTCTATGCAGGAGAAGAAAAGATTACCAAGTACATCGACATGCCGCTGCAACACATCAACGATCGGATGCTGAAGCGGATGCACCGGCTGGGTGATCGGGAGGCCATCACCTCCCTCGTCGATCGGATCAGGACGCGCATTCCCGGCGTCACCTTTCGCACGGCCTTCATCGTGGGGTTCCCAGGAGAGACGGAGCAGGCGTTTGACGAACTGAAAAGTTACGTGGAAGAGGCCGAGTTCGATCGGGTCGCGGTGTTTTTGTATTCGGACGAAGAAGACACGCCGGCCGTCGGACTTGATGCCAAGGTCGAGCGATCGGTCATGGACGAGCGACGGAATGAAATCTTGGCTGTGCAAGAAGGGATTGCGGCGGCACGAGGCCAGGCCCACATCGGCTCCGTGATGGAGGTCTTGGTCGAAGGGGTCTCCGAAGAGACGGAGTTATTGCTCGAGGGACGCCATGAAGGGCTGGCTCCGGAGATCGACGGCGTCGTCTATATCAATGATGGGTCAGCCACAGCTGGGGAGCTCGTCAAGGTCGAAATCACCGATGCGGCCCTGTACGATCTTGTGGGTCACATCGTCACATAGCGCCATTTCCACCGTAATCGTTGCCTGCCTGCTACAGTTCAACAAGTCCTCTCATCGGGAATAATATAGGTTCACGATGGCACACAGAAAAGAATCTGTCGTCCTCCTGATTCATTGCAAGGATCGCAGAGGTATTGTGGCCCGGGTCTCGGGCTTCATCCACGACCTCGGCGGGAACATTCTCGATTCGGAGCACCATACCGATGAAGAGACGAACGAGTTTCTGATGCGCATGGAGTTTGCCTCAGAGGGCTTGCAGACTCCGCCCGATGAGATCGCGGCAGCCTTCGCCTCGGTCGCGAAGACCTTTGACATGCGCTACGAGGTTAGACCTTCAAGTCACCGAACGAGAGTCGCGATGTTGGTCTCGAAACAGGATCATTGCCTGGCGGATCTTCTCCAACGGCATAAACGCGACGAGCTGCACATCGATATCCCCGTGATCATTTCCAATCACGATACCTGCGCCGGCTGGGCCGAACTATTTAAAATCCCTTTCTCCGTTTGCCCCGTAGCCAAGGAGACCAAGCCGCAGCAGGAACAGCAAGTGCTCTCCCTGCTGAAGGACCATCGTGTTGAGCTCGTGGTCATGGCTCGGTACATGCAAATCCTCAGCGCCAGCTTTCTTTCACAAGTCGGCTGTCCGGTCATCAATATCCATCACTCCTTCCTGCCGGCTTTCATGGGCGCCAATCCCTATCGGCAGGCCTATGACCGGGGCGTGAAAATCATCGGGGCCACGGCGCACTATGCCACGGACGATCTGGATGAAGGTCCCATCATCGAGCAGGACGTCATGCGTGTGGGCCACCGGGATACCGTGGATGATCTGGTCAGGAAGGGACGGGATCTGGAGGAGATTGTGCTGGCCCGCGCTGTGCGCCGCCATGTTGAACGACGGGTGCTGGTGTATGGCAGAAAAACCGTGGTGTTTGATTAGCAGGATACTGAAAAAGTCCGCCAGCGGCGTTCTCGCCTCGTTCAGACCCTCGACGTACC
>Ga0209048_10004261_pt1 | contig 13703 bp, 17 predicted proteins | sample FrelakmetCRP12CR_FD_187146 | JGI IMG/M metagenome (GOLD analysis project Ga0209048, IMG submission 187146) | Freshwater lake sediment microbial communities from the University of Notre Dame, USA, for methane emissions studies - CRP12 CR (SPAdes)... | ecosystem: Environmental > Aquatic >... | reverse complement strand
ATCGGAACCAGAAGCATAGTACCTCCCGTCGCTCCACTCACTTGAATGCATAATACAATCAGTAATCGTTAATAGTTCCGGATAGATATTAATCGACAGTAGTAACGCTCCAAACGCGGTTCAGGACTGGTCGGAAGTGAAGAATTACGATTGAAGCATTCAGTGTAGAAGCCTTCCTGAAGTCTGCACTTTACCGAACTGATCTATTGGTGCACAATATAACCAGTAATTCGCAAGTGCGTATCCACACCATTTTGATATATGGAGTAGGCTTAATAAATATTTGACGAGACAAAGGAGATATCTATGAAAAAAACAGCAGGTTTGTGGATTGACCATAGGAAAGCTGTGGTCGTGGTTGTTACAGACAAAGGGGATGAAACAAAACTTATAATATCAAGTGTTGAAAAACAGCCTGGACGTTCTGGTGGTGTACGTACTACGGCTCCCTATGAAAAACAAATTCTGGCAGATGACAGCCTACAGAGGGTGTTTATGGGGCATCTTAACATTTACTATGATGCGGTAATATCATGTATTCGTGATGCAGAGGCTATTATGATATTTGGTCCTGGTGAGGCGAAAGACGAGCTGAAAAAGCGTATCAAGAGAAACAAGCTCAGTGGACGCATCGTAGGTATTGAAACAGTTGACAAGATGACTCATCGCCAAATTGCAGCGAGAGTTCGGCAGTACTTTTCAAAATAGAGTTCGGCAATAGGATCGAGATAGAACACTGCATAAAGGAAATGAAGAAAACCAGTTGAATCATTCAGTGTCCGATCATTCCTATTAGTTTGCACTCAGTGTGCTTATCGAGAATGTGCATTTATCAACTAGTATTCATAGAAATTTAGTCAACACGGCAGCAAGATTTTATGTAAAGAAATCGGAAATCCTCTATTATATAGTGCTACACAACAGAGCATATGATGCAATTCTGATGGTTCTGAGGTGCGAGCAGCCTTAGGTAAATCGAGAGCATGACGAGCCGGTATTTTAAAAACTTTCGGCCTATCTGATCAGGCCTTCCAGATTTCCTGCCAAGAGGATAACATGAGCCCAAGGGCCGCATCAAAAACCACGAAGCAAAGAAAGCCGTCAGTAGTTCATCCTGTCCCGGCAATGCCCACGAGAGGCTCTGCGTCGGTTCCCGCTCATCTCAAGAGACTTGACCGTACGCAGCGTCATGCCGTCCTGGCAACAGCGTCGAACAACCGGCCCCATGCAAGCCTCGTGGCGTTCGCACTCACGCCGGATTATCATGGCTTGCTGTTTGCTACGCCGAAGACGACAGCGAAATACCGGAATATAGTCAGGAACGGCTGCGTATCGCTGGTGATCGACAATCGCGAAAACAGCAAAGAGGATTATCTCGGAGCTGAAGCAATAACTATTTTCGGCAAGGCGCGGGAAGTGCAGCGAAAAAAGATGAGGACCGAGATGGCATCGATCCTGACACGCAAGCATCCTGCGCTGAAGCAGTTCGTCGATGCATCGACCACGGCACTGATGCTGGTGAAGATCGAGCGATGCCTCCATGTCGGAAGGTTTCAGACTGTCACGGAGTGGAGGGGGTAATACATCCCTTGATGATCGCGGTTTTTGCAGTTCAGAAAAAGTGAATTACTATACATGGTTCCGGAGCATGAGCTCCAGCGGATGGGGGTTCAGGTAGACTTGTTGCTTGAGGTACTCCACGTTGTACTTGTGGACATAATGCTGCAGCAGGGTGATCGGTACGATGAGCGGCACCAGTTCCTGGTGGTAGTTCGTGATCACATCCTGCAGTTCCTTCTTTTCATCTGCCGAGAGCTTGTCCTTGAAGTACCCGGCCATGTGCTGCAGCACGTTGGTGTTCTTCTTTACCGTGGCCAGGAACCCGAGGCCCTCCAGCAGCGTCCCGAGATAGCGCGCATACAGCTCGTCTTTGCGCACCTTTTTTGGAGCGGCCACCAGTTTCCCCAGTTCGGTGTAATGTTTCTGGCTGTGGGACATGAGCAGCAGCTTGTGCTCTGTGTGAAATGAGACCAGCCCCCCGAGGGAACCATCTTCCCCGATATATTCCTGCCAGCGTTGATAGACGAAGATCCGCTCAATGAAGTTCTCCCGGAGGCCGGGATCGTGCAGCCTGCCTTCGTCCTCCACGGGGAGAAGGGGAAACGTCTGCATGAAGGCTTTGGCAAAAAGTCCGGAGCCGGTGGTGTTCGGCATACCTTCCTCGGTGTAGATCTTGACCCCTCGCATACCAGAGCTGGGCGATCGGCTCTTGAACACGAAGCCGCAGAGGTCCTGCTTTTCGAGTTCCGTGACTTTTTTCTTCGCCCACGCCGCCATGCGCGCCGAATGGTCCACCTTGGTCCGGATCGTGACGAGCCGGGGATTTTCCGGGTCGCCCACGAGATGCATGGCCTCGCGCGGGATTGGCAGGCCGCATTCAACTTCGGGGCAGACCGGCACCCAGTTCACATACTGGCCGAGGGTATCGGTCAGAAAATGGTCGAGCTTGTGGCCGCCATCGTAGCGGACCGGATTGCCGAGCAGGCAGGAGCTGATGCCGAGTTTGATCTTATTCATGTTCTTTCCTGTTCACAGGCATCCTTCAGATCGTTCAACATCGCGATGGTCAGCTTGCGAACCGTAACCTTGGTAAAGGCCTGCCCGCCGTAATGAAGCAACAGGCCGCGCATGGCCTCTTTGCTCGTGACCAGCACGCCGCCTCTGACCTGCTGGAAAAGGAACTCGTGGCGCGAAAAGATGCCGAACTTGGATCCAGTCCAGACAACGCGCTGCGCGGGTACGACCTCCTCGATCCGCGGTTTCAGCGTGATCGGTACGGAGAAGGGCCGGATGCAGAACGTGAACCGGTCTCCCTTCTCGAGGTTGCCCGAGTCCGACACCGCGTCGCGGGCCACGGTGTTCCAGTCGGCCCAACTGGCCAGTTCCGTGAAGGTCTTCCAGATTTTATTGATATCAGCTTTGATAAGGACCGATTCTTCTATGACCATGTCAGAATCCGGTGATGCCCGGGCCTTTCTTTTCCTCGCGGTGCGCCTGCATGACGGCGTCCTTAAAGGATGTCTTCGAGATCGGAACGTATTTTTCGATCTCGTTGTCCTTGCATACCACCTCATTTCTGAGACCTTCAATGAGGGGATGCGCGATGCCCGACGGGATGGGCGTCATCAGGTCTACCCAGTAGGCTGAGAGCATCGGGGTGAGCACCGGCACGCGGATGATATACCGCTTTGCCAGTCCCCGGGCCTCGGCATACTTCTGCATCATTTCGAGGTAGGTGAAGATCTCCTGGCCTCCGATGTCGAAGCTCTTGCCGGCCGTTGCGAGGTTGAGCAGGCAGCCCACGAGATAGGCGAGCACATCATTTATGGCGATGGGCTGGATGCGCGTATCGACCCATTTGGGGGTGATCATGACCGGCAGGCGCTCGACGAGATAGCGCAGCATCTCATAGGATGCCCCTTCAGCGCCGATAATAACCGCGGCGCGCAGCACCGTTGCCGCAGGCCTGCCCGAGGAGAGGATATTCGCGATCTCTGCGCGGCTCCGGAGGTGTTCTGACAGGTTGTCTTTCGTCTCGCCAAGTCCGCCGAGGTAGATGATGCGCTTCAGTCCAGCTGCTTCCGCGGCCGCCATGAAGTTTTTCGCTGCGCTGCGGTCCTTTTCCGCGTACTCCTCGTTTTTGAACAAGGTCTTGCCGCCCATGGAGTGGACAAGGTAGTAGGCGGCGTGTATTCCGCGGAGGGCCTCGTCAAGACCGCGTGGGCCGAGCACGTCACCCTGGACCACCTCGATATCCGCGCCCTTGACAAGCAGGTTCTCGGCCTTCGTGTGGTCGCGTACCAGTAGCCGGAGCTTGATGTTCTTTTTGACCAGTTCGGGGATGAGACGTTTGCCGACAAAACCGGTTCCGCCAAGGACGAGGACCCGATCTTGAGGCGAAAGTTCATACTTGTTCATAAGCATAGTGTATCGCGAAAGGTCTGTGTTGGCAACCCTATAAAAACAGACCATGAATATTTCAATTTGCTATAATTATAATCTATCCAGCTTTTCCAAAAAAGGAAGATCATATGCTGAATGTGTTTATTACAGCAACAGCTGCGGTCATGGTGTACATGACTATCTGGTTCTTCGCAGCGCTCGCGATGAGGCGTAATGATGTGGCCGATGTCGCCTGGGGTGGGGGATTCATCGTCGCGGCCGCAGCGTCTTTGATGGTGGTCGGCCGCCCAACGGAGCGGGCTGTTCTCGTCACGCTCCTCGTTGTCATCTGGGGTATCCGGCTTGCGCTGCACATTGGTCTCCGGAACCGAGGTAAGGGAGAGGATGCCCGGTATCGGAAATGGCGCGAAGAATGGGGAAAGCATTTCGTGCTCCGCTCGTTCTTCCAGATATTCATTCTCCAGGGGGGCCTGATTCTCCTGATATCGATCCCCGTCATTGTGGCGGTTACCGCAAGGGGCGGCCCGTTTTCAGCTTTGGACGTAATCGGAGCTCTCTTCTGGACTACGGGTTTCCTCTTCGAGGCAGTGGGCGATTATCAGCTTGTCCGGTTCAAGAAAGACAAGGCAAGCCGAGGCCGGATCATGCAATACGGCCTCTGGAAATACACGCGTCACCCGAACTATTTCGGCGAGGTATCCCTGTGGTGGGGAATCTATCTCATTGCCCTGTCCGTACCCGGCGGATGGATGACGATCATCGGGCCGGTCACGATCACGTTCCTGATCCTCGGCGTATCGGGGATCCCGATGCTTGAGAAACACTACGAGGGGAATAAAGAATTCGAAGAATACAAAAAAAGCACCAGCGCATTTTTCCCGACGTTGCCAAAAGTATAACTTCTTACGTAACACAGCAGCCTTTTGGGGTCATTCCCGTGAAACTTGTCCTCGAGGTTAGTAATCGGGGAACGGGAATCCAGGGGTCAAGTCTAAGCTTGAAAGGAATGGATTCCCGCGTCCGCGGGAATGACGATAACAACGGACGGTCAGAAAAGAGAATTTGACTTTTCCAGCTATCTATGTTTAGGTATCGAGGGAGGTTCCCATGTGGCATTCAATAAAGGTTTTCCTGTTTCTCCCGCCGCTCTTGTTCGCGCTCGATTATCTCTGGCTCGGCGTCTTTGCATCAGACCTTTACAAAAAGGAGCTCGGATCCTTTCTCCGCATGTCCGGCACGGAACTACAGCCCATTATCTGGGCCGCACTCGTGGTCTATATCGCCATCCCGCTTGGCATCGTGCTGTTTGTCCTGCCCCGGGTCTCGTCGGAAAACCTTGTTGGTTCGGCGCTTGTCTGGGGCGCGGTATACGGCATCGTGGTCTACACCATATACGACATGACAAACTATTCCCTGCTCAGGGACTGGTCGCTCAAGGTGTCCCTGATCGATATCTGCTGGGGAGGTTTCCTGAATGCCGCAGGAGCCCTCACTGCGGCATATCTCGACCGGTGGTTGAAGTAGAACGGTTATGAAAGGTAAACTTACGATGACTTTATGGCGAACGTCATCTCGAGATCGAAGTTTGCTGAAGGCACTTCTATTCGTGCTTCTGCTGATTCTCCTCGTATCCTCATTCGAACCTGCTGCAGCTGCCGAAAGTGCGGACAGTCCTTTCCATCCTGTCGTTACCGTCGGCGGCCAGACACTCGCCCTGCGGGGGACAGGCCGTTTGAAATGGAAAGGGCTGATTTCGGTCTATGATCTCGGCTTGTATCTGCAGCAGGATCAATCGAGCAGCGATGTATTCAGCGATGTTCCGAAGAGGCTTGAGTTCCACTATTTTGTCTCCATCGCGGCAAAAGATTTCGGGGAAGCGGCGGCGCCCTATCTGGACAAGAACGTCCCTCCCGATGAATTGAAGAAGCTGCAGAACAGGATCAAGATCATAAATGGCCTCTATCGCGATGTGAAGAAAGGCGACCGGTATGCGCTGACCTACATTCCCGGGAAAGGCACCGAGCTGACGTTCAATGACACGATCCTTGGCCTCATCGAAGGGGCCGACTTTGCCGCCGCCTACTTTCGCATCTGGCTCGGCGAACATCCGATCAGCGAATCAATGAAAGGTTCCGTACTGAACGTAACGAAGGGAAGCGGACGATGAAGATTGCGATCATCGGCGGCGGCATTTCGGGCATGGTTGCCGCCTATCTCCTGAACGAAGACCATGACATCACGCTCTTCGAGGCGAACGATTACGTCGGCGGCCATACGCACACTCATAATATCACGGTGGAGGGAAAGCCATACGCCGTTGACTCCGGTTTCATCGTATTCAACGAGACGACCTATCCGAACTTTCTGAAGCTCATCAAAAAGCTCGGCGTGGAGTATCAGCCCTCGACCATGACGTTCAGCGTGAAGAGCGAAAAGAACGGCCTGGAGTATAGCCCTCATACGCTGAACACGTTCTTCGTTCAGCGAAAGAACCTCCTGTCGCCATCGTTCTATAGAATGATCAAGGGGATCGTCCGGTTCCGGCGAGAGTACGACCGGCTGCTCGCACAGGACACCGGTGAAGGCGAAGTGGGGCCGTTCCTTCGGTCGCGCGGGTATTCGCAAAGCTTTCTCGAGAACTTTCTGGTCCCTTTGGGCTCATCACTCTGGTCCGCGGACCCGCGGGACCTGGAGCATTTTCCTCTCCAGACCTTCGTGACGTTCTTCAAAAACCACGGCTTCCTCGAGATGGAGCACCCGCTCCAATGGAAGGTCATCAAGGGCGGATCACAGAGGTATGTCGAGAAGCTCACAGCATCCTACTCGGACAAGATCCGGTTGAAATCGGCGATACGGGCCATCAGCCGTTATCCCGATCACGTGTCAGTTGACCCCGGGAACGGAATTGCGGAGCGCTTCGACCAGGTGGTGCTGGCATGCCACAGCGACCAGGCGCTTGCAATGTTGAAGGACCCGTCACCGGCCGAGCAAGAGGTATTGGGCGCCATCCCGTATCAGGAAAACAATGCGGTCCTGCACACGGACACGCGCATTCTGCCCCGGCACCAGTCGATCTGGTCGAGCTGGAACTACCTGGTCACACAGGAGGAGACGGGCAGCGCGGTCCTCACCTACGACATGAACATCCTTCAGACGATCAAGGCGCCCGTGGAGTTCTGCGTCACCCTGAACCGGGAGTCCGCGATAGCAGGGGACAGGATCATCGGAAAATATCAGTACCATCATCCGGTCTATCTGAAGGATGCGCCAAAGGTCCAGAAGCGGCACGCTGAGATCAGCGGCAGGAACCGCACACACTTTTGCGGGGCCTACTGGGGTTATGGGTTCCATGAGGACGGGGTGAACAGCGCGCTGGCGGTGTGCAGGTTTTTCGGAAAGGGGCTGTAGATGCATCTCACCACGGAGATGCTGAGACACGGAGAAGGACAGGAACAAATCGGTTTTCTCGCAAAGCACGCTCAGCACGCAGAGGTCAGGACAAGAATTTAATTTATTGCCTTTGCGACCTTTGCGCCTTTGCGAGAGACCAAGCTTTTATGCTTTTAATCTGTTTCGTGGTTAAGAAAGATTTATTATCTTGAGTGAAGGTTTATCCATGAAAAGCTGCATCTACGAAGGTCACATACGCCATGCGCGGTTTAAACCCTTGCAGAACGCCTTCCGCTACTCACTGTTCTTCGTCTACCTCGATCTGGCGGAGCTCGACAGCGTGTTCCAGGGCAGGTGGTTCTGGTCAACGGAGGGATTCAATCTTGCCTATCTCCGGAGGACGGACCACTTCGGCGATCCTTCTGTTCCGCTTGAAACAGCGGTCCGCGATCTTGTTGAACAGAAGACCGGGAAGCGACCAGCGGGACCCATTCGCATGATGTGCCATCTTCGCTACTTGGGTCACAACTTCAATCCAGCGACCTTCTATTACTGCTACAATAAAGAGGACAGGTATGTGGAGACCATCCTCGTGGAGATCCATAACACCCCGTGGGGAGAGGTCTTCTGTTATGTCCTTGACGAATCAAAGAATGATGGAACAAGGGAACAGAAGCGATTCCGGTTGCAGAAGGAATTCCATGTCTCGCCGTTCATCGACATGAGCATGGATTACGACTGGACCTTTTCAGAGCCGGGAGAGACCTTGAATGCGCACATGATCAACTTTGACAAGGGGGAAAAGTTCTTCGAAGCAGACCTCTCGCTGTCCCGACGGGACATGAGCGGCCCGAACCTGACGTGGATGCTGATCAAGCATCCGCTCATGACCGTTAAGGTGATCGCGGCCATTTACTGGCAGGCCGCGCAGCTCTGGATCAAAGGAGCAAAGTTCTATCCGCACCCATAGCTATAGAAGCTGACATCAAATTTTTTTGGCAGATGATTGCGATGTTCAATCCAACAATAACCCACCTGTGTATGAAGGGGAGGAATTCTCTGTATGCAGGACAGAACTCGCCGGCAAAAGCGATTCTCCGAACGGTATGGCCCCTGGGCTGTGGTCACCGGCGCCTCCTCCGGCATCGGACGCGAGATCGCGCTCCGGCTTGCTGAATCCGGGCTGAACCTCATCCTGGCCGCTCGTAGCGAGGCTGCCCTGGAGCAACTTGCCGCCGACCTGGCCGCGCGGCACGGTATCGAGACCCGGGTCGTTGCTCTCGATCTTTCGCGCGAGACCGGTGTGGAAACGCTGGGGTCCGCGACCAGCGACCTGGATGTCGGTTTGCTTGTCGCGGCCGCCGGTTTCGGCACATCAGGCCCGTTTCTCGATTCCCTGCTTGATCAGGAGCTGGAAATGCTGAATGTCAACTGCCGCTCTTCCGTGGCGTTGAGCTGGCACTTCGGGCGGCGTTTCGCGAAGCGTGGCCGCGGTGGAATGGTCCTGATGAGTTCGATCGTGGGTGGGAGCCAGGGGACGCCCAACGCCGCCCATTACGCGGCGACCAAGGCCTATGTGCAGGTGCTCGCGGAGGCGCTGTATGTGGAACTCTCGCCCATGGGGGTCGATGTCCTCGCGGCAGCTCCCGGCCCCATCAACAGCGGCTTTGCTGCCCGCGCCGGTATGCAGATGGGTATGGCGCTGAGCCCTGCGGACGTGGCACAGCCGATCCTGGACGCCTTGGGCCGTAAGCCCACGGTGCTGCCCGGCTTTCTTACGAAGGTGCTCACCTACTCGCTCGTCCCATTGCCGCGATGGGCGCGGGTGCGGATCATGGGCAGCGTGATGCGCGGGATGACGAAGCACCGGAATAAGACTGCCGATCGCGGCCCCGGCCAGGATAAGTTCACCTAACCAGGGGCCGCACCTGGCCATCGGGGCAGGATTGGTGTCTGTGACTTCGAGCGCAGCTGATCCTCTGGCAGATGCCGAGACTTTAGCGTGACTGTACTGGATAATGGGAGTTTTATCGTGAAAATATTGCTGACAGCTGTTATAATATTTTTCTCTGGAGGGACTGCATTGGCTTACGAACAACCGAACTACGATATCGTCAGGAAATATGACGGCTTCGAGTTAAGACAGTACGCACCTTACATTGTCGCAGAAACCTTGGTATCAGGCGATTTCGATAAGGTAGGTAATGAAGCCTTTCGAATTCTGGTTAGGTACATCTCAGGCAATAACCGAAAAAAAATAGAAATCCCAATGACCGCTCCGGTGAACCAGTCGCCTGAGATGAATGCTGGGGAAAAAATAAAGATGACGGCCCCGGTGGTCCAAGCTCCTCAAGGGAGAAACCAAGGCTCATATGTATTTAGCTTCATAATGCCATCGCAGTACAGGCTGGAAACGCTCCCTGAACCGGAAGACCCGCGCATAAAGCTTCGACAAGTTAAAGCAAGGCTCTTAGCCGCACGCACGTATTCAGGAACATGGTCTGAGCGGCGTTACCGGGAGAATGAAGCCGCGCTCCTGGAAGCTGCAAAGGCCGCGGGCCTGACCGCAGTCGGCGAGCCGATCTTCGCGCGATATAACTCGCCTTTTACCTTATGGTTTTTGCGCAGGAACGAGGTTCTGGTGGAAGTTGCTGTGGAAGGTGATGCTAAATAACTGCCGCGATTGTTAACTCATCAATCCGAGGTTTTGCTATGAATGGTTCTGTTATCCCATCACAACCAACACCTGGCATGCGCATTGTGCCTGTTGGACTTGCCGGCACGCTCACGGGGATCGCCCGCAGGGCGGTGTTCTCCCATCTCGCGAAGATCGAGCGGGGTGCGATCACCGTCATAGAAGTCGATGAGCGGCATACATTCGGCGGCGGGGACGATCTGCACGCGACGATCACGGTCCTTGACCCTGCGTTCTACACCGATATGGCCTTCGGCGGCAGCATCGGCGCCGGCGAGTCTTACATGGCGGGCTTCTGGTCCGCAGATGATCTTACGACGTTGATCCGCATTATCATCATGAACCGGCGTGTGCTCATGGACATGGAAGGCGGGTTGGCGAAAATCACTGCACCGCTCCACTGGCTGCTCCATGCCCTTCGGAAGAACACGAAAGAAGGCAGCCGGAAGAACATCACCGCGCACTATGACCTCGGGAACGATTTCTACTCCCTCTGGCTCGACAAGACCATGACTTACTCCTGCAACATCTTCGAGCGTGCGGATGCGACGCTCGAAGAGGCAGCCATAGCCAAGTACGACCGCATCTGCAGGACGCTTCGGCTAAAACCAAATGATCATGTGCTTGAGATCGGGACCGGCTGGGGCGGGTTCGCCATCCACGCGGCGAAGAATTACGGCTGCCGGGTCACGACCACGACGATCTCCCGGCAGCAGCACGACTGGGCGAAGGAACGAATCGCACGGGAAGGGCTGTCTGACAGGATCGAGCTTTTGTTCGAAGACTACCGGGACCTCAAGGGAAAGTTCGACAAGCTCGTCTCCATCGAGATGATCGAGGCCGTGGGGCACCAGTATCTCGACAAGTATTTTCACACGTGCTCCGAACGTCTCAAAGGCGACGGCATGATGGCGCTCCAGGCCATAACCATCACCGACCAGGTCTACGAAAGCCATATTCGAAATCCCGATTTCATCAAACGGTACATCTTTCCCGGGAGCTTCATTCCTTCCATCAGTGCGATCACCTGGTCCGTGGCGCGCTCTACGGACATGAAGCTCTTCCACCTCGAGGACATCACACCGCACTATGCACGGACGCTCCGCACCTGGCGCGAACGGTTCTTCGCGAACATCGATGGGGTCCGCAAACTCGGCTATCCCGAAAGCTTTGTCCGCATGTGGGAGTATTATCTCTGCTACTGCGAGGCCGGGTTTCAGGAGCGGTATATCGGCGACGCGCAGATGATCTTCACGAAACCGGATTGTGATAACGCAAGCCATGGCGACAGAAACCTTGATAAGTAATTACTATAACGGTGCTACAGTAGACGGATATTTATAGTCTGCAATTAAAATATCTTTATTCGTCATGCCGGACTTGTTCTTTTGCTATTTTGCAATTAAAATACAGACTCTAATTTACAGAGGAGGTACTAACACCATGACACTGAATAAATATTTTGAATCCGCATCAGGGACCGGGGTACTTTCAACCGCTGATGGCGGCGGCAAGGTGGACGCGGCGATCTACTCGACGCCCCACGTGATGGACGATGGGACCGTGGCGTTCATCATGAGGGAGCGCATGACACACGAAAACCTTCAGTCAAACCCCTTTGCCATATATCTTTTTATGGAGGACGGTCCCGGATATAAAGGACTGCGACTCTATCTGAAGAAGACCCGGGAAGACGCCGATCCGGAGCTGATCAAGAGTATGACCCGGAGACGTTTAAAGCCGGAACTTGACGCACAGAAGGGGCCGAAGCATCTTGTATATTTTACCGTCGAAAAGATCCTGCCCCTCATTGGGAGCGGAAAGGCGCCTGTAACCCCATAGCTTCAATGCCGGGTTCGCCGGCAGTTGGAAAGTCAATGCGCTTACCGAACCTTGAATAGCATACCTAAGAAGAACGCGCCGAAGGGATACCTATGAAGACTCGCTGTTTGCAGTGCATGGGGATGGTTGAAGCGGTTACTTTGGCGATCTTGATCGCCGTCCTTGTTTCAGGCTGCGGCGCCAATCTGCCGCCGCTCAAGACCGTTGAATCGGTCGATATACCGCGCTTCATGGGCAACTGGTACGTGATCGCCAGTATCCCGACCTCGATCGAGAAGGAGGCTCATAACGCTGCTGAATCCTACCGGCTCGATGCGGATGGCACCATCGCCACGACCTTCACCTTCCGCAAAGGTGGATTTGATGGTCCGCTTAAAAAGTACACGCCCCGGGGATTCATTCTCAATACCAGGAGCAACGCAGAATGGGGGATGCGTTTCATCTGGCCGATCAAGGCCGAATATCTGATCACCTACCTGAATGAGAATTACACCCAGACCGTCATTGCCCGGAACAAGCGCGACTACGTCTGGATCATGGCACGTACACCATCCATCCCGGATGAGGACTACGCTGCATTGGTCGCCGAGCTGGCTGCGCAGGGATACGACATCTCGCGGCTGCAGAAGATCCCCCAGCGATGGCCGGCGGGACATGATTAAAAAAGGAAATTCTTGATGCTCAAGATCATCAATTTCATCGCGTTCCAGGCTGCATGGTGCGCCGCAGTGTTCGGTGCGGCGCATGGAATGCCGTGGCTCGGCGTTGTTGCCGTTTTGCTTGCCCTTGGTCTGCACCTTGCCCTGTCGCCCGATTGGCGGCCGGAACTGCTGCTCGCGTTTTTTGCCGCGGCCATGGGATTCATCACGGATTCCGCCCTGATCGCCTTTGGCGCTTTCTCTCCGGTCCCGCTCCTGTTTCCGTCACCGTTCAGTTCCCTCTGGATGGTGATGCTCTGGGTGAACCTTGCCACGACCATGAATATTTCAATGGCATGGCTTCGTGGAAGGTATGCGCTCGCTGCCATCTTCGGCGCTGTGGGCGGACCCATGGCCTATTACAGCGGCGCAAAGCTGGGCGCCATGATTGCTCTGCCACCGGTCACGTCGCTGATCGTCATTGGAGCGGCTTGGGCCGTCGCCATGCCGCTGCTCTATCGTATAGCGAAGATGCTCGACGACCGTTTTTCAAAAAATAGATCGTAATGCAGCTCTGTTGGGTACAAAAGTGCACGTACATCACTACCGTGAGGAGTTAATCATATGGCCAAGATCACGATCGAGAAAAACCTGTTCTGCCTGCCCTGGACACAGACACTGCTCGGGACACACGTGAACGGGAAGGTAAATTTCATGGCCCTGGACTGGCTCACGCGGGTCAATTATCAGCCCGCCATGCTCGGGGGCATGAACGGCACTTTTTCATTTTTTGAAGAAGTCTGATTCTCCGGTCAATGTTTCCGAAAAAGATAATGCGCCACCCACCACTCCTGACCGTCCCGGAAGCCCCAGAGCTCGGCGCAGGCCATGAAAAAGATCCGCCATCTTTGGAACCAGCGTGCGGCGTCCTTTTTCCCGTAGGTCCTCTCCAGGACAGGCATGATCGCATCCTTTCGTGATTCCATGTTCGCGAGCCAGTGGTTCGCGGTCCGCTCGTAGTGTCTGCCGTCCACGCGCCAGTGGTCCTCGAGCGCCACGTCATCCTGAAAATACAACAGCAGATCGTCCGAGGGCATGATGCCACCGCTGAAAAAGTACCTGCCCATCCAGTTGTCAGTTCCCTCGGTCTCAAACGTATAGGCGTATTCCTTGTG
>Ga0209048_10004260_pt1 | contig 13703 bp, 10 predicted proteins | sample FrelakmetCRP12CR_FD_187146 | JGI IMG/M metagenome (GOLD analysis project Ga0209048, IMG submission 187146) | Freshwater lake sediment microbial communities from the University of Notre Dame, USA, for methane emissions studies - CRP12 CR (SPAdes)... | ecosystem: Environmental > Aquatic >... | reverse complement strand
AACCGCACGGTCGCGACGAACAATGCCGAGGCGCTGAGCTACACGGCGAATGCGCTGAACCAGTACACGCAGATCGCCGATGGCACCACGATCTCGCCCACCTATGACTTGGACGGCAACCTGATCACCAACGGGCTGTGGGCCTTCACCTGGGATGCCGAGAACCGGCTGCTTTCCGCCACCTCCAATGGCACGACCATGGTGCAGAACGTCTATGACGGCCAATCCCGCCGCATCGCCAAGCTCACAGCCACGACTACCAACTCCTTCATCTACGATGGGTGGAATCTGGTGTCCGAAATCAGCACTCAAGATACATCGCGCACCACGAACTCCTATGTCTGGGGTTTGGACCTCTCGCAATCCTTGCAGGGCGCCGGCGGTGTGGGCGGCTTGCTGTCGGTCACGCGGAATGGCGCGACCTGCTATCCATTCTACGATGGCAACGGCAACATCAGCGACTATGTCGATGCGAGCGGAGCCGTGGTTGCCCACCGGGAGTTTGATGCTTACGGCAACACGCTAGTGGCCACTGGCACGCTGGTTCACGATCTTCACTTCTGGTTCTCGACGAAGTATCTGGACGAGGAGAGTGGAGTGTACTATTTTGGCTACAGATTCTACTCGCCCGCTATAGGTAGGTGGCCTACCAGAGATCCGAAGCCAGACAAGGACTTGCAGAAACTAATTTCTATCTTGTCGTTACTGCATCAATCTGGTGCGATTTCCGATATGGGAGTGGTTCATCCCGATGAAATGTCCGCTAAGATGGCAGTAATCGTGTTAGCATTTAATCATGTGGTCAGACCCGAAGAGTCTGACTACGCATTCGTTCGCAACTCGCCTCCGCACGCGCATGACGCAATTGGGCTTATCGGAATTTGCGATTACAATCCATGCCAGCTAGTGCATGCATATCCCGGCGGTTTGTGGTGCAAGTACGATTGCAGTTTGAAAAACATTTGGGGTGGATGTTGGTGCACGTCATGCGATGCGCAGTTCAACTATTACCGCCCTGGTTTTATCGGCGGCAATCCAGATGAGAAAAGTATTTGGCCGTTTGGGTGTGCTCCGACAGTGCAGGGTCCAATAAAGTTCTGTCTTTGATCCGTGACCGATTGTTGTCGCAATGGCAGTAAGAAATATGGGGAAGCTAGTATATATGAAGACAATTATCGCAATTTTTAACGATTTGCTTGCTGTGGTGACAGCACTCCTTATTGCTTATTGGATTCGGTTCCGAAGTGGAATCATTAGACCTTCGTTTGGAGATGGTGACCTAGCGATCTATGCGAAGGCCATTGCGATAATTGCGCCATTATGCATTATTATGATGTTACTATTCAGAGTTTACAATGAGACGATTGCGGCGCCATGTCGGATACATGTTATTTTATTGAAAAAGTGGTTGCTTTCCACTGTTGCTGTGATTCTTGTATTCTATTTCACGATGATGGGGGTTCACCTATCGCGTCTCTTTGTGGCTCTTAGCCTGATTTGCCTTGCTCCGATGTTATTCATAGCAATAGTTGGGGGGCGGGCGATTGCAATGAGAACAGTAGGGCGGGTTGGTAGGGCAGAAAAGAAAGAAGGAACACAGGTCACCCATCAGGGTGTTCCTATCAAGAAAGCAATATCACATCAACTCGATTCGTACAATCGGTGATCACCTTCCACCCAAGATTGATCGTAAGGCCCGCGCAACCATTTGCCCGTTGGATTTTCAATTTAAATATTGACCAGTCGTCTATCGGTAATAAGCGCAAACCCGGCCACCACCTTCCCGAGCCCGCCGCGGCGTGATACATCGGCGGCATGAAGACTATCGAACGGCGGGCGATCATGCGGGGCCGGGTTCTGCGCAGTGCGGAGCAACGGCGGGAACTTGTGGCGACGTTCCGAAGCAGCGGTCGATCGCAGGCCGCATTCTGCCTGGAACGGGGTATTAACGCCACGACCTTCAATGGTTGGCTGTGCCAGGCGACGAGTTGATCGCGCTCGTGCGCGGCGTTGCCGGTTAACCCATGTATCTGGCAGAATAATATTTCGCTTGCCTCAACGTGTTCAAGGTTTAGACTTACATCAAATCAGTTTGTGCTTTGAAATGCCACCAACAGCTTGCCGACCTCTGTACACACGAACGGATGCCCGATGTATAGCGCGACGTTGACTATGAAGTATATCGAGACGATTACCGCGGGGGCATCAGCATGACGGAAACAAAATCTCGGGAAGCCGCCGACACGACGCCGCTTCTACGTTTTGCCGAAGGGCTGTTGCTCCTCAACACTCAACCACCCCGCTCAGCCACCGGCACTTGGGTTTGGGATCCCCGTCAGAACGCCTATTCCTGCTTCGCCATGCACTATGACCAGGTTCTGCCGGCGATCCTTGAGACGGTGCCGTTATGCCGCATCCAGCCCCCGCAATGGCATCCTGTAAAATGGCCCTGCCCGGCCCTGCCACCATTGCGCCCAATTCAGACCGAGGCCGTCAACGAGTGGATGAAGACGCGCCGCGGAGTCATCGTACTGCCCACGGGCACGGGCAAGACGGAAGTCGCCCTGCACCTTATGCAGGAACTTGCGGTCACAACCCTCATCGTCAGCCCGGTGCGCGACCTCATGTACCAGTGGCACCAGCGCATTCTGGACCGCCTGGGCTATGACGCCGGTATCGTGGGCGACAACACGATCAACAGAAGCCCCGTCACGGTCACCACTTATGACAGCGCCCGCATCTACATGCGCGACCTCGGCGACCAGTTTCAGTTCATCATCTTCGACGAGTGCCACCACCTGCCGGGCGAGATTCGCGGTGATGCCGCAAAAATGTGCATGGCCCCATACCGGCTTGGGCTCACCGCCACGCCCGAGCGAAGTGATGGCAGGGAGAAGGCCCTCGATGCGCTCATCGGCCCCGTCGTGTACCGCCGCACCATCACCGAGGAAAGCGGCAAGAATCTTGCCGAGTATGATACGAGTCGCATACCCGTCCACCTGTCCTCAGAAGAACGCGCCGCATACAACGAATGTTCCCAGGTCATCCGCCGCTACATAGCCGAGCGGCGCAAAACCAACCCGCACTACACGGGCCTCAACGTCCGTTACGATTGCGCCACCGACCCCGAAGCCCGGCGCGTGCTTCGCGCCGAGTACAGGAAGATGTCCATCGAGGACCGTGCTCGTGAGAAACTGAACGTCCTGGAAGATCTCTTCCGGTTGCACTCGAAGACGCCACTCCTCATCTTCACCAACACCAACGTCATGGCGCGAGAGGTTTCCGTCCGCTTTCTAATTCCATGCATTCTCAACCACTCCCGGAAAAAAGAACGTCACGAAACCGTCGCCGGCCTCACCGCGGGAAAGTACCCGGCCATTGTCGCCAACCGTTGCCTCGACGAAGGCATTGATCTTCCGGCCGCCAAGGTCGCGGTCATACTGGGCGGCGGCGCCTCGATCCGCCAAGCCGTCCAGCGGCTCGGCCGCATCATCCGCAAGAAGGGCGAACAAAAGGCCGTCCTGTACGAAGTTGTCTGCGAAGACACCAAGGAAGTCCAACGGTCACGCACCCGCAGGAAGAGCGATGCTTACGCGCGAACTCGCCATTCACACCATCGAAGGTGACCGGATCGTCCCGGACCGGCTCTGTCGCCGCCGAGACGAGCACTACCGGGCGTACGCCGAAGAGATGCTCCGCATCTTCAAGGAGGGTGTCGGCAAGACACGCCAGGAACTCCGCACGGCCATACGCCAGATCTTCGACCACGAACCCAACTGCGAACCCCGTCGCATTGACGCCTTTTGCAAACTTCTCGAAGACCCGCCCATCTCCAAGTTCGGCACAGATCGCCCCGGCAAAGCCGCGGCACTTCGCTGTCAGGTTTTCACGCTGGCCGCTCCGCACCACCCTCTCGTCGCGAAACGCGATGAACTTTTTGAAACTGAAGAACAACCGATCAAAGAGGAGATCGCCCGCAAACTCGGCCGCCCATCCTGGAGCGCACTTCAGCCCGAACTCTTTGCCGACGTTTTTGAGTACAACCCGCTGCTGGAGTTTTGGGGCTTCCCGAGTCCCGAAGCCCTGCTGGCCCGTTACAACGTGGCCCAGGTGCAGGCCGCACTGTTCGACGCCATTCAACTCACCGTCCGTGCCCACTCGTACCTGAAGGAGATCCTCACCCGCGCCAAGCTCGCGCGCCTTCTCCACACCGTCACGGCACCGCCGCCAGGCGACACGGCCGGCAATTACACCTTCCTGTTCGACGGTCCGGCATCCATTCACGTCCAGACGCGCCGCTACGGCGGTGACATGGCCCGCTTTCTCCCCAGCCTGATCGCCTGTCGCGACTGGACTTTGCAAGCTGAAATCCGCCTGGGCCGCTCCAAACGCCGGTACTATCTCGATCTCGCAGCGGGCATGCTCCACGCTGACCACGAAGCTGACGTTTTCGATTCCGAATTTGAAAAAAAGTTTCACGCAAAGTGGGGTGCCGCGCCGCGCGATGGCTGGACGATCAAGCGCGAGGCCGACGTTCTGCATCAGGGCCAAACCGCGTTCATCCCCGACTTCTCGTTTCAGCACACAGACGGCCGGCGCGTTTTTCTGGAGATCGCCGCCTACTGGACCCCCGAGTACGTTCACACAAAAAGCGCCAAGATCAACCTCTTCCCCAACGCCCCGCTGCTGCTCGCCCTTCCGGAACGCTCTGCAAAGAAATGGCCTCAAGTCCCTCGCCATGTCTTGCTCTACAAGTCTGCGCTCAAGATGAACGCCGTGGTCGAAGCACTCGAACGTCTTGCCCCCTGTCACCCAGCAGAACGTCCCTAGAAACCGGCCACTTTTTGAGGTGGCCGATTCGTTCGATTAAAATTCCACCAGCTTCACGACCTCTCGGTGATCTGCGCGGCGGGCGATTGAGGTTTTCCAAAAAAAAAGATTTGCACATGGTTCGTAATATGGTAAAGATAGCAAGGATGTATATGCGAACTATGGAGAAGTTATGAAACCAGCGAAAAATGAACAAAAAACCGTTGTGCGTTGCGCAGTTTACACGCGCGTATCCACGGATGATCAAGCGCAGGGCTTGTACAGTTCCCTGAAGGCGCAGAAGGACATCTGCGAACATTACATCTCCATCCATCAGGAAGAAGGGTGGATTTCTGCGCGTCATTTTGAGGATGCTGGATTCTCGGGCAGCAATATGGATCGCCCCGGCATCAAGGCCCTGTTGGGCGAAGTGCGTGCCGGTCATGTGAACATGATCGTGGTCTACAAGCTGGACCGGATTTCCCGATCGCTCCGGGAATTTTACGACTTCTGGGAAACCCTCCAGCAGCACAACGTTAATTTCGCGTCGGCCACCCAGCAAATTGACACCGCCACGCCTCACGGCATGCTGTTCTTGAATATGCTGCTGAGCTTTGCGGAGTTTGAACGCGAACAAACCCGCGAGCGCACCATCGCCAAGCTGACCGAACGCGCCAAGCATGGCAAATGGAACGGCGGCTGGGTTCCGCTCGGCTACCTCTATGATAAAACCGCGCAGAAGCTGATCCCGAACCTGGCCGAACAAAAACTGGTCGAAGATATTTTCAACCAGGCGATCAGGCTCAGGAATCCCACGGCCGTAGCAAAGTACCTCAACAAACTCGGCTGCCGAACCCGCAAGCGAACGTTGGTCCGCAAGGACGGCTCAACGCGCACGGTCGGTGATAAGCGGTTTATCGGGTATCGGGTACTGGCCATAATCTTGAATCCGCTTTACAAAGGCATGATTGATCACAATGGCGAAGCGTATCCGGCTGAACATCCGGGCATCGTCTCCGCGGCGTTGTGGCAAGCGGCCAACGATGCTCTGTCCAACAAGACCGGTCTACGCCGGAATTATCATCAGGACAAGCACATACACTTGCTGAAAGGGCTTCTGAAATGCGGGCAATGCGGCCTCAGCTTGACGCCGAAACCCGCCGGGAAAAAGGACCGTCAGGGCAACCCGTACCTCTACTATACGTGCATGAATGTTTCCAAGGAGGGCAGTGAGGCGTCATGCCAGGTGCGGAGCATTCCCGTCAGGCCCTTTGAGGACCTCATCATCCGCTACATCGGTCAGATTGGCGAACACCCCGAGCTTATTGAGCAAACCGTCCAGGCTGCAAACGAGACCAAGAACAAGGCCATCAAGCCGCTCACGGCCAAGCTGGTTCAACTGGACAAACGGCATGCTGAATTGTCGGAAGCCGTTCAACGGTGTGTCAACGCGGCCAAGAGCCGAGGCGCCAAGAATCTTGCCGAAGAGTTCATTCGGGAGGGCGAGCAACTGGCGACGGAGAAGCGGCAGGTGGAATTGGAACGGGAAAAGCTCAAGCTCGACATCCGCTACAAGGAGAAGGTGGTCACCGACGCCAAGATCATTGCCGAAACCTTGAAACAGTTCGAACAGGTCTTCCGGACGCTCCCGGATGCCGAGCAAAAAGAGCTGATTCGGCTGCTGGTGAAGGAGATCACTGTTAACCACTTTGACCCGGAAAAGGATCAGAATCCGTGCGGGGCGGGGATGTTCAAGGCGAAAATACGAACTCGGTGGTATGTGGTTAACATCAGCCTTTACGCAAACGAGCTATTTGCAAAGACTTCCGAAGGGGGCGTTAAAAGTTCGCATTTGAGTGCGTTTGGCTCCGACGACAGGACTCGAACCTGTAACCTAGTGATTAACAGTCACCCGCTCTACCATTGAGCTACGTCGGAATGGCGTCGAACGCGGAAACTGTAATGCCCGCGGGGGCTAAGTCAAGTCACATCTTCTGCCGGCCCTGCAGCGCCCGGGCCAGGGTGAGCGGGTCCGCATAGGCGATCGCGCTGCCGGCCGGGATGCCCAGCGCCAGCCGCGTTACCCGCACGGGCTGATCGGCGAGCACATGGTGAATGAAGGCCGCCGTGGAATCGCCTTCGACGTCCGGGCTCAGGGCCAGGATGACCTCCGCGATGCCTTCCGCGGCGATGCGCTGCTGCAGCGCCTCCAGCCGGAGCTGGGCCACGCCCTCGCCCTTCATCGGCGAGAGCCGGCCAAGCAGCGCGTGGTAGCGCCCCTGAAACGCGCCGGAGGCTTCGATCTTCTCGATGTCCGACGGATCTTCCACCACGCACAGCGCCCGCTGGTCGCGCCGCGGACTCGTGCACCGCGCACAGGGATTGGCGCCGGCGAGCGTCAAATCGCCGCAGTGGGCGCAGATGACGACGCGTCCGGCGACGTCGGTCAGCGCCGTGCCCAGCTCCCGGGCCAGCCCTTGGGCGTCGCGTGCCAGCCGCACGGCCATGCGCTCCGCCGTGCGCCGGCCCACGCCCGGCAGGCGGCTCAGCGCCGTGATCAGTCTCTCCAGCGGCTCAATCCGGCTCATAGGCGATCAACCCAACCCGGGGATGCCGAGGCCGGCGGTGACCTTGCCCAGTTCCTGCGCGGCCATTTCCTTGGCGGCGCGCAACGCGCCATCCACAGCGGCGGTGACGAGGTCCTCCAGCATGTCCACCTCGGATGGGTTGACCACCCGGGGATCGATCCGAAGACCGGCGAGGGAACCGTCGCCGCGCGCGATGGCCTTGACCATGCCGCCACCGCTGGAAAACTCCACGGTCTTCTGCGCCAGTTCGCCCTGGATCCGCTCCATTTCCTTCTGCATGGAGGCGGCTTGCTTCATCATCTTCATGAAGTTCGGCATGTTCGCTACGCTCCTTTTTCCGCTGAGGCTGGGAATGCTATTCCCGCCCGGCTGGGACCGTCCCAGCAACCGCTTGGCCTTATCCGCGGACGTCGCTGATGTCGCCGTTGAACATTTCCAGCACTTTGTTGACCGTGGGGTGCTGTTCCCATTCCTTCCTGGTCTTGCTCGTCATCGGTCCCGGCGTTGCGGTGTGCCCGGCGGCGGGCGCCGCGGGATGGTCGCAGGGCAGCGTGCCGGCCGTGGGGAGAACGGTGAACTCGACGACGACGTCGCGGCGCAGCAGCTCGGCCAGCGCGCGCTGCACGACCTTCTGGGTGCGCGGTGCATGAACGCTTTCCATTTCCTGCGCGAATTCGGGATCGAATCCGATCACCACGCGGTCGCCCTCCACGCGCAACGGCTTGGCGTCCATGAGGTATTTCTTCGCCAGCATCACGGCATGTCCGACCCGCTCGACGAGTTTGGGCCATTGTTGGGTGAGCAGCGTCACTTCGTCGGGCGCCGGTTGCGCCGCGGTCCCACCGGCCGCGGTATAACGCGCCGGCGGCTCGGCCACGCCAGCGGCGGCGGGCGCAGGACCTGCCGGCGGCCGGTGGCCGGCGGGGGGTGCTGCGGGCACTGCGGCGGCGCCGGTGGGCGGCGGCGCACCGGCTGGCGAATCAGCGGGCCCGGTGTCGCGGCCTTCTTCGGCGCGGGCCTGCTCGACGGCGCGGAGAATGTCGTCGAGGGAAGCGATCTGCGCGGCCCGGCAGCAGCGGACGAGCGCGATCTCCAGCAGCGTGCGGCGGCTGAGCGCATGGCGCAGGCGGCCGTCGGCCTCCGTAAGCAGTTCGACGATCCGCAGCAGGCGGTCGGGCTCCAACCCGGCCGCCTGGGCGCGCAACTGCTGGGTCTGCTCGCCGGTGAGATTGGCCAGTTCCGCCTCCGTCCCGGCATACCGGCACACCAGCAGGTCGCGGAAATGGCCCAACAGTTCGACGACCACGCGCTGCAGGTCCTTGCCGTGGACATCGAGTTCGGCGACGAGGCGGATGGCCGCGGCCACGTCGCCCTGGAGCAGCGCCCCGGCGAGGGCTTCCAGCGTCTGCCGGGCGACGAGACCGAAGACGGACAGCACGTCGGCTTCGGCGATGTTCCGGCCGCGGAAGGCGACCAACTGGTCCAGCGCACTGATCGCGTCGCGCAGGCCGCCCTCTGCGCCGCGGGCGATGGCCAGGAGCGCGTCCGGCGCAATGGCGATCTGTTCCGCCTGGGCGATGTGCGCCAGGCGCGCGATGATTTCGCGCGGCGCGATGCGGCGCAGATCGAACCGCTGGCAGCGCGAAAGGATGGTGGTCAGCACCTTCTGCGGCTCGGTGGTGGCGAAGAGGAATTTGACATGCGGCGGCGGCTCCTCGAGCGTCTTCAGCAACGCGTTGAAGGCGGCCGTGGAGAGCATGTGCACTTCGTCAATGATGTACACCTTGTACCGGCTGCGGGCCGGCGCGTAGCGGGCGCTGTCGCGCAGGTCGCGGACCTGGTCCACGCTGTTATTGCTGGCGCCGTCAATCTCGATCACGTCGAGACTGGCGCCAGACATGATTTCCTTGCAGGACGCGCACTGGTCGCACGGCTGGGGGGTGGTCCCCCGGTCGCAGTTGAGCGCCTTGGCCAGGATGCGCGCGGTGGTGGTTTTGCCCGTGCCGCGCGGGCCGACGAAGATGTAGGCGTGGGCCACGCGGTCGGTGGCAAGCGCGTTCTTCAGGGTTTGGGTCACATGCCCCTGGCCGACCACGTCGTCAAATTGTTGCGGTCGCCACTTGCGCGCCAGTACTTCATATGTCATGGCAGCATCCTTACCAGCCAGTGGGCGATGCTGGGCGCCGGGTTCCGCGCTCCGGTTCCGATCCCAACGCCCCCGCCCCCCACGATCGTGACTCTGTTGCTTGGAAGCCGTGCAGCCCGGGGTTGTCGGTGACCGCGGCAGGGTCCGGCGCAGCGCAACTCAGACCAGGCACCCCACGGCGCCCGGAGATCCTGTCTTACCGCTGCTCCCTTCCGGTCCTGACGGGGTTCGCCAGTCTCCGTCGCATGGGACCCGGCCCTCAACGCTGCTGCCACGCCTTCCCGTTGCCGCCGCCACCGCCGCGCCCGGGCATTCCCTCCTGCTAAAGCGGTTTGCAGGTACAGGGCACCGCTAGCGCCCCAGGTAGCACGGCGCGGATACGTTACCCCGAAGACGGCATCAAGGAAAGTGCAATGTTTGGCGTGCGACAGCGGAACGGATTTGGTACTCTGACCGCCGGAATAACACGGCCTGGAGGCTGGCGGTGAGCGTCACAGGCTGCGCTAATCCGCGGCCAGGCAGTGGGAAAGGATGACCGATCATGACCATCATTGAACCCCATATTCACATGTATTCGCGAACGACGGACGACTATACGGCGATGTTCCGCGCGGGCATCCGCGTGGCGGTGGAGCCGTCGTTCTGGCTGGGCGCGTCGCGGCGCTACGCCGGCACGTTCTGGGATTATTTCCAGCTCATCCTCGACTTCGAGACCGGCCGGGCGAAACGGTATGGCCTCGACCACTATGCCGCGGTGTCGGTCAACCCGAAGGAGGCCGAGGACACCGGGCTGGCGCACGCGGTGCTCGACGGCCTGGAGCCGTACCTCGAACACCCGCGCTGTGTCGCCATCGGCGAGATCGGCTTCAACAAAATCACGCCGGCCGAGGAGGAAATTTTCCAACGGCAGCTCGAGATCGCCAAACAGCGCCGGATGCTGGTGATCATCCACGCGCCGCATGACACGCCGGAGGTCAGCAAGCGCAAGGGCGTCGCGCGCACCCTGGACATCCTACGCGAGCTGAATTACGAAGACAATCGCATCATCCTGGACCACAACACCGAGCAGACCATGGATCTCAGCCGCACCCGGCCGGTGTGGTGCGGGCTGACGGTGTACCCGTATTCCAAGCTCAACCCGGAGCGTGTGGTGGACATCCTCAAGCGGTGGGGGCTGGAACAGGTGCTGGTCAACAGCTCAGCCGACTGGGGCGTCTCCGACCCGTGCAGCCTGCCGAAGGTTGCCCGGTTCATGCAGCAGCAGGGCTTCACGGCGCAGCAGGTGCAGCAACTGCTGTTCGACAACCCCCTGGCGTTCTACAGCCAGAGCGACAAGTTCAAGCCCAACCTGGACCTGCCATGCCAGGATCCCGCCGTGTATCAGCGTTGACGCCGCGCCGCGTCAGCGTCCGCCGGCCGGCGGAATGCCCTGTAGCCGCCGGCGCAGCAGGTCCAGCGCGAGTTGGCTGCTCCAGTGCTTGATCGCGTCCCGGACGCCGGGGAAACCGCGCCGCTGCGCCACAGTGCCGGCAGCGTCGGCCACGGCCAGCCAGACGGTGCCCACAGGCTTCTCCGCCGTGCCGCCGGCGGGGCCGGCGATGCCCGTGACCGCCAGCCCGAAATCCGCGCCAAATCGCGCACGGACCCCCGCGGCCATCGCCCGCGCCGCTTCTTCGCTCACCGCGCCGTGCCGCGCGATTACCTCGCGCGGCACACCGAGGTCGCGGATTTTCGACTCGTTGGCGTAGGCAATCACGCCGCCGAGGAAATACGCCGAACTGCCGGCGACCTGCGTCAGCCGGTGGCCGATCAATCCGCCGGTACAGCTTTCCGCCACCGCCAGCGTCTGCTTTCGCTCCGCCAGCATTCGCCCCACCGCCTCTTCCATGCCGAGACGGACTTCGGCAAATATGGCATCGCCCAAGGTTTGCCGCGCGGCGGCGGCGCTGGCTTCCAGCAGGGGCACGTGTGCCACCGTCGTCTGGAGCCGTACTTCGGTCTCGCCGGGGCGGGCGCAATAGCCGACCTCGAGGCCGGGCGCCGGCAGGCCGATCTTTTCCAACCGCTCGGCAATTTCCGATTCGCCGAGGCCGCAGACCATGAACACCTTTTCCACCACCGGAACACCGGCGGGCACCAGCGGCCCGAGGAGGGGCAGTATCCTTTCCTCCAATACGGCCGTGAATTCGCGCGGCGGGCCGGGCAGGACGAAGAGGAGCTTGGGCGGATCGGGCGGAAGATTCGGCTGTGGAACGCGGGACCGGGAGGTCCCGCCCACGGGAGCAGAGACCTGGATCATCATCCCCGGCGCGATGCCGGCCGGATTCAGCAGGCCTTTGCTGCCTGCGAGGATCAACGCCTGTCGTTCGGCCACCGCGGTGACGGGGCGGCCCATGGCGGCATAGCGCCGGATCAGGGCCTCGAGCGCGGGCGGGTGCACAACCAGCGGGCGGCCCAGCAGGCGGCTCAGCGCGTCGCGGGTGACGTCATCGCTGGTGGCGCCGAGCCCGCCGCTGACAAACACGAGATCCACGCGGCCGAGCGCGGCGGCAACCGCCTCCTGGATTTGCGCGGCATCGTCGGGAACGGTGGTGTCGCGCACGAGCTGCAGCCCGAGCGGCTGGAGTTTTTCGGCCAGTGTCCGGGCGTGGGTATTGACCGTACGGCCGCTCAACAACTCGGAACCCGTCGAAACCAACTCCACAGAGATCTCAACTGGAGATGCCGATAACATCTGGCCCATCATCTGCTCCGCGTGCCCCATCTTTCATCCGTGTTCATCCGTGGCTAACATTCTTCGTTTTCTTTCGGAGGACTTTCAGATTCATCCGTGGCAACCAGATCTTCACTTCTTCGCGTAGCCGTGCGGATGCCGCCGGTGCCAGTCCCAGGCGTGCTGGACGATGGTCCGGATGTCGGGATAGTGCGGCTGCCAGCCGAGCACGGTCTTGGCCTTGGCGGAGTCGGAGATCAGGCGGGCCGGATCGCCGGGCCGGCGCGGCGCGACCACGGCCGGGATCGGATGCCCGGTGACGGCGCGGCCGGCGTCCACCACCTGCTTGACGCTGAAGCCCGCGCCGTTGCCGAGGTTGAACGCGCCGGCGAGGCCGGGCTGGAGCGCGAGAATGTGCGCCTGGGCGAGGTCCACGATGTGGATATAGTCGCGGATGCAGGTGCCGTCGGGCGTCGGATAGTCGTCGCCGAAGATCTGCACATGGTCCTTCTGGCCCAGCGCCACCTTGAGGACGTTGGGAATGATATGGCTCTCGGGGTCGTGGTCCTCGCCGTATTTTTTTGTGGCGCCGCAGGCGTTGAAGTAGCGCAGGAAAACCGGCTCGATGCCGTGGAGCTGCTGGTGCCACAGCAGCATCTTTTCCAGCATCAGCTTGCTCTCGCCGTAGGGATTCTGCGGCCGCTGCGGCAGGTCCTCGGTCATCGGCATCTTGTCCGGCTGGCCGTAGGTGGCGCAGGTCGAGGAGAAGATGAATTTTTTGCAGCCGGCGGCGAGCATGGCGTCCACCAGGTTGATGCCGCCGATGACATTGTTATCGAAATAGCGCTCCGGGTACTGCATGGACTCGCCGACCAGCGCGAAGGCGGCGAAGTGCATCACCGCGTCCGGCTGGACCACGGCCAGCGCCTTGAAAATTTTATCGCGCCGCTGGAGGTCGCCCTTGATGAATTTGGCGCGCCGGTCCACCGCCCGCCGGTGGCCGCGTCCGAGGTTGTCGAACACCGTCACCGCATGTCCCGCGTCCAGCAGCAGCTCGGTGGTGATGCTGCCGATGTAGCCCGCCCCGCCCGTCAGGAAGATTTTCATGCGCGGAGCATACCGCCGTCCGTCCCTGCGCGGCAAGCGCGGAACAACGGCCCCTTAGTGCGCAAACCGGAAACGCGCAATTCTTCACAGACCGGCGCAGCCGCAACCAAAAAAAATGAATTCGGATCTCGGAAATTGATAAAGAAGAAAGAGGGATATCTCGCGCAAAGACGCTAAGACGCCAAGCGGAAGTTCGCATCTACTTCTTCCGCTTCTTTGCGCCCCTCCTGAGCGAAGGGCTTTCAGCTTGGCGTCTTGGCGCGAAAATTCTTCCGACGACGAGTCTTTCATAGACCAATCCCAATGAACTTTTTGCGAAATTATCTATACCAAAATGCGG
>Ga0209048_10004259_pt1 | contig 13706 bp, 20 predicted proteins | sample FrelakmetCRP12CR_FD_187146 | JGI IMG/M metagenome (GOLD analysis project Ga0209048, IMG submission 187146) | Freshwater lake sediment microbial communities from the University of Notre Dame, USA, for methane emissions studies - CRP12 CR (SPAdes)... | ecosystem: Environmental > Aquatic >... | reverse complement strand
CCACTACCTTGTAGCGTTTTGTCATATTTGGCTCCCAAATAAGTTAAGTGCAGAAGTCTGTCTCTGCGTATATATTTAGCTTAGTATAAACTAAAAGTGTCTTTTAAGTCAAGTTAATTCCGAAGCATCACAACAATTAATGCAACTAGTATAAATGTGCTCACTATAAACAGAACAGATGCTATAAATGGACCTACAAAATAGGAAGAAATAGCAGAAATAATACCACAGAAAATAGAAACTCTCCCAGACATGCGAAAGAAATCACTATTATTTCGACACCACTGAATTAATTTCATTCTTCTTGCTTATTATTTAAAATCTTGAGAAATTGTTCTTCTTCCTCGGGTGTCCATTCAAGAAATTCTTCAAATTGTTCCTCATCCGGAATATCTACCGGTGGTGGTACATCTTTAGGTTTAGGAGTATTCATGGTTTCTTGCCTGTGGGAAATGGCCATGCAGCCGGCACATCTGATCCATGATCGGCAGGATACTTCTTCCAGGCCTTGGGTGGATTAAGCTTATAAGCAGGCCTTGTCGGAAGTTCCAGCTTTTCAGTTACGAACTTGTTCTTAATGTTGGCCGCAAAATACTTACCCTTAGATTCTGCTTCCTCAAAGGCCCAATAGGTATCGGAATCAACATCCTTATACCTATAATATCCTGCATTGTTGAATTTCAGGATAAGATCGCCAAATCCGTGCAGATTATCTTTGCTCCAGCGATTTGCTGTGCCTGTCCAGCGATGGCCACCGATAATTGCACTCTTGCAACGGTATAATCTACCAATCTCACTCTTAATAAGTTCACATGGATATTCTTTGAAGAACCATGTTCCCCAATCATCGGGTTCAACATTACGTTGAATACCGTGAACCCACATTCCCATTATAGCCTGTTGGCCATATTCGGGATTCATAGGAAAAGGATGGTAATTTCTCTCATATTCCAGATCGATATTACCTTCCCATACTACTTTAGTTAGATCTGTGGGATCAAAGATAGTAAGATAATCGCCCTCATCAAGACATTTAAGGCCATCATAACCTTCTTTACCATCTTCATAAACAGACCAGATAACTCCCTCTGTGCCTGTCTCAAAGAATGGATCGCATTTGCCTTTAATAGGTGACATCTTACTCTCCAGAAATTATTCAGCCAGCTCGGCTACGAACTTATTCCTGATGTTGGTGCCGAAATACTTGCCCTTGGATGGCGCGGCAAGGAATTCCTGATATGTCTTATTATCGACACCCTTGTAAATGTATGTGGCACCATTCTTAAGTCTTAATGCCAGGTCGCCGGTAGCGCGTGCATAGGACTCAATAAGGCTACTGCCGGATACAGCGATAAACTTAACAGACTTATCAATCTTTACCATACTCTTTGTGTTTGTTGTCATTTCTTTCTCCAGGTTTTGTTTAAGATAGCCGTGATTGTTGTGGCTTGTACAATAATACGACCCAATTACAAGATTGTCAAATTATTTCTTGAACTCAACGAAGTTATCAATTCTAAAGCCCTTCTTATCTGATAACATTACTGCACCAGTTAAGAATCCACCCTTACCACATCCTGTGTCCAAGAATACTACCTTGCCACCATTTTTATTGGAAACAATCATAGGCTTCTCGATAGGGATATTATGAATAGGCATACGATCATGACCAACCATAACAGTTTTACCCATTGGCACTTCATCGATCCAGTTGTATAATCTTACTGGATATCCATCATCCATCTTTTCCCCATTGGTTTCTCCAACAAGGAATCTAGATCTTGCGGTTTTTCCGGGTACAGTAACACCTTCCCAAATGCAAGGATGGCTCGCTGCATGTACTAATGTGATATCATCGAATTTATGAAATAAATCGGATAACATCTTATCTTCCACTATAGCAGAATACATTCTGTGAAATTCATCCATGCGATCTGCGCCAACATCAACTAATGTTTGTTTGCCATCCCTGGAAAAACTTACTTTGTTTCCTTTGGCAGCGCGGTGGTGCTTGTCATCATGATTACCGATAACAAATCCAGCGCGACCATCAAACATGGCATCGTACATATCCTTCACAACCTCAAAAGGGTTGTGAGCACGATCAACTAAGTCACCTATGGACATAAAGAAGTAGTTTTCGCTTTTTGCGTAGTCGTGGGCACGCTTGAAGGATTCGTAGTCTCCATGTACGTCACCGAATACCAACATTCCATCAAAATTGTCAGCAACATAATTTGCTAAACTACTCACGTATACCTTTCTAAGGCCAGGGTGATTTCTCCCAACCCATTCTGTTAAAACATTCTTCTACAAGCTCTGATACTTCACCTTCATTATCAGAACAATAAAAACTCATGTAGTCTTCTTTTGTATTATAGTGTTTATTTCTGATATCAGCAACTATTCCTCCGGCATGGCGCCAGGAACAACTCCAAACATTAGATTCTTCACCCTTCAATTTATCTATAATTCTTTCATCGTCGGATAATACATTGATTTTGCGCCAACGCATATTACACATTGCTCTATAGAAATCTCTGGCTATATCTTCATCCTGCAGATAGGTAATTACAATGGCATCATGTGCCATTTCGGCTTCAAGATTAAATACTTTCTTCAAGTCCACATACCTTGTCTAATTTTAATTAGACGGATGAGCATTTCCTCATCCTCTTTTTTCCATTCTTCTTCTTGTTCACCACTCTTATCCATAGCTTCTCTGTGTGCTACAAAATCTGGAGCATTTCTATCAAAGTCATCATCAAAACATGCAAGCATGCCATCTAATCCTTGATCACTATATTCGGGATATTCGATTTCCTTGCGTGCAGGTCTTTCGTTTACCCACCAATTGTATATAGCTAGTAATTCTCTAGCATGAACAGCCTGGTGATCACATCTTTCATGAGGTGGCAATTTGGGATCGTCCAATGTTGCAGCCCATTCTAAATGTTTTATACCAAATTCTGGTTTGCGGAAGGGATAAAAGAAACGATAAAATGGCATGTGTTTTTCACACCATGTGGCCTTCTCTTTATATTCATCAGACCAGTAATATGACTGTGATGCCTGTTCAACTTCGACGAAATCTTTCATGATGTTGAAGTTAACATGCAACATTATTGTTGATGCATCGTAATACGACGGAGGTAATCCTGTATTGACTACATGGTATCTGTCGTAGGTACGATAACGAATCCAATCTCTCACCTTATCATACTTCCATTTTACAGGAAGTATGGCAGCATGTCTAAAATCATGCTTTAACCAATAACGAATAGGTGCTTTTTCCTTGAATTCTTTTCCAAAGAGACGCCAACCCTTGCTGGACATAGATCCAGGTGGGTTATAATCCATCCAACGTTTAAATTGTGTTAATTTTCGTTTGAACATGTGGAAATCCGGTAGCAACACATATTACTGCATTACTTACCGGATAGTCAAGATCAATGGGATTGGTTTGCCTTGGAGATGAATGCATTCATCTTTTCAGCTTCAGCAATAACATCTTCTGTTGTTGGAGAAGTTGTTATATTATTGCCATTTTCAACGCCTGCTGCATTATGCTTTGCTTGAAGAACTTCAAATGCTAATTGTAGAAGTTCTAGACGAATTTCGTATGGTGTCTTGCTAGTTGGTTTCATTATATTTCCTTTGTGTGTTTAACTTCTTCTTGGAAGTGCAATTGAAGATGTTGCCTGTTCATATTGCTCTTGTAATTTACCTGCGGGTTCCCCAATAACAGCTGGCTTAGGAACTATAACTGCCTTATCGGGATCTGCCATCATAAGAAACGGGGCAAATCTAAGACCTGTTTCGGTAGCAACCATACATAAAGGTTTTTCTACTCTATATGCCATCATTGTCTCATCAACTACTTTGGCTATAAATTCTTCTCCCGAACCAACTTTAAATACAGCAATGTATGGTACATCTTTCTGTTTCTGTGATAACATGTGTGTCTCCTCTAATTATTTTCACAATTATATGCAATTATTGTATGTAGCGCAAGCAATCACGGCTTAAATTTCACATCCACCAGCGGTACATGCTAACATTTGTACGCCTTCTACATTGTCTTCTGTCTCAACAATGGCATCCCAATCAATATTATGTGGCATCTTGGCCAATAATACTTCGTATTCTTCTTTTGTACAATCTTCATAAGGTGCTTGCTTATAATTGCCACCATCATACGGTAAGAATGCAACTCCTGACATTTCATCAAAATGTTCCCATACAAATGCACCTACTGTGGGCCATTCCCTTTCATTTACAGAAATTGTCACGGATGGTTTATGTTCACAATAGTGATGTTGATAAACAAGCCAAAGATTCAAGTGTTTGATAGCATCTAAATCGTAGCGTAATACTGCACCGGTGGGTGCTTTCTTGGGAAAGGTGAAAACCATTGTACTACCAGGTTTCATTACATCTGGTTCACAAGGTACGCCTGCTATCATCATTGCTTTGGTGAGTGGATCTTTTACATCTCCACGAATACGACGATAATAATAAGATGCATGACGAGGATGAATTCCACTTGCTGTATCTGTCAATTGAGATACTGTTCCCGATGGCTTAATTGCGGTAATAGCAGCAGATGCAGGAATACCTAATATATCAGCCATTTGTGCATTTACTTCGATAGCTTTCGTCTTTAGTTGTTCTAAACGGCCGGGCAAACCTACATCTTCGGGATTATTAAGTAAATGATTATCTAAGATACCTGTCATTGATACGCCAAGAAGTCTTTCTTGTTCTGTATTATCTCGCCAAATTTTACGCAGATATGGAAAATGTGTTAATGTTGATTGGAATGTTCCTAAAATAGTAGCAAGGCGAATTTTACGCAATAAATCTTCTTGGGTATCTTCTGCACGTACAATAATCTCTGTCAAATTACAGAATTGATAGGGGCGTAAAATAATTTCAGAGCAAGGATTAGTTCCAAAGTCATGATCTGCGTTACGACGACCATTTTTCTTAACAATGTTCTTGGCTGCTTCACGATTAAAGATCCCACGTTCTCCAGATTTAGATTCGTATAAAGAAAGCCATTCTTTCATAAAAATACCGACATCGGGTCGTTCTGTATGGCAAGCACTGTTATTAGCAAGGGCACGTTGACTCTGTGTTTCCCACCATGAGCCAGTTTTAGCATTACGCATACGATCATCAGAAAGGTTTGATAGAGAGATCATAGCAGAACGGCGAACACCACCCACAACAACTACTTCACCCACTTTACACATAATATCGTGGCATTCAATACTGTTGAGTTTACGACCTTGTGCATTTTTGAATATCTTTACTGCGAATTTGAATAATTCTACCAACGGTTCTGGTCCGGATGCTCGACCACCGAATGTTTTCAAGCGGGCGCCGGCCGGTCTTACCTTACTTACGTCCCATTTAGGTGCTTCACCGGAATATAACATTGCAATAACCTGACGAAGTGCCTTTGCCCAACCTTCTTTACTATCAGATACAACAATAGTCGATTCACTATCATAAATTCTTTCAGGAACTTCTGGTAATTTCGCTATATATTGTCGTTCCACACTGAATCCTACCCCTGTTCCACAAAGAAGAATGAACATTGCTTCATCAAATGCCTTTGGGTCATCAACGGGAAGGTAAGAACAGTTATATCCAGATGTATTATCACGATCAAGTGCCTTTCCAGACGTCATTAATGCACGCATTGATGGCATAACTTCGAAATTAACGACTGCATTCTGTAATTCTTCTCTCATTTCTCCAGAAAGTGCATAATTATGCTTCTGTTGCAAATGATTTTCTAAAAAATCAAAATATCTAATCACCGTTTCGTCCCAATTCTCACGACGTTTCTTAGAATCAAGGTAGCGAGCGTATCTGGATTTAGCAATATAGGTCTCATACAACATTTTTTTCTCCAATAATTATTATAGTCAGCCTTATAGAAGCTGATGTTGTTTTTATGTTATGTTTTTTATTTGTTCTTTAGGGTATTTCTGCAATACCTTAAAGCTACCTTGAATTTCCGAGTATCTATTTACCTTACCCAACTCATAGTTAAGTGCAAACTGATCGTCAATAATCGGAAGTAGAAATACATCCCTATCATCCTCGACAAGGTGTAATTCGATTTTTGGGGGACTAGAAATAAGTGTTAATGTGTAGAACATTAACAAACTAATGGAACTGGTACAAAATGATCCATAGAATAAGATTTCCCATGGAGTTGGCCAGTTAGCCGGATCATAATAATCAAGAGTTCTGGATCCAAAGGGCATTGATGCGCAGAATTTTGCTATTTCATCTAACTGCTTATCTAAAGGAAGATCTTTAATCTGTTCTCTCAGTGTTTTCCAGAGGAGAAGGCGCTCCTCATTATGAATAGTATTCCAGATCATACTATTATACGAACGGAATCCACTTAACTGTGTTGGTACTAAATGTTAAAGGACCAGCAAAATCGTGCATATATAGAATTTCTATTTGAGTATTGGTAATATTGTATCGTGCCATGAAACTAATACTGTTTGGCAGAATCGTATTAATTTCTGTACCTGTATCAGTAAGCGTTACTGGTGTAATTGGCGGGAAAGGTGGATTCAGAATTGGTGCAAAAGGTACTGTTGCTGTAATCTGTAATTCACCATTTCTAGAAAAATTAGTACCCACAGAATCCCAATTTGGAGAAGGATTATCAGTAATACTATACAATATATTATTGAATGGCGAAGCCGTTAATTCAAGTGTGAGTGGAGTGATAACTGTCCATAGGGCTGCTGGTGGTAACGGAATCACAAGTGGTTCTAAAAATTCGCCGCCTGGCGTCAATTCAGCTAATTCAATATATTCGCCATTAAGGTTTCCAATAAACGATCTACGAGTATCGGTGACTAAGGCTAATTCGCCCGGCATCAATACATTTGGAAAATTTGTACTATTAAATCCAGGAATACTTCCATACCCACCAACACCTGCATATCCCGGTGGATATAATGCGTTGAATTGTGTTTGTGTACCTCTGCGATTTTGTATTCTAGAAACTACGACTGGTGTTGACATTGTTTGTATATTCCTTTGTGTGAATGTATTTAGTCCAGACCGAACCGTTCATAATAGGCGCATACTTTGTTTGCCCACATCGTTTCATAGTGCTTAAACTCTTCACCTTCAATAATAAATTCTTGATATTTTGCATCTCGTGTTGCAATCATAACAACTCCACGAGAAATATCGGTGCTATACATTTCATTATGTGATAATGTATAGGCTGCTAATTGCATAAAATAATCTTCGATCCATTCTTTTTGTTTTTCTCTTAAACTATTCTTAAAATCCATAATAGATGGTTTACCATCATGCAGACCAATCAGATCAGTTGTTCCTGCATATAGTTCCGGCGAGTATAAGGAAACTTCCGTACCCCATACCTCGCTGACTTTTGATAGGCCTTCTTTTATAATTACCTTCGCAAGTGCCTTAGACATGTAGGATCCCGACATATCTTTACCTAGAATATAATTTTCTAAGTTCTTATGCATGCCGTTGCCCAACCCACTTGCTTCTGCTGTAATTTTGGCTGCTTTCTCCACACCGACACTAGCCCGCCATTCATTTAGGTAGGTCATGTCTTTCATTTTCGATAGGATTGTTGTAACGCTGGGTAGTGCTCTACCCTCGCCTACGATGTATCGCCTTCCGTTTCCGGTGTCGATTCGTTTTAGCGGTTTATAGTCGAATTTCTTTTGTATAAGCATTGACAGATTGTAACACAAAGAGTATCACGAGTCAAAGTCTTACCAACAGATTTTCCACTGAATTGTTGATCCTGTTGCAGGATTTGATTGAATTGTAACTGTGTATCCCAGTGAGGTAAAATAAGTTAAAACCTGATTAAGTTGTAACTGAATTGGTTTGTTTGTTGCTACACCTGCCCATACTTGCCAATACAAATTAGGATTGGTACCGAACGTGTTATTTGCCACATTGATTGTCACCACCGCTGGACTAGCTGGTGGATTTGGTAATGCCGCCGTAGATGGATTAAAAACAGTTCCGGTAGCAGATTGTGTATATTGGGTTCCTGGAGAATTGACTGCAATAGATGCTACAGAAGTAGCCGCTAATCCTGTGCCTAGTGTCACAGTGGTTGTTGCCCCTGTTCCCGGGTCAGTTATAACTAAATATGGCGAATCTACAGCATATCCAGCCCCTGTGTTAGTAATGATGACACCAGTGATTGTACCTAATATGTCTGTAGTAACGGTCGACATAAACCCTGTACCTAATGGATACGGCAATAACGGGTTCAACGATGAAACAATTTTTGCCTCTGCTGCACTGGCCTGGTATCCCGAACCAGGGTTCAAAATCGCTACCTCAATAATTTGTCCTGTGATACTTACCGAGGTAATTTTAAATACCGCATCAACATATGCAATATTGGGGAGGACGGCTCTGGTAGCGGTAACAGTATCATTGACTGTATAATTTAATCCACCACTTACAATGTTTATATTGACAATGCCACTGGCGCCATCAACTAAAGGTTGTAAATTTGCACCTATACCTAATACAGAACTTACAGACATTGTAGCTGGTACAGGTTGATATCCTAATCCACCTGCTGTGATAGGAATTGCTAAAATATTTCCACCATTTGTAGTAACTGTTCCTGTTGCCACCGATCCCGGAACAACACCTACAGGTGGAACAAAAACAACTGCTGGAGAATCTACATAATATCCTGAGCCACCATTAACAACTGTTACAGTATTAACACCTGTTACGAATGTCATTGGTGTATTACCACCTACGGTAGTACACATTTGACCACCACCGGGATGACATAGACTTGATGCTGCAAGAATAGCCTGTTGAAGCATACAAATTTCTTCCCAAACCACAGGAAGATTAGTAGCTATCTGCTCCATTTGAGAAGCAGTTGGGAAACCTGAATTAGCGGTTGAAGTGGCGGTCGAATCGCAGCTCATTACATTATCCTATTTTGGTAGCAGATTGTGCCATATCACTAACTTGTGATGCACTATCTTGTCCTGCACCGGCATTTTCTGCACCTTCAGGTGCTGTCAATACAATCATTTCTGGTGTTGCATTTGTAACGAGTGGATTATTGGTAAGCAACGGTAAGATGCTATTCACATCAATAGAATAGCCCATCTTGTAAAGTTCACCAACAACATTTTGGGTCCTTACTTGCTGGGCTCCATTGCCTTTTGCGCCAACTAGAAGATTGTTTAGATCAGAAGCTAAACTCTCGTTATAGTCCTCTTGCAATAATTCTCTTGCTCTCATGCATTCTTCTTAGCTTCTTTTAGCTTCTTTGCCTTAGCAACAAGTTTTTTCATTTCTAAGACCTTACGTTGAAGTTTTGATTCCTTCATGGCGCGGCCTAATGGTTCTTCTTCATCTTCGGCACCAAATTCATCACCGGTATCGAGATCTCCTGCAATATTATCTAAATCGGCTGCGCCTGCATCCCCGGCACCCATATCATCCATGCCATCCATCCCAGTATCCATGCCATCAACTGGTACATCCATATCAGTCTCAGCACCAACTTGACCTGTAGAAGCCATATTACCAACTGCGTCATCTACCTGACCCTTAGCGGTATATAGGGCATCCATAACACCTTGTAATGCACCATAAATTTGCGTCTGGAATGCCGATGATGAATCGGTTCCATATGTTTCTCGCATTTGGTCTGTTACAGGTGGAAGATCTTCGTTTTGCAAACGACCAATCTTTTCGATCATTTCTTGCAACTCTTGAGCAAAGCCCTTCGCTGCCATCATAACTTCAGCCTGGCTAACTTCTGTTTCTAGAAGACGGCGAAGATTTTTTACTAAATTTGCATGTTCTTTCATTACTGTTCCTTCTTTGTGGACAATTCCTTTACGGCGAGCGGCCTGTTGAGCTGCAAATGGATCTGCTACCATTCTACCACTCTTATCACGAACCATTGGCACCTGTTCATCACTGGTAGGTGCTAATGACAATTTTGGATTATCTAATGCCCTAGCAGCATGCCTTGCTTGTGGAGTATCCGGAGCCTGGGCAGCATGGCCACCCATTGCTGATGCACGCTTACCAACTGATCCAAAAGGATCACCAGCTTCTTCAATACCTTTCATTTCTGCATCCTCATCTGCAACTTCTTCATCATTCTCTTCAAACATTGTTTCACCCATAATACCGGGTATCATTTCATTATCAACTGGACTTGCCTGGCATTTTGCTTGAGCACCCTGTCTTACTCGTTGTTCAATCAAATCGTCGGGAAAACGATATTTACTAGAACGATACTGTTTCATTGCATCTTTCATTGATTGTTCAAAATCGCCGTGATGCATTCCTGAAATACGAAAATCATCAGCAACAAAATCAACCATGTTGCCAACAACTTTTTCAAGGTCTGGAGATTGAAATTGCAAAATTGCAAATTCGCGAAGTGTTTTAATACCCTCAAGAACAAGTAGTCTTTTAGAAATCTCTGGAGAAGCCTTTGCATCATCACCCTTAATTTTTAATTCGGTGATCTCTTCTTCAATTTGCTCCATGATAGAAACTAGGTCTCGATCACTGACATCTTCAGCAATCTTAAATCCATAATTAGTTTCAAGGTGCTGATTTATCTTTCTAAATGTGGTATTTGGTGATTTACCAATATCGTTTAAAAGCATATAAATCGTTCCTGTATAGTTTTATTTCTAGTATTTATCATTCTATCCACTATTTTACGATCTTGAAAGTAGACAGTCTGTCTCGTATATTGCGAGCATTCTGTTCTGCAATTTGAAACTTGTCTTCTAATATAATCATTCGTTCAAGATCGTGTCTTTTCTTAGCACCTTTCATACAATGAAGATAATGAACCATGTCTGTGTGGTATTTTGCAAAACGTTCATCTAGGTATAGAATCTGTTTTATAGATCCAGTTTCATTATTACTATATCGTTGTGCTATGGTTACGGCAACATCAAATACAGAAATATCTTTATGCAATATAACCCTCTGGAAGGTTAGTATATCATATAATCCACTCTCATTTTTATCAACAAATGTGTTACCTATCAATGTAGATTTTTTTGAAACAGGTATAGGAAAACTCCGTTGAATTGCAAAGGTAGCAGCACGATCTGTCGCCCTATCCAATCTTTCAAGAAGTTTTGGTTTATCCATTATCTCTTAAATCCGTTATTAATTCTGCCTGCTGATTTCTTACCGCGTGCTGCTAAATTTGCAGATAATTCCCCCGAAGCTTGACTAGGCTTTGTATCACCCACAATTGTCTTTGCTGGCTCTTTTGGAGTATATTCTTTCTTTACTACTTCTACAGTGGGTTGACGTTTTCTCATTCCGCCCATTGCTGCTGGTGCAACTGCAATAGATCCAGCACCGGTTGCGCCGGCACTGCAAGTCTCTTTAATTCCTGCTAATTCACGCAATCTTGTAAGTTGCGTAGCATCTTCTACCGTTGTAATCGGTTTATACTCGGCACCTGCATTTGTCTGAGAATTCTGACTTTGTTGCCCGCCTACCATATATGGTTGCAATTGATCCATATTCATCCACTCATCTTGTCCGGTGGTAGGATTTTTAACTTTTACACCCTTAGCCGTTGCATCAATCTGAGAGATTTCACCCGGGACTGGTAAACCGCTAGGTCCCTTTAATCCTACTGTCATACCCATTTCAACTGGCGCGCCCTTGCCCGGCCATATAGCTTTCATTTTTTGTGGATTGCTGGTAGCCTTCTGTGCTGATTGCTGTACTGGAGAAATTGTATTTCCCGATGGAGGTGTGATGGCTGTAGCTACCTCTTCCAACCGGCGATATTCTACAAATGACATTTGAGAAAGGAGTAATCTTGCCTCTGTTAATCCTATGTTTCGTTCCGCTGCAAGTTTATGAACTGCATCGCCGTATATAAGTGAATTGATAATTCTATCGTTTTTAATCATACTGAATCTATCCTATAAAAGGCAACATTCTGTGCCCATCCGCTCGGACTCCCAGTAACTGTTGTAATTCTAACACCACTCGGAATGATAACCCCATTTAGATCATCAATTAATAATCCAACTGGTCCGGGTGTACCAAAAGGTGTAAAATTGTAAAATTGAACACCACGTTCAACAGCAAATTTCCAAATAAAACCTTCTCCCGAAAGTTCAGTTGTATAATCAGCAAGTTGTAATACTGGATATGGATCAGTTAATATAACCGGCATGGCCCGGAGACCAATGCTCATCAAAAATACTTCAAAATTCTTTTGACTTTCATCTAATGGGTTACCTGTTACTTGAATATTTACTAATCTCGGTACTTCTTGATTGGGTGGAGGATTCGGGTTCGGATCTGTAAATGCTCCGGGCGAAGATGCATAACAGACATAATACTGCAAGTCTGCAGTCAAATTCTGCATTGCTGATGCTGCGCCGTGTATCTTTTGAGTCATATTATCCTTATCTTATCTATTTACCAGGGTTTTATTAATTGGTTGAACCAATCTGGAGGTTCCACGTTGATGTACCGTCGAATACCAAAATAATTTCCTGAGTAGCATCAAATTCAACTGAATTTGTGGTACCTAAATCTGTATTAATAAGATCTGCTCCTTGTGTATTAACTAGAAGAGACATCATACCAAGACCATCGGCAGGTTTGGCTATAATAACGGAGGTTCCGGCTGATCTACCAGAGCCCGTTGCAAGTGGTAATGTAACAAAAGCCAACGGTGCTGGGAATACAGGAAACGGTCCTGTAACAAAATATCTTGTACTAAAATTTAATAATGTACCAGATGGTACAGGAATATAATCTACACCTGCTGTAGAAGTGATTGTGACACTTTTTGTTAGTGCATTGGTAGTAAGAATAACATTACTACCGGGTAGAAGAGTTAATGTATCACTGCCTAATGCGGCAATAGTAGGCTGAGTAGGAACTGCTACAAACGCAAATGCATTTGATGTTATTCCAATAGGTGTAAAAATTAATCCTGTCCCTGTAGGATTTACTGTTACAACATAGTTTGCTGCACCAGCATAGGTTTTTGGAGTATCAGTTAAATCTAAGAAAGATTCTGGTTCTACACCACAACCCCAAACATATGGAACTCTCTTAACCGTACATACAGAACAATCTATATGATCAATACCTACATCGGTACCCAATGATTGAACCATTGTAGTTAAAGAAATTTCATCCCAAATAGATCTGCCTTCTTCTAATGCGAATGATAGATTACAATCATTCGGGTTCATTATGTTTATGGTAGCACCTTCTTCGATGTTCTTGAAGATAATTTCTGCTGCCGAATATGGTACTGGTTGTCCATAACTATTAATTGCGCCACTGAAATCGGCGCCGCAGATAACCCAGTGCGACAACGATCCTGTCAGTATCTGTTGGTCAAAAACACCACCGTGAACTCTAATTGGCATAAAGGTAATCCTCGAATATTCTTGTATTTATCAAGAAATTCGGATCGTGAGATCAAAAGAAAAGCGCCATGTAGGCGCCTTCCTTTAGATTAGAAATCTTACGCTAAATTGTAATATGTTAGGGTACCTAACGAGAATGAAACTTCTGTAACTGTGGCTGCTGCAAAACTTACCGCGGCGGTAGCAGGCACATTTTGAGGATTTACAGAGCCTGTTGTGGTAGGTACAGTT
>Ga0209048_10004258_pt1 | contig 13709 bp, 18 predicted proteins | sample FrelakmetCRP12CR_FD_187146 | JGI IMG/M metagenome (GOLD analysis project Ga0209048, IMG submission 187146) | Freshwater lake sediment microbial communities from the University of Notre Dame, USA, for methane emissions studies - CRP12 CR (SPAdes)... | ecosystem: Environmental > Aquatic >... | reverse complement strand
ATCGACCAGCGTGCCGGTCTTGACCTTTACGGCCTTTGCCTTGAGCTGACGCGTGACTTCATTGAATAGCTCCTTGTCCAAGCCGCAGGCCAGCAGTTGTTTGCGAAACCGCACGAAAGCTGTGCGCTCTGGCGTCGTCTCGGTCGTGGAAAATCCGCAGAATCGCCGGAACGAGGCTCGATCCTCCAAAGCCTCGGAAAGCTTCACGTCGGACAAGTCGTGCCACACCGCGATCAGCAAAGCCTTGAACAAGGCTAAAGGCGGCCATGCTGGCTCGCCCTTGGCAGCGCAATGGATGGGGTCGAGCAGTCGTTCAATTACGCTCCATTCTATCAATGCCCTCAATTCTTCAAGGCACGAGCGTCGGCCCGCCTCCGCTCCAAATCTAAAAACCTCTTGGCCAATAAGTCGACGTGGCATCGTGACCGCTCCAAAGCCGGGTTCAACAAAGCCCATTGAATCAGGCATTATTAAAGGCTTCCAGAACTTTCGCGCACAGGTCTCTGATTACGGTTATCTCTCCAAAGGCAACCGATATGAACGTGAAATCGCCGATTCACCTGCAATTAAAATTCGAAGGCCGCGGTGGCGCCCAGATCGACGTGGATTCGCTGAAATTGATCTATGCCAAGAATCCGGCGGTTGATCTGACCGAACGCGTAAAGGCTTTCGTCAAGCCCACTGGCATCGACGTTCCAGAGGCAGAAGTGCCGCCTGGCACGCACGCCATCCGCGCCGAGATCAAAGACAAAGACGGCCGGTCCGGCTTCGTCAATTTCAACCTCAACGTGGCGAAGTAATCGAAAGTCGATCGCGGTCATGCGGTGTCCCTTCTGTGCCGAGGAAATCCGCGATGAGGCCTCCGTCTGCCGCTACTGCGGCAACGATTTGCGGATTCCGGATGCGCTCATGGCCGAGAATAAAGAGTTAAAAAAGCAAGTGGCGAACTTACAGAACGAGCTCGATGCGCTGCGTTCCGAGAAAGCCAACCTACGCATGTCAGCTTCAAAATCAGCTTCATCAGGATAGCAAACCCGCCGCACGCGGACGATCTGCCATGGAATGCCCATTCTGCGCAGAAGAATTCAATGACGAGGCGCTGGCCTGCAAAAGCTGCGGCCGGGATCTCCGGCTCGTCCTGCCCATCATCAAAAATAATCTTGAATTGATGCGACGGGCCCAAGAGCTTCAGTTGCAGGTGAACCGCCTGCACGCGGAGCGGTCCCGCAGCACGGCTCCACTCGAATTCTGGGCAATTCATCTTTGCGGCCATTTAATCGCACCGATCCTGTTGCTGCTTGCCGCCCATTACGTAATTACGGTGTTGCTTAATGTGCCGACGATCTACCTGCGCCTTGCCTCAGTCGCGATTCCACTGCCCTTCGGTTTTGCGCTCCTCTGGTTTTCGCATCATGGAATTCGTTGGTCGCTTGTTTATGGTGCCGTCGTCGGCCTCGTCAGCGTGGCAAGCATGCTGACGGTGGTCGGATTTACCGATAATGAGCAAATCCTGCCGGAAAACGCCCGCGAGTGGCGCGAGGCGCTGGAATATGCGGCCAGCATCATGCTCTCCTACGTGACAGGTAATGTACTGGCGGCGCTCGCGCAGCGCATGCTGCCGCGAACATTGGATGCAACCACCGCGCCAAGCCCGGCCATCACGTATTTCGCCCGAATCATGGGCGGTCACGTCGGCCAGCAAGCTTTGCGCCGTCGCGCGCAAAAGATCTCCGACAATCTCGGAACCATCGGAACGGCCGCCGGCGCACTCGGAACGGCCGCAGTTTCGCTCTACGCCGGCATCCGTGCGCTGCTGGGCAATGGGTCTTAGGCAATTCAGGACCTGGCACACTTGTCAAAGCCGGTACGTGGCAGGCGGTTTTCACCGCGACCTATCCGTGTCGCAGTTGGATCAAAAGCGGGCCAACCATCGCGGGCCACAATCAACCTTTGTCCGCCCGCGCAGATTCAATTAGGAGCTCGCTGAGGCGTTCGGGCACAATCGATGCATCATGACGCTGCGAGCGCGTGACAGCGCCTGCGAGTGCTGAAATCATCAACCGAAATTTTTCACTCGTTGCCACAGGCGTTGCCACGGTGAAAATCATGACTTGCACCGGCAGTGGCGATCAAATTAAGTCGTTGATGTGTTTGATGATTTTGGTGGGCGCACCAGGGCTCGAACCTGGGACCCGCTGATTAATAGTCAGATCGTTTTGCTTAGATATCAATAGCTTAGTTTCAAACTGAATCGATTTGGTGCCATTACAAAACAATCGGTTACAGGTGAAATGCAACCCGCACCCCGACCAGGTTTGTCACCGCTAGTTGAGCCTGCTGCAGCGCCATGCGATCGACATCAGGGAGGAGAAATCTTGGCTTGCTGAATAATTTCCTTCCACATCGGCAGCTCGCGCGCGATGCGTGCCCGGAGCGCATCCGGTCCGCCAGCCGAAGCTTCGAACCCGACAGTCCGCAATCGCGCCTGCATATCGGGACGTCGTAGGATTGCTGTGCACTCCTTCGTGAGCCTGTCGGCTATATCCTGCGGTGTCTTCGCCGGCAGGAACATCGCGGTGAATGTGTCGACGACGAAACCCGGATATCCAGCCTCCACGATAGTCGGGACCTGTGGAAGATCAAACCAACGCTTTTCTCCAGTCATTCCGATGCCTATGAGGGTACCAGCGACAATGTGCGGGTGCGCTCCGGGCAGAGCCGTCGAAACCATTTGAACGGCGCCCGTCATCAATGACTGAACGGCAGGGCCACCGCCGCCAAAGGGAACCGCCGTCATGTCAATGCCAGCGCGAACCTTGAAAAACTCTCCGGCCAAGTGAGCCGGTGTGGCGAATCCGGAATGGGCGTAGCTTAGCTGCCCTTTTCGTTTCTTCGCATAATCCACAAATTCAGCGAGGGTCTTCACTCCGAGGCTGGGCTGAACGGCGAACACCGTGGGCGATCCGGCTAAATCCACGATCGGAAGAAAATCTTTGACGGGATCGTAAGGCACGCTTGCGTACAGCATTGGATTGATGACGAACGTGCTCGACGTGCACAGGACGGTATATCCGTCCGGATCAGCGCGGGCGACGAGCGCATTGCCGATGTTTCCGCCAGCGCCCGGTTTGTTTTCGACAATTACTGAAGCCTTTAATGCTTCGGAAAGGCCCGGCGTCATCAGGCGCGCAATAACATCCACAGGGCCGCCTGGGCCGAACGGAACGACAAGTCGAACCGGGCGGTCAGGCCAATCCGCCAAAGCCGGGCTGAAGCGCGCGATGAACGGCATTGCTACCACGCTCGCCGCAGCAATGCCGCCGGCTTTCAAAGCCGCTCGACGAGTTTGCACCATGGGCCGGTCATTCCGAGGCGGGCCAATCATGAATTCACCTTTCGGGTTGTCATCTCAACTATTACCCCATCAATTCCTCAGGCCAATCTCTTTGAGGGCTTTGGCCCATTGATCGGACTCTTCCTGCAGCATTTTCGTGAATTCGCTCGGGGAATTGGCGACTGAATTCGACCCGACGCTTGCCATACGCTTTTGGATGGAGTCGTCCTTCGCCATTTTGGCTATCAGAGCGGCCAGTCGATCGATGATCGGCTGCGGAGTGCCGGCCGGGGCGAACAAAGCATTCCACGAAATGACCGGATAACTAACAAGCCCCAGTTCCATGAGCGTGGGTATGTCGGGTGTATGGGGGCTGCGGGTCGCCGTTGTGATGGCGAGGGGCCTTACGGTGCCAGCGGAAAGTTGCCCCATCGCGTCCGACATGTTGGCGAAGGATAATTGGACCTCACCGCTTACCACCGCTGCAGTTGCAAGGGCGCCGCCTCGGTACGGGACCGCGACTAGATTCGACCCCGTCTGAACGCGGAATATCTCAGCCGCAAATGTAACGAGGCCTCCTGAGCCAACAGTGCTGTAACTCAGTCCGTCTGGAGTTTTCTTGCTCAGCAAGGCAAGGTCCGCGGCGGTTTTCGCCTCGAGCTTCGGATTGACGATGAGAATGAGCGGATTGGTATTGATCAAGCTGATCGGCACGAGGTCCTTGAGTGGATCATACGGCAGCTTTTCGGTCCACGGCGCCACCGTAAGCGGGCCGGTGCCACAGACGCAGAGGGTGTAGCCGTCAGGCGCACTCTTGGCGATAGCATCTGTACCAATGATGCCGCCAGCGCCGGCGCGATTCTCGACGACCACGCTGACGCCGAACTCATTCTGCATGTATGCACCGGTTAGCCGGCCTACGAAGTCGGTATTCCCTCCTGCCGCAAACGGCACGATCAATTTAATGCCCCTGTTGGGATAGACGTCCTGCGCTGAAGCGATGTGTGATAACGTAATCGCCGCAATCGCAGTAAGCATGAGCGATAGTTTCTTCATCCAATATTCCTTCACACTCATGTCTTTAAATGCGTACGATTTCCGTGCTCGTTCACGATATTCCAGATAGCAGCAGGCGACAACGGCAGGTGACGTACTTCAACACCGAGCGGCCGGAGTGCGGCCGCGACCGCATTCGCAACGGTCGCAGCGACAGCGACCATGCCGCCTTCTCCCGCGCCCTTTGCGCCGAGAGGATTGGTCTTCGACCGGCGAAGCTCCAGGGTAATGGCGCGAACGTTTGGGAAATCCGAAGCCACTGGCACAAGATATTCGGCCAGAGATGTGTTGAGCAATTGCCCGTCCGCGTCATAGATCAGATGGTCCAGAAAGACCCCGCCGAGACCTTGGACCAGAGCTCCGATAGCTTGGCCGTGCACGATTTGGGGATTAATCGCCCGTCCGATGTCTTCGATCGCGACGTAGTCAAGTATCTCAACCCGTCCCGTGCGAGGATCGACTGCAAGGTGGCAGGCATGCGCACCATAGCTGTATGTCCGGATCGTCGTCGCGAAGGTGCCCGCTACTTCAAGGCCGGCGAAGTCCGCGAAGGTCCAGGTTTTCTCGCCAGCCTGGACCAATCCGTTTGAAATGACTATTTCCTGGTTAGAAAAAGCAAGGCGCTCAGTCGCGGCGGCACGAATTGCGGCCAGGAGCTTGTTGCATCCGTCCATGACCGCCGAACCGCCCACCACCATCGACCGGGAAGCAAAGGTGCCGAAACCTTCGGTCACATAGGTCGTCGAGCCATGAAAAATTCGCACCTGATCAAAAGGATACTTCAGGGTTTCGGCTGCAACCTGCGCCAGGGTGGTTTCGAGCCCCTGTCCTAGCACCGATGAACCGACATAGACGGACACAGAGCCGCCCTCTTCAATAACAATACGGGCATTTTCCTTGCCCGACCCGCTGCTCTCAATGAATGGTGCGGCAGCCAACCCATGATAGCGGCCGTTGACTAATCGACCCTGCAGCGGCTTCATTTCGGCCCAACCGATCTCGCTCAAGGCACGTTCGAAAGCCGCGTGATAATCACCGGTATCGAATTCTGTTTCGGGTTCGTAAGGAACGAGCTTGCCGGAGTAAAACGGCATCTCCGCCTCAGTGATGAGATTCTTGCGACGAAAATCCATGGGATCGAGTGCAAGGTCATGTGCGACCATGTCGAGAAGCCGCTCCCGAAAGAAATTCGCCTCGAACCGTCCTGGCGCCCGCACCGTTCCGACCGGCGTCTTGCTGGTCATCAGCACTTCGACAGTGATCGCAATATCGCGGATGCGATAGGGTCCCGGCAGAAATTGGGCGGCCTTTGCCGGAACGACGCCGCCATTGGTCCTGATATAGGCTCCCATATCGCTCAAGATATGGCCGCGCAACCCGAGGATAGTGCCATCGCGCATGCAGGCAATCTCGATCTCGCATTCGACGTCGCGGGAGTGGTTCGTTGCCGTCAGATGCTCCCGGCGGTCCTCGATCCATTTGACCGGGCGGCCAACGTAACGAGCAGCGAACGGAATTAGGAAGTCCTCAGGATAGAACTCTCCGCGCACGCCGAAGCCGCCGCCGACGTCAACCTCAATCATGTCGATGTCGTTCTCGGAAACGCCGAGCATCGGCGCCAGGATGCGACGATTAAAGAACAAAACTTTGGTCGCCCCATGCACGACCAGCTTGGTCCTCGCGACATCCCACTCGGCAATCAGGCCGCGCGTCTCCAGCGGCAAGCCTGTCAGGCGGTGGCAGCGGAAGATCTCGCGGCGCGTGTACTCGGCTTTGGCGAAGGCCGCGTTGGCATCCCCGAAAGACACCGCATACCGCAGCGCACGGTTTGTGCCACTCTCCTCAAACAAAAGTGTTTCATCGCGCGCTGCGGAGGCACGATCCGGCAGTGCCGGCAACGGCTCAATATCGAGATCGATTGAGTCAAGGGCATCTTCCGCCAACGCTTGCGTGTTTGCGACCACGACGGCGATCGGTTCACCGACGTAACGAACTTTTTCCCTCGCGATGACCGGTTGTAAATAAGGCTTATACTCGGGCAGAATTGCGAGCCGCAGCGGAATTAGCGGGATAGTCATGCCGATCTCTGCCGCGGTGATCACGGCATGCACGCCGTTGATCGCGCGTGCGGCCGATGCATCGAGGCTGCGGATACGGCCGTGTGCTACACCGCTGCGCAAGACGACAGCATGAAGCATCTTGTCGCGCCTCAAATCGTCGACGAATTGCCCCGCACCCGTGACGAAGCGAAGGTCCTCCGTGCGACCGATCGGTTGACCAATCACGGTCGTTGGGGTCACGTTCATGATCTCTCATGCCTCCGCTCTAGAAATCTGGCCCTCAAGAATATTTTTATTTCTATCGGCGCAGCCGCGTAAAAACTCGTCGCGGGTTTGTGTCCGCGATTGCACTGATATCGCTTGAAGACAATCCGGTCGCGCGCAGGAACGCCAGCGGTTCCATGTCCGCGGGCGGAAATGAATAGTCTGTGCCGAGCACAACATTATCGAGACCCACCATATCAATGAGAAAGCGCAGCGCCTTTGGTGCATGAACGATGGAATCGTAAGTCATTTGGCTCGCATAGGCCGAAGGCAGCTTGATTGCGACGTCACCTTGTGCGGCGCGGTCCATACGCCGGTGCATGATATCGAAGCGGCCCGCCAGGTACGGAAATGTTCCGCCGCCATGGGAGATCACAAGCTTCAACGTTGGAAAGCGATCCAATACGCCCGACATCAGGAGAGAGCCGACGCCGAGCGTCGTGTCGAACGTGTACTGCGCCACCTGGGTCAAACCGAATTTTGCTGCCCGCGGAGCGGAGCCCACCAGGACCGGATGGATCAGGATCGGAACGGCGAGCGCCTCAGCCTCGCGCCAAAACGGCTCCAGCGACAGCTCGCCAATATTGATGTTTTCAACATTTGACGAGATGATGACGCCGCAGGCCCCGAGCTTCACGGCGCGCGCAAGTTCTTTCGCAGCAGCCTCTGCGTCGACCAGCGGCACGGAGCCAATCCACGCAAACCGTTTATTATTCTCGCCACACCAATCGGCCAGCGAATCGTTGAGCATCTGGTGCCAGGCGACGCAATCGTCAACCGCAAGCCCGTAGCCGAAAATATCCGGCCATGTTCCGACGATTTGGACGTCGATGCCCTGCTCGTCGAGCCAGGCATGGCGTTGCGCGACCGGCTCAATCAACTTTGGGAAGAACGGTCTCGCCTTGAAGCCATATTTGAAATGCACCGCCGGCGTATTACCAGCCGCAGCCTCCAGCGATACGCCAAGGCCGCGGCCCCTGGAGGCAATTGCATTGAGCAGTTGTGGCGGCACATAGTGCGCGTGAATGTCGGTCGGCATGGAAGGTCTCGCTTTTACAGTGCATCGTCTTGTTGCGGGCTGGTAACAAACTCGGTCAGGACACGCCGACCAGACGCATTTCAGACGCAGCGTCCCTCACCGCCTTCACAATGCTGCGGTAACCTGTACAGCGACATAGATTGGACGACAAAACGTCCAGCATTTCCTCGTCCGTTATTTCCGGATTAATTTCAAGGACGTTTACTGCCAACATTAAAAAGCCGGGAGTACAGAATCCGCATTGCAACCCGTGATTTGCGATGAAGGAGCGCTGCAAAGGGTGAAGCTTCTCACCGTCTGCGAGCCCCTCTACCGTCCGAATGCGTTTACCTTTTGCCTGAACTGCAAACATCAGACATGATCGGACCGCATGCTGATCGATCACCACAGTACAAGCGCCACAGACACCATGCTCGCAACCGACATGTGTTCCGGTTAATTCGCAATCCTCGCGAATGGCATCGACAAGCGTCTTTCTTGGCTCCACTGTGACAGGGTAGTCTCGCCCGTTTATGTTGAGCGTAATTTCCATTGTATGGGTCATGTTTAGCTCCGCCCAGCGGGGATCAGCGTGAAGGGGCATCTCGGTCAAGTAATGGACCGCTCCAGTGCGCGGAGCGTTATAGTGCGCACGAGGTCGCGTCGATACTCTCCGCTCGTTTGTGCATCTTCCATTGGTTCGATTGCGCGTGAAGCCTGGTTTGCTGCCGAAATAAAACTCTCAGGACCGGGAGCCTGTCCTTCAAGAGCTTGCTCTGCATCTAAAATCCGGCGCGGGTGTGGCTCGGCGCCACCGATTACGATGCGTGGCTCAATGATCTGACCTTCCTCGACGCGATAAAGGGTGAGCGCCATCGCAATCGCAAAGTCGCCGATACGCCGGCTGAATTCATAGAAGCCAAACCGGGTATCTGGCGTGAGCAATGGCAGACGGACTTCAATCAACAGCTCATCTTCCTGCAGAGCAGTTGTCATCATTCCGGTAAAGAAGTCATGCGCAGGAATAATTCGCTGGCCACGAACACTTCTGACGACCATCTCGGCACTGAGCGCAGTCGCAACCGTGCACCATTCAGACGATGGATCGGCATGGGCAATGCTGCCGCAGAATGTGCCGCGTGTGCGGATCGGATAATGGGCGATATATTGCACAATTGTCGACAGCAGCTTGCCAAGGATCCCTTCGACGATCGGCCGAGAAAACGCCGCATGGCGAACACACGCGCCGATTCACAATCTGTCACCATCGACTGAAATGCGATTGAGGCCATCGATCCCGTTGATATCGACGAGATGCTCCGGCCGAGAGAGTCGAAACGCCATAATAGGCACCAGGCTTTGTCCACCTGCTAAAACTCGTCCATCATGCGGCGCCACATCCGCCAAGGTAGCAACGGCCTCATCGATCGTCTTAGGGGCGTGATAACGAAACTGCGAAGCCTTCATCGCGCTACGGTCATCCGGATTTTAGACGTTTCAATAATTATTATCATAACAGCTTACCCTCCCATCGTGACCCGCCGCGAACCACAGCGCGGACATTTCAGGCGGCTTTCTAATCGCGCCAACGTGAAGTCACTGTCCCGCGTCCAAACCAATGTCCGCAAGTCCAGCTCGGCCCCGTGGACGCACTCGCGGACCCGCTTCATCCCATGACCCGGTCCCCAGGCGAAGCGGACCCGGACCCGCCAGCCTTGCTGATAGGCCTCGCCAATGGTTTCGATTGACATGAGAACAAAAAGAGAACATACGTCCGCCCAGTCAAGGGGAATCGGGAGGCTGTCGTTATGTCCTTGGTCGATGACTACGAATGCAGGGAATTCCGCGCATCGCGCATGAGGCCATACGCGCCGGAACCAGAAGAGGCCTTTAAGCGCCCGTCCTGCAAGCCCTGCGATCTGGACATGTGGCTCATCCGGGCCGAACCCCACTCCGTGCTAACGGCCTATGACGTGTGGAGTTTCGAGTGTCCCGGCTGCAAGGCAACAACGGAGTTGACCGTAGATCGGTGGAGCAAAACGCCGCCGCCGTAAGGACCGCGTTGCGAGGCAGGGGTGCGCCACTCAGAGCCAACAACTGAGATGTTCAATCGGTTAAGCTAGTGCGCCCATGTCCATCGATAAAAACGACACTGATGCCCTTCGCAACGCGGTTCAGTTGCTCGAGCATCCCAGCTTGGCTGCACGCCTTACCAATATGGTCGGGAAACCCGTTGGACTCATGGGCCGGGCGCTGCCGGTGGGAGCTTCGCAAGCAATAGCGGCAGCCACGACAAAAAGCCTTGAAGCAGCTCTGAAGCTTGCGCTGCTCACAATTCGGAATGAGCCTCAAGAAAGTTCACAGCTGCTACACAGAGCGTTAGCAGTTGCTTCGGGTGCCACAGGCGGGGCGTTTGGAATCGTTTCGCTGCCGTTAGAGCTCCCGGTCTCGACCATTATTATCCTCCGGTCAATTCTCGATATCGCCCGAAGCGAAGGTGAGAATCTAACCGATCCGAAATCGACCCTGTCGTGCGTTGAGGTTCTCGGGCTAGGCGGTCGGGCAGAGACCGATGATGCAAGCAAGAGCGATTATTTCTTCATACGTGGAATTCTCGCGACGTCCGTAACAGAAGCTGCACGCTTCATCGCCGAGCGAGGGGTCGTAGAGGCAGGTAGCCCAGTAATCGTGCGATTGATCGCTCAGATTGCCTCTCGATTCGGATTGGTCGTTACCCAGAAAGCTGCGGCCCAGGCCATCCCCGTCATCGGGGCGGTCGGAGGCGCTGCCGTCAATTACGCATTTATCGACCACTTCCAGTCAGTCGCTCGGGGCCATTTCACGGTCCGACGGCTTGAACGAAAGTACGGCAAAGATATTGTTTTCGCAGCGTACGAGCAGCTTCGTCAGGGTTTTGAACCATCAAAATGATTGCGATCAGTAGATACCAAAGCTGTATCGCGCCTCGTGATCACGACATTCATGGCATTTGTCTCATTTTCCATTGAGTTCATGACTGCTTGAATGCAGAATAGGTTCCCGCCCGCAAATGTCCGCAACGCGTACCATCCATCCATCGCACCCTACTTGTTGCCGCTAGCAGTGCCGTGGTGCAGGCGCTTGCGTTTGCTCGTTTGCGTCGTGAACTTTGACCTGGCTATGCGGAAACTTCTGCCTGAGTTCCAAGCCTGCTCTCAAAGCCCCCTTTAGAGTTCCGTATTCCGATTCGAATTTCCCATCGATTTCGACGATATAACCCTCGGAGGGCAGAATATTGGTCAAAATAACGGTTTTCATGAGCACCCGCCTGTCGCGCCGCGACACTGAATTATGAAAATCTTATACTCTGCAGGCATTTATGCCTGTTTAACGATCGAGCTATTTTTTGCTGAATTGGCTGGACCATATCGGTGAAGTCGTCGATCGGCTTGATATAGGTCAAAGCCGATATTCGGAAAAAGCCCACCAAAGCTGAACTGACGATTTTTCAAGTTCCATGCGATTCGTCGCATCATTTATGATGTAGCTTTTGGCTGTTTTCTCTCTTCTGGCTGCTCAGTCAAAGAGAGACCCTTGAACGCATCCGTCGCTACTTTGGTTGCTGTCTCGCCCAGATCCTTTGCCTGCTCGTTCAAAGATTTCAATTGCGTCTGCACGAATTCCGTTTGAATTCGCACGAGATCTTGGAAATCCTTGGCTTGGATTAGTTTTTCTGCAAACCCAAAAGCGTTAGCGACGTTTTTATCGACGTAACTTTTCACTTTTTTATTCAGATCCATCCCGGCCCAAGGCGAGGCTGACATATTTTTTTGAAGGAAATTAAGATAATTCTCCATTGCTCCACGAGCTTGCTGCATAGTTTGCGCCACCGTTACACTCATACCTTCAGAAAATTTGTTATTTTTTTCATGGTTGTCTCCTTGGCATAAACTGGATTAAAACGCGCAAGCTCCCAATCGGCGAGCGCCAGTTGTTTATTTTAAATAGGATTGATTCACCGCATCACAAGATGGGCGCAGCCTCGCCTACTCAGGCAATTCAACCGCAGTGCGCGTTCGCTCCTTTGCTCCAAAATGCGGCATAGGTGAAAAAGTGTAACTCGCTTATCCCAAGCCCTAATGTAGAGTACCGTCTCTGAAGTTTTCCATCCCGATGACGATAGAAATGCAATTTTTAGAGATCGAAAAACCCTCGGCTATTGAGCCAATCATCATACTCGCTACTTCGATGGAGGGCGCAGTCTCTTGCCCCCATGCAACTTCTCTTTGCGCGCGATCGTTATACAGTCTGACACTAACTGTATAAGCCCCATCTTCCTGCTGTATCTTAGCGTACAAGCGGGTGAAGGTACTTCCGCCAGCTGTCTTCTTTTGCGGGGTCATAAAGGCGGCTTCCCCGTGATCCTTTGAGCTAATGCTTTTCGCCCTCGATAAAACAGGGGGTACTACGCAGCAATGGGTGGCGCGGCGCGATGTTCCACACGGAACAAGACGCGCGAGGCGGCAGATAAAGAAATGACCCCAGAAGGGGGCGCCGCTGGGGTCATCACTTGGCTGGACACAAGGTACGGGGAAAAGAAAGTATCCAGCTTTGCGGGCGACAAGCTCATAATATAAACAAGTCAGTCGCAATACAGCTTGCGCTCCACTTCTGCTGCGTAATGAAGCGCTTCCCAATGCGGGGAGAGATTGTTCGGCGTTTTAGTCGCGGCTTGACGCGGCGCCGCGCTAATCGACGATGCAGCTCTCTGGTACCAGCTGGCGGACTTGAGCACGCCCTGACGCTTCGCCGTTTTGCACTTGCTGCTACTGTCATCCCATCTAGGCGGAGCGTCACGCTTCGCTGATGGGAACAGTCGTTTATCCCCATGCACGGAACATCTCCTAACGTTCGGCAAGCCTCATTTTGATATTCACTTTGGGGGAATGCGTCCAGCCTAATACGGCATTACAATGGGCATTCTCGCATAAGTTCGTCGCCAGCCATGCATAAGATGAGGCAGTGGCGCTGTCTCATCTAAGCAATTGACTTTGCCGCGGTATCCAGTTCAGCTTTAGGATAGCCGTGGGAGAGACACGTTGCGTGAGTAGCTTCGGTTTTCTTCGACGCGCAAAGCGAGCGGACGCCCTTGGGCACTGCGTGAGGCAACGCCATGTAAAACAGCAGCCTCTGACCTTTGTTCCGAGAGCGCCCACTCGTTTTTAAACCAATTCACTTTGAGCTTATTAAGCGAACAACTTCCGCACCGTTTTCCTTTAAGATCGCGGCAGCGGTTCGTACCAGTGGTAATTTACCGTTTTCTCGATCGCTTCACGTAAGTACGCGCGTCACCAAGGAGCGGCACCAATGTGGCTCATAGCTGTTTATGTTCTAAATGTCTTGGTTGGCGAATCGATCGTAATTATAATTGGTTTGAGTTTGGATCGAACTTACCCGTCTGTCAGTTTACCAATTTCTTTGTCGCTATTCTTCATTGTGTTCTGGTTAGGTTGGGTTCTTGCGGTACGTTGGACTGAGCCCAGGCATAGCAAGAAGCAAAACGTTTCAAACTGACATACGCGTCCGTCGCGTCGTCACAGAGCGTTTGCCAATGCAGCGTGAGCTTGTTCTTCGGGGTGCTAGGCACGGCTCGCCGCTGCGCTGAATAACAATGCAGCTCTCGCGTACCAGCTGCAATGGGAAGCGTGCCTTACTTATATTGCATCGCAATAATTGGATGATTTCATCACATCAGCACAAGAGCAATAGGAATGGGGGAATCGGCGTCGGCGGCATCAAATAGGCTCAATGATGTTGTGATTGGTACCGCACTGCGAAACGGACAGTGACTTTCAAGTTCGTACATAAAACTCGCCATTGCGCCGTCATCATTTCGAAACATTTCTTAGATTTTCTGGCTGCACCAACAAGAAACTCCAAAAAGCAAACAAGGGACGTCACAATGGCGACGACGGCATTTACGGCTCGTTCCGTCTAT
>Ga0209048_10004257_pt1 | contig 13715 bp, 11 predicted proteins | sample FrelakmetCRP12CR_FD_187146 | JGI IMG/M metagenome (GOLD analysis project Ga0209048, IMG submission 187146) | Freshwater lake sediment microbial communities from the University of Notre Dame, USA, for methane emissions studies - CRP12 CR (SPAdes)... | ecosystem: Environmental > Aquatic >... | reverse complement strand
TTAACCGCGGCATCCTTGCAACATTGGTCGACCGTCTGTGGGTTAACCAGTTTTGAGGCCGCCCGGAGACCGGCTTGGATGATTAAGTCCGCCGGTAAAGTTTCATAAACCTGCCCTCCAGTTTCCAACGTCCGGCATTCTGCGTCACCACAGGGTGCACAACAAGGGCTTTGCCCCACTTTTAAACCCAGCCATTCTTCCAACGGGCGTCCATTAAGCAAAAGACGATTTGATTTAGACGGATCTCGTTGAAAGGCCCCAGGGGTAAGTTCATGTTTTTCCAAGACCACTTTTATTCCCAAGGGAGCCAGTGATTGCTCCAGACTACGGGATGCCTTGTCGACTTCTTTTTCTGTGGCCCCACACCGGGGACAGGTTTGCCCGTCAGCCACGAGACGGTGCCATTCAATTTTGAGAATTTTTATATTGTTAGTCCCCGGAGTTCCCTTTTCTTGGGCGCATACTGAAGATGTCAGCAACAGAAAAATGAGCGTCAGGCACCAGGATGTCATCTTATGAGTTCTCCTCTTGAATGCGTAATTCAGGTGAATTCCCCTGCGTTAATCCGTTAATTTTCTCTGGCACGTCAAGCGACGGGTATCCGGTCAACAGGTTCGTCAATCCCAGTACCGTTTCCCGGTCAACCCAACAAATGATCTTCTTGCCCCGCCTTTCCATGCGGATAAGGCCTGAGCGCCGAAGTTCCTTGAGGTGGTGAGAAACGGTGGAAGGATCGATCTCTAGACCCTGGCCGAGTTCACCGACGCACCGCTGCCCCGCCGCATCAGAGATGCATTTGGTTCCCGGGGGGCAGCATGAAACCAAGCGCAGAAAGATGTGCAAGCGGTTTGGATTCGACAGCGCCTTGAAAACTTCGGCGAAGCGGTGCACTTCATCTTTTTGATAGTTTGACATATGTCAAAATGTATATGGTTCATCTGATTCGTTGTCAATGATTTTTTGGGCCTTCTTACCGGAGAAAACCCCAAAATTCCGCCGCCGCCTTCGTTAAGGAATTAAAAAGATTTGAAAAGTCTGGCGTGACCCGGCAAAATTTTCTAAAATCTACTATAAGAGGACCTAAAGATTTATTTCATGGGCAAAAAATCTTGATGAACCATAAGCGCCGGAAGCTGCTTGCATTCAATACCCCTGGGGGTTTTCGATTCTTATTAATGCGACCTTGTCTCGTCTGGGTCCTGGCGCTGGTTCTTGGGATTAATGGCTGCGGGGCCGACAGCGATAAGGTCGTCGTTGACTTCACCAAGACGGTCCCTGTGGCCCGGCCGGGTGAACGGGCCTCACCCACTAGTCCTTTGCGGGTGGCCGTGGCCGCCATGATCTCCCCCAAAGAAACCTTCGATCTCTACCGGCAACTTCTGGCTTACCTCGGCCGCGGCTTGAATAAAGACCTGGAATTCGTACAGCGTAAAACGTATGCCGAAATCGATGACCTTCTCAAAAAAAGTGAAATTGATCTGGCCTTCATCTGCTCAGGCCCTTATGTGGCAGGCAAAGAGAGATTCGGCTTCGAGTCCATAGCGGTGCCCGAGGTTCATGGCAGCCATTTCTACCAGTCCTACCTGATTGTCAATAAAGACAGCCCTTATCACCGCCTGGAAGATTTGCGCGGGCATACTTTTGCCTTCACCGATCCCGATTCCAATACCGGTAGACTGGTGCCCACTTACTGGCTCTCGGAATTGAAGGCGCAACCGGAAACCTTTTTCAGCCGCATTGTTTATACCTATAGTCATGATAATTCCATCATGGCGGTGGCCAGAAACTTGGTGGACGGCGCTACGGTGGACGGCCTGATTTGGGAATTTTACCAACAGAAGAACCCCACCTTCACCTCCAAGACCCGGATTATCAAAAAATCCGAACCATTCGGCATCCCGCCTCTGGTAGCTTCCAAGGGACTCTCCGCCGAATCAAAAGAACGGATTCGGCAGATACTATTCTCTATGCACCAGGACCCGGAAGGGAAAAGGATCTTGACGGAACTGATGATTGACCGGTTTATCGCCCCTCAGGAAGCATGGTATGACAACCTGAGACAGATGTACCGGCAGGTGGCGGGAGGAAAAGAAAAACCCCATGCACCTTAGGAGCCTGAAGAGGAAGCTGCTCCTGGCGGTCAGCGCCCTGGTCATCATGAGCGGGATTGTCATTGCTCTTTTAGTCACCCGCCAATATAGTTCCGCCCTGCGTAAAGCGATGGTGGGGCAGGTGGAGAACGCGGCCCAGACCATTGCTCTGGACGCCGCGGACAAGATTCTCGTCAACGACCTCGTCGCCCTGCAAAGAATGCTGGACCAGCAGATTCAGAGCAACACCGCCCTTGGCTATATCTTGATCTTGAGAGACGGCCAGGTTCTCGCCCATACCTTCGAACACGGAGTGCCGGCAGAATTGCTCAGTGCCAACGATACCGTTCCCGGAGAGCAGTCCCGTCTGCGAGAAATCGTTTCCCAGAAGGGAGAATACTACCTCGATGCCGCCTGGCCCATTTTTGGGGGCAAGGCGGGAGTGCTGCGGCTGGGTTTTTCTGAAAATCAATACCGCCGCCAGGTAACCCAATTATGGTTAGAGATCGGTTTGTTTACCCTGGGAATTTTGTTGATCGCTTGGATAGGGAGTCTGTTTTTCGTGCGGCGCATCACGCGACCGTTGGCTGCCTTGGTAAAGGCTACCCAGGAGATTGACCGGGGCGAGCCGAATGTGCGGGTTACGGTGCAGGGGCAAGATGAAATCGCCACCCTGGCGGCATCTTTTAACCACATGGTCAGCCGTCAGGAAGAATACACCCGGCGCCTCGAAGACCAGACCTTGGAGTTGGAGCGGGCTCACGGCCAAACCGTGGCTGCCTGTCAGGTAGTTCGGGAAATCAGCGGCCTGCGCACCCTGGAGGAGATGGGTGACATTTTGTTGGGCAGGCTTCGTGATACGCTGCGGTGTGCCCACCTGGCCCTGATTATCCTCGATGCCCCTCGGGACTTGCTGTTTGTGCTCTCCGGCTCGGCAGTTAAAAAATTTACTGACGGTGGGCTTATCCAACAGGTCCGGGAGCATCTGGACAGTATAAGGAAAATCACCTTTACCCGCAAAAAGCTTTTCAAACCGCCTTTGGTCTCGGAAGATTTTCTGGCCACCGAAAGGCAGGCTATTCTCCCCCTGGATAGAAATCTCGTGGAAGGCGCGGCGATCATTGCCTGCCCGGGCGGATGCGACTGCAACCTGGAGGAAATTCAGCGGGTGGGACTGATCCTCAATCAGGCCGCGGGAGCACTGAAAAGGGCAGTGCAACATGAAGAAGAGCTGGATGCCCTCAAGGCCCGGGTAGAGCAGGCTCAGGGATTCGGGGAACTTATCGGCAAAGACCCCAAGATGAGGGTACTATATAAGTTGATCGAGGATGTGGCGCCTTCGGACGCCACCGTTCTGATCCAGGGCGAGAGCGGCACCGGCAAGGAGTTGGTGGCTCGGGCCATTCACCAACTCAGTCCCCGCCAGGGAGGCCCTTTTATCGTGATCAACTGTTCTGCCTACCCCGCCACTTTGCTGGAGAGCGAACTCTTCGGCCATGAAAAAGGGGCCTTCACCGGGGCCCTGCGGCAAAAAGCCGGCCGTTTTGAACAGGCCGAAGGCGGCACCGTTTTCCTGGATGAAGTGGGGGACATTCCCCTCACGGCCCAGATCAAGCTGCTCCGGGTGCTGCAAACCCGGAAATTTGAGCGGGTGGGCGGCGAGGCGACTCTGACGGTGGATGTGCGTATTTTGGCGGCTACCCACAAGGACCTGGTCCAAGAAGTGAAGAACGGCAGCTTTCGGGAAGACCTCTTTTATCGGCTCAATGTTATTCCCATATTCCTGCCGCCGCTCAGGGAGCGAAAAAACGATATCCCTTTGCTGGTCGAACATTTCTTGCAACTTTTTGCCGGGCAGAAGGGAAAAGACATCCAAGGGGTCAGTTCTGAAGCCTTGCGATTGCTCCTGGATTACCCCTGGCCGGGCAATGTCCGGGAGCTTGAAAACACTATCGAGCATGCCATCGTGCTGGCCAAGGCCGGACAGGTGGAACCCTGGGATTTACCCTCCGCTATCCAATCCGCTTCGCCCGGAGCTTCGCCTACCCTGGCGCAGCGGGAAGGAAAAACTCTCCTGGAAATCCTGGAAGAATGCGGCTGGAATAAAAAACTGGCAGCCCAGCGTTTAGGTATCAGCCGCAGCACCCTTTATCTGATGCTGAAGAAGCACAAGATTTCCGGCTCCAAACCCACCACTCATTAACTCGCCCTCTCTTTATTAACGTCTATTTGTGTCTTAAAGCCTCTCTTTCGCGTCCGATTATCGGACACAGATAACTATCTGAAATAATTTAATATTATCGATAGTGTCTGAGAACGTCGTGTCCGATAAGCCCTCTCGGCCAATCAGCATCATCGAGTCGAGAAAAATTAGTAACCGATTTTACTATCATTTTCAGTGACATAAAGTCTGCATACGGCAATTCTGAAAAGCCCTTCCAGGTCTGGCCTGAAATATGCTCTTAAGGTCTTGCAGAAATTACCTGCGAGAACCTAAAGGTCTGGGGAATTCGTCCATGAGAATGCTAAGGGTGGCGGTAGTGAATACTGATGAGCAGCATTGCCGAGAACTCTGCGCCTTGCTGGAGCAGGCCAGCATCCCCGTGGCCCCGTTGTATTCCTTGGAAAATCTGCACGAGCACCTGAGCAAAGAGCAGGTTAAGGCGCTGATCGTCGACCTGGATACCTTGCCCGTTGACAATAACTTCTTTCGAAACCTTAAAAAGCACAACCCTGACCTGGCGATCCTGTGTCTCTCCAGCCGCACCTACCACCCGGGCCTGCAGGAGGCGATGGGATCACATATTCACGCCAGCCTGACCAAACCATTAAATTCCGAGGAGCTTTTTTTCTGGCTTAAGACCATTGCCGAGATTTAACGTCGAAGGCGCAAGATCGGCCTTCCCGGAAAACCAGTCGTAAGAAGGAGGCTGTCTATGGGCAGAGAATTGCCGGTCGAAGACCCCCTGATCCGCATGCAGCGGGACCTCAAGCGGGCCTTGCAGAAAAACCCTAAGGACATCAAGTGGGGCATGGTCATTGACATCGCCAAATGCATCGGCTGCCATGCCTGCACCATCGGCTGCGTGGCGGAGAACAAACTCCCTCCGGGGGTGGTGTACCGGGTGGTGCTGGAGGAGGAGACCGGGCAGTATCCCGCTGTGGGGCGGCGTTTTGTACCCCGCCCCTGCCTCCACTGTCAGAACCCGCCCTGCACCAAGGCCTGTCCGGTCACCGCCACCTGGAAAACCGAGCAGGGGGCGGTGATTGTGGACTACAACCGCTGCATCGGCTGCCGCTATTGCCTGGTGGCCTGTCCCTATAGCGCCCGTACCTCGGATTTCGGAGAGTGGTACACCGCCGGGACCGCGGAACTGCCGGGCAAGCTTTACGGTCAGAAAGCCGCGGCTAACGGCTATGAGTCGCACCCGGCCACGGAATACGGCAAAAAGTGGCCCGACCGGGATCACGACTCCCCCGTGGGCAACGCCCGCAAGTGCCACTTCTGCCTGCATCGCTTGAAAGTAGGCATGCTGCCGGCCTGCACTACCTCGTGCATCGGCCGGGCCACTATCTTCGGAGACCGGACTGATCCCAAAAGCTTGGTATTTGAAATGATCGGCTCCCCCCGGGTGTTCCGGTTGAAGGAAGAATTGGGGACGCTGCCTTCCGTCTATTATTTGCGGTAAGAAGGGGAAATCTCATGTTCAATGAAAAAAACTTTAGATACATCATGATCCTGGCGGTATCAGGCCTGATTATCGGTACTTGGGGCATGGGAGCCCGGCTGATTTACGGCCATAAGTACATGGATTACGGCTCCTTTGTACCCTGGGGCCTGTGGGTCGCTTTCGACCTGTTTTTTCTGGGTTTGACGGCCGGAGCCTATATCGTCACCATCCTGGTCTACGGTTTCCGGGTCAAGCTTTTCGCCGCCCTGGGCCCCCTGTCCGTTTTTGCGCTGTTGGTCACGCTGCTGTGTGAGGGTATCATCATCTCCCTGGACCTGGGCCACCCGTTGCGGATTTACCGGTTTTTTATCAGCCCCAACTTCGGCTCCATGCTGCTCTGGCTGGTGGCATTCATCGTGGCCATGTGGGCCATTTACTTGCCGACCTTTTTCCTGCTGTTACGGGAGCAATTTATTGAATGGTCTCAGGATGGACAGCGGGCTGGGCACAAAATCTACCGGTTCCTGGCCGGAGGTCGAACCACCTATTCCGAGGAAGATCGGGGGCGGGATCACCGCCGAGTGCGAATCCTGTCATACATCAGCATGCCCATAGGCTTGTTATTCTTCGGGATGCACGGCGCGGTGTTCGCCATTCTCTTAAACCGACCCCTATGGAACGGGGCCATGACCCCTTTTCTCTTCATCATGGCCGCATTGCTCTCCGGCGGCGCCTTGATCACCTTCCTGGCCTATCTCTTCCACCCCCGGGATGATCTGGTACAGCCCTTGGGACGGGTGGTCCTGGGCTTGCTGGCGACCTTTCTGTTTCTGGAGGCCTTACAGTTCTTCGTGGGCTACCAGTCCAAAGTCCCCAATTTCGTCACCAGCCTGAACCAGATCGCCTTCGGCCCCTTTTGGTGGGCCTTCTGGATTTTACACCTGCTGATTGGCAGCGCCATCCCCATGTATATTCTGATTACTCGCCCTCACGACTCCCGGGCGGTGGCCTGGGCCTGCTTCCTGGTTTTAATCACGTTTTTTGCGGTACGACTGAATTACCTGATCCCAGACCTGGCGGTTTACAAGTTGGAAGGTTTGCAAAACACCTTTTTTCACCAGCGGTTGCGAACGGAGTATGTGCCCAACATCAATGAATGGCTAGTCAGCATCTGGGTCTTGTCTTTGGGCCTACTGACCTTCTTCCTGGGTATGCGCTGGCTGCCGGTGGAAGCTGCCGGAAAAGGAGAGGAAGAGCATGTCTAAGAAGCTGAAAGCCCTTGAGGAACTTCAGGAGATTTTCGACGTCAACATGGACCGGCGGTATTTCCTGAAGTGCAGCGCCTTTCTGGGGGGGTCGCTGGTCGCCACCCATTATCTGGTGAGGTTCGCCCAGGCCGCCGGGGGGGCCGATTGGTCTACCCTGGACCTGCCCATCGGGGACGCCTATACCCATTACCTGCCGGAAAACCAGATACTTTCCGTCTGCCAGAACTGCAATACCAACTGCGGCATCAAGGTCAAGATTGTGGACGGCCTGGTGGCCAAGATTGACGGCAATCCCTATAGTCCCTGGACCCTGACTCCCCAAATCGCTTATAAGACCCCTATCACTGAAGCCGCCATCATCGAAGGGGCCATTTGCCCCAAGGGACAGGCCGGCATCCAGGCCCTCTACGATCCTTACCGCATCGTCAAGGTGCTCAAACGGGCCGGCAAGCGGGGCGAAAGCAAATGGCAGACCATACCCTTCGAACAGGCCATCACCGAGATCGTCGACGGCGGCAACCTCTTCGGCGAGGGGCAGGTGGAGGGTCTCAAGGACATTTGTGTACTGCGCGACCCCAAGCTCGTCAAGGAGTTGGCGGAAGACGCGGCTCAGGTGGCCGACCATAAGATGGAGTTGGAGGCCTTCAAGACCAAGCACGCCGCGAACTTAAAATATCTCATCGATCCCGACCACCCGGACCTGGGCCCCAAGAACAACCAGTTCGTCTTCAACTCGGGGCGCCTCAAAGGGGGGCGGGACGATCTGTTGAAGCGCTTTATCGATGGCGCTTTGGGCACGGCCAACAAACACGGCCACACCACCGTCTGCCAGGGGTCCCTCTACTTCACCGGCAAGGCCATGAGCAGCCAGTTCGATGAGGGCAAGTGGGACGATGGCACAAAGTTTTACTGGCAGGCTGACACCGGCAACTGCGAGTTCATCCTGTTTGTGGGGGCGAATCTCTATGAAGCCAACTACGGGCCGCCGCTCCGCAACGTTAAGCTGACTCAAGGCATCGTCGACAACGGCATGAAGATCGCCGTGGTGGACCCCCGCTGCTCCAAGGGCACCGCCCGGGCCTGGAAATGGCTGCCGGTCAGGCCCAACGCAGTGGCCGGGGTGGGCCTGGCGATGATGCACTGGATCATCGAGAACCAGCGGTATGACGCCCGCTATCTGGCCAACGCCAACAAGGCCGCAGCCAAGGCCGACAATGAGCCCACCTGGACCCAGACCGCCTGGCTGGTCAAGATCAATCCGGACGGCACCCCTGGGACCTTCTTGCGGGGCTCGGACTTGGGACGTCCCAAGGAAAAGCGACCCAAGAAGAAAGGCGACGGCGACTGGGAATTCGACGCCTTCCTGGTCTTCTCTGGTGGCGCCCCTAAGCCCTTCGATCCCAACAGCGAGACCGAGCCGGTGGAGGGCGACCTGCTGGTGGATACTGAAATCAATGGCATCAAAGTGAAGAGCGTTCTGCAGATTCTCCGGGAGACCGTCGGCGCCCGGAAGCTCTCCGAGTGGGCCAAGCTAACGGACCTGGAGGAAACCGACCTAGTGGATTTGGCCCGGGAGTTTACCAGCCACGGCAAAAGGGCCGCGGCCGACATCCATCGGGGCGTCTCCCAGCACACCTCCGGATTCTATAACGTGCTCACCTACATGACCTTGAACACCCTCATCGGCAACCACGACTGGATGGGCGGGCTTTCCAAGCTCACCACCTGGGACATCGTGGGCGATAAGGAAGGCAGTAACAAGCCCTTCGACCTGGGGAAGCAGAGCGGCAAAATCAAGCCCTTCGGCGTCTCCAGCATTCGACATGGGACCAAGTACGACAAGAGCACGATCTTCAAGGGCTATCCGGCCAAGCGCCCCTGGTACCCCTTCTCCAGCGACATCTACCAGGAAGTGATCCCCAGCATCGGCGACGCCTACCCGTATCCCGTGAAAGCGCTCATGCTTTACATGGGGTCGCCGGTCTATTCCTTGCCCGCGGGACACAAGCTCATCGAGATTCTCTCCGACCCCAAGAAGCTGCCCCTCTTCTTCACCTCCGACATCGTCATCGGCGAAACTACCATGTACGCGGATTACATCTTCCCGGACCTTACCTATCTGGAGCGCTGGGAATTTTCCGGGTCACACCCCTCAGTAACGCCCAAGGTGGCGCCTTTCCGGCAGCCGGCCGCGCCGCCGTTGACAGATACCGTTACCGTCTATGGCGAGAAGATGCCCCTGTCCCTGGAGTCCATGGTACTGGGGATCGCCGAGAAAATGAAGCTGCCGGGCTTTGGTGAGAACGCCTTTGGCCCCGGCCTCCACCTGAAGCGGGACGAGGATCTGTACCTGCGCATGGTGGCCAATATCGCCTTCGGCGACAAGCCCGACGGCTCCGAAAAGGTGCCCGCGGCCAGTGCCGAAGAACTGCAAATCTTCGAAAAGGCCCGGCGGCACCTGCCGCCCACCATTTTTGATCTTAAACGCTGGCAGGCGGTGGTGGGGCCGGAATGGTGGCCCCAGGTGGTGTATGTTATGAACCGGGGCGGCCGCTTCCAGGAATACCAGAAGGCCTACAAGGACGGCCAGTTAGCCAACAAGTACGGGAAAATGGTGGGCATCTATATGGAGAAGCAGGTGACCACCAAAAATTCCATGACCGGCAAGCCCTATGTGGGCCACGCCCACTTTATGGAAAGCCCTACGGATGTCCTTGGCCGCAAGCTGGACGATGAGGCCAAGGGGTTTGATTTGACCCTCATCACTTACCGCCACATCGCCCAGACCAAGTCCCGGACCCCCGGCAACTACTGGCTCCAGGCGCTCTATCCGGAAAACTTCATCGATATCTCGGTGGCGGACGCCCGGCGGTTGGGACTGCATGACGGCGACCAGGTTAAGGTGGTGTCCCCCACCAATGAGGAAGGCGTCTGGGACCTGGCCCCGGGCCACAAGAAACCCATGATCGGCAAGATCCACATCTTGGAAGGAATGCGCCCGGGGGTGATCGGCTTCACCCTGGGCCACGGGCACTGGGCCTACGGGGCCGGGAATGTGGTCATCGATGGAGTGACCGTCCCCGGCGATCCCCGCCGGGCCACCGGGGTCCATGCCAACGCCGCCATGCGGGTTGACCCCGTTTTAAAAAATACCGGCCTGGTAGACCTAACCGGCGGCAGCGCCGTCTTCTACCAGACCCAGGTAAAGCTGGTGAAGGTCTGAAACAGGAGCCACCCAAGATGGAGAAATCCATAAGTACAAAAACCTCGGTGCAAACCTTTGAGGATTTGCTCGCCGGTTCGGTAGCGGCCCATGGCCATCTCTGTCCGGGTCAGGTGGTGGGGGTGCGGATGGCCATTCTGGGCCTGCGGCTCCTGCATTTTGAGGCCCCACCGACTTATCCCCAGCTGAAACAGCTCATTGTCTTTGTGGAAATGGACCGCTGCACCGGCGACGCCGTGGCTTTTGTGACCAATGCCAAACTGGGGCGGCGGTCCCTCAAGTTCGTGGATTACGGCATTATGGCCGCCACCTTTGTCAATCTGGCAACAGACCTATCCTTCCGGATTATCTCAACCGAGGAGTCCCGGGATTTGGCGGCCCTTTACGCACCGGGCGAACCGGACCAACGTCAGCAGCAAACCACGGCCTACAAAGTTATGCCGGACAGTGTCATGTTTCGGGTCCAGGCGGTCAAAGTGAACCTCAGTCCCTTCGATATGCCCGGCCCGACCCGCCGGAAAGCCACCTGCATGAAATGCGGCCAGGTGGTGCGGGATAACCGGGAAGTAAGGCAAAACGGCTTCGTTTATTGCCGCCCCTGCGCTTCGGGGGCCTATTTTACCGGGGCCCGGGAGATTGCCTGGCCGGAGATGAACTGGTCGCCTTATGCCAACCCTGACCCAACCAGGCTCACTGACTCAGACTCGTCTGGCCGGCGCGTTTGGCCGGGAGAGATTGCGGGGAAGAGAGATGATTAAAACCGTGAAAGTGGAAGAGGCCGTGGGACTCAAGCTGGCGCACGATATCACCGAAATTCGACCGGGAGAGTTTAAAGGACCGGCTTTCCGGCAGGGTCACGCGGTCTGCGAAGACGATCTTTGCCGCCTCCAGCGCTTGGGGAAGAATCACCTCTATGTGATCGACCTGGAGGAGGACGAGATCCACGAAAACGAAGCGGCGGCCATCCTGGCGCACGCCCTGGCCGGAGAGGGCATCGTCTGGGAAAACAATCCACGGGAAGGCAAGATCGACCTCTATGCCGCCTATAACGGCCTCTTAAGGGTGGAGGTCCCGGCTCTGGCCGCCTTCAACCTGGTGGACGAGGTCATGTGCGCCACCTTGCACAACCACATGCCGGTGAAGCAAGGCGAGAAAGTCGCGGCCACCCGGGCCATCCCACTGATCATGAAGCGGGCTGCCATCGAACGAGCCGCGGCTATCGCCAGACAACACGGCGGGGTGCTGTCCGTAGCTTCTTTGCGCCAGGCCCGGGTCGGCCTGATCATCACTGGGAACGAAGTCTATCATGGCCTCATCCAGGACCGCTTCGCCCCGATTCTCAGCCAGAAAGTGGAGGCCTTGAGATCGGAAGTGGCGGTGGTGGACTTTCTCCCGGATGACGCCGAAGCCATCGCTCGAATAATTCGTAGCCATCTTGCCGGGGGTTGCGATCTGCTGCTCCTTTCCGGCGGCATGAGTGTGGACCCGGATGATGTCACTCGCCACGCCATCCGCCAGGCCGGGGCCACTGAAATGCATTATGGCTCTGCGGTGCTCCCCGGCGCCATGTTCCTGGTGGCTTACATGGGGAAGGTGCCCCTGCTTGGCGTGCCGGCCTGCGCCCTGCACCACCCGGTAACGGTGCTGGACCTGGTGCTTCCCCGGATTTTGGCAGGCGAACGCATCGGCAAAAAGGAACTGGCCCTCCTGGGGCATGGCGGCCTGTGCCGTGACTGCCCCCAATGCAGCTATCCGCATTGTCCTTTCGGGAAAGGTACTTGAGCATGCAGTCATCTATGCCCCGGAGAATCAATTACTTGCGGATGTCCATCACGGACCGCTGCAATCTACGTTGCAGCTACTGCACCTATTGGCAGGAGTTTGAGAGGCTGCCACCCAGTGAAATCCTCAGCTACGAAGAGCCTTTGCGGCTTGCTGCGGTGGCGGCTGAAGCAGGCATTCGCAAAATCAGGATCACCGGGGGCGAGCCCCTAATGCGCCGGGGAGTAGTGGATTTTATTAAAGACTTACATCAGGTTCGCGGCATCGAAGAAGTCTGCCTCACCACCAACGGGGTGCTGCTGCCGGAACTGGCTTCGGCCCTTTACGGGGCGGGTTTACGCCACATCAACATCAGCCTGGACACCTTACGGCGAGAACGCTACCGAAAAATCACCGGCCGGGATTACTGGCAGGAAATTATAGGCGGCCTGGAACTGGCTCTCGCCCTGGGTTTTCAGCCATTAAAGATCAACTGCGTGGTCCTCAAAAGTATAAATGAGGATGAATTGATAGACCTGGCGCTCCTGGCCCGGGATCATCCTGTGCAGGTCCGATTCATAGAACTCATGCCCACAGTTTCGCGGGACTGGTGGAAGCGGCATTATTTGCCCATGGGCGCCGTGCACCGGCGTCTGGCGGGGTTATTCCGGCTGTCACCGGTAATCCCGGCGGCCACCGGCGGCCCGGCCCGGGTCTTCCGAGCCCCGAGGTTTCGAGGAGAGTTGGGCTTCATCAGCCCTATGAGCGACCATCATTGCGGCTCATGCAACCGCCTCCGCCTCACTGCCGCGGGTCAGTTGCGTCCTTGCCTGCTAAGGGCGATGGAACTGGATTTAAAAGCCTCGCTACGCAAGGGCCTATCCGACCAATCAATAGCCTGTCTATTTCGGGAAGCCATTCGCTTAAAAGTCCATGGATCTGGACTTCCCATGCCCGGAAGCAGCTTTCCTGCCATGGCCAGCATTGGCGGTTAGGCCAGGTGCCTGCCACATCCAAAGTGTTTCTATCCTTTCATATTTTCGATGTAGATCACTTGCCACTATACGCCCTTCCGCTAATTTTTCCATATCGTTCGTATATCTGAACCGCTGCAGATAGCGCTTAAATTGGAAATCCTCCCGAAAAATCGGAAATTTTCCGGGGCGATCATGATGACCCAGGAGGAGGAAGTCCCTCCCGAGGTGTCCGGTTTCCGAATCAGACCAAGGGCAAAGGTGCGGGACCAGGTGATGCTGACGCCGGAAGCAAAAAGTATTAATAAATCTGCTCGGGGCGGCGTCGCCCTTCTCCTGCCCGAACTTGCCCGCCGAAAGCACCCCCCTAACCTGGGACTTACCCCTTAGTCGAAGCGTGATCACGCCGCAGAAAGCGTGTCACGATTTTTTACGTCCATTGTGGGGTCAAGGCTCAGCGTGCTCCCTGGGGTGGCCATGCGCATGTCCTCCCCGGTTTGCCACTCGACTAAAAATCGTTTTGAAATTTTTAGCGCTTGGTCCCATCACCGGGGAGCTTCCACCGGGGTCTCCCCGGGAGGACAAAACGGTATACGTCGAAAAAATGGCATAAGGTCCGGGCCAAGCATATAAGACAGGGGGGGGTAGGAGTCCCGTCTCCGGGTTTTCCCTTGGGGCCGGGAAGAGGGGGACGTGGGGAGGGGGGCCGGGGGCGCCAAGGGCTGGGT
>Ga0209048_10004256_pt1 | contig 13717 bp, 12 predicted proteins | sample FrelakmetCRP12CR_FD_187146 | JGI IMG/M metagenome (GOLD analysis project Ga0209048, IMG submission 187146) | Freshwater lake sediment microbial communities from the University of Notre Dame, USA, for methane emissions studies - CRP12 CR (SPAdes)... | ecosystem: Environmental > Aquatic >... | reverse complement strand
TTGACCTCTCCAGGCCTGATACAGCATTCTCTTTTACCGGCATTGTCATTATCTTTACGTATCACTTTTTATCGAATCATTGAACCCAGATTTTGCTTTTGAATGTCCCAATCCATACTACAGGCGCTTCAGGCAGCCTTATACAGAACCCCTTGTGATCATGGATTTGTTCTTTAATAGGTCCGTTAAAATCAGTGATCTTGCAGCCATGAAGTACCTTCGAAAATGAGCATTCAACAAAGGCTGCAAGATCACTGATTTTAACGGATCAATTTTTTAATTCGTCTTTAACGCAAAATCTGGGTTGAAATGTATTCCACGTTTGTTCTCTCTTGATAATCCGGTTAAAGTTTGTATATCTGTCCTCCGATGAACCATATATCATGGCCTGTGACTGGTAGAAGTACTATCTAAGAGAAAGGTTTTGTTAAAAGATGAGCCTATTTGACAAGCTCTTCGGGCGAAACAAGGCATCCAAGGAGATCTCGGTCTGCGAAGGTGCCCTGGAGAAACGCCCGAACGACACCATGATCCTCAAGAAGCTGGGCGACCTGTATCTCAAGGCCAACAACCACAAGAGCGCCTCTGAGATCTATGTCCGCTTAGGAGAAATCTATAGCGAGAAAGGTTTCTATCCCAAGGCCATAGCGCTGTACAAGCAGGCGATCAAGATCAACTTAGCCTGGGAAGGGCCTTATGAGAAGCTTGCCGAGCTCTATCGGGTTCAGGGGTTCTCCCGGGAGGCCGCAACCCAGTATGTCAAGCTGGCAGAGATGCTCGAAAAGGACGGTAGCAGTGTAGAGGCCACCATGTACATGCAGAAGGCCGCAGAGCTGGACCCGGCCATCAACCAGATGAGCAGGAAGGTCCACGCCTTCAAGGTCAAGGAAAAGGCCATGACAGAGGCCATTCCCAAGGCCGCGCCAAAGCCTGAGTTTGAGCGAACCGATTTCTATGATCTTACCAAAGAACTCGACAAACAGCTGGAAAAAGAAATGGCTGAGTTCTCCATCGATGAAACCTTTGAAGACAACGAGGATACTACAAGCGTAGAATCCGTATTCAAGGCCATCGAGGAAAACGCCTCAAGGGAAGGCAATGATGATCCGTTGTTCCAATACAATATGGGACTTGCCTACAGGGAAACAGGCCTTCTGGATGAGGCCGTCGAGTCTTTTAACAAGGTTATCGGTACGGGCGATAAGCTCTATGATGCCTATGTTATGCTTGGGTTAACCTACAGGGAAAAGGGCCTCTTCCATGAGTCTCTTGACGTACTCTCGAAGGCGGTATCGCTGGAAGAGGCATCCATGGACATGAAGGTGGGGGTTCTCTACGAGATAGCCCAGACATACAAGTCTTTGGGTGACAATCAAGCAGCCTTGTCCATCTTCAGGGAGATTCAGAAAGAACATAGGGATTTCAAAGATGTTGAACTTGAAATAATCCGCCTGGCGGGTGGAGGACAATATGGCAGTCATTAATTATTCCAAGAAGGAGATCTCAGCGAAGATCGTCTATTACGGACCTTCCCTGTGTGGGAAAACAACAAACATCCAGTCCGTTTATGCCAGCCTCAAGCCCGATCAGAAGGGCAAGCTTGTCTCTCTGGCAACAGAGGCTGACCGGACCTTGTTCTTTGATTTCCTACCTGTTGAAATCGCAAATATCCGCGGCTTTAAGACCAGGCTCCACTTCTACACGGTCCCGGGTCAGGTATATTACAACTCCACACGAAGGGCCGTTCTCACCGGAGTGGACGGCCTCGTATTTGTAGCAGACTCCCAGCGGGACAAGATGGAAGAGAACATCGAGAGCCTGAACAATCTGGAAGAGAACCTGAATTACTATGGGAAGAGCATCAAGAGCATCCCGATAGTAATCCAGTATAACAAGAGGGACCTTGTAGATGTCTCATCAGTGGCTGAGATGGAGCAGATGATCAACCCCTATGGGTATCCGTGCTTCGAGGCCGTGGCCACCACCGGGGAAGGTGTGCTGGAAACACTCACCAAGATCACCAAGATGGTACTCCAGCATATTGAGATGGGGACAAGCGGCAAGCAACCCAGAAGCCAGAGCGCCGTGGCAGAAAAAACCCCTGTTTCTCACGGCCTCTCTCATCCGGGTTTGTCCTCTCAAGGTGCGCCACAGCAAGGCTTATCCGAATCCGGCATACCCCGGACCGGCATATCACCTCAGCCCGGTCTGTCTCAACCAACACCATCACCAAAGGAACAAGAGCCATCCCCCGAGCGCCATATGGAACCTGTGCTGGATTTGTCCAGATATGATGAACCTGAACCCAGCGTAACCGGGACCGGGCCCAAGCACTCAGTAGGCAGGATTCAGATTGTAGGCACGGATAATGCAGAAATTATATCATCAAATGCCATCAGTGTGCCAATCAGGGTGAAAATTGAGGGTGATATGAAGGTATACAGAATAGACCTGGCCATCAAGCTTGATGGCTTCAAACCAGAGGATTAAAGGTGTGCAAGGAGCTCCTGTGCTTACAGGGATCATGCCGATAATCACCCTCAACGGGGTTCCCTTATCCTGGCCGGTCATCAGCACAATCCTCGGCAATAGTTACTTTTTCGTTATTACAGCGACGCTTTTATCCCTTTTCCTTACCGGGTTGTGCCTGATCTACAAATATACACCACAGATGCTCAATGACCTCAGGGCTTTTACCAATAATGATCTGGCGGACAAGGGTCTTATTGTGTGGATGATTTTTATTCTGCTGATACCCCTGTTCTTCGATGTAGGCCCCATGATGCTCTTGCTCTGGTGGATCTTATTCTTGTGGGGATATCTGATCCCTGCTGAAAAACGGATAGCATTCTTCTTCGTATTCCTTATCCTCATGTCCATTTGGATTGCCCATATAGGGGCGGGCTTCATCACGTATACCGAAAACCAGCTCAACAGACAGATCTATACAACTGAACATAAACTGGTTAATGAAACGGATGCCGCTCAAATTGCATCATGGATCGCCACTCACCCGGCTGACGCTGAGCCCATGAACACCATGGCGCTTATCGAGATCAATAGATCGAATTATTCAGAAGCCATCAGGCTCCTCAATCGGAGCATCGACCTGGACCCTGGCAATCCAAGGTTTTACAACCATTTAGGGCTTGCATTAATCGGCTCCGGGAAAACCAAAGAGGCATTCAAGGCATTCCAGAACTCCATCGTGCTCATGCCGGATAACGTAGTCTACAACTACAACCTGTCCAGGCTCTATCAGTCGACCTATAACTTCTATGAAGGAGAAAAGGCCATTGCCTCGGCAAGCGGTCTTGATGCTGATAGGGTAAGACATCTCCTGGATGAAGAAAACGCTGTAGGAAGGACCAGGTATATACAGGAATGCTCACCGCTGCGGTTACATCTTGCACGGCAAATGAAACCTTCAAAGGAGCTGAGATCTGTTGCTGATGCCCTCTGGACTTTCGCCTTTGGCATGATCCCAAGGAAGGCGTCAATCTTCCTCGCATTTGCATGCCTCTTTGTCTTTCTCATGATGGGCTATGTCCCTGATGACAAATTTACCAAGCGTTGCAGCCGTTGCGGGAAGCTTTATTATTCCGGCGCAAGAACAATAACCGGGAACCCCATGTGCCTCCAGTGCCACTGGGTCGATGTTAAGACAAAGAAACAGCAGGGCAGCATACTCCACCATAAGACAGAAGAGATCAGGAAATATAAGACATACAGCTATCAGAAGCTGCTAAAGCTCGAGCTTATGCTGCCGGGCCTCGGCTCCTTCCTGACCAACCGGACAAGCACCGCACTGATCCGCATGAGTGTATTAAGCGCTTCGCTTGTGGCCATTATAACCGGAGGGCAATTCATTATCTCCTTCACCCCGGTCGCAATAGAGTATACAGGGATTATCCGGATCATCGGCATTATATCCCTTGGTCTGCTCATGATAAGGGCTTATAAGGCCCCTCCCATCAGGTACGGGGTGTTGTAAGATGGCACTACTTGGGACACTCAAAGGATTCGGCGTCACAGAGATTTTCCAGCTCATCTCCCAGCAGATGAAGACAGGTGCGCTGATCCTCTCCTCACCCAAGGCCAATGTCACCATTACCTTTGAAAACGGTGTCATCGTGGGCATAACCTCTGATCAATGGGAGAGGGACCCCCGCTCCGACGTTCTCCTCAAGGCAGGCTACGTCAATGAAAAAGAGCTTAAGGCAGCCTTCGAAAACGAGAAGAAAAACTCAGAGCGCTGGCATGATATTTTAATCTCTAAAGGCCAACTGAAGAAGCTCTTCCTAGATAGGGCAACCAATGTAGTCATAAAGCAGACCCTGCTTGAGGTGTTCCAGTGGAGGGAGGGAGGTTATAAATTCGATGACTGGAATACCGAATCAATGAGCATGCTCTCGTGCCACATACCCACAGAAGGTGCCATCCTCGACACATTACGCATCATCGACGAATGGCCCACCATCAAACAGAAGATACCTCCAGTGGATTATTGTCCTGTAACCATCATCCCCATCACCGAGGAGATCGTGGGCCATCACGAACTGAGCGATGTGGACTTGCATATCTATGACCTGATCGACGAGAAGAGGACGGTCGAGCGGATAGTAAAGGAATCGCTCGAACCCCCGTTTGAGGCATTAAGCTCTCTGGTCAGGCTTATCGATATCGGCCTCGTGGAGGTATTTCCAGAGGGTGCCAAGGACATACGTGATGTATCCATTGCCCGGACTCTCTTCTTGGGCAAGGTTAAACAGGCAGCGCTCTATGTTGTGCTCGTCCTTTGCATCTTTGCGCTGCTCATCACAGGTCACCCCAGGATCACGAAGGGATTCATCCCCAAAGAGATCAAGACGTATCTTAATAACCAGTCGACGTTACTTGAGCAATTCAGCTCGAAGCAGAGAGCGCCTTTACCGACAGATATAAATAATCATGCCCATTGAGGCGTATCTTTACCGGCGAAAAGGCTACATCAAGGCATCTTCCTTTTTCACAGAATTCAGAGTCAACAGCACACCGCAGCGTATGAAAGACCCTGTTGGAATGCCTCAGCATCAGCTTTGTCTGGCCATCCTCAAAAACCTTGCGCCCCACGATCTCCATGGATGGAATCAGAAACACCGGCTCAGGATTGCCTTCGCCGAAAGGGGAGAGCAATTCAAGCTCATCTAAAAAAACCGGTGTGAGATCAAAGGGGGAGATCTTGAGATCAACCTTGAATGTCATCTGCTCTTCGTGTTTCTGAAGGATAATGGCCTCATTGAGGACCTGAGAGAACAAGGTGATCCGTTCTTCAGAAATACTCAATCCAACGGCCATCTTGTGCCCCCCGAAACTGCTGAGCAGCCCATTCGTGGTACCAAGAGAACGGTGCAGGTCAATACCCGCCAGCGACCTGCCTGAACCGATGCCAACACCATCCATAAATGACACGACAATGGCGGGCCTGGAGTAGATATTCACCAGCCGTGATGCTACAATACCAAGGACACCGATGTGCCAGTCGTTTCCCCATACAACGGTTACATTTTCCAAAGGAGGCTGATCTTTTAATTGCTCAAGCGCCATCGCCAGGACCTTCTGCTCATGGATCTGCCTTTCCCTGTTCAGACCGTCAAGTTCCTGAGCCAGGGCATGAGCCCTTGTCTCATCATCTGTGGTAAGCAGATCAAAGGCCTTTCTGGCATCCGATATCCTGCCTGCAGCATTTATCCGCGGACCCAGAATGAACCCCAGGTCGCGCGAGATGACCTCTTTCTTTATACCTGATACCTTTACAAGTGCCTGGATGCCGACCCTAAGCGTGGAGTTCATGACGTTCAGCCCCTCTTTGACCAGGATGCGATTTACCCCGGAAAGATTGACCGAATCGGCAACAGTTGCCATAGCAACGATATCGAGCTCGTCTTTGAGGTTCGGCAGGTCGCCAAAGCCGTGTTCCCTGAGCAGGGCGCGTAATGCTATAATCAGGTGAAAGACCACCCCTGCACCGCAGAGGTCTTCCCCGAAGAAAAGGCAGTCGGGCTGTTTGGGATTAATAAGGGAGTATGCTTCCGGGACCGCGGAATCAATCTCGTGGTGGTCTGTGATGATGACATCCATGCCCAGTGAGTTCGCATAGCTCACCTCTTCTACAGCCGTTATCCCGCAGTCGGCTGTGATGAGCAGGGTCACCCCCTTAGCATGCAGCTCTTCAATTCCGCGCCTGTTCAGGCCATATCCATCGGAGATCCTGTCAGGGATGAAGATCACAGGCGGCTCACAGCCGATGCACACAAGAAACCGATGGATGAGCACTGCGCTGCATACACCGTCTACATCGTAGTCTGTAAAGACACCGATGGTCTCTTTTTTATCTATGGCCTGCACAATCCGCTCGCAGGCCTTATGAATCCCTAACATGCCCCGAGGGTCTCTGAGCTGGCCGAGATTAGGCGTAAGATAATCCAGGACTTCGGCAGGGTCCACGATGCCCCGGCTACGCACAAGCGACCGGAAGGCAGGGGTAAACTTCAGTCCGAGCAACGCATTGTCATCAACCTGCCCTTTGAGCACCCATTCGGGAGACATGCATACCATGCCTCTTTCTCTAACCCTGTGATGATTGTAAGTCAAGGAGGGCCGCTAACCCCGGATTTTGAGTTTGAATGTACCCATAAACTCTCAATGCACTTCTAACGGCCTTAAGCATAAAACTCATAGTGACCATGGATTTGTTTTTTAAATAGGTCCGTTAAAAACCTCAATCTTGCAGCCTTGAAAGACCGAGATAATTAGCATTCCACGAAGGCTGCAAGATTGAGGTTTTTAACGGATCAAGTTTTTTACGCCCCTTAAATATAAAAAAACCCGGGCTAAATGTATATTAATCGTTGAAGGGTTTCCCTTGTAGAAGCCATGTCAGGCGGCTTCACTTCCATGGTGATGGTTGAATCGTACCCGCTACGCATAAGGGACGAGATGATAGTCTGATAATCAACGTTCCCCTCTCCCAGGGCCAGGTGAAGATCATCCTTCACACTCGTGCCCCCATGGTTGTCATGGACATGTACATGCGCGATTCTCTCAAAGCAGCGCTCTATGAAACCGAAAGAGGTGTTCTTCTTTGCAAGAAGCTGCGCATGGCCGATATCCAGGGTCATCCTGAGATCGTCAATGGCATCGAATGCAACCTGGAAACTCTCGGCACGCTCACTCAAGTTTTCAATACAGATAACAATGCCTGACTTGGAGGCATACCCGACAATCTCCTTGAGCAGTTCGAGCTTCAGAGCGATCAGCCCTTCAGGCGCCCATCTTCTGTCGATCCAGAAATGCATGGTGGCCTTATGGATTGCAAGCTTACCGGAGAGATCTATGAGTGCCTTGATCCGGGGTACAAAACGCTCTGAGAGGATACCGGCATCAAAGGGATTATCCTCGTTGGGATAATGGGCAAGATACGTGATGCCATAGTTTTCTTTCATTATGAGAAGCTCAGGCATCCAGTGCAGGACGGACTCAGGATCATCCAGCGACATCTCCACAAAGGGCAGGCCGAGCCTGCAAACCTCATGGATCTCCTCTAGGGTGTGCGCCCTGCCGCCGATAGTGACCATGCATCCTCCTAAAAGTGCTTATGGTCTTGTCTCGTCAATTCCCTGTGATGTTCTTACAATGAGTTCCATACCGGATTGGTCCACAACCTTTACGAGATCACCCACCTTCAAGGTTGATGGGCCTTTGGCGTTCCAGTACTCGCCGTGGCAGAAAACCTTGCCCGTGCCGTCCGCATTCCAGGCATACACCTCGGCAATCTCATCTTTCAAGGCATCTGCGCCAAGCTTGGATGTAGTCCGCTGGGCCTTGACCACAAGGTATATAGTGGCGGCAAAAAATGCGGCAAAAAACAGGGTGACCGGCAAAATAAGTGCATAGGAAACCTGGGCATAGAGTTCGGGGGTCCTGAAGAGCAAAAGTGAGCCCAGCACCATGGAGATGATACCACCCACGGTGAGCAGGCCATAGCTCGGCACCTTGATCTCGGCAATGAACATGATAACAGCCAGCAGAATAAGTCCGACCCCGGCATAGTTCACCGGCAGGGTCTGGAAAGCGAAAAAGGCAAGGATCAGAGAGATCCCCCCGATCACGCCCGGCAGGATAGCACCGGGGCTTGAGAGCTCGAAGTATATGCCTGCGAGGCCGATGAGCATAAGGATGTAGGCGATGTTCGGATTCGAGAGTGTGGAGAGCAGCCGATACCTGAAGCCCATGGGATTGTCCACAAGATTGGCCTGCTTTGTATTGAGCACAAAGGTTACGAGGTTCTTCTTGATCTTCCTTCCATGGAGCTGGTTCAGGAGGTCGGCCATATCCTGGGCCACAATATCAATGACCCCCTTGGTCAACGCCTCCTGGGCCGGCGTAGAAATGCTCTTCCGCACGATATCCTCCGCCCACTGCTCACTCCTTTTCCTATCCCGTGCTATGCTCTTGGCATAGGCAACAGCGTCATTGGTTACCTTGTTCACCATGGTGCTGTCTTTGCCCTCTTTATCGTCGGGGCCACCTATGCTCACAGGGTGTGCAGCACCGATGTTCGTCCCCGGGGACATGGCGGCTATATCAGAGGCAAGGGTGATAAGCGCCCCGGCAGATGCGGCCCGTGCACCCTTTGGGGAGACATAGACGATGACCGGGATATTGGCATTCATCTCCTTCTGGATGATATCACGCATGGCGGTGTCCAGGCCTCCCGGGGTATCCAGCCGGATGATGATGGCGGCCTTGCTGGTAGCGAGAGCGTTATCGATGTTCTCCATGATATAGGAGGCGATGGGCGGGCTGATGGCGTCCTTGACCTCGATGACAAGGATATCGGATGCACTGAGACGTCCCGGCACTGAGAGCAGCAGGACAACTAAGACGCAGAGAATGCCTCGTGCGTTCACCTGATGCCGAGCACTTCCATGACCTTCTTGATATCTTCCCATACATCCCTCTTTTTTGATGGATTCTGCAGCAAATAACTCGGATGATAGGTCGGCATGGTCAGGATCCCTTGGTACTCCTTGAAGGTACCTCGAAGTTTACTGATTGGGGTGGTATCTTCAAGGAGGGTATGGGTTGCTATCCTGCCCAAGGCCACAATGATCTTCGGATTAACGGCCCTGATCTGCGCATGGAGAAATCCTATACACCCGGCCACTTCATCGGGCAGCGGGTCTCTGTTGGCAGGAGGCCGGCACTTGAGGATATTGGCTATGAAAACGTCCGGCCTCTTCAAACCCATGCCCTTTTCGATGATGTCTGTCAGGAGGTTGCCTGCAGAGCCCACGAATGGCCTTCCTGTCTCGTCCTCCACCGCACCGGGGGCCTCGCCGATGAACATGACCTGTGCACCTAGTTTACCCTCTCCGAATACAACGTTTTTTCTGGTATGGCATAAGCCACAGGAGGTACAGTCACTGACCATCTTCCGGATGCGTTCCAGCTCATGCTCTGTACCAAGATGCGCATGAGGGGCCGAAGGCTTGAAGACCGCCGGCTCCGGCATTATGAGAAAAGGACCTGTCCACCTGGCCTCATCACGCAGGAGCTGAAGAATCTGTTCCCTCACAGTCTCTCTTTCACAAGGTCTAAGATCTTGTGCGCCAGCACTTCTTTTCCCATGTGCTCGAAATCGTAGATCACACCCTCCGGAGAGAGGATAACGCCACTGTTTGTGTCCGAGGCAAACCCGGTGTTTATCTCTCCCACCCGGTTTGCCACAATCATGTCCAGCCCCTTCCTGACCATCTTGTCCTGGGCGTAGCTCTTGAGGTTTTCCGTCTCGGCGGCAAAACCGACAAATATTTTTGACTCCTTTAAGGTACGTATTGTTGCAAGGATGTCGGGCGTTGATGCAAGCTCGATATGGGCTGTCTTATCACCCTTCTTGATCTTGCTTTTGGAGTAGGTATGGGGGGTGTAGTCCGCCACTGCTGCAGCCATGATGAGTACATCCGCATCAGTGAGGTTCTCCTTGACACAAGCAAGCATCTCCTGGGCGGATCTAACATTGATCACCGTAGCCCATGGGGCATACTCCACCATCACAGGCCCGCTGATCACGGTGAGCTTTGCGCCGCGTATACAGGCATCCTCAACAATGGCCGCACCCATCTTGCCTGTGGACCTGTTGGTTATAAAACGCACAGGATCGATGTCTTCGCATGTAGGGCCTGAGGTGATAAGGATGTTGATGCCTGTCAGGTCGTGCTGTGCAAGCAGCAGTTTAACCTCTTCGATGATCCGGCCTGGCTCAGGCAGCCTCCCTGCCCCTTCCCATCCGCACGCAAGCTCACCTGTTGATGGTTCAAGCACATGGATGCCCCTGGCCTTGATGGCATCCAGATTGTCCTGGGTTGCCCTGTTGGCAAGCATGTTCACGTTCATGGACGGGCAGACAAGGACAGGTGCCTTTGTAGCCAGCACCGTACAGGTCAAGAGGTCATCCGCAATGCCGTGGGCGAGCTTTGCAATAAAGTTCGCTGTTGCCGGTGCGATAAGAAAAAGATCCGCTTTGTCGGCCAGCACGATATGATCGATTTCATGGGATGCCCCCGACACCGCAGCAAACATCCCGGCATGCACGGGTCTTCCGGTGAGCGTCTGGATAACAAGGGGGGTCACGAAGTGCTGTGCAGCTTCGGTCATTACAGCGTGCACATCAAGGCCAAGTTGCTTGAGGCCGCGCACGATAAGCGGTGCCTTATAAGCCGCTATCCCTCCGGTTATTCCGAATACGACGGCCTTGCCCTCTATATCTTCTCCTGCGGCACCACCCATAGCTCCACCCTTGTAGCAAGAGGATTCTCTTCAATAAGTACTGAAGCAAACCTGTCTGGTTTCTTGAAGAAGAGTTTAACAGTCCCCTGGAACTTATACTGGTTTAAGGACACCCAGCCTTCAGAGTTCATAGAGGTAATGAAAAACTGGGAAAGAGATTCCACCTCCACCCGGCCTGATACCACCAGTTTACCGAACCCATTCGTGATATTACATTCTTTGGCTACCCTCTCAAGCTCACCGGGGATCAGGATATCGGCAAAGTCAAGATACCTTGGTGATGGACGTACTTCCGGTGTGGAAGATCCACCCGAAGTGGCGTTCTTTAACTGGGCACAACCGGCAAGCATAAAAACCAAAATAAGACTCATCAAAACAGTTTTTCTCATTATTCACCTCCCTAAAGGAATGGATTATATCTGCGCTCAGCCCCTACGGTAGTTGCAGGACCATGTCCGGGCAATACCTTCACATCATCCCCTAAGGGCAACAACTTGGTCTTGATGGAGGCGATCAACGTATTGTAATCCCCGCCGGGCAGATCTGTCCTTCCGATGGAGCCTGCAAAAAGGGTGTCTCCTGCAAAACAGATTTTTTTGTCCGAGGTGACAAGGGTAATGCCTCCCGGAGAATGCCCGGGTGTCTCAAGGACGGTCAGCGAAAAACCATTGCCTAGAAAGATTTCTTCCCCTTCGCTTAAGAAGCGGTCAGGATCCGGTGGTTGTTCGATCCGGACCCCGAAGAGCCTGCCCATACGCGAGGCTGCCTGTAACAGAGGCAATTCGTCTTTATGCATCATGATCTGTGCGCCTGTTGCGTCCTTGATCTCCCTGATAGCCCCTATATGGTCCACGTGGGCATGGGTATTCACAACAGCAATAACCTTTAAACCCATGGCATCAATCTGTTTCAGGATCTTTTCCGCTTCTCCGCCCGGGTCTATGACAACAGCCTGTAGCGTCTGTTCATCCCCGAGAATAAAACAGTTCGTCATGAATTCAGTAACCACAACCGTATTTAACAGCATGTACTTCCCCCAGCCCTTTAAGGCCTGAATTACTCCTGGTTGCTTGACCACTTCTGTTCGTTTTTATACAATAGTATACCCATACGCTCAGGTCAACTGCCATCACCCCTTCCTTAGTGAATATTTGAGGGTTTATATATAGAGGTAAAGTTTTCAGCATGCAAATCCGATTACAATATTGTTATGGCACACATCCTCATTGTAGAAGACGACATCAACCTGGGACAGGTTATTTTCCAGGAACTGAAGAGACACAACCACGAGGTTGAACTCGTGGAAAATGCTGAAGCGGCCCTCGTTCGTTTGGGAAAATATATCTACGACCTCATGCTCACCGACCTGAAACTGCCGGGTATTGACGGCATCGAGCTCCTCAAGCGGGTCAAGGCTACCAACCCCACCACCATTGTGCTCGTGATGACCGGATATGCCTCGGTGGACACTGCGGTTGTGGCCATGAAAAACGGGGCTCAGGATTTTATCCAGAAGCCCTTTGGCCTGCACGAACTCGTACAGAAAATCGATGACGCCCTGGCTATCAAGCGGATGAAGAACGAGATCGACTACCTCAGGCATGCCCAGGAAGACCTCATCTATCGCACTGCCGACATTGTTGGGGTGAGCACTGCCCTCAAGAAGGTGCTCAAGCTGGTTGAAAAGGTGGCAAAGGCCGATTCTACCATGCTCGTCACCGGTGAGACAGGTGTAGGAAAAGGACTCATCGCAGGGGCCATTCACCATAACTCTAGCCGGTGTGGAAATAATTTTGTTCAGGTTAACTGCGCAGCTCTACCTCAGAATATCCTCGAAAGCGAACTCTTCGGGCACGAAAAAGGCGCCTTCACGGGAGCCATACGGATGCGGGTAGGAAGGGTGGAGCAGGCAAACATGGGGACCATCTTCCTCGACGAGATCGGCGATATGGATCTGGGCCTGCAATCCAAGATATTACGGGTGCTGGAAGACAGAGAATTTGAGAGGGTCGGGGGGGAAAAAACCATAAAGGTGGATGTCCGGGTTATCACTGCAACCAACCAGGACCTGCACTCCCTTGTGGAACAGGGGAAATTCCGCGAGGACCTGTATTACCGGATCAATGTAGTCAATATCCACATCCCGCCCATCCGCCAACGCAAGGAGGACATAGAGCCTCTGGTAACCTATTTCATCAGGAAATATTGCAGGGAATTCAACAAACCCCAGATGGATATCGATTCGCAGGCGCTTGCTGCCGTCACCGAGTACGAATGGCCGGGAAATGTCCGAGAGATCAGGAACTGCATCGAGCGTGCAGTGCTGCTGGCAGAAGGTGCTGCGATCAGACAGCAGGACATCTCTATCCTGCATCCTGGAGCGAGCCAGACCGCCCCTGTACATGACGGCGGCAATGGGGACCAGAAAAGGTCCATGTCAACCCTGGCGCTATCGGAACGTGATATGATCTTGGAAGCGCTTAAGAAAAATGACTGGATTCAGAAAGAAGCAGCGAGCGCGCTGGGGATCAGCAAGAGGGTGATCCACTATAAGATCAGAAAATACGGCATTACACACCCCAGGTGGATCAAGAACCGATAAGATCCACGTACAGAGATGCAACGTCGGGATCCAGAGTCTTGCCAAACATGGCACACAGTTCTTTCAGTGCTTCTTCATGCCTCATCTGCGCCCGGTAAAGCCTTGGAGTGGTCATTGCATTGTATGTATCCACCACCCTCATAGCACGGGCAGCCAATGGGATATCCTCCCCTTTGAGTCCCCGCGGAAAACCACTGCCGTCGAAATTCTCATGGTGATATATCAGAAGGTCCTCATCTATATTGAGGACAGTAACGTCTTTGAGGATGCGCGAGGTGATAATGG
>Ga0209048_10004255_pt1 | contig 13717 bp, 10 predicted proteins | sample FrelakmetCRP12CR_FD_187146 | JGI IMG/M metagenome (GOLD analysis project Ga0209048, IMG submission 187146) | Freshwater lake sediment microbial communities from the University of Notre Dame, USA, for methane emissions studies - CRP12 CR (SPAdes)... | ecosystem: Environmental > Aquatic >... | reverse complement strand
GCGCCGCGGCGTACGCGCACGACCTTTATGCGAACCTGCGCACGCTCGACGCGGCGAACGCCGACGTGATCCTGATCGAGGCCGTGCCCGACGACGAAGACTGGCTTGCGGTGCGCGACCGCCTCACACGCGCGACGCGCGGCGAGGACGACGATCGGGATTAGCGGCGCGAGCGGCGGAGAGGGGCCCCGAGCGCGGAGCGCGCAGGGGATCGGAGCAAGCGCGAATCGGCGCTGCGAGGTCGACAGAGCAATCTCCGCATCATTTGGCTGTGCGGAGGCCGAGGCCGCATGAGGCCGACCCAAGCGGCCGGACGAATTGTTACGGAGGCGCGGAGGCCGAGCGGGGGCTACATTTTCCGGTCGTGACGCGATCAAGGAACGCGGCGATCGACGCCGCGAGCTCCTTTTCCCGGCGCTCGAAATAGTGGTCGGCCCCCTTGATCGTGAGCGGGCGCGAGCAGCCGTCGCGCGGGAGTCGTTTCGCGCGCAGCGCCGCCGAGCCAACGACTTCCGGGAAATCGTTCTCGGCGACGATGTCCTGCACCGGCGCGGCCGGCGCCGACGCGAAATCGACCAGCATGCCGATCGGCACCCACGCGTCGACGGGCGCGGCGTCCGGCCGCGCCAGATAGGCATTTGCCATCGTCGCCCCCACGCTGTGCGAAACGATCGCGATTTTTCGGATGCCCTGCACGCGCAGAAACGCGATAGCGGCCGCGATCCGTTCGGCCGCCGCCGGCAGCGCGACGGCGTAGTCGTCGCGCGTGGCGCCCGTGGCGAGCACCGGCATCTGCACCGACAGCGTCACGTAGCCCGCGTCGGCAAGATCGGCGCGCACGGCGCCGATCATCCCGAAATCCGGGTGCACGCCGAGCCCGTGGATGACGATGACGCCGCCCTTCGGCACACGTACCGGCTCGGTCAGGATCGCGAGGACTTTTGCGCGGGCCGGCGTGACCAGCCAGACGGCGTCGCCGACCACGATCGACGGGACGATCTCCTGCGCCCAGCGGTCCTCGCGCGCGTAATCGATGGCGGGTTGCGCGATCGCCGGCGCAGCCGCAAGCGCGGCGGCGAGCATGACGGTGATTCGGAATTTCATCGGAGTCGCGGGTGGGGCGGTGCATCATACCTTCGTCGCGGGGCCTTTTGACTCGCAGCGCCGACCATTGCGAAGACGCCCTCATTGCCGCATCATCCTGCGGGTTGCGGACGCTGCCAACGTGCGGCATCGAAAGGCGGGCGCCGCAGTGACCATAAAAAGCCGTTCTGGAGGAAGCCATGATCCCGTCCCGCCGCCGTCTCCTCGCTGGCTCGCTCGCGGCCGTGCCGCTCGCGCTCGCCGGCGTGCGCGCCCATGCGCAGTCCACGAACCTCAAGATCTCGCACCAGTTTCCCGGCGGCACCATCGACCAGGGCGACTTTCGCGACCGGCTCGTGCGCAAGTTCGCGCAGGACGTCGAAAAGCGCACCAACGGCAGCCTCAAGTTCGACATCTATCCGAACTCGTCGCTGGTGAAGGTCAACTCGCAGTTCAGCGCGCTGCGTCGCGGCGCGCTCGACCTGTCGTTGGTGCCGATTTCCTATTCCGGCGGCGAGGTGCCGGAGACGAACATCGGGCTCCTCCCGGCGCTCGTGCCGTCCTACGAGGTCGGCAGCAAATGGAAGAACGCCGAGGTCGGCAAGCTGCTCACGCAGATCCTGGCCGAAAAAGGGATCGTGATCGTCACCTGGATCTGGCAGGCGGGCGGTGTCGCGAGCCGGACCCGACCCCTGCTCGGTCCCGACGACGCGAAGGGAATGAAAATACGCGGCGGGAGCCGCGAAATGGACATGATGTTCAAGGATGCCGGCGCATCGGTATTGTCGTTGCCGTCGAATGAAATCTACGCGGCGATGCAGACCGGGGCGATGGATGCGGCGCTGACGTCGTCCACGAGCCTCATCTCGTTCCGGCTGGAGGAGGTGTCGAAGGTGCTGACGAGCGGACGCAGCAAGTCATACTGGTTCATGTTCGAGCCGCTCATCATGTCGAAGCAGATTTTCGACAAGCTGCCGAAGCCGCAGCAGGACGCGATCATGGCGGTCGGCGCCGAGCTCGAAAAATTCGCGGTCGACAGCGCGATCGCCGACGACAATGCGGTCGCCGCCGTCTACACCAAGGCCGGCGCCAAGGTCGTCGACCTCGACGAGGCGACGCTCAGGAAATGGCAGGTGCTGGCGAGGCCGATCTGGAAGGACTTCGCCGACAAGAACGAGAACTGCGCAAAACTCCTGGCGGCGGCAGAGAAATTGCTTTGAGCGGTAGCGCCGAACAGCCCGGCGCCCCGAAGGGAAGGCTCGAGGTCCACGCCGGCACGCTGGGTCTTCTCGAGGTCGCGCAGAACCGGGTCAACCGCGCAATTTCGGCGATCGGCATGGTCGCGCTTCTCGCGGCCGCGCTGGTGCTGACCTGGAGCGTCTTCTCGCGCTACGTCTTCAAGGCGGGCACCGACTGGCAGGACGAGGTCGCGGTGTTCTGCATCGTCGGCGCGGTCTTCCTTGCCGGCGCCTGGGTGCAGGCACAGCGCGGGCACATCGGGATCGAGGCCATCGCGAGCATCCTCCCGGCCCGCGTCAATCACGTGCGTGTCGTCGTGGTCGATTTCATGACGCTCGCATTCTGCGCATTCTTCGCGTGGAAATCGTGGACGCTGTTCCACGAGGCCTGGGTCGACAAGATGACGACGTCGTCGACCTTCGCGCCGCCGCTGACGATTCCCTACGGCCTGATGGCGCTCGGCATGTCGCTGCTCGTCGTCCAGCTGCTCTTGCAGGTGATCGGGCATTTCGTGCCGCGAGCGACGGAAGAATGAGCGTTCTCGCCCTCGGCTTGCTGTTCGGCGGCGTCACGCTGGTTGTCATGTTCTCGGGAATGCCGATCGCATTCGCGCTGGGCTTCGTCGCGATCCTGTTCATGGGGATCTTCATGCCGGCGTCCTCGCTCGACACCGTGACGCAGAACGTCTACGAGGAGATGTCGAGTATCACGCTGCTGTCGATCCCGTTGTTCATCCTCAAGGGAGCGGCGATCGGCCGCTCCGATGCGGGGCGCGACCTCTATCTCGCGATGCATGCGTGGATGCAGCGCGTACCCGGCGGGCTCGGCATCGCCAATGTCTTCACCTGCGCGCTCTTCGCGGCGATGGCCGGGTCGAGTCCCGCGACATGCTCGGCGATCGGCAGCGCCGGCATCCCGGAGATGCGCAGCCGAGGCTATTCTCCGGGATTCGCCGCCGGCATCATCGCCGCCGGCGGCACGCTCGGCATCCTGCTCCCGCCGTCGATCACGATGATCCTCTATGCCGTGGCCGCCGAAGTGTCGCTCGGCCGTCTGTTCCTCGCCGGCATCGGGCCGGGAATGCTGCTGGTCGCGCTGTTCGCGCTGTACGCGGCCTGGCGCTTCCGCCGCGAGTACGCCGCTGCGCACGCGGCCTTCGCGCACGACGGCAGTCAGTCGGCCTATCTCGAGCAGAAGGTCTACACCTTCCACGAAAAAGTCGAGATGCTGCCGCGCGTCGTGCCGTTCGTCGTGCTGCTGATCGGCGTCATGGTGGCGCTCTACGGCGGCTACGCGACGCCGTCGGAAACGGCCGGGCTGGGCGCGGTGCTGGCGCTCATCCTGATCGCGGTCGCCTATCACGTCTGGCGGCCGAAGCAATTGGCGCCGATCCTGGGCGCGACGCTGAAGGAATCGACGATGCTGATGTTCATCATCGGCATGTCGCTCCTGTTTTCGTACGTGATGAGCTACCTGCACATCAGCCAGTCGGCGGCGCAGGCGATCGTCGCCATGCACCTGTCGAAGTGGCTGCTGCTGGCGGCAATCCTGACGATGGTCGTCATCCTCGGGTTCTTCCTGCCGCCGGTCTCGATCATCCTGATGACGGCGCCGATCATCCTGCCGCCGCTGCGCGCGGCCGGATTCGACCTCATCTGGTTCGGCGTGCTGATGACGATCGTGATGGAGATGGGGCTCATCCATCCGCCTGTCGGGCTCAACATATTCGTCATCAAGAACATCGCGCCGGACATACCACTGCGCGACGTCATCTGGGGGGTGCTGCCGTTCGTCGGCCTGATGTTCGTCGCAATCGTCCTGATCTGCCTTGTTCCCGGTATTGCGACCGGATTCCCGAATTGGGTGATGGGAGCGGGGAAATAACCTTTCAGACACACGACGCAGGCGAAAGCATTCGCTCGCGATCGGGCTCCGGCAGAATCTCCGCAATCCCTCCCCACGCCGCGAAATGGCGCACGGGGTGTCCCAGTACCGGATCGTCTTCGATCAGCGTCGCGAGCTGCGCCGGCGCAAGCCGGGTGACGCGCGCGATGGCCGGCGGCTCCATCGCGACAACGCGGGCGTCCCGCAGCGCATAGACGGTGGAGGCCTGGAGCGCGTTGCTGAAGAACGCGGCGCTGTGTCCGGTGCCCGCAAGAAAGCCCACGAGACGCACGCCTCGCGCGCGCAGCAACGCGAGCACAGCGGCGTGCTGGGCGAGAAATTGCGCCACGCATAGCGCCTCGGCTGCCGCCGTCGCTTCGTGGCCAGGCGAATCCTCGACGAGGATCACCGCCGCTTCTTCCTGCCGTCTGTCGCCGGCAAATTGCGCGAGGAGCGCGGCGTCGAGCGCATGTGCCTCGCCCGGACCGAACGTCCGCAGCGGGATTGGCCGCGTGATCCAGACGGGGCGATCGTTCGAGCGCCAAAGCGAATTGCCCGGATCCACGGACCGCGCGTCGGCATAGAGTGCCCCGAGCGGCCGCGGCGGTTGCGCGTCATCGGGCGGCGTGTCGGGGTCGAGGCGCTGCGCACGGTGGGCCCACCGGTCCGCCAGCCGCGCCTGCATCGCGTGGACTCGCTCCGCGAACGTACGCTCATCGCGCATGCCGGCAGCGATCCACGCGCGAATGATGTCGCGATCGTCGGCGACAAGATCCACCTCGCCCGCAGCCGCGCGCGCCTCCGCGCCGAATAGCGCGTCGACTGCCGTCGCATCGGCCGCATCCAATTCGCCGCGCCCGTGCGCCAGCTCGATCACACGGGGTCCCGAAAGGCCGACCTTCGTCCCGGGCACGAGCGCAATCCGCTCGGACGCGAAGGCGAGTATCGAGGCGCCGCCAAAGACATCGCCCACGCCGAGCGCCAGCACGCGCACGCCCGCGACCCGCAGATCGAGCAGCGCCGCGAGTGCGCGCGCCAGCGCCCGTTCCGCCGGATTCGCCTCGTACAGACGCACACCGCCCGATGCCATCAGCAGGATCACGGCAGCCGGCCGTTCATCGCGCGCACGCTCGAACAGGGCGCGCAGCGCATCGGCGTGATTGGCGCCGGCGCTGCCGCCGAGGAAACGCTCGTCCTGCGCCGCGATCATGACGGGCGCGCCGAACATCGTCGCCCGCGCAAGCGCGACCCCATCGTCATCCTGCGCGGCGATTCCCCAGCGCGCGAGATGCGGCGATGGGCGCGGCGCGGCAAGCGCGGCGTCGACGCTCGCGACGCTGCCGGCGTCGGCGAGCGCAGCAATGCGCTCCATTGGTGCGAGCGGACGCAATCGGAGTGGGGCGTCGATGGCGGTCAGAAGATTCGATACAACGAAGTCGCAACGGCCGAATCCGGATCGTGGATTCCGCAATCCTGCTGCGCCCGATGATAGCGCCGAACGACGGCATCGCAGGGCTGTGTCGCACCGCACAATGACGCGAGAAGGGTCCGCCGCCCGCTACCGGCGCGCTGAAAGTGGCGTAATATTGCAGTGCCTTGCTTGAACGAGGTGCACGCCGACGATAGGTCTTGGCGTCGCGAAGCAACGACGATATTCTTGCCTGGAGGAACTGCAATGCCCCATCCGTTTGCCGCGATGCCGGCCGCCCGCCGGAACCCCGTTTCCCGTCCGCAGGCGCCCCATGGCGGTTCGCTCACGCTGGCCGCCATCGCCGCCGGCATGATTGCCATCACCTTTCCCGGCATCGCCGCGAGCTGGGAGCCGACGAAGCCGGTCGAGTTCATCGTCCCCGCCGGCACCGGCGGTGGCGCCGACCAGATGGCGCGCATGCTCCAGGGTGTCATCACCAAGAACAACCTGATGAAGCAGCCGATGATCGTCGTCAACAAGCCCGGCGGCGCGGGGGCCGAAGGCTTTCTCGCGATGAAGGAAGCGAAGGGTGACCCCAACAAGATCATCATCACGCTGTCGAACCTGTTCACGACCCCGCTCGCCACCGGCGTCCCGTTCAACTGGAAGGACCTCACGCCCGTGGCGATGCTGGCGCTCGACCAGTTCGTGCTCTGGGTCAACGCCGAGACGCCGTACAAGTCGGCGAAGGACTATCTCACCGCGGTGAAAGCCGGCGGGCCCAACAAGTTCAAGATGGGTGGCACGGGGTCGAAGCAGGAGGACCAGATCATCACCGTCGCGATCGAGAAGGCCACCGGCACCAAGTTCACGTACGTGCCGTTCAAGGGCGGCGGCGACGTCGCCGTGCAGCTCGTCGGCAAGCATATCGACTCGACCGTCAACAACCCGATCGAAGCCGTCGCCCAATGGCGCGCCGGCGCGCTGCGGCCGTTGTGCGTGTTCGACGACGAGCGCATGCCGTACAAGACCAAGGTGACCGACACGATGTCCTGGAACGACATCCCGCCGTGCAAGCAATCGGGAGTCGACGTGGATTACCTCATGCTGCGCGGCATCTTCATGCCGGCAGGCGTGAGCAAGGAGCAGGTCGATTTCTACGTCGACCTGTTCAAGAAGGTGCGCGAAACGCCGGACTGGAAGAAGTTCATGGAGGAAGGCGCGTTCAACACGACCTTCATGTCCGGCGCCGATTACGCGAAGTGGGTCGAAGCCGCCGAGAAGACCCACGTCAACCTGATGCAGGAGGCCGGGTTCCTGGCCAAGTGACAGGTCGGAGCGCGATGCCCGCCCGGCGCCATCCTTGCGCCGGCGCGGCTGGGTGCGCGCCGTTCGACGTCCCCCGTTCCCAATCCGCGTGAACGACGACAAGCCCGCCGGCGAGGAAGCCGGAATATCGACCGCCGCGATGGACATCATCGTCGCGCTGGTCATACTCGCGACGGGCGTGCTGGTCGTGGTCGACAGCTATCGTCTGGGGGCGAGCTGGGGGGACGACGGTCCGCAATCAGGGTATTTTCCGTTCTACATCGGGCTCCTGCTCAGCGTGTCGAGCCTCGCGACGCTCGCCCAGGTGGCGTTCGGCGAATGGAAGCGGCGCGAGGAATTCAAGGGCGCGGTCGCCGGACAACGCGACCAGTTCGTCGCCTGGTCGCAGTTGAAACTGGTGCTCTCGGTACTCGTGCCGGCGACGGTCTATGTCCTGCTGGTCCGGCTCTTCGGGTTCTACCTCGCGTCGGCGCTCTACATCACCCTGTTCATGGTCTGGCTCGGCAAGTATTCGTGGACGAAGAGCGTCGCGACCGGGCTCGGCGTCAGCGTGTCGCTGTTCCTGCTGTTCGAGGTGTGGTTCAAGGTGCCGCTGTTCAAGGGCGAGTACGACCTGCTGTCGTGGCTCGGATACTGACTTCGCGGCGCCGCGCGCGCCTTTCATTGGTCCCGACAGGGAGCCCACGTGACTGAAATCAGTGCGCTGTTCAACGGGTTCGCGGTCGTGTTGAGCCCGTTCAACATGCTCCTGATGCTGATCGGGATCGTGCTTGGCGTCATTATCGGCGTGCTCCCCGGCCTGGGCGGCGCGAACGGCGTCGCGATCCTGCTGCCGCTCACGTTCACGATGCCGCCGACGTCGGCGATCATCATGCTGTCCTGCATCTACTGGGGCGCGCTGTTCGGCGGCGCGATCACCTCGGTTCTGTTCAACATTCCCGGCGAACCCTGGTCGGTGGCCACCACGTTCGACGGCTACCCGATGGCGCAGCAGGGCCGCGCGGGCGAGGCGCTGACCGCGTCGTTCACGTCGTCATTCATCGGCGCGCTGTTCGCGGTCATCATGATCACGTTTCTCGCGCCGCTGGTCGCCAAGTTCGCGTTGAAGTTCGGGCCGCCCGAGTTCTTCTCCGTCTATCTGCTGACGTTCTGCAGCTTCATCGGCATGGGCAAGGGCTCGCCATGGAAGACGCTCGTCTCGATGTTGCTGGGCTTTGCCTTCGCGGCCGTCGGCATGGACAACATCACCGGCCGCCTGCGCCTCACGTTCGGCTTCCCCGAGCTGATGCGCGGCGTCGATTTCCTGATCGCGGTGATCGGCCTCTTCGGCATCGGCGAGATCCTGCTGTCGATGGAGGAAGGACTTTCATTCACCGGCAAGTCCGCGAAGATCGACCCCAAGATCGTCCTGCAGACGTGGAAAAAGCTGCCGGGCTACTGGATGACTTCGCTCAGGAGCTGCCTCATCGGCTGCTGGATGGGAATCACGCCGGGCGGCGCCACTCCCGCGTCGTTCATGAGCTACGGCGTCGCGAAAAAGATGTCGAAGAACGGCGACAAGTTCGGCACCGGGCAGATTGAAGGCGTCATCGCCCCGGAGACCGCGGCGCACGCCGCCGGCACCAGCGCGCTGCTGCCGATGCTGGCACTTGGCATCCCCGGTTCGCCGACCGCGGCGGTGCTGCTGGGCGGCCTGCTGATCTGGGGCCTGCAGCCGGGGCCGCTGCTGTTCGTCGAGCAGAAGGATTTCGTCTGGGGCCTGATCGCGAGCATGTACCTCGGCAACCTCGCAGGACTCATCATCGTACTGACGTGCGTACCGCTCTTCGCCGCCATCCTGCGCGTGCCGTTCTCGATCATCGCCCCGGTCATCATCGTGATTTGCGCGATTGGCGCCTACACGGTGCATGGCGCGATGCTCGACGTATGGTTCATGCTTGCGTTCGGTGTCATTGGCTACGTGTTCAAGAAGCTCGACTATCCGCTCGCGCCGCTGGTGCTGGCGCTCGTGCTGGGCGACCGCGCCGAGGATTCGTTCCGCCAGTCCATGTTGATCTCGCAGGGCGATGTCAGTGTCTTTTTCTCGAACGCCCTCGTCGGCGGCATCACGGGACTCGCGCTCGTGATGCTGTTCTGGCCGCTTCTTTCCATCATCCTCAAGCGCTTGCGGGGCCAGTAGCACGAGGTAGTCCGATCAACGCGTCGTTGCGGGGCACGCCCCAGGCGCCAAGAAGGGGGAAGTCATGAAGCGAAATGCAAAGTGGGCGATCGCAATCATTGCGGCGGCATTGTTCGCCTTCGCGATGCCTGGCGCGAGCATCGCGCAGCAGAAGAAACTTGTCCTGTGGACCCACTGGGATCAGAACCCCGACTTCAACAAGTGGTACGCGGAAAAGGGCAAGGAGTTCGCCAAGAAGTCGGGCTACGAGGTCGAGGTGGTCACCATTCCGTACCAGGGCTACGAGGCGAAGTACTTGGCGGCCTTCATGGCGAAAAACAGCGCGCCGGACATCTTCATGGGAATGACGCACCACTGGTGCGGCCAGTACGATTTCTGCGACAAGATGCCCGTCGATCTGGAAAAGATCTACGACCAGAACCTGCCGAAATACATGGCCGAGGTCGGCAAGTGGAAGGGCGTGCGCTACGGCATTCCGATCGAGCACGGCAACTTCCAGCAGATGTACATCAACACCGACATGTTCAAGAAGGCCGGTCTCGACCCGGACAACCCGCCGAAAAAGTTCGATCCCGAGTGGCTGGCGGCGATGAAGAAGCTCACCATTGCCGACGCGAAGGGCGGCGAGCCGACGCAGGTGGGCTTCGCGATTCGCAGCAAGGGCGCGCCCGTCGGAATCACGGACAAGTTCCTCCCGTTCGCGCACGCGTGGGGTGCACGGATGCTGAGTCCGGAGCTCGACAAGGCCACCGGTTACGCGAACAGTCCCGCGATGGTGGCAGCGCTGACGTTCTTCGGTGACCTCGTGACCAAGGACAAGGTGGCGAGCCTCGCGTTCGGCAATCCGGAAGATGCGTTCGGCCAGAAGCGCGCCGCGGTCATCTTCCGCGAATCCTGGTACTTCGGCTGGCTGAAGAAGAACGCACCCGACGTGAACTTCAAGGTCTACGCGCTGCCGTGCCAGACGGTGTGCCCGGGCGCCGGCGCCCTGTTTCCCTGGACCGACCTCGTCTACAAGAACAGCCCGAACAAGCAGGTGGCGTGGGAGTTCATGCGCTTCATCAGCAACGCCAAGGACGACATGGATCACCATCAGCTGCAGGGAATCCTGCCGGTGTGGACGGCGAATCTCGAAAGCGACTATGTGAAGTCGCGGCCCGATTACCAGTCCACGAAGGCGATGCTCGCGCAACAGGTGCCGCCGACCTACTTCCACCCGAAATCGAACGAGCTCGCCACGGCGTTCGGTGAAGCCGTCGTGGGCGTCATGTTCGGCAAGGGGCAGCCCAAGGCCTTGCTCGACGAAGCTGCCGCCAAGATGGATCGCATTCTCAAGGATTAGCGGTTCGCTGAACCGGTGCTGATCCCTGGCAGCCCGACTCCCGCGCTTGGCTGCCAGCGGTGCATGCTCTCATCGGGGAGCCCCAGGGCCCATTATCGTGCGCCAGTGGTATCGCATCGTTTTTCCGAAGAATTACCTCGATCGCCGGAAGCGGGCGGGATTCCTGTTCGTCCTGCCCGCTTTGCTCTTCTTCGGGTCGGTCTTCCTCCTGCCGCTCGCGCAATCCGTGCTGTACTCGTTCCACAAGATCACGCCGGGCGGCGCGCGCGAGTTCGTGGGCCTGCGGCTCTACGAAAAAGTGCTCACCGACCCCACGTTCTGGCGGGCGGTCGGCAACACGGTCCAGCTGCTGTTGCTCTCGGTGCCGACGACCGTTGTCCTGGCGCTTGCCGTCGCGCTCGGCCTCAACCGGATTGCCAGTCTCAAGTGGCGGAACCTGTGGGCCTCGATGTACTTCCTTCCCTTCGCCACGTCGCTCGTCGCCGCCGCGCTCATCTGGCAATGGATCTATGAGCCGGTGTACGGCTTCCTGAACTACGCGCTGTCCTTCGTCGGCATCGCGCCCCAGAAGTGGCTCCAGAGCCTGGCCCAGGTCCTCCCCTCGATCGCGGCCGTGAGCGTATGGGTGCGCATCGGCTTCGACACGATGATCTTCCTCGCCGCGCTGCAATCGATTCCCGGGGAGTACTACGAGGCGGCCGACATCGACGGCGCCAGTGCATGGCAGCGACTGCGCTACATCACCCTGCCGATGCTCAACGCGCAGATCATCATGGTCGTGATCCTCGAGCTGATCTTCAATTTCAAGATCTTCGACCAGGTCTACGCGACGACGCAGGGCGGGCCGGCCGGCGCAAGCCAGACCATCATCATGCTGCTGTACGACACGGCGTTCAAATTCTTCCGCTTCGGCGACGCGTCGGTCATGGCGGTCTTCGTGTTCGTCACGCTGATGGTGGTGACGTTGCTGCAATGGCGGCTTCTCCGCAGGCCGGTCGAGTACTGAGCGCCGCCGCCGAGACCTCGACCTCCGTGACCAGGCAAGTCCATCTCCGCTGGATCATCGCCCTCGCGGTCGCATGCGGCGCCATCGTCGTCTTCTTTCCGTTCTTCTGGATGGCGGTCACGTCGCTCAAGACTGCCCCGGAGATCCAGCGCGTGCCGCTCCAGATCGCCCCGGACCACTGGCTCAACTTCGACAATTACATCGAGGTCTTCAAGCGCGAGCCGTTCCTGCGCTACCTGTTGAACAGTGCAATTGTCGCTTCGATCGCCGCGGTGAGCAGCGTCGTGGTTTCGTCGCTGGCGGGCTTTGGATTCGCAAAGTATCGCTTTCCCGGACGGGACATCTTCTTTCTCGCCATCGTGGGCATCCTGATGGTCCCCTTCCAGTCGGTCGTGGTGCCGCTGTACGTGTGGATGAACGACCTCGGGCTCGTCGACACCTACATGGGCATCGTCGCCCCGGACCTCGTCAGCGTGTTCGGCGTATTCCTGATGCGCAACGCGATCGAGGTCATTCCCAACGATTACATCGATGCGGCCCGCATCGACGGCGGCAGCGAGCTGAAAATCTTCTTCTTGGTAATACTGCCCTCCGTGAAGCCGGCCATTGCCACCTTGCTGATCATCAAGTTCCTGTGGAGCTGGAACGAGTTCTTCTGGCCGATGGTCGTGACCAGCAGTCCCCAGATGAGAGTGGTGACGATGGGGCTCATGAGCTTCACGAACATGTACTTCATCGAGTACAACCTGCTCACCGCCGCCGCGGTGATCAGCATACTGCCCATCCTCGTCATCTTCATCGTGCTGCAGCGCTGGGTCGTGCAAGCCGTCGTGATGAGCGGTCTCAAGGGCTGAAGGACGCATCCGCGACCTGCTTCGCCGCCGTGTCGTAACCCGGGCTCTCGTTCGGTATGCCGCCCGCGGTTACCTTGACCGCGCAATACTTGAATTCCGGAATCTTGCCGAACGGGTCGAGCACCGGATTCGTGAGCAGGTTCGCCGCCGCTTCGTAGTAGCAGAACGGAATGAACACGGCGCCGCGCGGCGTTCCATCGTCCGCCCGCGCGTGCAGTGACACCGTGCCCCGGCGCGACGCAACGGTGATCATTCCGCCGGCCGCGACGCCAAGCCGCGCAAGCTCCGCGGAATGGAGGGAAGCGACCGGATTCGCTTCGATCGCGTCGAGCACCGCCGTGCGCCGCGTCATGCTGCCGGTGTGCCAGTGTTCCAGTTGGCGTCCGGTGATCAGCACGAAAGGATAGGCGTCGTCGGGCCGCTCCGCCGCCGGGATTACCGTGGCGGGCACGAAACGGCCCTTTCCGCTCGCGGTCGGAAACTGCTCGGTGAACACGACGCGCTGACCCGGATCGCCGACTTTCTCACACGGATAGGTCACCGCATGCTCGCGCTCGAGCCGGTCCCAGGTGATGCCGGCGATCGACGGCATCGCCTTGCGCATCTCGTCGAACACCTCGCTCGGGTGCGTGTAGTTCCAGTCGAGACCGAGCCGTTTCGCCATCTCGACGATGATCCACAGGTCCTGCCGCGCCTCGCCCGGCGGTGAGAGTGCTTGCCGGCCGAGCTGGACCAACCGGTCGGTGTTGGTGAATGTCCCGGATTTCTCCGGGAAGGCGGTGGCCGGCAGGATGACGTCGGCGAGATACGCGGTCTCGGTGAGGAAGATGTCCTGCACGACCAGCATCTCGAGTTCGGAGAGCGCCTGCCGCGCGTGGCTGACGTCCGGATCCGACATCGCGGGATTTTCCCCCATGATGTACATGCCGCTGATCTTCCCCGCGTGCACGGCGTCCATGATCTCGACGACCGTGAGGCCAGGCTTCGGGTCGAGGTCCACGCCCCACAGCGCTTCGAAGCGGCCGCGCGCGTCACCGTTGTCCACGCGCCGGTAATCGGGATACATCATCGGGATCAGTCCCGCATCGCTCGCGCCTTGCACGTTGTTCTGGCCCCTCAGCGGGTGCAGTCCGGAGCCCGGACGACCGACCTGGCCCGTCATCAGCGACAGCGCGATGAGGCAGCGCGCGTTGTCGGTGCCGTGCACATGCTGCGAGATGCCCATTCCCCAAAGGATCATCGAGCCGCGCGACTTCGCGAAAAGCCGGGCGACCTCGCGTATCGTGGCCGCGGGAATCCCGCATACGGGTGTCATGGCTTCGGGGCTGTGGCTGGCGACGTTTTGCACGATTTCCGCGTACCCGCTCGTCCGGTCGGCGATAAAGCTTGC
>Ga0209048_10004254_pt1 | contig 13719 bp, 14 predicted proteins | sample FrelakmetCRP12CR_FD_187146 | JGI IMG/M metagenome (GOLD analysis project Ga0209048, IMG submission 187146) | Freshwater lake sediment microbial communities from the University of Notre Dame, USA, for methane emissions studies - CRP12 CR (SPAdes)... | ecosystem: Environmental > Aquatic >... | reverse complement strand
CGGACGCTCGAAGAGGTGGGGCAGAAGTTCGGCGTCACGCGCGAGCGCATCCGCCAGATCGAGGCCAAGACGCTGGCCAAGCTCAAGGCGTACCGCGACGCGCAGTGCCTGCGCGAGTTCCTGGATTAGGCGCGTCGAGGGAGAGACCATCGTGGGTGACGAGCATCTGCCGAGCGTGTATCTCAAGTTCCGCGACGGTTTTCCCGGCGTCGCGAAGGCCTTGGACGGCCTGGGCGAGGCCGTGGATGCGGCCGGCCCGCTGGACGAGCGCACCGCGCGCCTCGTGAAGCTGGGTCTGGCCATCGGCGCGGCCGCCGAGGGCTCCGTGCGCGCCAACGTCCGAAAGTCGCTCTCCGCCGGGGCGACCCCCGACGAGATCCGTCAGGTCGCCCTGCTGGCGATCACGACCTGCGGCTTCCCGCTGGCTATCGCCGGCGCGGGCTGGATCGACGAGGTGCTCGACACCGAAGCCTGAGGTCGCCGGCGCGCCGTCTCTCCTCAGCCGACGCGCCGGTCCCGGTCCCGCTCGACTTTCTCGCGATAGAGCCGCGTGCTGGCGGTGCACACCGTGTGGGCCGCGAGCCGGGCCACGGCGGCCGCGGGGCCGGCGTAGCTCAGCCCCGCTCCGCGCCCCGAGGAGGCCACGACCACCGAGTCCGTCGAGGTGCCGCCGGCCGGGTCGGCTCGCGGCGCGCGCACGTCCCATCCGGCGAGCTTCATGGTCTTGGCTTCGGTCGCCGTGACGCCCGCGTGCTCGGTGGAGGCGGCGGTCATGAGCCCCAGGAACGCGCCGCCGCCGCTCGACACGGCGAACGCCGCGGGCGCGGCCGCGATCCCAGCTAAGGCGCCGGTGACCGGGTATAAAGAGGAGAGGAAGCATCCTGATTCGAGCGGATCGAGGTAGACCATGTCGGCAGTCAGCAGCGCAGTCCAGGTGCAGTCGTCCGCGCTGGCCCGGATCCTGGAGGCGCCGCACTACGAAGTGATCCCCGTCAACGGGATCGAGGAGAAGGTGGCGGCGCTCCCCAGGGGAGCGACCGTCACGGTGACGGCCTCGCCGCGGCACGGCATCGAGAGGACGATCGACGTGAGCGCGCGCCTGGCCGGGCGCGGCTACCGGGTCGTGCCGCACCTGGCCGCGCGCATGATCGCGGACCGCGGCCAGCTCGAGCGTATCGTGGCGCATCTCGAGACCGCCGACATCCACGAGGCGTTCGTGGTCGGCGGCGACGCCTCGCCGCCCGCGGGCGGCTACGCCGACGCCGGCGACCTCCTCGACGAGCTCGGCGCCCTGCCGCACTCCCTGACGCGGATCGGCGTCGGCGGCTACCCGGAGGGTCACCCTCTGATCCCCGAGGCCGACTTGCTCGAGGCGCTGCGGCGCAAACAGCGGCACGCCGACTACATCGCCACGCAGCTCTGCTTCGACGCGCAGGTGCTCGCGCGCTGGGTCCTCGCCATCCGGGAGGCCGGCATCGGACTGCCCGTCGTCGTCGGCCTGCCGGGCGTCGTCGAGCGCCGCAAGCTCGCCGAGATCTCGCTCAAGACCGGCGTCGGCGCCTCCCTGCGCTACCTTGCCAGACACGGGCGGCAGATCGCTACGCTGGCACGCTCGCGGCACTACGACCCCACGCCGCTCGCGCTGGCGCTCGCGGCGCGCGCCGAAGAGGCAGACCTCGGCATCTGCGGCGTGCACCTGTTCACGTTCAACCAGGTCGAGGCTACGGAAGCGTGGGTCAGGCGCACGGCCGCCGCGTAGGAACGGGCACCTCGGCGCGCCGCCCGCCGGTCGCCTACGGCGTCGGCGGGTTCGCCGACGGGGCGGTCGCCGGGCCCGCTGGGCCTTCGCCTCCCGGCGGGCTCGCCTTCCGCAGCGAAGGAGCCGTCCCCAGCACCGAACCGAGAAGGATGAGCGGCATGCCGACGGCGATGCCCAGCGTGAGCGGCTCGCCGAGGATGAGGACGCCGAGGAGGACTGCCACCAGCGGGTTGACGTAAGTGATCACTGTGGCACGTGAGGGCCCCACTTCGCGGATCAGCGCGAAGAACAGGAGGAAGGCGAGCACGGTGCAGACGAGCGCCAGCGCGGCCACGGCGCCCACGGTCTGCGCCGAGACCGACGCCGGCATGGAAAGCAGGCCCGCCGGCGCGTAGCCGACGGCGGTCAGCGCCAGCGAGGCGGTGACGACGCCGAGGCTGGGGAGGCCGGCGAGGCGCCGACTGATGATGAGGGGGCCGCCGGCGTAACAGAGAGCCACGACCAGCATCTCTGCGATGGCCAGCGGGTCGGTGCCGGTCATGTCGATGCCGACCAGGGCCGCCACCCCGGCGAAACCGATGAACAGGCCGGTCAGGCGGCGCGCGTCGAAGTGCTCGCCGGCGCCGACCGCGCGGTACAGCACGGCCGCGATGAGCGGCACCGCGCCCACGACGAGCCCCGCCATGGAGCTCGAGAGGCGCAGCTCGGCGTGCGCCAGCAGCAGCCAGGGGATGGCGATCTCCACAACGGTGTAGGTGACCACCCAGCGCCAGCGCGCGAGGAGTGGCCGCAGCTCACCGCGGTGCAGCACCAGGGGCGCGAGCAGGAGCGCCGCCGGCGCCGTGCGCAGAAAGATCAGCGTCGGCGGCGTCAGCTCGCGCACCGCCACCCGGATCAGGAGGTACGGGATGCCCCAGATCACGCACAAGGCGATGAAGAGCAACCAACCTTTGCGCGACACGGGCGTCACCTCCACGGGGTGCATCCGACGCCGGATGCGCGAGGAGTCTACGCGCCCGCTTCCGCGTTGGCATCCGCGCCGGCCGGCGGTGTATGCGAGTCTCGCGGGCTACGACGAGGTCGCGCACCATTCCGGGCTCGAGCGCGCCGACAGCCTCGGAGTGTTGCGCAAGCTCGACCAGCGGTTCGGGCGCATCGCCCGCGCCCGCCGGTACGCGGCGCGCCCCTGCGAGATCGTCGTGCTCTCTGACCACGGGCAGACCCAGGGTGCTACCTTCAAGCAACGCAACGGCTACGGCCTCGACGACCTCGGCGGCGCTGTAGTCGCGGAGGGCGTGCGCGGTGGCGGTCGCGCGCCCGCCGGCGCGTTTCTTTTGCGGCGGATATAGTGACAAATCCGCGACTTCGGCTAAGCTGTACGCGCGAAGCATTGCGGCGAGCCTTGTGGCGCGCCGCCGACAAAGGGGGTGGGGATGAGATCTTCCAGCAGATGGGGACTGTTTCCGGGGGTGGCCGCGCTGGTCGCGGTGATCGCTCTGGGGTTTGCCGCCGCGGGCTGCGGCAGCAGCTCGAGTTCGACCTCGAGCCCGGCCGCCACTCCGACATCGAGCGCCAGCGGCACCGCCGCGGCGCCCTGGACCGCCGCGGACCTCGCCGCGATCCAGACCGACTCTTCACTCAAAGCGATGCTGCCGGCCAACATCCAGAGCGCCGGAGCGATCAAGTGCCTGAGCGATATCCCGTACCCGCCGTGGGAGTACTTCGACCCAGCGACGAGCACCAACCCGGCCGGCCTCGACTTTGATCTGTCGCAGGCGCTCGCCAAGAAGATCGGCATCACGATCAACTTCGTCGACAGCCCGTTCGACGCCGGTCTGCTGGCGATAAAAGGCGGCAAGGCCGACATCATGATGTCGGGCATGTACGACAGCGCCGAGCGTCAGACGGCCGGCTACAGCTTCGTCGACTACACCTTCGACGGCACCGCCATGCTGGTCCCCAAGGGCAATCCGCAGAAGATCACGAACCTCGACAGCCTGGCCGGCAAGACGGTCGCCTGCGAGAGCGGCACGACGCAGCAGGCGTTTCTGGCGGACCAGAACAAGCAGTTCGCGAGTGCCGGCAAGGCGGCGATGCAGATCCTCTCGCTTCCGGGTCAGCCCGAGGCGCTTCTCGCCGTCAAGAGCAACCGGGCCGTCGCCGACCTGACAGACTTCTCGACGGCCACGAACATCGCAGAGACGACCAACAACGGCGCCACCTTCGAGGTGGTCAAGGACCCGGCGGCGCCCTACGCCCCGCAGATGGACGGCATCGCCGTGTCCGCCAAGAACACGCAGCTCATCGACACCATGCAGAAGGCGCTGCAGGCCCTGATCGACGACGGCTCGTACCAGAAGATCATCGCCGCCTGGGCCTTCGTCCCGGTCACGTCGGCCACGGTCAACGCGGGCCCGGCCTACGCCAAGAGCCACGCCACCCCCGCGCCGTAAGGCCGTGAGCGACGTGGACGCCTCCAATCGATACGACGGACAGGCGCCGCCGGCCGGGGCGGATCTTCCCGCCCCGGCCGGCCCGCGGCCCGACTCGATCAAAGCCATCCCGATCCGTCACTGGGGACGCTGGATCAGCGCCGCCATCGTCGTCTACCTTATGGCGGCTCTTGTCTACTCCTTCGTGAAGAACAGCAACGTAGAATGGCCGGTGGTCTGGCAGTACCTGTTCGCGCCGCTGACGATGCGCGGCCTGGCGCTCACGATCGAGTTGACGGTCATCTCGATGATCATCGGCGCCGCCGGCGGCGTCCTCCTCGCCGTCATGCGACTCTCCGACAACCCCGTGCTTTCGGGCATCGCCTGGGTGTACATCTGGTTCTTCCGCGGCACCCCCGTGTACGTCCAGATCATCCTGTGGGCCAACCTCGGGGTGTTCTATCCCAAGCTCATCGTGGGGCTGCCGTTCACCGGTATCGTGTTCGGCTCGACCGACAGCGGTACGCTCGTGGCGCGCATCATCGTGCCCGCGATCCTCGCCCTCGGCCTGAACGAGGCGGCCTACGCCGCCGAGCTGGTGCGCGCCGGCATCATCTCGGTGGAGGCGGGCCAAAATGAGGCGGCGCTCTCGCTCGGCATGTCGCCCACGCTCACCATGCGCCGGGTCGTGCTGCCACAGGCGATGCGCGTGATCATCCCGACGTTCGGCAACGAGACAATCAGCATGCTCAAGACCACCTCGCTGATCGCCGCCATCGGCGGTCTCGAGATGTTCGGCCGCCTGCAGGCGGTCTACTCACAGACCTTCCAGATCATCCCGCTGCTCGTCGTGGCGTGTACCTGGTATCTCTTCCTGACGTCGCTCCTGACGGTCGGTCAGGCCCGTCTTGAGGCCTACTTCGGCAAGGGTTTTGGGGAGAAAGAAGCCGAAGCGGCCGAGAAGCGGGCCGCGAGAAGGAAGGCGAGAGCTCATGCCTGAGGAGAGCGGACATATCGTAGCTCCGACCGGAGCTGAAGTGTCGGCCGGCCAGCCGATGGTCAAGGCCGAGAAGGTCTGGAAGTCGTTCGGCAAGCTCGACGTCCTCAAAGGCGTCGACTTCGACGTGATGCCGCAGGAGACCTACGTGTTGCTGGGTCCGTCTGGCGGCGGCAAGTCGACCCTGCTCCGCTGCATCAACCATCTCGAGCTGATCAACGCCGGCCGGCTGTGGGTCGCCGGTGAGCTCATGGGCTACCGGCAGAAGGGCGCCGTCCTGCATGAGATGAAAGCCAGAGACGTGGCCAAGCAGCGCTCGCACGTGGGCATGGTCTTCCAGCGCTTCAACCTGTTCCCGCACATGACCGCGATCGAGAACGTCATGGAGGCGCCCGTCCGTGTGCAGCACGTGCCGCGCAAGCAGGCGGAGGCCGAGGCGGAGGAGCTGCTTCGCCGCGTAGGCCTCGGTGAGAAGCTCGACACGTATCCCGCGCAGCTCTCCGGCGGCCAGCAGCAGCGTGTCGCCATTGCCCGTGCCCTGGCGATGAAGCCCAAGCTCATGCTCTTCGACGAGCCGACGTCGGCACTCGATCCCGAGCTCGTGGGCGAGGTGCTGGACGTGATGAAGCAGCTCGCCGTCGACGGGATGACGATGGTCGTCGTGACGCACGAGATCGGTTTCGCCAAAGAGGTCGCCGACGGTGTCGCGCTCATGGACGGAGGCGTGATCGTCGAGGACGGGCCGCCGCTCGACGTGCTCGTCAACCCCAAGGAGGAGCGCACCAAGCTCTTCCTGTCGAAAGTCCTCGCGTAACAGGAGCTGTCGGCTGCGGCCGGCCGGGGCGCAAGCAGCGCCCCGGCCGGCCTCTCCGCGTAAGGGCCCCCTCCGCTGGGTGGTGGCCGTCCCCGTCGGCGGTCGGCTGCGGCGCGTGCCGGTGTGTATGCTTGCCGGCATGAGCACCCAGCCTGAGGACGGGCTCACAGGGATCCCTCTGGAGCCCGTTGCCGTGCACGAGGCTCCGGATGCGGCCGCAGGCCGTGCCGGCGCCGGCCGCTGGGCGGTGGCCGTGGCGGCGGCCACGCGCGTCGTGCTCGCTCTCGTCGCCGTCCTCACGACCTACACCGTCGGCGTGCGCGTGCGGGCCATCTGGCTGCGCGATCCGGCGCACGCCGAAGTGCTCCACGGCTTCCTCAAACGGGTGCTCGAACCTTGGGCTCATTGGGACGGCGTCTGGTTCATCCGCATCGCCGCCGGTGGCTACGGCGGCCACGCGGACAGCCAGGCGTTCTTCCCCCTCTACCCGCTGCTCGTGCGCGGCGTTGCCGTGGTGACCGGTCACAGCTATGTCGTCGCCGGCCTCGTCGTGTCGCTGGTCTGCTACGCGGGCGCCATGGTGGTGCTCTTCAAGCTGGCGCAGGCGCTCCTCGGCCCTCGCGTGGCCCTCTGGAGCGTAGTCTTCATCTCGGTCTTTCCGACGGCGCTCTTCTTCCAGGCCGTCTACAGCGAGTCGCTCTTCCTACTCCTCACGCTCCTGAGCTTCTTGTGGGCGGGCCGCGGCCGCTGGGCCCTGGCCGGCCTGGCGGGGCTCCTGGCGGCCCTGACGCGCAGCAGCGGCGTGGTGCTCCTGCTGCCGCTCGCCGTCATCTGGTGGGAGCAGCGTCGTGGCAGCGCGGTCAGGCTCCCGGGCGGCCCTGCCGTCGGCCCGGCTGCGCCCGGGCGTCGCCCGTCGGCCTCATCCTTCGTCTGGCTGCTTCTCGTGCCCGCCGGCCTCGCCCTGTACATGGCCTACCTGTGGTCGACGTTCGGCGACCCATTGCTGTTCGGCACCGTGCAGGCGTACTGGGGCCGCGAGCTCACGCTCCCCACCGCCGCCATCTGGCGAGGGACCATCGCGGCCGTGCACGCCGTCCGCTGGCTGGCCGCGCACGGCGTCGGCCCGATCCTGGGCACGCGCCTGCCGTCCGGCGGCCTCGACGGCGGCGTGATCGCCAACCTGCTCGAGTTCTGCAGCTTCGCCGCGGCGGTGGCGATGCTGGTCGCCTGCTGGCGCAAGCTGCCGGCAGCCTACACGCTGTACGCCTTGGCCGCCCTGCTGTTCCCGCTCCTGTACTCGACGACGGCGCGGCCGCTGTACAGCCTGCCGCGCTTCGTCATCGTCGTCTTCCCGCTGTTCATCGGCGCGGCCGCGGTGCTGGCTCCCCAGCGCGCGTGGCGCTGGGTGGTGGTCGCCGCCTTGGGCGCGCTACTCGTGGCGTCCACGGTGGTCTTCGCCAGCTTCATCTGACCCCGCGCGGCGCTCGTCACTCCTCGCGACCGGGGTGCAGGTCGTCGAGGCTCTCGCCGAGCACTTTCTCGAAGCCGGTCGCGTCGCGGGGCGGCTCCGGCGGGGCGTCCTGCGACTCCGTCACGGGCTGCCCCTCGTCGTCCACGGCGACCACGCGGTCGGTCCGGGCTGCGTGCTCGTCCGAGACGTCGGGCACCACCTTCTGGCTGCGCTTCATCAACGAGAACACGATGAGGTATCCGAGGCCGATGACGAGGACGAGGGCGACGATCACGAGGACCACGACAGTCATGCTGGGCCAGCCTTTCCCGGTGGGATGTGTCGCCGTGACGGTATCAGCTGCCGCGATGCGTTTCCCGCTGCCTGCCGCCGTGGCTCTGCGGATCCCGGGCGCGGCCCGGCGTCCCGGCCGCGCTCCGCGCCGTGCAGGAAGCCCCGGGCCGGCGACGAAGACGGTCGCGGGGTCGCCGCGACGTCACCACACCCAGCTTCATCTGCAGCTCCTTCCCGGTGTGCGGCGGCCCTTCGTGCGACGGACGCGGGTGGCGCTGACGCGGGCCCGCCCGGCTGTCCACGAGGCGCTATCGAGCCGGACGACCAAGAGGCGGGTCGGGTTGAGCTGGTCTGCCCGGCCCTCCATAATCAGGGCTTGGCCTCAGACGACTGACAAGCGAGAGCGCATCCCATGATCGTCTTCGAAGACGTCACCAAGATCTACGACCCCAACGTGGTCGGCCTCCAGGACTTCACCTGTCACATCGGCAAGGGCGAGTTCGTCTTTCTGGTGGGCCCTTCCGGTTCGGGCAAGTCGACCCTCTTCAAGCTGGTCCTCAAGGAGATCGTGCCCGAATCGGGGCGCATCCTGGTGGCGGGCCGCAACCTCGGCACCCTGCGGAAGAGCAGGGTGCCGCTCCTGCGGCGCAACATCGGCTGCGTGTTCCAGGACTTCAAGCTGCTTCCCAACAAGACCGTCCACGACAACGTCGCCTACGCGCTCGAGGTCGTGGGCGAGCCGCGACGTTCCATCCGCCGCAAGGTCCCCGAGATCCTGAGCCTGGTGGGCCTCGCCGAAAAGACCGACAGCTACCCTCACGAGGTCTCCGGCGGCGAGCAGCAGCGTGTCAGCGTGGCGCGCGCCTTCGTCAACCACCCGCCGCTGCTCCTCGCCGACGAGCCCACGGGCAACATCGACCCCGAGACGGCCGTGGGCATCATGCAACTCCTCGTCCGCATCAACCGCACGGGTACCACTGTGGTGGTCGCCACCCACGACCGCGACATGGTCAACCGCATGCGGCGCCGCGTCCTGCAGATCGAGGCCGGACGCCTCGTGCGCGACGAGCGCCGCGGCAGCTACGACCAGGTCACCGCAGAGGTGGGCGATGCGCTTTAGTTTCTTCCTTTCCGAGGCGCTCGGCTCCATGCGGCGCAACTGGGTCATGGCCATGGCGGCCGTGATCACGGTGTTCATCTCCACGGCCATCCTCGGCGCTGTCCTGGTCACGCGGGACAACCTGAACCAGGGCGCCACGAACCTCAAGAACCGCGTCATGATCGAGGTCTTCATCAAGGATTCGGCCACCCCCGCGCAGACACAGGCGCTCGAGCGCAAGATCCAGGGCATGAGCGAAGTCAAGAGCTACAAGTACATCAGCAAGGATGAGGCGCTGCGCCGCTTCCGCCAGCGCTTCGGCGAGCGCATCATCGCCAACCTGCCCATCAACCCGCTGCCGGCGTCCTACGAGATCCAGGTGAAGAACGCCGACCGGGTCGACAGCGTCGCGCAGCAGTTCTTCAACGACCCCACGGTGGACAACGACCCGGGCACGCACAACGGCGTGAAGTACGCCAGGGAGACGGTGCGCAAGATGCTGGGCACGATCAGCCTCATCGAGAAGGGGATGTGGGTGACCACCGGCATCTTCGCCGCCGCCGCGGTGCTGCTCATCAGCACCACCGTGCGACTGTCTATCTTCGCGCGGCGGCGCGAGGTCGAGATCATGCGTCTCGTGGGGGCCACCAACTGGTTCATCCGCTGGCCGTTCGTCCTCGAGGGCTTCATCACCGGTCTGGTGGGCGCCATGCTGGCGGCGGGCTTCGTGTGGGTGGGCAACTGGGGCATCGCCAGCTGGATCAAGACCTCGCAGATCGACTTTCTCAGCCTCCGGGTCTTCCGCATGTGGTGGCAGGGAGGCACGTGGCCCCTCGGCCTCATGCCCAGCCTGGCGATCCTCGGCGCGCTTCTGGGTGCGGTGGGCAGCCTCGTCGCGCTGCGCCGCTACCTGAAGACGTGAACTGAGGCGGCGGCCTACAGGATTCGCGCCGCCGCCCGAAAAAGACTAGCGACTGCCATGCACCCCACCCTTCGCAGAATCATTCTCGCCACCGTTCTGGCGGTGGTGGTCCTCGGTCTCGCGCCGGCCTTCGCCGGCGCGTCGCTCCCGGGCGACCTGGGGCGCACCCGCGACAAGATCGCCGTCGCCAAGAGGCAGAAGGCGACACTGAGCGATCAGATCGCTACGCTCGACGGCAAGCTCACGGCCATCGACGACGAGTGCGCGCGTCTGAGCGACCAGACAGCCGTGGTCGAGCAGAAGCTCACCAGCACGCGCGCCAAGCTCGAGGTCCTCCAGGAGCAGCTGCGCCTCAAGCGGCTCGAGCTGCAGGCGGCGCAGAAGGAACTCGCCCTCGAGCAGGGCGACTTCGAGACGCGCGTGGCGATCGCCTACAAGACCGACGACCTCACCTACGTCGACGTCGTGCTGGCCTCGACGAGCTTCGAGGACCTGGTGAGCCGCTTGAACGTCGTGCGCGATCTCATCGGCGGCAACAACGCGCTGGTCGGCGGGCTGGAGACGACGCGAGACTCGGTGGCACACGAAAAGCAGGCCATCGCCGCGCACGAGAACGCCGTCCACCAGGCCGTCAACGACCTTCAGGCGCAGAGTGACCAGCTGGCCGCCCTGCGCGCCGCCCAGGCGGCTCAGAAGGCGGCCTCGCTGGCGCTGCGCAAGCAGAAGAACACCAGGCTTGCGGCCGTCGCGAGCGACCTCGCGCTTCTCAAGCAGCAGGAGACCGAGCTGCTCGCCGAGAGCAAGGCGCTCGCGGGGCTCATCAACGGATCGTCCGGCAGCGGCGTCGGCACCGGCCATATGATGTGGCCGGTCAACGGGCCCATCACGTCGCCCTTCGGGTACCGCATCCACCCGATCCTCGGCTACCGCAAGCTCCACACCGGCATCGACTTTGGCGTGGCGTACGGCGCGCCCATCCATGCCGCCGACAGCGGCACCGTGATCTACGCGACCTGGATGAGCGGCTACGGCAACGTGATCGTCATCGACCACGGGCGCGGCATCTCGACGCTCTATGCCCACCAGTCGTCGCTGGCCGTGGGCAACGGCGCCCGGGTGGCCCGCGGGCAGGTCGTCGGCTACGTGGGCTCGACCGGCTTCTCCACCGGCCCCCACCTGCACTTCGAGGTGCGCGTCAACGGTAACCCCGTCGATCCCATGGGGTATCTGCGCTGATGCGCACGTTGCGCACCGTCGTCGTCGTGCTTCTCGTCGCCCTCGGCTTCCTCGGGGGCTACTTCGTCGGCTGGTACCTGCACGGCGAGAACGTCGTGCGTCTCAGCGCGGGCCAGGCCGACGCCGCCAAGAAGGCCGGCGACCTGCAACAGCGCATCATCCAGGAGCTGCAGGGCCGCTACTACAAGCCGGTCAACGTCGACAAGCTCAGCACGGCGGGCATCAACGGCACCCTCAAGTCGCTCGACGACCCGTACACCGTGTACCTTTCGCCGCAAGAGACACAGGCCTTCGCGGAGACGCAGAGCGGGCGGTACTTCGGCATCGGCGCGGCGCTCGTGATGAGCAAACAAGGCTTGGTGATCACGAGAGTGTTCGCCGGGTCTCCGGCCGCAAAGGCCGGTCTCAAGCCCGGCGACATCATCGTCACGGTCGACGGGCGGCCCACGGCCGACGCGGCCATATACTCCAGTATCGCTCTCATCAAGGGCAAAGAGGGCACGCCGGTGAGGCTGGGCATCAAGCCCAAAGCCGGCGGGCCGGTCAATACGGTGGACCTCGTGCGCAGCCGCATCGAGTTCCCCGAGACCCGCAGGATGATGAAGCGCGCCGGCGGCCAGAAGGTGGGCTACGTGCAGCTCTACGAGTTCGGCGGCCTTGCCTCTCGCGACGTGCGTCGCGAGATCCAGGCGCTTGCCGACAGGGGGGCGCAGTCGTTCATCCTCGACCTGCGCTACAACGGTGGCGGGCTGCTCGGCCAGGCGGTCGACGTGACCGGCATCTTCCAGACCGGCGTGGTCACGTCCACCAAGGGGCTGCACTCGCCGCCCGACGTGCTTCGGACGAACGGCCCCGTGGCCACCGACAAGCCTCTCGTGCTGCTCGTCAACGGCTACTCGGCAAGCGCCTCCGAGATCGTCACCGGCGCGCTCAAAGACCACCAGCGCGCCGAGGTGATCGGCACGCGCACGTTCGGCAAGGGTCTGGTGCAGAGCATCGTGTCGCTGGGCAACGGCGCCGCCCTCAAGCTCACCACGGCGGTGTACCTCACCCCCAACGGCACCGACATCAACAAGAAGGGCATCACCCCCGACATCGTCGTGCGTGACGATCCCAAGACGAAGAAGGACGAACAGCTCCAGGCCGCGCTCAAGTACCTCACCGGGAAGAAGTAGGCGCGCGGTGGCGCCGCCGCGTCACGACGAGAGGCGGGGGCGGCCAAGGGGCGATGCGCAGCGGCCGCGCGGCGACAGGCCCGGCGCGGCCACTGCGGCGAAGCCCCTCCCGTACCTCGTCGCTCGCTGGGGCAAGTTCTGGTCGCTCGAGCCGCTGTTTGCCGACACGCGCTCCTGCCTCGTCGCCAAGGGCGGCGAGCCCCCGAAGCTGGACGACTTGGTGCTCGCCGTGCCCGTGCACGGCGACCGGCGCCGCATCGTCGAGATCCTGGGGCGCGCCGACGACCTGCGCGCCGTGCTGCGCGCCATGATCTACGCGCGCGGGCTGCCGCAGGGCTTCACCGCCGAGGTGCTCGACGAGGCGGCCGCCGTGGGGGCGCGCGCTGGGCGCGCGGACCACGGCCGCCACGACCTCACGGCGCTGCCCACGTTCACTATCGATCCCGACACGGCGCGCGACTTCGACGACGCCATCAGCGTGCAGCGCGACGGCGCCGGCTACCGCGCCCACGTGCACATCGCCGACGTGTCGTACTTCGTCGACGACGACGGCACCATCGAGCGCGAGGCCCGGCGCCGCACGTCAAGCCTGTACCTGCCCCTGTTCGCCGAGCCCATGCTGCCGGCCGCGCTGAGCAGCGATCTCTGCAGCCTGGTCCCCAGACAGCCGCGCAAGTGCCTCACCGTGGAGCTCGCCTTCGCTGCCGACGGGCGCCGCTCCGCGGTGCAGTTCTACCGCTCGCTGATCAGCAGCGACCACCGCCTCACCTACGGCTTCGTGGACACCATCGTCGGCGGTGCAGAGGACGGCGCCGCGGCGCAGCCGCCGCGCGACGTGCCGGGCGCGACCACGGCCGCCGACGACGAGCTGCTCGAGCGGCTGCGCCTCGCGCACGAACTGGCGGGCGTGCTGCGCCGCCGCCGCCAGGCCCGCGGCGCCCTCACGCTGGGCTCCTTCGAGCCCGAATACGCGTTCGACCACGCGGGCGCCCTCGCCGGCGCGGTGGCGCGCCCCGAGACGCCGTCTCACGCTCTCGTCGAGGAGCTCATGCTGGCCGCCAACGAGGCGGTCGCCGAGTTCCTGCTGCGCAAGAAGGCGCACACTCTTTACCGCGTCCACGAGCCGCCCGAGCTGGCCAGCGTGCGCGAGCTGCTCGACGCGCTCGAGGAGCTCGGCGTGCCGACGCCGCCGTTCCCGGCCGGCGAGGCCGTACCGGCGGCGCAGCTCGCGGAGGCGTTCGGCCGCCTCAGCCGCATCGTCGCCGAGACGAGCGCCCGCGAGGGCCGTGGCAGGCAGGCCTGGTCGACTCTCCTGCTGCGCTCACTCAAGCAAGCACGTTACAGCCCGGCGAACCTGGGGCACTTCGGGCTCGCCAGCCCGGCGTACCTGCATTTCACCTCGCCGATCCGCCGCTACCCGGACCTCGTGACCCACCGCAGCCTGCTGTATCACCTCGGCGAGGGCGGCGGCGAGCTGGGCGAAGCCGAGCTCGCCGCCGCCGCCGAAGACTGCTCCACGCGCGAGCGCGAGCTCGCCCGCC
>Ga0209048_10004253_pt1 | contig 13719 bp, 12 predicted proteins | sample FrelakmetCRP12CR_FD_187146 | JGI IMG/M metagenome (GOLD analysis project Ga0209048, IMG submission 187146) | Freshwater lake sediment microbial communities from the University of Notre Dame, USA, for methane emissions studies - CRP12 CR (SPAdes)... | ecosystem: Environmental > Aquatic >... | reverse complement strand
TGTGGGGCGCGGCGGCCGTCGCGATGTTTCCGGCGTCGCCTTCGTACCAGGCGCTGTTCATCGTCTGCCAGTTCAGCGTGATCCTGGGCGGCCTCAACCTGACCGCGGTCTACAAGCCCTCGTTCTACGGCTTCGTCCTCGCCGCGCTCGTGCCGCTGATCGCCCGCGTCGCGTTCGAGGGCGACCAGGCGCACCTGTTCACCGCACTCGTGCTCGGGGTCGTGCTCGTGTTCGTGCTGGCCTTCGGGCGCCAGGTCAACGACGTGCTGACGACCTCGCTGGCGATGCGCCACGAGAACGTCGACCTCATCGGCGAGCTGAAGGCGCAGACCGAAGCCGCGCTTGCGGCGCGCTCCGCGGCGGAGACCGCGAACCGCGCCAAGAGCCAGTTCCTCGCCGCCGCGAGCCACGACCTGCGCCAGCCCCTGCACGCGGTGGGGCTGTTCGCCGCGACGCTCGCCGCGAAGGCGCGCGACCCGGAAGTCAGGCCCCTCGTGGCGAGCATCCACGCTTCGCTGGACGCGCTCGAGGGTCTCTTCGCGCAGCTTCTCGATCTGTCGCGCCTGGAGGCGGGCGCGCTGCATCCGGCACCGGCGGCGATCCCGTTGGGGCCCCTGTTCGCGCGCCTCGCCGCCGATTTCGCGCCGCAGGCAGACGCGAGCGGCCTCGCCCTGCGGGCCGTGCCGACCCGGCTGGTCGCGCAGACGGACCCGGTCCTGCTCGAACGCATCCTGCGCAACCTGCTGGCCAACGCCATCCGCTACACTCGGACGGGAGGCGTCGTGCTGGGCGCACGCCGGCGCGGCAACTCTGCGCGCATCGACGTGGTCGACTCCGGGGTCGGCATCGCCGACGGCGACCGCGCGCGCGTGTTCGACGAATTCGTGCAGCTGGCCGCGGCGCCGCGCCCCCATGCCAGCGGGCGCGGCATGGGGCTGGGTCTTGCGATCGTGCGGCGTCTCGCGATGCTGCTCGGGCATCGAATCGAGCTCGCTTCCCAGCCGGGCCGCGGTTCGCGCTTCTCGGTCACGGTTCCGCGAACGCGCTCGCTGCACCGGCGCAGCGGACGGCCGCCATCCCGCGAAGCGCTGCTCGCCACCGCTTCGCACGCCCTCGAAGGGCGGCGCGTGGTCGTCATCGACGACGACCCTGCCGTGGTCGCCGCGATGTGCACGCTGTTCGGGTCCTGGAAAGCCGAGGCTGCCGGCGGCGCGAGCGCGGATTCGGCGCTCGCCTCCCTCGCCGCGGCCGACTCGGGCAAGGCCCGGCGCGCGGATCTCATCATCGCCGACCTCCGGCTGGCCGACGGCGGATCGGGGATCGACGCCGTGACCCGGCTGCGGGCCGCTCTGGGCGACGCCACACCCGCGCTGATCGTGTCGGGCGACACCAGCGGCGCGGCGCAGGCCGAAGTGCAGGCCGCGGGGATCCGCCTTCTGCTGAAACCGGTGGTCGCCGCGGCGCTCAAGGACGCAGCCGAAGCCGCGCTGCGCGGACGCGCGGCGGGGAATCGTCCGCAGCCAGTGGCACGCCCGGCGCAGGCAATGGCAGGGTAGCACCACGCACGCCAGGGTCCGACCGGCCGGCCGTCACACGGTTCTCGCACGCACTCCGTGCGGCAAGCTTGCGCGGAGCGAGAAGAACGGGCCCGGCGCATGGCCGGGCCCGTTCACATCCCGTCGATGCGACGCGTGACGCCGGGTCAGCCGCCTGTCGCGCCAAGATGGTCCTGCATCCACTGCCGCATCTTCTGGTGGAATGCTTCGGCGTGGTCCATCCTCTTCTGCAGCATGTCGCGCACGACGGCTTTCTGCTCCGGGGTGAACGTCGCATAGAGAGTCAGCCATTGGGCGCGAAGCTGCTGCCGCTGCGTCCGTACCTGCTGCTCGGCGTCATCGGCGATCCTCGCGGCGCCGGCGAGGTCCGGCTCCGCCTTCGCGAGCTCCGCGCGCATGGCGTCCTTGACCTTCTGGTGATGCGCGCGGCCCGCTTCGCGCGCCGCCTTGCCCTGCGCCGCGGCGGCGTCGAACATCAGCTGCTGCGACGTGTTGAGATTGAGTTGCGCCTTCGCGCGCTGGATAATCTGTCCGATCATCGCCTCACCGGCGCCCGGGCCGTGCGGGCCGCCCATGGGTTGCGCCGGCGCAGCGCCGCTGCCCAACGTCATCGCCAATGCGGCCGCCGCTGCCGCGGCGATCCTGCGGTAGTTGCTCTGCCTTGTCATGTTCCGTCCTTTCGGTGAATGCGGCGCCACAGCGATTCTGCGGCTCCTGTAGCTTGGACCCGATTATCCGCGGGCGTTCGGCCGGTCGCCATCCCGTTTGCAACGGGACATTTCGCAAGCGACGTGGCGTTACAATTCGTTACATGTTGCGGCCCACGCAGCGCGGGGCGCGCCGTTAACCTGCATCATGGCTTCCAGGAACTCCGTGCCGAAGATCCTCGTCGTCGACGACGACGTGCGCCTGCGCGACCTCCTGTCGCGGTACCTGACCGAGCAGGGATTCCAGGTCGCGACGCTGACGGATGCGCGCGACATCGACAAGAAGCTCCAGCGCGACCCGCCGCATCTGATCGTGCTCGACCTCATGCTCCCGGGCGAGGACGGGCTTGCCGTCTGCCGCCGGCTGCGCGGCGCGGGCGAGAACGTCCCGATCATCATGCTGACGGCGAAGGGCGAGGACGTCGATCGCATCGTCGGATTGGAAATGGGCGCCGACGACTACCTTGCGAAGCCCTTCAACCCGCGCGAGCTCGTCGCGCGCATCCACGCGGTGCTGCGCCGGCAGACCGAGCGGCTCGCGCCCGGCGCGCCTGCTTCCGAGGGAAGGATCGCGTTCGGGCCGTTCCTGCTCGATCTCGCCGCGCGCACGCTCGAAGGCGACGGCACGACGATCCACCTGACGACCGGCGAGTTCGCGCTCATCAGGGTCTTCGCGCAGCACGCGCGGCAGCCGCTCGCGCGCGAGAAGCTGACGCTGCTCGCGCGCGGACGCGACCACGACGTGTTCGACCGGGCGATCGACGTCCAGGTGTCGCGGCTGCGCAAGCTCATCGAGCCGGATCCCGCGAACCCGCGTTACATCCAGACGGTCTGGGGCTTCGGCTACGTGTTCATGCCGGACGACAACACGGTCGACGCGTCCCCCGAAGGCCCCGGGTCGTGACGCTGCTTCCGCGCTCGCTGTTCGGCCGTCTTGCACTGCTGCTGTTCGCCGTCGTGGCCATCGCGATGGCGGCGACGATCCTGCTGTTCCGGCACGACCGCGTCGCCTTGCTGGTGCGGCAGTTCAGCGACACCAAGATCGTGCAGCTGCAGGCGGTGCGTGCCGCGCTCGAGGCCGCGGACGCCCGCGAGCGGCGCGAATCGATCGTCCGCATCGGCCGCGAATACGGCGTTCGCATCGTCCCCGAGAGCGAGCGGCCCTTCATCGGCGGCGGTCCCGCGGGGCCCGCACTGCAGCCCCTCGAGGCGCGGCTGCGCGAGGCGCTCGGTCCCGGCACCGAGCTGCGGGTCGCGCCTGGGCGCGGGCTGCTCCTCGTGCGCGTCGAAGCCGCCGGCGCGGGCTACTGGGTCGGATTCCAGCTGCCTCCGCGCCCGCAGGCCGAGGACCACCCGTCGCGGGCGTTGCTCTGGAGCCTGATCGTGGCGAGCGTGCTGCTCGCGGCCGCGTTCCTGTTCACGCGCTACCTCGCGCGTCCGCTGCGCGATCTGAGCGCGGCCGTCGAGCGCGTCGGCCGCGGGGAGACGCCGCCGCCGCTCCCCGAGAGCGGCCCCTCGGAGATCGCGTCCCTCAATCGCGGCGTCAACCGGATGACGGCCAACCTGCGCCAGCTGGAGCAGGACCGCGCGCTGCTGCTCGCCGGGGTCTCGCACGATCTGCGCACGCCGCTTGCGCGGCTGCGCCTGGGCGTCGAGATGGGGACCCGGGACGATGCGACGCGCGCGGGCATGGTCGACGACATCGAGGAGATGGACCGGATCATCGGACAGTTCCTCGAATTCGCCCGGACCGACGAGGGCACCGCCGTCGAGCCGGGCGACCCGAACGCGATCGTCCGCGCCTGCGTCGAGCGGTACGCGCGCGCCGACAGGGACGTCCGCTTCACCGCGGGCGTCGCGCCCGTGATCCCGCTGCGCGCGACGGCGTTCTCGCGGCTGGTCGCGAACCTCGTCGACAACGCGATCGCCTACGGAGCGCCTCCGGTCGAAGTCACGACGAGCGCCGCGGAAGGAGACTTCGTGCTCGACGTCGCCGATCGCGGCCCCGGGATTGCGCCCGACCAGGTCGAGCGCCTGAAGCAGCCGTTCACCCGCGCGTCGGCGGCGCGGACGAACGCGGCGGGCGTCGCCGGTGCCGGACTCGGTCTCGCGATCGTCGACCGCATCGCGCGGCTGCACGGGGGAACGTTCGAGCTCCTGCCGCGCGACGGCGGCGGAACGATCGCGCGCGTCAAGCTGCCCATCGCACCCTGAGCGCAACCGCCCGGCAGCGCTGCCCGACACCCGGAGTCAAGCCCGGACGAGCAGCACCGTCGCCAACGCGGCGATGCCTTCGCCCCTGCCGGCGAAGCCCAGGCGCTCCGTAGTGGTGGCCTTGACGCTGACCTCCCCGACGTCGCACGCGAGGTCGGCCGCGAGGTTCGCGCGCATCGCGGGCACGTGCGGCGCGAGCTTCGGTGCCTGCGCGATCAGCGTCGCGTCGAGGTTGCCGATACGCCACCCCTGGGCCGAAGCGAGCGACGCGACGTGGCGCAGCAGCACGCGGCTGTCGGCACCTGCCCAACGCGAATCGGTGTCGGGAAAGTGCGCGCCGAGGTCACCCTGCGCCAGCGCGCCGAGAATCGCGTCGCAGACCGCGTGCAGCAGCACGTCGGCATCCGAATGTCCCGCGAGCCCGCGGTCAAACGGAACGGTGACGCCGCCGAGGACGAGCCTGCGCCCGGCGGTCAGCGCATGCACGTCGAATCCATTGCCGATGCGGACATTCATCATCGTCGCTCCTGCAGCGCGTGGATGGCCGCCGCGAGCGCGAGGTCGGCGGGGTAGGTGATCTTCACGTTCAGCGTACTGCCGGTGACGAGCCACGGCGACGAGCAGGCACCGGTGGCCGCGAGCGCCTCGACCGCCTCCGCCTCGTCGGTCGCGGCCAGGGCGCCCCGCCGCGCGAGCGCATCGCGCAGGATGCCATAGCGGAACATCTGCGGCGTCTGCGCCTGCCACAGGCCCGCCCGATCCTCGGTCCGCATGACGCGCGCGGGCATCGCCCGGTCCTCGCGCTTCAGCGTGTCGGCCACCGGGATCGCCAGCAGGCCGCCGACCGGATCGCCGGCGAGCTCCGCGACGAGTCGCCGCAGCGCGTCCACGGGGACGCACGGGCGGGCGGCATCGTGGACGAGGATCCAGTCGTCGTCGCCGCAGCGCGCCGCGAGCGCCGCGAGGGCATTCGCCACGGTCTCTCCCCGTGTGGCGCCGCCGCAATGCAGCGCCTCGACTCCCGCCGACGCGCCGACGAGGACGCCGAACAGCGCGTCGTCGGGCGCGAGCGCGACGAACGTCGCGTCGAGCTCGAGCGACTGGCGGAGCCGGTGGAGCGTACGCGCGAGCAGCGGCCGGCCGTCGAGGTCGGCGTACTGCTTGGGCAGGTCGCCACCGAAGCGGCGGCCCCCTCCCGCGGCGGCGATCAGCGCGATCGTGCGTGCGGGCATCGGCTCACTCCAGAAGGAGCGCGATCCGCTCCTCGTCGAGCGGGCGGAACCCGAGCCGCTCGTAGAAGCGCCACGCACCCGCATTGTCGCGATGGCACGCCGTGTCGATTCGCGTGACGCCGCGCGCGCGCAGATCGCCGGAGAGCGCGGCGAGCATCGCCGTGCCGACGCCGTGTCCCTGCCAGTCGCGGTCGATCGTGACGTCGTCGAGCTTCGCGACCAGCGTGCCGCGTGACGTCGAAATCGCGTAGCAGACGACGCACGCGCCGACGGTCGTCCGGGCGCCGGCTGTGTCGACCGCCGCCAGCCAGACGAAGCCGAGCTCCGGCCGCGCGAGGAACAGGTCGAGGGCGCGCGCGAGCGCGTCGACCCCGCCGTCGCCGTACGCGCCGCTCGACGCGAGGTAGTGGCCGTCGCCCTGCAGGAATTGCGCGAGCAGCGCGAGCGCGGCCGCGCGCGTACCGGCGGCCATCGGCGCGCAGGCCACCGTCGTCGACGCCGCCGGCACGGCCTTCATCGACCATCCCCGGCCACGAGCGGCAGGAGCGCGGCGCGAATCCGGCGCGGAATCGGCGCGGGGCGCTGCGTCGCGCGATCCACCCAGACGTGCACGAAACGGCCCGTCGCCGCAGGCTCGTCGTCCCCCTGCCGGAAGATTCCGATTTCGTAGGTCACCGACGACGTTCCGAGCCGGACGACGACGAGGCCCGCGTCGACCGATTCCGGAAACGTCAGCGGCTTCCTGAACCGGCAGGTCGTCTCGACGACATAGCCGACCACCGGATCATTGGCGATGTCGAGCCCGCCGCAACGGATCAGGTGCTCGTTGACCACCGTGTCGAAGTACGAGTAGTACGTGACGTTGTTGACGTGGCCGTAGCTGTCGTTGTCCATCCACCGCGTGGGGATCGCGAGGAAGTGGCGGTAGTCGGCGCGCAGTCCTGCGGGCGCATGTGCCGGGGTGGCGGGCATCGTGACGACAAAGCGATCGGGGCAGCGGCGCTAGGACGGCGCCCGCTCGCCGCCCAGCATCCGCGCGTCGAGCAACTCGATCCAGTGCCGCACGGGCCGGCGCGCGCCGTCGGCCAGATGCGCGAGGCAGCCGATGTTGGCGGTCGCGATCAGGTCGGGCCGCCCCGCCTCGAGCGCGGCCAGCTTGTTCGCCTTGAGCTCGCGCGAGAGCTTGGGCTGCAGCATCGAGTACGTGCCCGCGGAACCGCAGCAGAGGTGCGCGTCGGCGACGGGCGCGAGCTCGAGGCCCATCGCCTGCAGGATCTCCTCCACGCGGCCCTTGAGCCGCATGCCATGCTGCAGCGAACAGGGCGACTGGAAGGCGACCTTTTGCGGACCGTGGTCCATCGCGATCTTCGGCGCGATGCGCGTCCACTCGGCGCCGATCACCTCGACGGTGTCGCGCGCGAGATCCGATATCCGCCGGGCCTTTTCGGCGTAGTCGCGATCGAGCCGCAGCAGGTGGCCGTAGTCCTTGACCATCACGCCGCACCCGCTGGCCGTGACCACGATCGCCTCGACGTCGCGATCGACGTGCGGCCACCAGGCGTCGATGTTCCGCCTGACGATCGCGAGCGCGCGCGCCTCGCCGGACAGGTGGTAGGGCAACGCGCCGCAGCAGCCCCCTGCCGGAACGCGCAGGAGCGAGATGCCGATCCGGTCGAGCACGCGCGCCACGGCCGCGTCGATGCCCGGCGCCAGCGCGCCCTGCACGCAGCTGTCCAGCACCAGCATCTTGCGCGGATGGCGCATCGCCGGCCAGACGCCGGCGGGGCGCGCGTCCAGGATCCTGCCGCGCCATCCGCGCGGAAGCAGCGGTTTCAGCGCGCGGCCCAGCGCGAGCGCGCCGGCGACGAGCGGCCGCGCCAGCAGCGTCTCGCGCATCAGCCATCGCAGCGCCCGCGTGGGGAGCGCCCGTGGCGCCCGACGCTCGACCACCTGCCGGCCGATACCGACGAGCTGCCCGTAGGCGACCCCCGACGGGCACGTCGTCTCGCAGCTGCGGCAGGTCAGGCAACGGTCGAGATGCGCGAGGGTCTTTGAGCTCACCTCGTGCCCCTCGAGAGCGTCCTTGATCAGGTAGATCCGCCCGCGCGGGCCGTCCTGCTCGTCGCCCAGGAGTTGGTACGTCGGACACGTTGCGTTGCAGAAGCCGCAGTGGACGCAGGAGCGCAGGATCGCATCGGCCTCGTGGCCCTCGGGCGTGTCGCGGATGAAATCGGCGAGCGCGGTCTGCATCGTCAGTGCCCGCCCGGCCGCCCGAAGGGCACTGCGCGCCCCCTCGGGGGGCAGCGAACACCAGGCCGAAGGCCGCAGGACAGCCGAAGGCTGGTCCCGCGCAGCGGGATGCGGCTTTGCCGCACACAGTGAGCGTGGGGATCGTTCATGTCAGAAGTCTGCGTAGAGCCGGCCGCGGTTCAGGATGCCCGCAGGGTCGAAGGTCGCCTTCAGCCTGCGATGCAGCGCGTGCATCGCCTCCGGCAGCGGATGGAACACGCCGGCCGACTTGTCCGCGGCGCGAAACAGCGTCGCATGGCCGCCGTTGCCCTGCGCCCACGCGCGCACCGTCGTCGGATCGGTCCGATCGCCCGCGACCAGCCAGCGCAGGGCTCCGCCCCACTCGATCAATTGCTCGCCGCCCAGATCGGCGTGCGGCGCCGTCGCCTTGACCGACAGCCGCCAGAGCGGCGCGCCGGCCGCGGCGAAGAACGGATGCGCGTGCTCGCGGACGCTTTCCCAGAACGCGCCGCCGTCGTGCATCGCTTCCCCGCCGATCTTCGTCGCCGCCGCATCGACCGCGGGCGCCGCGCCGGAGAGTCGCACGGCGAGCCGCCCGGCGTGGTGGCACGTCGCCGAGACGGGCAGCGGCTTGCCGCCCCACTCGTTCATCATCCGGATCGCATCGTCGGCCGAGCACTCTCGCAAGCGCGTGGCCTCGATCCTGGGCCGCGGCACGCACTTGAGCGAAACCTCCACGAGCACGCCCAGCGTGCCGAGCGCGCCCGTCATGAGCCGCGGCACGTCGAAGCCGGCGACGTTCTTCATCACACGTCCGCCGAACGAAAGGTCCTCGCCGGCGCCGTCGAGCACCCGCACGCCGAGGACGATGTCGCGGATCGCGCCCGCGTAGGGGCGGCGCGGCCCCGACAACCCTGCCGCGACGAGTCCGCCGAGCGTCGCGCCGGTGCCGAAGCGCGGCGGCTCGCAGGCGAGCATCTGCCCCGACGCGAGCATCGCCTCCTCGATGTCGGCAAGCCGCGTCCCGGCGCGTGCGGTGATCACGAGCTCGGTCGGGTCGTAATCGACGATGCCCGCGCAGGCCGTCGTGTCGAGCACCTCGCCGCGCGCCGTGAGCCCGTAGAAATCCTTGGTCCCGCCCCCGCGGACGACGAGCGGTGACTTCGCCGCAGCGGCCGCGCGGATCCGTTCGCGCAACCCCGCGAGGACGGCGTCGGTCACGCGCCCTCCCTGCGGTCGTCCGGCGAGCTAACGGTCGATTGTCGGGCGCGCGCAATCGCGCGGCGACGCGCCCTTCGGGCCTGGGATTCTCCCGCCGCGTTCATGCGCTGCCGCCTATCGCAGCAAGCTTCTCGCGATAGATGATCCGCGGCTCGTCGGCTCCGATAATCGCCGCCTCCTTCAGCGCCGCGTCCTCCCACTCGCGCAGGAACCGGTGCGCGAGCAGCGTCTGCAGGTAACCGGCCGCAGCACCGGCCGGAGCGACGCCGTAGGTGCAGAAGCGGAACGCGACCGGCGCGTAGAACGCGTCGGCAACCGAAAAAGCACCGCAAAGATGGGGTCCGCCCTGCGCGAGGCGGCCGCGCCCCTCGTTCCAGATCTCGGTCACGCGCCCGATATCGCGCGCGAGGCCGGGCGACCAGGGCCGCACGTCGACGCGCTCGCGGATGCACATCGTCATTTCGCTGCGCAGGTGCGAGAACCCGGCGTGCATCTCGGCGCAGACCGACCGCGCCCAGGCGCGCGCCGTCGGATCGGCCGGCCACATACCCGGATGCCGCTCGGCCAGGTACTCGGCGATCGCCAGCGAATCCCAGACGACCGTCGCGCCGTCGTGCAGGCAGGGCACGCGCCCCGTGGGCGAGAACGCGCGGTTGGCCGGGCTGGGCTCCGCCTCGCCGGACAACTGCACCATGACCTCGGTGAACGGCGCGCCGGAGAGCTTCATCGCGAGCCAGCCGCGCAGCGACCAGGACGAGTAATTCTTGTTGCCGACGTAGAGTTTGTACATGGCGGGTCGCGGAGTGGGTCAGGGTCGGGGGCGCGTACGCCGGCATCGTGCGCCGCGCGAGGCGGGTTCTGGATCGATCTGTCGCGGGCCGCCTTGGGCTACGGAGGCACCGTCTTGCCCGGGTTCATGATGTTGCGCGGATCGAGCGCCCGCTTGATCGTGCGCATCAGTTCGACGGCGTCGCCGTGCTCGGCGACCAGCGCCTCGAGCTTGTGCACACCGATGCCGTGCTCGCCGGTGCACGTGCCGCCCATGGCGATCGCGCGCAGGCTGATCCGCTTCGCGAGGCCTTCGGCCCGCGCGCGCTCGTCGGGATCGCCGGGGTCGAACAGTACGCACAGGTGGAAATTGCCGTCGCCGACGTGGCCGACGATGGGAGCCACGAGACCGGTCGCATCGGCGTCCGCCTTGGTCTCGAGCACGCAATCGGTAAGCCGCGAGATCGGCACGCAGGCGTCGGTGGCGAACACGTCCTTGCCGGGGAACATCGCCTTGGCGGCGTAGTACGCGGCGTGCCGCGCCTGCCACAGCCGCGTCCGGTCCTCGGGCTTTGTCGCCCACTCGAACGCGCTGCCGCCGAATTCGGCCGTGATCGCCTGCATCTGGCCCGCCTGCTCGGCGACCCCGGCATCGCTGCCGTGGAATTCGAAGAAGAGCGTCGGCTTCGGCTCGAAGCCCTCGAGCTTCGAGTAGAGGATGCAGGCTTGCATCTGCACGTCGTCCAGCAGCTCGATCCGCGCGACGGGGATCCCGTGCTGCATCGCCAGGATCACCGTCTGCACGGCGCCTTCCAGCGTGGCGAACTGGCACACACCCGCGGAGATCGCCTCCGGCACGCCATACAGCCGGAGCTGGATCTCGGTGATGATCCCGAGCGTGCCCTCGGCGCCGACGAAGAGCCGCGTGAGATCGTAGCCGGCGCTCGACTTCCGCGCGCGGCCGCCCGTCCGGATGATCCGGCCGTCGGCGGTGACGACGGTCAGCCCCAGCACGTTCTCGCGCATCGTGCCGTAGCGGACCGCGTTGGTGCCCGACGCACGCGTCGCGGCCATGCCGCCGATCGTCGCGTTCGCACCCGGGTCGATCGGGAAGAAGAGCCCCGTTCCCTTGAGCTCGGCGTTCAGCTGCTCGCGCAGCACACCCGCCTGCACGCGGCAGTCGAGATCCTCGGCATTGACCTCCAGCACCCGGTTCATCTGCGAGAGGTCGACGCACACGCCGCCGTAGAGCGCCGCGACGTGGCCCTCGAGCGAGGTCCCGACGCCGAACGCGACCACGGGCACCCGCGCCGCGTGACAGAGGCGGACGATCGCGGCGACCTCCTCGTTCGTGTGCGGGAAGACGACGACGTCGGGCAGCCCCGCGTCCGCCAGCCCCTCGCCATGGCTGTGCTGGTCGCGGATCGCCCTCGAGGTCCGCGCGCGCTCGCCGTAATCCGCGGTGAGGCGCGTGACGAGATCGGCGACGTCGCGCGCGTCGGGCCGTGCTAGATGGGGATCGGCATGGGCGTTCATGGCTGCGCCGGGGGTCTAGAACCGCGGCAATTCCGGGTGCGGCAGCTTGCCGTGGTGCACGTGCATCTTGCCGAATTCGGCGCAGCGGGAGAGCGTCGGGACGCCCTTGCCCGGATTGAGCAGCGTCTGCGCGTCGAACGCAGCCTTCACCCCGAGAAACCGCTCGAGCTCCGCGGGCCGGAACTGCACGCACATCTGCGGCAGCTTCTCGATGCCGACGCCGTGCTCGCCGGTGATCGTGCCGCCCACCTCGATGCACAGCTCGAGGATGGCGCCACCGAAGGCCTCCGCGCGCTTCGTTTCGTCGGCGACGTTGGCGTCGTACATGATGAGCGGGTGCAGATTGCCGTCGCCGGCGTGGAACACGTTGGCGCAGCCTAACCGGTACTGTTCCGACAGTTCCTCGATCCGCCGCAGCACCTGCGCGAGCGCCTTGCGCGGGATCGTGCCGTCCATGCAGTAGTAATCCGGCGTGATGCGGCCGATCGCGGGAAACGCCGCCTTGCGGCCGGACCAGAGAAGCAGGCGCTCGCGCTCGTCCTTCGACACCCGGATGCCGGTCGCCCCGGCCTCGCCGAGCACGCGCGTGATCTCCGCCATGTCGGCGGCGACCTCCTCGGGCGTCCCGTCGGTCTCGACCAGCAGCACCGCCGCGGCGTCGAGCGGGTAGCTCGCGTGGACGAACTCCTCGACCGCGCGCGTTGCCTTCCGGTCCATCATCTCGAGCCCGGCCGGCACGATGCCCGCGCCGATGACCGCCGCGACCGCCGCGCCGGCCGCGCCGACGTCGTCGAACGCCGCGAGCGCGACCTGCGCGACCTGCGGCTTCGGGGTGAGCTTGACCGTGATTTCGGTGATCACCGCCAGCAGGCCCTCGGAGCCGTTGACGAGCGCCAGCAGGTCGTAGCCGGGGCTGTCCAGCGCATCGCCGCCGAACTCGACGATCTCGCCGGTGATCAGCACCGCGCGCACGCGGCGGACATTGTGCACGGTGAGCCCGTACTTGAGGCAGTGCACGCCGCCGGCGTTCTCCGCGACGTTGCCGCCGAGCGTGCAGGCGATCTGCGACGACGGGTCCGGCGCGTAGTAGAGGCCGTACCGCGCCGCCGCCTCGGAGATCGCGAGATTGCGCACGCCCGGCTGCACGACCGCCGTGCGCGCAAGGGGGTCGATCGCGATGATCTGCCGGAATTTCGCCATCGACAGCAGCACGCCGCGCTTGTCGGGCACCGCGCCGCCGGAGAGGCTTGTGCCGGCGCCGCGGGCGACCACCGGCACGCGCGCCGCGTGGCAGCGCTTCAGGATCGACGCGACCTGTGCCTCGTTTTCCGGGATCGCCACTGCGGCGGGCAGTTCGCGATACATCGTGAGCCCGTCGCACTCGTAGGGCCTCGTCTCCTCGGCACTCGTGAGCAACGCCGCCGGCGGCAGGATCGCCGCGAGCTGGGCGTGGATGGCGGGATCGAGCATCGGCGTCGGCATGGCGGGGCGGGAACGATCCGGAAACGGCGCGCAGCCCCGGGCCCGTCGATTATTCCACATCGCCGCGGTTGGGGCACGACCGCGAGGGCCCCCTCCGACAGGCCCTGCCCGACGAGCGGCTATACACTGCGCCCGCGGTTCCTTAGAATCCGCGGCGCGCGGCGCCTCCGCCGTGGCATCATTACCCTTCCACCGAACCAGGAGAACTCCATGCGCATCTCGCGCCTCTTCTGCGGGCTCGCCCTCGCGGCCTGCGCCGCGCTGCCGCTGCCGGCGGCCGCACAGACGACGATGAAGATCAACATCTCGCTCGCGCAGAATTCGCATTACGGCGTCGCGATCGACACGTTCGCGCGCGAGGTCGAAGCGCGCACGAGCGGCCGCTACAAGATCCAGACGTTCTACGCCGGCGCGCTCGGCGCGGAGCGCGAGTCGGTCGAGGGGGTCCAGCTGGGAACGCTCGACCTCACGCTCACGTCCACGGGCCCGCTGCCGAACTTCGTGCCCGAGGTCGCGATCCTGGACATCCCGTTCCTGTTCCGCGACTACGCGCATGCCCGCGCCGTGCTCGACGGCCCGATCGGCCAGGAAATGCTGCAGAAGTTCCCGCCGAAGGGCATGGTCGCGCTCGCGTGGGCGGAGAACGGCTTCCGCCACATGACGAACAGCAAGCGGCCGGTCAACGTGCCCGACGACCTGAAGGGCCTCAAGATGCGGACGATGGAGAACCCGATCCACATCCAGGCGTACAAG
>Ga0209048_10004252_pt1 | contig 13720 bp, 8 predicted proteins | sample FrelakmetCRP12CR_FD_187146 | JGI IMG/M metagenome (GOLD analysis project Ga0209048, IMG submission 187146) | Freshwater lake sediment microbial communities from the University of Notre Dame, USA, for methane emissions studies - CRP12 CR (SPAdes)... | ecosystem: Environmental > Aquatic >... | reverse complement strand
GCCCGCCGACCCGCGGTAGGCAACGGCGACGTCGGCTCCGGCCCCGGCAAGGGCCAGAGCGATGGCGCGCCCGACGCGCACGCCCGCTCCGGTGACGAGGGCGACGCGTCCCGAAAGCGGCAGGGGGGTCACGGCCGGGAGCGGGCGGGCGCGGAGCGCGCGACCGCGACGGGGCCCTTGCGCACGAACGCCGCGGGGTCGGCCATGAGCCGGCCGTTCTCGAGGAAAGCGGTCCACTCGGCGCCGAGCGCCCAGAGGTGGGTGGCCACGGCCGTGAGGGCGGCGGTCAGGTGCACCCAGGAGGGCAGGGCCTTCGTATGCGCCGCGCCGCCGAGCACGAAGACGGCGATTGCGCAGAGCAGCGCGAAGGTCGCGGGGGGCGAGGTGCGCCGCTTGAGATCGCGCAGGACCCCGAGCACGGCGCGCCGTTCGGCCTCGGCGTAGCCCGCGATCTCGTCCTTCACGAGCCGGCCCGTGCCGATGAAGAAGAAGATGACCATCGACTGCGAAAAGAGCGACAGGAGCACTGTGGGGATCGCATAGGCCACGTGTTTCGTCACGAGCAGGCGCGCGGCCGGGCTCGCCTGCGCCAGATGCGTGGCCACGACGAAGCCCTGGACCGAGGTCAGCAGAAATCCGGCGAGCGCGAGCAGCGTGCCGGCGAGCAGGGCGATGGCCATCGCGGCAGAGCCTAACCCACTCCGGTGCGAGCAATGGGGCGGGCGTACCTTGACCGGCCCCGAGGGGCGCGGCACAATCGGGCGCGGGGAGGGACTATGGGCAGCGAACCCCGGACGCTATGCGACATCTTCGTCGCGGTCGCCGCCTCGGGCAAGTCGAACCTCCTCATCTCGAAAGTCGGCGGTGTCTGGAAGCCGATCTCGGCGGCGGACGTCGGCTTCACGGTCCGCGCCCTTTCGCTCGGGTTGAACGGCCTCGGGATCCAGCCCGGGGACCGCGTGGCGATCCTGTCGGAGAACCGGCCCGAGTGGGCGATGGCGGACTTCGCGATCCTCTGCGCGGGGGCCTGGTCGGTCCCGATCTACCCGACGCTGCCCGCCGGCCAGATCGCGCCGCTTCTCGTGGACTGCGGGGCGAAGGCGATCTTCGTTTCCTCGCTCGAGCAGCTCGGCAAGATCCTCACGATCAAGGGCCAGGTGCCGAGCCTCGACCACGTGATCCTCATCGACGGGCACCCGCCCCGGGAACCGGGGTTCATGACCTTTCACGACGTGGTGGATCGCGGCCGGCCCACGCTCGAGATGAGCCCCGGGGTTTTCGACCAGCGGGCGGCCCGCGTCAGGCCCGAGGACGTCGCCACGATCATCTACACGTCCGGCACGACGGGCGAGCCCAAGGGGGCCATGCTCACGCACGGAAATTTCGTCTCGAACGCCGTGACGGCATGCGAGGTCGTCCCGTTCACGGCGGAGGCCGTCGCGCTCTCGTTCCTGCCGCTGTCCCACGTGTTCGAGCGGCTCACCGACTACGCCTACTTCTACAAGACGGCCTCGGTCGCCTATGCCGAGTCGGTGGAAAAGCTCGCCGCCAACTTCGTCGAGGTCAACCCCCACTGCTTCGCCGCCGTGCCGCGGGTTTACGAGAAGGTGCATGCGAGGATCATGGCGAAGGCGGAATCGGGCAGCCCCGTGAAGCGCAAGCTCTTCGCCTGGGCGGTCGGTGTCGGCCGGGCCCGCGTACCCTACATGGAGCGGGGCGAACGGATCCCGTCGGACCTTGCGTTCAAGGCGAAGATCGCCGACGCTCTGGTCTTCAAGAAGATCCGAGCGGCGCTCGGCGCGAATTTCCGGTTCGCGATGTCGGGCGGGGCGCCGCTCTCGCGCGATCTGGCCGAATTTTTCATCGGCGCCGGAGTCCAGATCTACGAGGGCTACGGCCTGACCGAGACCTCGCCGATCATCTGCGTGAACGGCCCGGGCCGCTGGCGCCTCGGAACCGTCGGGCGAGCGCTCCGCAACGTCGAGGTCCGAATCGCCGACGACGGCGAGATCCTCTCGCGCGGCCCCCACATCATGAAGGGGTACTTCAACAAGCCCGAGGCGACGGCCGAGGCGATCGACCGCGACGGCTGGTTCCACACCGGCGACATCGGCGAGCTGCGCGATGGGTTCCTCTCCATCACGGACCGGAAGAAGGATCTGATCGTGCTCGCGGGCGGCAAGAAGGCGGCTCCCCAGCCGATCGAGAACGCCTTGAAGAAGTCGCCCTACATCGCGCTGCCGATCGTGATCGGCGACCGCCAGAAGTTCCTGGCCGCCCTCATCGTTCCGAACTTCGACCGCCTGAGGGCGTGGGCCGATGCCGGCCACCTCGACGTCCAGTGGAATGCCATCGACTCCAACCCGGACATCCGGCGGCTCTACCAGGCCGAGGTCGACGCCTACAATGCCGACCGGCCCCACCACGAGCAGATCCGCGCCTTCACGCTGCTTCCTGCGGACCTCACGGTCGACGACGGCTCGATCACGCCGACGCTCAAGGTGAAGCGTCGGATCCTTGAGAACCGCCACGCCACGCTCATCGAGACGATGTATGCGTCGGCGGGAAAGCCGCATGGCGCGTGACGTCGTCGTCGTCGAGGGCGTCCGCACGCCGTACGCGAGGGCCGGCACCGAGCTGAAGGACCTGTCCGCCGCGGACCTCGGCCGCATCGTGATCACGGAGTTGCTCGCGCGCGCCGACTTCGACCCGAACGGACTCGACCACGTCATCTTCGGCAACATCGCTCAGCCGCCCGACGCCGTGAACGTGGCCAGGGTGGCGGCCCTGAAGGCGGGTGTGCCCGCGAGGGTCCCGGCCTTCACGGTCAACCGCCTGTGCGGCTCGGGCCTGCAGTCCATCGTGGAGGCGTACTACCGGATCGCGGCGGGCGACGCGGAGGCGATCGTGGCGGGCGGCGTCGAGTCGATGTCGCAGATCCCCCTGCTCTACTCGCACGAAAGCCAGGACCTCTTCACCGGCGTCTTCGCCGCGCGCGATCTCGGCGGCAGGCTGGCGGCGGCATCGAAGTTCCGCCCGCGGCATTTCAAGCCCGAGATCGGCTTGCTGCTCGGCCTGACCGACGCGGTGTGCGGGCTCAACATGGGGGAGACGGCGGAGGTGCTCGCCCGGGAGAACCGGGTCAGCCGCGAGGAGCAGGACGCCTTCGCGCTGCGGTCGCACCAGCGCGTCGCGCTGGCGCGCGCGAAGCTCGCCGAGGAGATCGTGCCCGTGCCCATCCCTCCCCGGTACGACGGGGTCGCGACGCGGGACAACGGCGTTCGCGAGAACCAGTCGCTCGAGGCGCTCGCGAAGTTGAAGCCCTATTTCGACCGGAAGTTCGGCACCGTCACGGCCGGCAACTCCTCGCAGATCACCGACGGCGGCGCCGCCGTTCTCGTCATGAGCGCCGGAGCCGCGAAGGCGCGCGGCTACCGCCCGCTCGGCCGGATCCGCGGCTTTGCCTTCTGCGCGCTCGAGCCCGAGCGCATGGGGCTTGGCCCGGCGGTCGCCACACCGCTCGCCCTCAAGAACGCGGGGCTCGGCTGGCAGGACATCGGACTCGTCGAGATCAACGAGGCGTTTGCGGCCCAGGCGCTGGCGTGCGCCCGCGTGTTTCCGTCGGCGACCTGGCACGCGAAGTACGGCACCGGGGGCCCGATCGGCGAGATCGACTGGGAGAAGACGAACGTGAACGGGGGAGCGGTCGCGCTCGGCCACCCGGTCGGTTCCTCGGCGAACCGGCTCGTGACGACCCTGCTGAAGGAGATGCGCCGGCGCGGCACCCAGTTCGGCCTCGCGACCATGTGCATCGGGGGCGGCCAGGGAGGGGCGGTCGTGGTGGAGCAGTTGCCGGCATGAGCGCCTTCGACCTCCAGATCGAGGAGGACGGGCTGGCCGTCCTGACGTTCGACCTCGCGGGCGAGAAGGTCAACAAGTTTTCGACCTCCGTCGTCGCGGAGCTCGGCGACGTGCTCGTGCGGCTGACCCGCGAAGCGCGGATCCGGGGCCTCCTCGTCCGCAGCGGAAAGCCCGACGTGTTCATCGCGGGGGCGGACGTCAAGGAGTTTGCGTCGGTGGCGCCGGAGGAGGCGCGCACGGCGGTCGAGCGCGTGCAGTCGCTCTTCGAGCAGCTCGCGAACCTTCCGTACCCGACCGTCGCGGCGATCAACGGGGCCTGTCTCGGAGGAGGCACCGAGCTCGCGCTCGCGTGCGACTACCGGTTGATGTCCGACGCGAAGAAAGCGCAGATCGGCCTGCCCGAGGTCCGCCTCGGGATCTTTCCCGCCTGGGGGGGCTGCACGCGCTTGCCGCGGGTCGTCGGCCTTGCCGCGGCGCTCGACCTCGTCCTGACGGGCAAGTCGCTCGACGCGCGGCGCGCAAGACGCATCGGTCTCGTCGACGAGGCCCTGCCGGCGGCGATCCTCGAGGAATTTGCGCGGCGGTTCGCGCGCACGAAGTTGGGCGGCGGGAAGCCGCGCGCCCGCCGGGGACGGGCGACGCTCTTCGAGCGCGCGCTCGAAGCGACGCCGATCGGCCGGCGGGTCATTTTCTCGAAGGCGCGCGAGGGCGTGATGAAGCAGACCGGCGGCCATTATCCGGCGCCGCTCGAGGCCCTCGAGGTCATCGAGGAAGGATTCGGGAGGCCGGTGGCCGAAGGCCTCGCGGTCGAGGCCCGGCACATCGGGCTGATCTTCGGCGGCGAGGTCCAGCGCAACCTCCTCGACATCTTCTTTCTGACCGAAGAGGTCAAGAAAGAGTCCGGCGTCGCCGATGCGTCGGTCCGGCCGCGCGAGGTCTCTCGCGTGGGAGTCCTCGGCGCGGGCGTCATGGGCGGCGGGATCGCCCAGCTCGCGGCCGACAAGGGGTTGCCCGCCCGGATGAAGGACATCCAGCCGGAAGCGCTCGGGCACGGGTTCGCGGCGGCGTCGGCCGTCTGGGAGGAGGCCGTGCGCAAGCGCCGCCTGACCCCGCGCGAGATGGGCCGGAAGATGGACCTCCTGTCGGGCACCTTCGACTATTCGGGGTTCCCGAGGTGCGACGTCACGATCGAGGCCGTCGTCGAGAAGCTCGCCGTCAAACGGGCGGTTCTGAAAGAGTGGGAGGCGTCGGTCCCCCGGACCGCCATCTTCGCGTCGAACACTTCCACGCTGCCGATCACCGAGATCGCCGTCGGCGCCATCGAGCCGGGGCGGGTCGTTGGCATGCACTTCTTCAACCCGGTGCACCGGATGCCGCTCGTCGAGGTCATCCGCGGCGAACGCACGAGCGACGAGACGGTGGCGACGGTCTTCGCTCTGGCGAAAACGCTCGGCAAGACGCCGGTCGTCGTCCGCGACGCTCCGGGGTTTCTCGTCAACCGGGTCCTCGCGCCCTACCTCTCCGAAGCGGTCCGGCTCGTCCAGGAGGGTTGCCGGATCGAGGACGTGGATGCGGCGATGACGGCCTTCGGAATGCCGGTCGGGCCGCTCGCGCTGCTCGACGACGTGGGCCTCGACGTCGCGGGGAAGGGCGGCGAAGTGCTCCAGGCCGCCTTCCCGGAGCGGATCAAGATGGGCGGCGAGGAGGCCCTGGTCTCCGCGGGCCGGCTCGGGCGAAAGAACGGGATGGGTTTTTACGAATACGAGGCCGGGAGCCGGCGTGGGCCCGCGCGCGAGGCGTACGCGGCCCTGCGCGTCGAGCGGCGGGAGAAGTCTCCGCTGCCAGCCGGGGTCATCGAAGCCCGGCTCGTTCTTCCGATGATCAACGAAGCGGCCTGTTGCCTGGAAGACCGCATCGTGACCGACCCGGCGCGCCTCGACCTCGCGATGATCTTCGGCGCCGGGTTTCCGCCGTTCCGCGGCGGCCTGCTGCGCCACGCGGACGGGATCGGACTCGGGCGCGTCTTCTCGCGCCTCGACGATCTCGCGGAGCGGCTCGGGCCGCGCTTTACGCCGTCCGACCTCATCCAGCGCCTCGCCAACGCCCGGCGCGGCTTCTATCCGGATTCGCCACAACCGTCGAGGGAGATCACCCCATGACCGACCATGCCACCGCGACCGCTCCGGCCGAGACCCGCCTCGTTCCCGTCGTGAAATCGCTGTTCTCCGGGGAGATCCCGGAGGACACCCTCTTTCCGTTTCCGCAGATCGACGCCTCCGAGCGGGAGACGATGTCGGCCTTCCTCGACTCGTTTCGCAGCTACGCGAAGGACCACATCGACTCGGCGCGGATCGAGCGCGAGCACCGTGTCGACCCGGCCGTCATCCGCGGCCTGGCGGAGCTCGGCGTCTTCGGCATGGCAATCCCGGAAGCCTACGGCGGCTACGGGTTCTCCGCCTCGGCCTACTGCCGGGCGACCGAGGAGATCGGGCGCACGGACGCCGCCCTCGGAATCCTCATCGGCGGCCACCAGTCCATCGGCCTGAAGGGGCTTCTGCTCTACGGCAACGAGGAACAGAAGAAGAAGTGGCTCCCGAAGCTCGCGGCCGGAGAGATGATCGCGGCCTTCGCTCTGACCGAGCCGGAGGCGGGGTCGGACGCGGCCTCCATCAAGACGACGGCCGTCTACGACGAGAAGACGAACGAGTTCGTCGTCAACGGCACGAAGCACTGGATCTCCAACGGAGGCTTCGCCGAGTTCTTCACGGTCTTCGCCAAGGACGTGAAGCTCGACGCGAAGGACGAGCACCGGCGCGTCACGGCCTTCGTCGTGACCAGGGACCTCGGCGGCGTGACGCCGGGCAAGGAGGAGAAGAAACTGGGGCTCAAGGGCTCCTCCACGGTGCCGATCGAGCTCGAGAACGTGCGGGTCCCGGCCTTCAACGTCCTCGGCGAGCGGGGGCACGGTTTCCGGATCGCGGTCGAGATCCTCAACACGGGGCGCACGTCGCTGGCCGCCGGCTGCATCGGCGGGTCGAAAGTGATGCTGCGGGAGGCCGCGCGCCACGCGACCCAGCGCAAGCAGTTCCAGACGCGGATCGCGGACTTCGAAATGATCCGCTCGAAGTTCGCGCGGATGGTCGTCTCGACGTACGCGCTGGAGTCCATGGTCTATCTCACGGCGGGCCTGATCGACCGGGGCCTCGAGGACTACTCGCTCGAGGGCGCGTGCTGCAAGATCTTCGGCACCGAGATCGTGTGGCGCAACATCAACGACGCTCTCCAGATCGCCGGAGGCAACGGCTTCATGGAGGAATACCCTTACGAGAAGGCGCTGCGCGATTCGCGCATCAACATGATTTTCGAGGGGACGAACGAGATCCTGAGGGTTCTCGTGGCCCTCTCGGGCATGCGCGACGTGGGGGAGGACCTCAAGGAGGTGGGCCGCGCCCTGAAGGCGCCTCTCTCGTCGCTCGGAATCCTCTCCGAGTACGCGGCAAAGAAGTTCAAGGGAGCCGTCGTGCCGGGCCGCCTCACGAAGATCGCGCCGGAGCTCGCGCCGCAGGGCGAGATCGTCGCGCGATACGCACGGGCGGCCAACGGCGCCGTCGAGACCCTGCTGCGCAAGTACGGCAAGGATGTCATCGCGAAGCAGTACCACCAGGAGCGCCTGGCCAACGTCGCCATCGACCTCTATGCTTCGCTCGCGGTGCTGTCACGGGCGACGGCGGCGATTGCCGGCCGGGGGGCGGAGAAAGCCGCCGACGAGGTCCGCGTCGCGAGGGCGTTTGTCGAAGGCGCCAGGCACCGGATGGTCGGTCACCTGAAGGAGATGGACAAGAATCGCGACGCGGAACAGACCGCGATCTCGGAAACCGCGTACTCGACGCTCGGGTACGCCTTCTCTTTGTGGGAGTGAAGCATGACGCGCAAAGTTCTGGCCCTGGCGCTGGCGGCGCTGCTCGGATCGGCCGGGGGAAGACTCGTCGCTGCGGACGGCCCCGAGAAGGCCGCGCAGGTCTCGGCGCTCGCCTGGCTCGAGGTCGTTGACGCCGGCAGATACGGCGAAAGCTGGGACCAGGCCGCAGCGCTTTTCAAGGGGGCCCTGACGCGCGCCCAGTGGGAGGCCGCGCTCGAGAAGGTGCGCCGGCCGCTCGGCAAGGTCGTCTCGCGCAAACTGCGCGGCGCGAAGTTCATGACCGAGATCCCGAACGCGCCTGCAGGGGAGTACGTCGTCATCCAGTACGACACGAGCTTCGAGAAGGCGGCCGGGGCGACCGAGACGATCACGCCGATGAAGGACAAGGACGGCGCCTGGCGCGTCTCGGGCTACTTCATCCGGTAGCGGCTCCCGCAGAGACGTCGTCGCTCGTGGTGACGCTCGTCACAATCCCGGCAATCGATCGAAAGATGCAATCGCATCATTTTCCCCAGGGAAGGGAAAAAGAGGCTCGGATTCCCGTAACGATCCGTAAACTCATTGCGTAGCGAGGCGACTTACCCGGCCGGCAGGTGTGCCGCCCGGGCAAGTCGGCTCCGGTGGAGTGGATTTGAGGTGTAACGCTCGAAGTCTGTCCGCGGGAGCGCACGCGCTCGACGGACAACTTGCTTCCGCCAGCCCCGGGCAGGTAGACCGGTGAACCTGAGCGATCTCTCGCCGGCGCCGTCTTCCGTTCTGGCGGCGGTGTCCACGTTTCACATCGCGCTCGCGCTGATCCGGAAGCACCGTAGCGCGAACTCGCGGCGAGGTCTGCTCCTCGGCGCGATCTCGGCAGGGTTTGCGCTCGCTGCGTGGGTGCGACCGTCGCCCCGTGATCTGGCGATCGGGGTTGCCGGTCAACTCGCGTGGTTTGCGATATCCGCATTCATGGGCGGGCGGGCGCCGGTCAGACCGGCAAAGCCGACGCCGCGCACCGCGGTTCCCGCGGCGGCGCCGCGCGCGGCAACGGCCGCTGCCGTTGCGAAGACCCGCGGCTTCACGCCGGCCCCCGTGCTCGCCGTGTTCGACGAGACTCCCGAAATCCGGACGTTTCGTATCGCGCGGCCCGAGGGCTTCGAGTTCCATTCCGGGCAGTTCCTCACCGTTCAGGTGCAGCTCGATGGGCGGCCCGTGACGCGCTGCTACACGATCAGCTCCTGGCCCGGAGCGAGGGGATACCTCGAGATCTCCGTCAAGCGGCAGGGGCTCGTCTCGAGAATGTTGCATTCGACCGTGCGCCCCGGCTCGACGCTCGCGGTGCGGCCACCGGCGGGCGGCTTCCGCTACCCCGAGGCGGACGACCGGCCGCTGGTGCTCGTGTCGGGCGGGGTCGGGTGCACGCCGATGATTTCGATGCTGCGCCACGCCGTGGCCTGCGACCCGTCCCGTCCCGTCGTCTACGTGTTCTCCGCCAAGACGGAGGCGGACATTGCGTTCCGGCACGAGCTCGCCCTCATGGCGCGGCGGCATCCGCAGGTTCGGGTCGTGATCGCGCTGACCCGGACTTCGGGAAGTCCGCAGTTCTACGCGGGGCGGATCGACGAAAAGCTCATCCGCCAGGTCGTTCCCGACCCCCTGCAGAGCCTGTTCTACATCTGCGGCCCCCTGGCGATGATCGAGGGAACGAAGGGCCTGCTCGCGAAGCTCGGCGTCGCTGCCGCGCAGGTGCGCAGCGAGGCGTTCGAGGCGGCCGTCGCGAGTGCCCGCGCAGCGGTGCCGGACGTCGCGGCGCCGGAAGCCGAGGCGCCCGTCCCCGTGGCGGCCGGCCCGAATCGCGCGTGCGCCGCCCGAGTTCAGCTCTCGGTCAGTCGCAAGACGGTCACGCTCGCGAAGGGTCAGACGCTGCTCGAAGCGGCGGAAGCCGTCGCCGTAGAGATCCCGAACTCCTGCCGGGCGGGCGTCTGCGGGACCTGTAAGACCCGCGTGGTCTCGGGCGAGGTGGAATGCGAAGCCGACGCGATGGACGAGTCGGACCGCGAGCAGGGCTTCGTGTTTCCGTGCGTGGCATGGGCGAAGGGGGACTGTGTCCTCGAGGTCTGACGGGATCGCCGTGGTCGCGAGGCCGGCCGCGTCGACGGCGCCGCGCCGGACCGAGTGGTTCCCGATGCGGGCGCTCTCGCACGTGCTCGTCCTCGCGTTCGCGGTCATCGGCGCCGTCTTCGCCTTCGTGTACTTCCGGGCCGGCGGCCAGGCGTACTACTCGGTCCCCCTCGGCGTCCGCGGCTACGCTCCGGCGCACAAGCTGCTTCGCCCGGCCGGGCGCTACGGGATCTTCTTCGGCATTGCCGGGTTGAGCCTCATCTTCGTGACCCTGCTCTACGTCGTGCGCAAGAAGGTGAAGTGGCTCTCGCGGATCGGCAACCTGAAACTCTGGCTCGAGGTTCACATCTTCTGCGGGATCGTCGGTCCGGCGCTGATCACCCTGCACACGTCGTTCAAGTTCAACGGAATCATTTCGATCGCTTTCTGGTCGATGGTGGTCGTGGTCCTGTCCGGCTTCGTGGGCCGCTACCTCTACGTCCGCATCCCCAAGACCATGCGCGGCGCCGAGCTGTCCGCCGGAGATCTCGAGGAGAGGGCGGCGGAGATTCGCGCGCAGCTCGCGGCGGAGGGGCTGCCGGCGGCGCAGCTCTCGGAAGTGGAAGCCCTCGACACGCCGTCCGCCCGGAGGCTGTCGGACTTTCTCGGAAGCTTCTTCTTCGGTGAGCTCCGCGCGTCGCTGCGATTCCGTCGCCTCGCCCGCCGCCTGCGCGGCGCGGGCGTTGCGCACGACCTCGTAAAACAGACGGTCGCGCTCGCCGCCGAACGCGCCGCCCTGATGCGGCGCATCGCGTTCCTCGGGCGCACCAAGAAGTTGTTCGAGCTCTGGCACGTCCTGCACAAGCCGCTGGTTTACGTGATGCTGGTGATTGCCGCGCTGCACGTCTTCGTGGCGGTGTACTTCGGCTATTCACCGGGAGGGGCACGATGAGCGTTCGGACCCGGAACTGGCTCCGCCTGCTGGCGGCCGCCCCCCTTCTGCTGTGCCTCGCACCGCTGCTTGCTCCAGCGCGGCGCGGGCAGGGCCAGGACCTCGGCAACCTGATCTCGCCGGGAAAGCTCTCGAAGGCGCACGAGAAGTTCGAGGGCCTCGACAACTGCCAGAAGTGCCACGAGCCCGGGCGCAAGGTGACCGCCGAGAAGTGCCTGGCCTGCCACAAGCCGATCGCGGAGAGGATCGCGGCGAAGAAGGGCGTTCACCGCGACGTCACGAACGACTGCGTGACGTGCCACGTGGAGCACGCGGGCGTCGGCGCCGAGCTCAGGCCCTTCGATGCGAAGAAGTTCGACCACGCGAAAGAGACGGGGTTCGCGCTCGACGGCAAGCACGCTCCGATCGCGGGCAAGTGCGAGAGCTGTCACAAGGGACGGTCTTTCCTCGGTGCGCCGACAGCCTGCGCCGCGTGCCACGTCGACGCCCACAAGGGCCGCCTCGGGACCGACTGCGCGCACTGCCACACGACCGCGGTGGCGTTCAAGGAAACAACCAGGAACTTCGACCACTCCAGGACCACGTATCCGCTGACGGGGGCCCACCTCAGGGTCCAGTGTGCGGTGTGCCACAAGACGCCGGACTACAGAGTGGCGAAGTTCGACGCCTGCAGCGACTGCCACAAGGACCCGCACCAGAAGCCGCTCGGCGTCTGCGCCTCCTGCCACACGACGGACAGCTTCAAGGCGACGCGCAAGATCGAGCACGACAAGACCGCATTTCCGCTCGTCGGCAAGCACGCCGCCGTGCCCTGCGCCACATGCCACGTCAAGCCGGCGACCGAGGTGCACCTGAAGTTCGGCAAGTGCGCCGACTGCCATCAGGATCCGCACAAGGGCAGCTTCAAGGGGGAGGACTGCGCGACCTGCCACAACGAGTCGGGCTTCAAGAAGGCTTTGCCTTTCGACCACGCGGCCAAGGCGGGCTATGCCCTCGATGGCAAGCACGCCGCCGTCGCGTGCGCCTCGTGCCACAAGAGCGCGGCGGTCGCGCCGGGCATGCCGCTCGCGAAGATGTCGGTCGACTTCCGGGGCGCCAAGAAGGACTGCGCGAGCTGCCACAAGGACCCGCACAAGGGAGAGCTCGGCGTCAAGTGCGAGAGCTGCCACACGGCGGCCTCGTTCAAGGTGGCCTCTTACCAGCACCCGCGATTCCCGGAGTTCTTCACGGCCAAGCACGCGACGGCGTCCTGCGAAAGCTGCCACAAGACGGCGCCGGCAGCACCTGGCACGCCTCCCACGCGGCTCTTCAAGGGCGTCTCGACCGAATGCGCCACATGTCACAAGGACCCCCACGCCGGGCAACTCGGCGCCGCGTGTCAAACCTGTCACTCGACCCAGGAGTGGAAGGCCCCGGCCTACAAGCACCAGGACAAGAACCTGGCGGCGTTCTTCGCCGGCAAGCACGGCACGGCGCCCTGCGAAAAGTGCCACAGGCCACCCGAAGCGCCGGCGGCGCCGGGGGTACCCCCGACGCGACTCTTCAAGGGCGTCGCGACGGCGTGCGCGACCTGCCACAAGGACCCGCACCTCGGACAGCTCGGAACGACGTGCCAGACCTGCCACACGCTGCAGGACTGGAAGATCGCCGGCTACAAGCACCAGGGCAAGGACATGGCCGTGTTCTTCGCTGGAAAGCACGGCACCGTCCCGTGCCAGGAATGCCATAAGGAGAAGGCCGGCGACTTCCCGGCGGGGGCGGGCACGGCCATCGTCTTCAAGGGGACGTCCACCGCGTGCGCGAGCTGTCACAAGGACGCGCACAACGGGACGCTCGGAACCAAGTGCGAGTCCTGCCACAACCTCAAGGTCTGGAAGAACGCCTCCCGGGCGTTCCACAAGAACACGATTTTCCCGCTCGAAGGCCGCCATCTCACGACGCCATGCGGTGCCTGCCACCTGAAGGGCGTCACCAAGGGAACGCCGAATCGCTGCTTCGACTGTCACTGGATCCGCCATCGGGACGACAAGTACGAGACGCGGCTCGGCAACGAGTGCGGCGAGTGCCACCGGCCGACGTCCTGGACGGCGGTGATCTGGAACCATGCCCAGGCGACCGGGTTCGTGCTCGGCGGCGCTCACGCGACGCTGCAGTGCCAGACGTGCCACAAAGGCAACGTCTTCACCGGGCTATCGCGCGAGTGCGCGTCCTGCCACCAGAGGGATTACGACGCGACCCGAAACCCCAACCACGCGGCGGCCGGTTTTCCGACCACCTGCGAGAACTGCCACAAGTCGACGGATTCGTCCTGGAACCTGGCCCACTTCGATCACGGGGCTGCCTTCCCGCTCGTCGGGACCCACGCGACGCAGCCCTGCGCCGGCTGCCACAGGGCCAACGTCTTCGCCGGCACGCCGTCCGACTGCTACGGGTGCCACAAGGCGAACTACGACCAGACGCACAACCCGAATCATGCGGCGGCCGGATTCCCGACGACCTGCGACACCTGTCACAAGGCGACCGACGTGGCCTGGACGGGGAGCTTCAACCACGCGACGACCTTCCCTCTCATCGGCGTTCACGCGACGCAGCCGTGCGGCGCCTGCCACAAGAACAACGTCTACCGGGGCACGTCGCGGGACTGCTACGGCTGCCACAAGCCGAACTACGACCAGACGCACAACCCGAATCACGTGGCGGCGGGATTCCCGACGACGTGCGACACCTGCCACAAGGCGAGCGACGCGAACTGGAACCAGTCCAGCTTCAATCACTCGACCGTCTACGCCCTGGTGGGTGTCCACGCGGCGCAGCCCTGCGCGGCCTGCCATGCGAACAACCGGTATCAGGGCACGCCGACGCTGTGCTCGGGCTGTCACATCGACAAGTACAACGCAACGACGACGCCG
>Ga0209048_10004251_pt1 | contig 13722 bp, 12 predicted proteins | sample FrelakmetCRP12CR_FD_187146 | JGI IMG/M metagenome (GOLD analysis project Ga0209048, IMG submission 187146) | Freshwater lake sediment microbial communities from the University of Notre Dame, USA, for methane emissions studies - CRP12 CR (SPAdes)... | ecosystem: Environmental > Aquatic >... | reverse complement strand
TGAGCGCGAAGATCGGCATGATGAACAGGGCAGCCGGCGAAGTACAGGCTGGAAGCGACCTCATTGTCAAGTCGATCGAGCGCATTAAGGAAATCGCAAGATCGAACGCCGACCTGGCAGCGGGACTGAACGTGTCCATGGTTGTGATGGTCGACCAGTCGGAATCGCTCAACAAGGAGATCTCGAAGTTCAGGACAGAACATGCGTGAAGGGCAGTGAGGGGTGCAGGTGACTGTTCAAGATGGCTGAGCGATAGATTGACAGGTTTGTGAGCAAGTCTATATATGGCGGTGAGTGTTATCTCTAACCTAGGTCCAGGGTCATCAGGGTCAGGGGGCAAGGGTTGTGAAAAGCATGCTATCAAAAGAGAAAAAGGATGACATGGCCGACTATGCGGTCCAGCTCGTGACGTTCAAGGTCGGCGACGAGGAGTATGGTTTGGACATCCAGTGCATAACCGAGGTGGTGCGTCCGCTCAAGGTTACTCCGCTTCCGCAAATGATGGAGTTCATTGAGGGCGTGGTTAATCTTCGCGGCACCATCATCCCGATCGTAGATCTGCGTAAGCGCTTTGCCCTTTCCCGGATCGTCGATAATCCGAGGAAAATGCGCATGCTGATCACGAAGGGAGCCATTCCCGGGGCAGCGGGAACAACGCCGGAGGCGTTGCTGGGGCTGGTGGTGGACGGCGTGCAGGAAGTGCTCTATATTCCAGGGAAAGACATAGAATCGACGCCTGAGGCCGCAAAGGGTCAGTATGCCGGGTTTATAACCGGTATGGGCAAGGTGGGCGACCGTCTCATCATCCTCATCGACATCACGAAGATCCTGAGCCAGCAGGAGCGCTCAGCGTTGGCGGAGGCGGGTCATGCGGGATATTGAGGCGTTAGGGAAAAAGCTCCAGAGCACTGATGCGGAAGAACGACGGGAAGCTGCTGTTGATCTTGGCCGTGCAGGCATGCAGGCAGTTCCCCTGCTCTTACGCGCCATGACGGACACAGACTGGCGGGTGCGGAAGACAGCGGTCGAAGCGCTGGTGATGATCGAAGGGAAAAGCGTTATCACCGGTCTGATCGAGGCGCTGAAAATCGAGGATAATGCCGGCGCCAGGAATTCGGCCATCGAGGCCCTTGTGCAAATCGGAGGGCCCGCTCTGGAATACCTGCTCCCCGTTCTCACGACACCGGATCCGGATGTGCGGAAGTTCGTCATCGATACTCTCGGAGACATCAAGGATTCCCGGGCCGTGCCCGCAATGATCGCCAGGCTCGTCGACGACGATGACGAAAATATACGCGTGGCCGCTGCCGAGGCCCTGGGGAAGATCCGTGACCCCCGGGCGGTGGAGGCCCTGATGACTTGCCTGAACCGCCACCAACAGGGCTGGCTTGACTACGCCGCGGCCGAAGCGCTCGGCGAGATCGGCGACCAGCGGGCGCTTGGACCCCTTCTTGCGGCGCTCGACCGGAGCAGTCTGCGTGAGCCGGTCCTCGAGTCGCTCGGCAAGATCGGCAATGCGAACACCATCGATCCGCTCATTGGAAGCCTTGCTGACGAGCTCAGGATCGTGCGTGAAGTTTCGATCGTCGCGATCGCCGCGGTCTACCGCAAGAGCACCGCGCCGGACCGCCTCAGGATCATCGAGTCGGTGCGCGCACGGGTGGTCGAACGGGCCGTGGATCTTTTGGAAGAGACCCTCGTCTCGAGCACCGGCGATCTTCAAAAGGCGGCTATCGCCCTCCTCGGCTGGATCGGGCAGGAAAGCTCGATCCGGAAGCTGCTTTCCCTTTTGAACGAGGAAGAGCTCCGCGAGTCGGTGGCGCATTCACTCACGCACATTGACAAGGACAAGGCATGTATTCTGCTCCCCTACCTCTCGAATGACAATGCACTGGTCCGACGGACCATAGCTGAGGTGTTGGGGGAGGTCGACTGTGTGGAGACCGAGGGGCACCTGATCCCGCTCCTGCGGGATGAGAACGGCCACGTGCGAAGCGCTGCTGCGACGGCGCTCGGCCACTTGCGGAGCAGGCAGGCGATAACGCCGCTTCTTGACCTCCTCAGGGATGACTACGAGAACGTGCAGGAAACAGCGATCAATGCGCTTGCCGCAATTGGCGATGAGTCCGTGCTCGACGGGCTCACGAAGGACTTTTCTTCTCATGACGCCTCTATGCGCAGGAATATCGTGCTGCTGCTCGGAAAATTTTCTACGGAAAGGGCTGTTGACGCGCTTGCCTTCGCCCTCAAGGACGAGGAGCCGGATGTCCGGAAGGCGGTGGTCAAAGCGCTCGCGAACGCTCCCGGCACCAAGGCGCTCCGGCCGCTTCTGCTGGCGATCACCGATGATGATCCCGATGTCAGAATGCTCGCGGCTGATGTGCTCGGCGACACGGGCGCGCCCGAGGCACGGGAAGCGCTCATTGCCCTGCTTGCGGACACCGACCTCTGGGTCAGGGCGGCCGCTGCGCGGGGACTGGGCCGGATCGGCGGAAACAAGGCCGGCGAAATGCTTGCGGCGTACCTTGACACGGCGTCCGATATTTTTCTGCTCGCTCTCGTGGAGGTGCTGGGCAGGCTTCACTACGCGCCGGCATGCGGTCCGCTCCTGAAACTGGCCGGCCATGAAGACCCGGAGGTGCGTAAGACGGTGCTTGTAGCCCTTGCCGGTTATGAAGGGGATGACGTGCTGCGGACGGTGATTGCAAGACTATCGGACCCGCACTGGAGCGTGCGAAAGGCCGCGGTCGAGGCGCTCAAGCACAATCGGGATACGGCAGTCGAGTCGCTTCTCGCGAAGATTGCCGACGGAGATCCGGATACGGCGGTACGACAGGCGGCAAACGAGGCATTGGGGCGATAAATGTTTGACGAACAGATAATTCCGCTGCCGGACGATGTGTTCAGGCTCCTTCGTGATTTTATCCACGGATACTGCGGAATCTTTTTTGACGATGCGTCCAAGTTCCTTCTCGAACGCCGGCTTTCGCGCAGGCTGGAGCAGCATCGGCTCAAGAGCTTCGAGGAGTACTATCACTTCCTCCGCTATGACCGGAAGCGGGAGGAAGAGCTTACCATTCTCGTGGACAACCTCACCACGAACGAGACCTATTTTTTCCGGGAAAGTCCGCAACTCCGGGCTTTTTCCGAGGAGATCCTCCCCGAACTGCGTGAACATCTTGCCGACCGGAAGGCCCTCCGGATCTGGAGCGCCGGCTGTTCCACGGGAGAGGAGCCCTACACCATCGCCATGCTGCTGTTCGAATCCGGGGACTGGTGGCGCGACTGGCAGGTGGAGATCCTCGGCAGCGACATCAACCAGCGGGTTCTGCATACGGCGCGCAAGGGTGTGTATAAGACGAGCGCTCACCGCGTGACGAGCCCCGAAATGCTGGCGAAGTATTTCATCGAAGAGGTAAAAGGAAATTACCGGATCGTTGATAAGATCAAAGAGCTCGTTTCGTTCAGCTCCTTGAACCTGCTCGATCCGCTTAAGACCAACCTGATCAGCAACATGGACATCATCTTCTGCCGGAACGTGATCATCTATTTCGACAAGGAAGCCAAAAAAAAGGTGATCGAGAGCTTCTCGAACAGGCTTCGCGAAGGAGGCTACCTGCTCCTCGGGCACTCTGAATCGCTGATAAACATCTCGAACGCGTTCGTGCTTCGTACCCTTAAAAACGACATGGTTTATCAGAAGCCGCTTCGGACGAGGGCTGGTTCGTGAGCGGCGTACAAACAGGAAAGGGATGACCCCTATGAATAAGAAGATCAGGGCCCTTGTTGTCGACGATTCGGCGTACAATCGCACGGTGATCGGGGAGATGCTCGCGAGCGACGCCGGGATCGAGGTGGCAGGGAGCGCGACGGACGGCATGGACGCCATCGCTAAAACGCTTCGCCTCAAGCCCGATGTGATCACCCTCGATCTTGAGATGCCGAACATGGACGGATTCTCCTTCCTTCGCTGGCTCATGAAAGAGCGGCCTACACCCGTGCTCGTGATCTCATCGCTTTCCGACAGCCGCAGCGTTTTTCGCGCACTGGAACTCGGGGCCATCGATTTTCTGGTCAAGCCCGAGGCCCGCATCTCGAAGAGCATCGAGAGCGTCAGGGACATCCTTGTATCCAAGGTCCATGCGGTGTTGAACCTTGAGATGACGAAGGTCAAGCTCACGATCGATCTTCTTGCCCGCGAGCGCGTTCCGCTCCCGGCGAGGAAAGAGGATGAGATGACGCGGGAGCACGGGCCGGTCGACGTGGTGGCGATCGCATCGTCCACCGGCGGGCCGCCGGCGATCCAGGCAATCCTGTCCACGCTCCCCGCTGAACTCAACGCCGGCATCGTGATCTCCCAGCACATGCCCGCCGGGTTTACCCGGAGCTTCGCCGAACGGCTGAACAAACTCTCGCCGCTTATGGTGAGCGAGGCCGCAGCAGGAGACCGGGTGAAGGCGGGGACGGTGCACATTGCGCCCGGCGGGTATCACCTTCTTGTCAAGAAGACTCGCAGCGGGTTGGTGATCGAGCTCGCTCCACGGAAACCGTCGGACAAGTACGTTCCCTCCGCGGACCAGATGATGGTGTCTGTTGCCGAGGCCAGCGGCCCGGCCGTCCTCGGCGTCGTGCTTACCGGGATGGGCAACGACGGTGTTGAAGGGGTGATCTCCATCAAGGGCAAGCAGGGCCAGTGCATCGCTGAGAGCGAAGAAAGCGCCGTTGTCTTCGGCATGCCGCAGGAGGCGATCCGCACGGGACTCGTGGACAAGGTGCTGGTACTGGGCAAGATGGCCACGGAGATTGAAGCGCGGTGCAACCCCAGACGGGCCGCATAATATGGAAAGCCGTGCAGCGATAATTCTTACTGTAATTCTTTCTTGATAATTTTTTCAGACTCAACTATAATTGCGATGTTGCATAGTTATTGCTTCAGCGGTTTCGGTTGCCTGAGCGGCCGTAACAGGAGGGCATGATGGAAAAGGACTCTGCATCGATCACCAAAAAGGTTGAAGAGTTTCTCCAGGTATTCAAAAAGGGCGAGGAGTTTACCCAGGCGCTTCTGAAGGAGAACGAGAAGCTCAGATACCGGGTCGCCCAATTCGAGGAAGTGACCAAATTCTCGGGCAGGGAAGGCAACTTCTTGACGCATAACCTGGAAGAGCGGATCAAGTTCCTTGAAGATGAAAATAAACAGCTGATCGACCGCTATCGCGTAGTGGAAGAGGAGAACAAGGACTTCGCGAACCGTTACATCGAGGTGGAGGCGGAGAACAACAACCTGGCGAACCTGTATGTGGCAAGCTATCAGCTTCATTCCACACTTGATTTCAGCGAATGTCTCAAGATCATCCTCGAGATCGTCATGAACCTGATCGGCGCAGAGGAGTTCTCGATCATGATGCTCGACGAAAAGACGAATGAAATGACGATCGTTGCGCAGGAAGGCATGGGGCCGGAAGCGCGGGCAAGCGTCAAGCTGGGCGATGGGGTCATCGGCTCGGCGGCGAAAGCGGGAGAGTCGTTCTACCGTGCAGGCGATCCCAAGGACTTGAAGAGCGTCAACTATCTCAACCCGCTTGTCGTTATTCCGCTCAAGATCAAGGAGCATGTGATCGGCGTTATCGTCATCTACAAGCTCCTGGTCCAGAAGGAAGCGTTCACCCCTGTGGACTATGAGCTGTTCACCATGCTTGCGGGCCACGCAGCCACAGCGCTCTTTTCATCAAAGCTTTATTCGCAGTCAGAGCGCAAGCTCACGACAATCCAGAGCTTTCTTGATCTGCTCAAGGAAAAATAGACGGAGGTTAAAAAATGCCCGAGCATAATTTTTTAGTGGTGGAAGATTCTCCGACAATGCGGCAATTGATCTCCTTTGCCCTGAAACGCATTCCTGGCAGCAAGATTGTAGAGGCCAATGACGGCATTGACGCGCTCAAGAAGCTCTCGACCCAGAAATTCGACATCATCCTGACGGACATCAACATGCCGATCATGGATGGACTCAAACTCGTCTCCATGGTGCGGAACGACCCGTCGCACAAGGCCATTCCCATCATCATCATTACCACCGAAGGAGCGGATGAGGACCGCAAACGCGGACTCGCCCTGGGCGCCAATGCGTACATCCCCAAGCCTATCCAGACGGCGGAACTCCTGAGCGTTGTCAATGGGATCCTGGGGAACAAAAGCTGATGCAGAGAGGAAAGACAACGGAGGTATTATGAAGCGTGAGGGATATGAGCCGAAGGACGAGTAAGCTTCCCTTCTCCCTCGTCCTGGCGATGCGATCATCCCTCGTTCATCGTCTCTGTCTAGAGAACCACCCGCTCCCGCAACTGTCCGCATGCCGCCGAGATGTCCCTGCCGCGCGACTCGCGCACCGGTGTGATATAGTATTGGTCCAGCAGGATTTTTTGAAAATCAAGCACGGACGCATCGTCAGGCCTCTCGAACAAGCTCCCGGGAAATGGATTAAAAGGGATAAGGTTCACTTTGCACTTGATCCCCCTGAGCAGTTTAGCAAGACGCCGTGCGTCTTCCACCGTATCATTTATACCTCGTAACATCACATATTCAAATGTGATCCTTCTCCTCGGATCGAGCGGATAGCGTCGGCAGGCGGCAAGGAGTTCCTTGATAGGGTAGCGCCGGTTGACAGGCATGATCCTGTCCCGCACCTCGTCGGTCGTGGCGTTGAGCGAGACCGCGAGATTCACCTTCACACCCGACCTTCCCAGTTTTTCGATCTCCGGCACGAGTCCGCTCGTCGATACGGTCACGCGCCGCGTGGCAAATCCTAATCCCTTGTCCGAAGCGATCACCCGCAATGCTTGCAGCACCTCGTCGAAGTTCGCCAGTGGCTCGCCCATGCCCATAAGCACGATGTTCGTGATATCCGACACGTGTTCCTGTTTCAGGATGCGTGATATTTCCAGTACCTGGTCGATGATCTCATAGGCCTTAAGATCTCTGATAAAGCCCTTGCTCCCGGTGAGACAGAAACGACAGGCCTGTTGGCAGCCGACCTGCGAAGAGATACAGAGCGTCTGCCGGTCCTCGTCGGGGATCAGGACGCTCTCGATGGTGTGCGAATCATCAAGCGCAAAAAGAAATTTTCTCGTGTCGTCCTTCGATGTCTCCGTCCTGACGATGTTCGGCGACGGAATGACAAAGACGGACGAAAGAAGGGTGCGCTCATCCTTCGGGATGTTTGTCATCTCCTCAAAGGAGCGGGCGTAGCGCGTGTATACCCACGTAAGAATCTGATTGGCTCGAAATTTTTTTAGCCCTCTTGCGACGAGGTCGGCCTGGAGCTCGTCCCGGCCCATCGATTTTATGTTGATCTTTGGAATGTTCATTCACGGGTGTCCTCAACTACATTCAGAACAGTACCATCTTTGTTTTGTAAAAGCAACATATAGCAAGCTCGGATAGAATGAACTCGAACTGGCTCATGGTCGCGTGCGTCCGCATTGAGAGCATACTTCCGCATTCCCCTGCCCGGATAAACGGGAAAAGCTTTTTTCACAGGCTCGCAGGATATCGATAGGAGGCGCTGCCCAGCGAAATCGGATGAAAATATGTTCTATCTCCTGAATACGATACATCCTGGTATCTTGCCAAAGGGGCAGGCTTTTCTACCCCCGTTTGAGAAGCAATGCATGCTTCAGTAAGTAAAAAAAGGCCCTGCCAGTGTGCAATAAAAAAACTTGACACTACTGCATCATAGATGTTATTTTATTTCCCTGTCCCAGAGGAGATATATTTGAAAATAGCTATTACCGGCAAGGGCGGTGTAGGGAAGACCACGCTGGCAGGCCTTTTGGCGCGGCTGTATGCGGCTGAGGGTAAAAAGGTGCTTGCTGTTGACGCTGATCCGGATGCAAACCTGGCCTCATCACTCGGCATTTCGCCTGAGGCCGCGTCAAAGGCACTCCCGCTCGCCGAGCAGTCGGATATGATCGAGGAGCGAACAGGCTCCCGGCCCGGCAACCCCGGCGGTATGTTCAGCATCAATCCCAAGGTGGACGATATCCCGGAGGCGTACGGGATCCAGCATCAAGGCGTACGGCTTCTGGTCATGGGAAAATCGAAAGAGGCCGCGGCAGGCTGTTATTGTCCGGAACACGTACTGCTGCGCCGTCTTATCAGTCACCTTATCCTGCGTCGAGACGAGGTGGTCATTCTTGACATGGAGGCGGGCATCGAGCACCTGACCCGCGGCACGGCCAGCGGCGTGAATGCCTTCATTGTTGTCGTGGAGCCCGGCCAGCGGAGCCTTCAGACCGCGCGGCACGTGGAGAGCCTGGCAACAGGGCTCGGCATCAAGGATGTCTTCATTGTCGGCAACAAGATCAGGCAGGATACGGACAAGGCGTTCATCACGAAACACCTTACCGGCATGAAAGTCCTCGGGTTCATGAGCTACTCCGAAGACACGGTCAAGGCGGACCTTGACGGCAGATCGGCATATGATGCCTCGCCACGCGCCGTGGATGAAGCGAAGGTCATCAAAGCCGCGCTCGACCAGATGATGAAGAAGTAATTCCTGGCACTTGAAAAAAGAGATCAGAAAAAAAGCGCTTGCTGCAAGGGACAACCTGCCGCCGGGACAGCGGACCGCGAAAAGCCGGGAGATCGAAGAACGGCTCTTTTCTCTTGCTGAATTCAAGTCCGCGCGCATCGTCCTGTTCTTCGCCTCTTTCCGGAGCGAAGTGGAGACGGGTTCCATGATCCGGCGCGCATTGACCTTCGGTAAGAGAGTCGTTCTTCCGAAAGTAAAAGGCGCCGAACTGGCACTGTACGAGATCGCGAATTGGGACAAAGACGTTTCTCCCGGAGCGTGGGGCATTCCCGAACCTCATGAAGACAGGCAAATCGGACTTGACGAGATCGATCTCATCCTGGTGCCCGGCGCGGCGTTTGATGAGCAAGGCAACCGGTTGGGCTACGGCGCCGGATTTTATGACAAACTGCTGAGCTCTTTCGCAAAGACGACGGTGGCGCTGGCATTCGAAGCGCAGATCGTTCCGCGGGTCCCTGCGGATCCGCATGACGTGCCGGTGAAGAAGATCGTGACGGAGAGAAGGGTAATAGAAACAAATTCCAATGAGCAAGCACCAAATCTCAAATAAATTTCAAACACCAAGCTTCAAACGTTTTGAAAATTGATATTTCGAATTTTGATATTATTTGGGATTTGAAATTTGGTGATTGGATCTTTACCCTATGGATACCGACAAAATAGAAAAAGGCGTCAAACTTATCCTCGAGGGCATCGGTGAAGACCCGCGGCGGCCAGGACTCAAGGACACACCCAAACGAGTGGCCGAGATGTATGGGGAAATATTTACGGGCATCTCCACGGATACCGAGAAGCTTCTCACGCCCATGGCCGGCGAGAGTCACGATGAGATGGTGATGATCCGTGATATCCCATTTTATTCGGTCTGTGAGCATCATCTCCTGCCGTTCTTCGGCAAGGCGCACATCGCTTACATCCCGGGCGCGGGAAAGATCGTGGGAATAAGCGCGCTTGCAAAAGCACTTGAAGTGTTTGCAAAACGGCCCCAGGTGCAGGAGCGGCTCACGGCCCAGTTCATTGATCTGATCGTGAGCCACCTTAAGCCCAAGGGCGCGATGGTGGTTATCGATGCCGAGCACCTCTGCATGAGCATGCGCGGCGTGAGGAAGCCCGGCTCCCGGGTGGTCACCTCCGCAGTGCGAGGTACTTTCCGGACCAAAGAGTCCACGCGCATGGAGATGCTCGAGCTCTTGACGAAGAAAGAATAATCTTGCAACCACGGATGAAAAGCTTTTCATTCCGCATTCCGAAATCGAATTAGGAGTGATATATGGCAACGGAAACAACATGCATCCCAACCGAGTACCGGCCCTACGGCGCTGATATCAAAGAAACAAGGCCCTATTCGCCCTGCCGTGCCGCATGCCCGGCGCATACCGACGTTCAGGCCTATGTGGGCTTGATCGCCCAGGGCAAATACACCGAGGCCTTCGAGGTCATCACGTCGGTGAACCCGATCGCATCGGTCTGCTCCATGATCTGCCACCATCCCTGCGAGCAGTCGTGCAGGCGCTGCGGCGTTGACGAGCCCCTGGCAGTGCGTCATCTGAAGCGGTTCGCCATCGAGAAGTCCAGGGAATACCGTCGTGCCAAGCGCAGGCTCATCGAAAAGACGAAAGGCAAGAGCGTCGGCATCATTGGTTCCGGTCCATCCGGCTTGACTGCGGCGCGAGACCTTGCCAACCTCGGCTATAGCGTCACTATCTACGAGCGCCAGCCGGTGCTCGGCGGAATGCTCGCCACCGCCATTCCTCCCTACCGCCTGCCGCGAGAAGTCTTGAAGGAAGACATTGACGATGTTGTATCAAAAGGCATCGAGGTAAAGACGAACTTCGAGATCGGCAAGAATGCGAAGCTTGAGGACCTCACGAAGAAACATGATGCAGTGCTCATCGCCATCGGCCTGTCCCTCAGCCGGTCATTGAACATTCCGGGCGCGGAAGGCCCCGATGTATTGCTGGCGATACCCTTCCTCGAGGATGTTGCATTCAACCGGAAACCAAAGCTGGGAGAGAAAGTCCTGGTCATCGGTGGCGGAAACGTTGCCATGGACGTTGCCCGCTCCGCCCGCAGGCTCGGTGTGAAGAACGTGGAAATGGTCTGCCTCGAGAACGAAGAAGAGATCCCGGCCTGGAAATGGGAAGTGGACGAGGCTGTTGAAGAGGCGATAAAGATCAATTACCGCTGGGGGCCCAAGGCGGTCAAACGCGAAGGCGACAAGGTAAAGGGCCTCGAGGTTGTGAAGGTCCTGTCGGTATTCGATGCGAACAAGCGGTTCAGCCCGACCTTCGATAATAATACGACTACGTTTCTCGAGGCCGACACGATCATCATCACCATCGGCCAGATGTCGAACCTCTCGTTCCTGAAGGACGGTCCGGTGAAGGTCGACGAGCGCGGCCGCGTTGAGTGGAACCCGGCGACCCAGAAGAGCAGCGCCGGGAATGTGTTCGTCGCCGGGGAGGTCGTGACCGGGCCGGGCTCTGCAATCGCTGCTGTTGCGAACGGCCACCGTTCAGCTATTGCAATGCATCTTTATCTTCAGGGAGAGTCAATCGAAGGCAAGCTCCCTGTGCAGGAAAAGGAAAAGATAGCACAGATGCCTTCAGAGGTCGCGGAAAAGATCGCCAGGCAGCCGCGCATGAAGGTCAGGCATCTCAGCCCCGAGGTCCGCGTCAAGACCATGGAGCACTTCGAGGAAGGCTTCACTGAGAAGGAGGCGCTCGAGGAAGCCGGCCGGTGCCGGGGCTGCGGCGGAGGCGCCGTGGTGGACCAGAAGAAATGCATGGCCTGCCTCACCTGTCTGCGTATCTGCCCCTACGACGCACCGGTGGTCACGTCAGTATCGGAGATACGGCCCGACTATTGCCAGGCCTGCGGGCTCTGTGCGCCGGAGTGTCCTGCCCAGGCCATCAGCATGGTGAGCTACGACGTACGAGAGATCAGAAACACGCTGCCTGCTGTCATCGGCAAGGTTGATCCCAAACGGCAGGAGCCCGTTATTGTTGCGCTTCTGTGCACGAACCATGCGGGAATGCTCGGGCTCGATCTGCCGAAGAACGTGCGGACGGTTCCCGTCCACTGCACCAGCCGTATCGACATTCTGGATATGCTGAAGGCCTTTGAATCCGGTGCCGACGGTGTAGCCGTGGTGCGCTGCAGCGACGGGACCTGCAAATATAAAGACATCGCTCCTCGCGTGAACGCGCGGGTGAAGCGCGTTCAGGACCTGCTCGGCATGCTGAAGATCGAGCCCGGTCGTGTTGAGATCCTCTCCGCAGTCTCGACCAATGGCGGCAATCCTTACGCGGCGGTATGTGCGGAGTTTTCGGAGAGGGTGAAGAAGATAGGCATAAGGGTCGGCAAATAACGGCTTATGCAAATGAGCTCGTCATAAAAGGAGTATTACCTATGATCGTAGGATCACAAAAACCAATCGATGAAATATGGAACATGGTAAAGGACTTCAAAAAGGTCCTCGTGTTCGGCTGCAACACCTGCGTTGCCATCTGCCATGCGGGCGGCGAGAAGGAGGCTGAGACCATTGCGTCTCTCATCCGGATGAAAGCGTCCCAGGAAGGAATACAGATGACGGTGAATCACTTGGGCGTGATGCGCCACTGCGAGCCGGAGTATTTTGACCCGGTGATGGACGAGGTGAAGAAGTACGACCTCGTGCTCTCGACCGCCTGCGGCGTGGGAGTGAACTTCCTGTCCGACCGGACTGGAACAATCCCCGTGTATCCGGGAATCAACACATCATTCTATGGCGCCGTAGAGTCTGCGGGCAATTTCAAGGAGCTCTGCGCGGGCTGCGGGAACTGTATCCTTCACCTGACCGGCGGACTCTGTCCCATCGCGCGATGTTCCAAGACGCTCATGAACGGGCCTTGCGGCGGCACGAACAAAGGCAAATGCGAGGTGAGCAACGAAGTCGATTGTGTCTGGTACCTGATTGTTGAACGGATGAAGCAACTCGGCACCCTTGAGAAGCTCTCTGAGATCCAACCGCCGCGCAATTGGTCAACATCACGGGACGGCGGACCGCGAAGAGTATCGCTCGAGCATATCCGGGAATATGAGGAGAAGGAAGCAGCGAAGGCCGCGAAATAACGAGAACATTTTACCACAGAGGTCGCAGCTCATCTATTATCCGTCATTCCGGGCTTGACCCGGAATCCAGAGCTTTTAATAATAGTCACTGGATTCCCGCCTTCGCGGGAATGACGAAGAGAACAGGGCCTTTGTAGTTAGAACTATTGGAGGAATCTAATGAAAAGCGGAAGCAACCTCGAAAAAGTCATTGCAAGCGGCAAGCCCGCGGTCACGGCAGAGCTCGGACCGCCCATGAGTGCAGACGGCCATGAGGTCGTTAAGAAAGCCCTGCAGCTGAAAGGATTTTGCGACGCGGCCAACATCACGGACTGCCAGACCGCCGTCGTCCGCATCTCGAGCATTGCCGCGGCTGCTATAGCCTTTCAGAACGGCCTCGAGCCGGTCATGCAGATGACCTGCCGCGACCGGAACCGGATCGCCATACAGGCGGACCTTCTCGGCGCCGCGGCCATGGGCCTGAAAAACTGTCTCTGTCTTGCGGGCGACCACCAGAAGTTCAGCGCAGCGGGCAAGCTCAAGGGCCACCCCGGCGCAAAGAACGTCTACGACGTGGACACCTGCCAGCTCGTCGGTATCCTGAAAAAGATGCGTGACGAAGGGAAGCAGGAAGGCGGCGATCCTATCGAGGTACCGCCCAAGTTCTTCGTTGGTGCGTCCTGGACGCCCATGGCCGATCCCATCGATTTCAGGCCGATCAATCTCATGAAGAAGGTTAACGCAGGCGCTGATTTTATCCAGACCCAGGGCATTTACGATATGAAATTGTTCCGTGAGCAAATGGCTAAGATCCGCAATTTGGGGCTCCATGAGCGGACCGCGATACTTGCTGGAATCATCGTGCCGAAGAGCGCCATGATGCTCAAGTACATGGATTCCTCGGTTGCCGGCGTGTCTGTGCCGAAAGAGCTGATTGACCGCATGAACAAGGCAAAAGCCGCCGCCGGCGAAGACAAAAAGAAGATGAAAGAGCTCCAGGAGCAGGAAGGCATCAAGATCACGATCGAACTCATTCATCAGGC
>Ga0209048_10004250_pt1 | contig 13727 bp, 13 predicted proteins | sample FrelakmetCRP12CR_FD_187146 | JGI IMG/M metagenome (GOLD analysis project Ga0209048, IMG submission 187146) | Freshwater lake sediment microbial communities from the University of Notre Dame, USA, for methane emissions studies - CRP12 CR (SPAdes)... | ecosystem: Environmental > Aquatic >... | reverse complement strand
AAAATGTCGCCGCCGATCTCCCGGCCATGGCGAGTGAGAATGTCGAAGTAGTCGCGTGGAACGTCCACGTTGAACAGCGGCAGGGCGGTCTCCGGCAGCACGATCAGACGGCTCTTGCTGGCGAGTGTGAGCTCGAGGTATTTGTCCAACGTTGCACGTACTGTGTCTGCCTGCCACTTTTGGCTCTGATCGATGTTGCCTTGAATCAGGCTGACGGTAAGCGGCTCGCCTGCGGGCCGCGTCCAGGTCACCTGTGCCAGCCCCCAGCCAATACCGAACAAGACCACGAGCGATCCAGCAGCCGGGTGCAACAGCAGCGCCCGCACGGGTCTTCCGCGTACCCATGGCGCCCACCACGCAAGCAAACCCGCACTCACGGCGATTGCGAGTGAAACGCCATAGACGCCGAATACCGCCGCATAGCCTGACAGCGGACCCTGTGGCGATTGAGAATAGCCTACGGCGAGCCAGGGGAAACCGGTGAATACCCAGCTGCGCGTCCACTCTGCTAACGCCCAGCTGGCAGGAAACAACAAGACCAGGCGCAAGCCGCGTGTGCCAGAAGGCCCGTGCGTGAGCCAACCGGCCGCGGCTGGAAACAGGGCGAGGTAGGAACAAAAGAAGGCTGTGGCGAAAGCGGCGATCGGCACAGCCATGCCACCGAAGTCGTGCATGCTGACGTAAACCCAGCTCACGCCGGTCAGAAAGTACCCGAGGCCGAAACAAAAGCCGATTACGGCTGCGCGTCGAGCTGTCGGTGCCCGATCCAGAAACCACGCCAGGGCCGTGAGGCTCACCACGGCCACCGGCCAAGCGCGGAACGGTGCGAAGGCGAGGACGGCCGCGGCGCCGAATAACAGGCATGCCAGTGCAGGTCCGTAGGCGCGCACTGCCTGCGGACGGGCGACGGGCGGGTACGCGCCCGGTTTCATTCTGTGGGCAGCTTTTCGACCAGAAGGGAGTGCAGGCGGCGACTGTCGGCGCGCAGTACGCGAAAACGCAGGTGGTCGATGACGATTTCCTCGCCGCGCTTGGGCAAGCGGCCGAAGCGTGAAAGCAGGAGGCCCCCTACGGTGTCCGCCTGCTCATCGCTGAACTCGGTGCCGAAAGTCTGGTTGAAATCCCCGATTTCGGTGTGTGCCTTGACGCGGTACATGCCATTGCGGTCGAGGAGAATATTGGCTTCGCTCTCGTCGAAATCGTGCTCGTCCTCGATCTCGCCGACGATCTGCTCGAGCACGTCCTCGATGGTGATGAGCCCCGCCACTCCGCCGTACTCGTCCACGACGACCGCCATGTGATTGCGATTGCGGCGGAAGTCGCGCAACAGCACGTTCAGCCGCTTGGATTCCGGAATGAACACCGCCGGGCGCAGCATGTCGCGCAGGTCAAACTCGTTGCCGGCGAAATAGCGCAGCAGATCCTTGGCCAGGAAGATGCCGACGATATCGTCCTTGCTCTCGCCTACGACAGGGAAGCGCGAGTGACCCGATTCGATGATCTTGGGCAGAAGCTGTTCCGGCGTTGCCTGCAGCTCGATGAGCTCCATCTGCGCTCGCGGGACCATGATGTCGCGCGCCTGCAGTTCGGAGACCTGCAGTACACCCTCGATCATGCTGAGGGCGTCGGCATCCATCAGGTTGCGTTCGTAGGAGGAGCGCAACAGCTCGACGAGTTGCTCTCGATCCTCGGGCTCGCGCATCAGAATTGCGCCGATGCGCTCCAGCAATGTCGGTTTAGGGTGAGGGTCCATCTGTGGCTGCCTGCGGCCGCGGATGCGGTCGGGTCAGGCGGCTGCCGCGTAGGGGTCAGCATACCCCAGCTTGGCGAGGATTTCAGTCTCGCGTGCTTCCATCACACTGGCCTCGTCGTCGCGCTCATGATCGTAGCCCTGCAGATGCAGCATCCCGTGCACCACCAGATGCGCGAAGTGGGCGTCCAGCGGCTTGCCCTGATCCTGCGCTTCTGCCGAAACGACCGGAGTGCACAACACGATGTCGCCGGACAGTCGCGCGGCCTCCCCGTCGTCGTAGGTAAAGGTAAGCACGTTGGTCGCGTAATCCTTGCCGCGGAAATCTCGATTCAATCGATGGCCCTCGGCCTCGTCCACGAAGCGCAGCGTGACGGCGGCGCTGCGCTCGAGTGCGGCCGCTGCCCAGATGCGCAGCCTGCTGCGCGATGGCGGTGGGCCGGCATCCGTCGCATATTGCACGGTCAGCGACAGCTTAGCCGCGCCCGTCATGTTGATGCGGACCGCGTCCCGGTGGAGGGTTGGCCTGCGCGTGCGCCTCGTAGGCGCTGACGATGCGCGCGACCAGCGGGTGGCGCACGACGTCCTCCGCGCCAAAGTGGGTAAAGGCAATGCCGCGCACATCCTTGAGAATCTCCTTGACCTCCACCAATCCGCTGCGCTGGCCTCGCGCCAGATCGATCTGCGTGACGTCGCCGGTGATGACCGCTTTGGTGCCGAACCCGATGCGGGTGAGGAACATCTTCATCTGTTCCGGCGTGGTGTTCTGCGCTTCGTCGAGGATGATGAAGGAGTGGTTCAAGGTGCGCCCGCGCATATACGCCAACGGGGCGATCTCGATGCTTCCGCGCTCGAACAGCTTGCCCACCTTCTCGAATCCCATCAAATCGTACAGCGCGTCGTACAGTGGTCGCAGATAGGGGTCGACTTTCTGTGCCATGTCACCAGGCAGGAAGCCCAGGCGTTCTCCGGCTTCCACAGCCGGGCGGACCAGCACGATGCGCTTGATCGCATCGCGCTCGAACGCGTCTACGGCCGAAGCGACCGCGAGGTAAGTCTTGCCGGTACCCGCGGGCCCAATGCCGAAAGCGATGTCGTGTTCGTGTATCTGTCGCAAATACTGAACTTGGTGGGTGGTACGGGCGTGCAGATCACGCCGCCGCGTTATGAGGGCGGGCTGCTCGTCGGGGTCTCCGGCACCGGGTCGAGGACTGCGGACTTCGATCAGACCCAGCTGCACGTCTTCGACATTCAGATTGCGTGCAGCTTCCTGGTAGAAGCGCTTGAGCGCTTGCGCAGCGAGATTCGCAGGGCCGGGGTCGCCGGCGATGGAGAAGTTCTCACCCCGACGGGCAATGCTTACATCCAAGGCGGAGGCGATCTGCTTGAGGTTCTCGTCCAACACGCCGCACAAGTTGGACAGGCGCTGGTTATCCACCGGCGTGAAGGAGATCTCGACCGTGCTCAAGCGGCGCTGCTCAACTCGAAGCCAGGGGAACTTCGCCGCGCAGCGTGTGGGTGCGCGCTGCGGTAATCATCACATCGGCAAAACGCCCGATGAGCCGGGACGCGCCGTGGAAGTTCACCACGCGGTTGTTCTCCGTGCGACCCGACAGTTCGGCGGAATCTTTCTTCGATGTGCCGTCTACCAGGACGCGCTGCCGCGTGCCTATCATTGCGGAGGCGATCGCCTGAGCCTGCGCGTTCAGCTGCTCCTGCAACTGCTGCAATCGTGCGAATTTGACTTCCTGCGCTACGTCGTCCACCAGACTTGCCGCGGGGGTGCCCGGACGTCGGCTGAACACGAAGCTGTAGCTTGCATCGAATCCGACGTCGTCCACCAGTTTCATGGTGGCGGCAAAATCGCCTTCCGTCTCGCCCGGAAAGCCGACGATGAAATCCGACGATATCGAAATGTCCGGCCGCGCTGCGCGCAGTCGGCGCACGATGGATTTGTACTCCAGTACGGTGTAACCGCGTTTCATCGCCGCCAGAATGCGGTCCGATCCGGACTGCACCGGCAGGTGCACATGATTCACCAGCTGGGGTACCTTGGAGTACGCATCGACGAGACGCTGGCTGAATTCCTTTGGATGGGATGTCGTATAGCGAATGCGTTCCAGCCCCGGCATCTGCGCAAGATATTCCAGCAGCAGGGCCAGATCGGCGGTGCCGCCGTCTTCGACCGCGGCCTTGCCGCGATAAGCATTTACGTTCTGGCCGAGCAGCGTTATCTCCTTGACGCCGTGATCGGTCAGCTCCGCCACTTCCGTCAACACGTCGTCGAGCGGGCGGGATACTTCCTCGCCACGCGTGTACGGCACTACGCAAAAGCTGCAGTACTTGCTGCAACCTTCCATGATGGAGACGAAGGCGCTCACGCCGTCCACCCGCGCTGGCGGCAGGTTGTCGAACTTCTCGATCTCGGGGAAGGAGATGTCGACCTGTGGACGCCCCGAATTGCGACGAGCCTCGATCATTCCCGGCAGCCGGTGCAATGTCTGCGGGCCGAACACCAAGTCGACAAAGGGCGCCCGCTGAATGATGGCTGCGCCCTCCTGGCTGGCTACGCATCCGCCGACGCCGATCAGCAGACCCGGCTTGCTGCTCTTTAAATGGCGCACGCGGCCGAGGTCGGAGAAGACTTTCTCCTGCGCTTTTTCCCGGACCGAGCAGGTATTGAACAGGATGACATCGGCCTGCTCGGGATCGTCGGTCGCCTCCATGCCTTGGGCGGTATTCAGCACATCGGCCATCTTGTCCGAATCGTACTCGTTCATCTGGCAGCCGAAGGTGCGGATGTAGAGCTTAGCCGCCACCTCTAGTGGCCTCCCTTCGCGCCGGGCACCACGTATATCGGCTTCTTCCCTTGGTACCGCGCCGCTTCCTCCGGCGTCAGCACCCATATGGTGCTGACCTCGCCCCGATCGTCGAGACGCAGCAACACGTTCGCTGGCACCCGCACGGCAGAAGGCACGATGAACAGGTTTTGCTCGCTGTAGATCTTTGCCCCTGGGCCCATGTGCAGCGTGCCGCCTTTCACCACCAGATTGGGGTACGGAAAAGCCGAGATCACGGCGAACTTCGCGTCAGGCGGTAACGGACGTGCCGCGAAGGATGGGCAAATCTGCATCAGCCCCAACAACAGGAGTGTCAGCGCTAACACGCCGACGCATCGATGGCCGTCGCGTCCGGTGGTATTACATCTTGCGGGGCTGTTATATCCAGCAGGGCTGTTATATCCAGCAGGGCGGGGGAAGTCGAACACTGGCGGATTGCTGGGCTGAGTCGACGATTTAGCTGAAAGAACGAACTTTGAAGAGTTGGTGGCGAATGAGGGATTTGAACCCCCGACCAAAGGATTATGATTCCTCTGCTCTACCGCTGAGCTAATTCGCCGCTTGGACAAAGATGCCTGGAAAGGCGCCAAGAAATGCACCAAGAAATGCACCAAGAAATGCAAGGGGCGAAAGGGTACGTGAGCGTGCCCGCCACTGTCAAGGCACCGGAGCGTTGCGGCAGGCCCATTAGGCAATTGTATCAAATGCTTACCATCAGTCGAGAATAAGGACTCGTCAATCGTGACGTCAACACGAGTTTTTCCCTTGCCTGCGTTCGATATTGCGATTGTCGGCGGCGGGCTCGTGGGCTTGAGCCTGGCTCGCGCCCTCGAGGGCAGCGGATTGGAGGTCGCCCTGGTTGATCGCGCGCCGGCCGATAGCGTTGAAGTTCAGGCTGATGCCTTCGATGTCCGAGTCTACGCTATCAGCCCGGGGAGCGAGGCATTCCTGCGCGAGTGCGGCAGCTGGCCAGCGGAAACAGATGATCGTGCTGCCCATGTCATGAAAATGAAGGTTTTCGGCGATTCGGCTGGCAGTCACATCGGTTTCAGCGCCCACGAGGCGCATGTGCCACACCTTGCCACCATCGTCGAGAACCGATTGCTCATGCAAGCGTTGTGGGGGTGTGTCCAGACTCAGGTCGGGTTGACCGTGTTGGCAGGCGCTCGAGGCACGTCGATAAGCTGGGATCGCGACGCGGCCGAAATGGTATTGGATGACGGACGACGGCTGCGCGCGAAACTGATGGTCGCGGCGGACGGCGCCGATTCCTGGCTGCGCGGGCAAGCAGGAATCGCGACCCAGACGATTCCCTACGGCCAGACCGCTGTCGTAGCCAACTTTGCTTGCGAGCAACCGCATCAAAGCACGGCATTCCAATGGTTCGCCCGCCATGGGGTGCTTGCGTTGCTGCCGCTACCTGGGAACCGCACGTCCATGGTGTGGTCTATCGATGAGAGCTTGGCCGAGAATCTGGTGTCGATGCCGCCAGCGCAGTTATGTGCCCATGTAGTCGAAGCGACGGGCTCGGTAGTTGGCGCGCTCGAACTGATCAGCCCGCCCGCCGCTTTCCCGCTTCGCCTGATCAAAGTAAAACGCATGGTCGCGCATCGCATTGCACTGGTTGGGGACGCCGCGCATAATGTGCACCCGCTCGCGGGGCAGGGCGTCAATCTGGGATTTCAGGACGCGCGCGAACTCGCCGATGTATTGCGTGATCGTGGCGCGTGCGCAGACGTAGGTGAGCATCGCCTTCTGCGCCGTTACGAGCGTGCACGGCGAGAAGACGTGCTGGCGATGACGCTGGTTACGGACGGGCTGCAGCGATTGTTCGCAAGCGATTACGCCCCGCTCTCCTGGGTGCGCAACCGTGGACTGAGCCTGTTGGGGAGTGCGGCACCCCTCAAGAACCTGCTGGTCCGTCGCGCGCTGGGCTGAAACCATACCGTCATCTTCACCCTATCTAATCCTACCCTGGCTAATCCTACCCTGGAAGAATCCTCATGTTGACTCGACTATTGGCTTCGGCCGCCGCAACGCTTCTGCTCGCCAGCTCCTTTGCGAGCGCGGATGAAGCATCCGTGCGCAAGGCCTTTTCGCAGAAATTTCCCAAGGCCACCGTGCAGAGCGTGACCAAGCTGCCGTATCTGGGGTTGTACGAGATCGTGGTCGAGGGCGAAGTGCTGTATGCCGATGACAAGTTCGACTACCTGATCGACGGCAGCATCATCTCGACCAAGAACATGAGCAATCTCACGGAACAGCGCAAGCAAAAGCTGTCCGCCATCCCGTTCGACGAGTTGCCGCTCGAACTGGCGTTCAAGAAGGTGAAGGGGAACGGCGAGCGCAAGCTGGCGGTGTTTTCCGATCCGGACTGCCCATTCTGCAAGCGGGTCGAGAACGACCTGGCCAAACTCGACAACGTGACGATCTACATGTTTTTATTTCCGATTGACTCCCTGCACCCCAAGGCCCCCGAGATGTCGAAGAAGATCTGGTGCTCGCCGGACAAGGTAAAGGCCTGGGACGACTATATGCAGAAGGGGACGATACCCGCGTCGGACTCGAGCTGTCAGAATCCAGTGGACAAGATCGTAGAGTACGGCCGCAAGAAAGGCATCAATGCCACGCCTACGCTGGTTTTCCCCAACGGTGAGCGGGTTCCCGGCGCCGTCTCCGCCGCACAAATGGAATCTTTACTGTCCGGCAAAGAGGCCAAAGAAAATTGAAGATCGGCTTGACCAGATGAATTGATGCGGGGGGCCGGCAGTGGCACGGGAGGCCTGGGTCCGGTTGTTCGTTGCGATTACGCTGTCCGCGGCAGTCCATGCGTCGCTGATCTTTGGCGTCGCGGTGCACCCGACGCGTACGCAACAGGATCACACGTGGATCTCCGCTCGGCTTGTGAACCCAGCGGCAGCAGTCGACCCCTCGCCGCAGCGTAATTCTTCCCTCAGCAAGGTTGCCTTCCAGACTCCCGTCGATTCAGTACAGGCGCACGGGTCGTACTCGGCACCAAAAGACGTGGAGGACGCCGTACCTCCTAATGTCCCCGATGTCGGGACGTTGGCTTCTGCACGTATGCCTCCAGTCTCCACGTCGCGGTTACCCCCAGTGGACATACCGCTCATCACCGATTCCACTTGGTATCAAGCGAGGCAGCTCGACGTCTTCCCTCGCGCGTTATCCGCGGTGCGTCCGGCCTATCCCGAGTTGGGCACGCAAGTTCCCTTGAATGGCGAAGTGACGCTCGAACTCCTGATCGACGAAAGCGGGCGCGTGCATGCGGCCGATGTCGTGGGGGCTGTCCCTGAAGGGTATTTCGAAGGTGCGGCGGTGGCGGCTTTCCGGGAGGCACGGTTTGTCCCCGGGCAGAAGGATGGACATGCGGTGCGCAGTCGCGTCGTCGTGAAGGTGACGTTCAGTCCGGATGATACGCGCCAGTAGGCTAGACTTAGTACCCTCCGAGCGGGAATCCGCGAGGCAGCAACACCCACAGTTTGCCGCTTTGGCGCATGCGTCCGGCGAGAACGCCGGCGTCCGGGCCCGACCCCCAATAGACATCTCCACGCACTGCTCCCTTGATCGCTCCGCCCGTGTCCTGTGCAGCCATGAGTCGATTCAACGGCTGAGGTGAGTTAGGCATGCTGGTGGACAGAAATACCGGCGCTCCGAGAGGGACGGCGCGCGGGTCCACTGCGAGACTGCGGGCGGCAGTCAACGGTACCCCCAGCGCACCCGGGGGACCGTCGGAGATTGCTGGTACTTCGCGGAAGAATACATACGATGCGTTTTGATTCAACAACTCGGCAAGCCGGTCCGGATTGCGAGCGGCCCAGGCCTTTATGCCTTGCATCGAGGCCTGGTCGAGCGTCAGCTCGCCACGCTCGACCAGCAACCGCCCGACCGACTTGTAGGGGTAACCGTTCTGGTCCGCATAGGAAATTCGCACCGTCTCAGCGCCATCGAGCACGACTTTGCCGGAGCCCTGGATCTGCAGGAAGAACAACTCCACCGGGTCCTCCATCCACAGGATCTCGCGGCCGGTCAGCTTGGCTTTGCCCGATTCGATATCGGCGCGCGGGTAATACGGCACGATGCGCCGCCCTTCGAGGCGTCCGCGCAAACGAAGACTTTTCAGTTCCGGATAAATGTCACCCAGATCCACGGCCAACAAGTCGTCGGGTACGCCATAGACGGGCACATGGAAGGCAGTGCTTTGTTTGCGGCTACCCTTGAGGACCGGTTCGTAGTAGCCGGTGATCGTCCCTTCCTGCGTGCCGTCCGGGTTGGCTACAAGGTATGGCGTGAATGCCGTCTCGAAGTATTCTCTGATCGCCCGGCTGTCGGATGCGGTTACCGAGGCTGCCGCTGTACACACGCCGGTCCAGGCGCGCTGCGCCTTGAGTGCCGTGCAACTGCGCAGAAACGGCTCCCACGCCTCCGTCAGCTTATCCTCGCTCCAGCCAGGGATTGCGTTCCAGGAGACTGGTTTTAAACTGCTTGCCCAAGTGATCAGCGGAGCCGTCGGCGTCGGGCCGGGAGTTGGCGAAGGCGGGCCGGGACTCATCGGGCTGGAGGGGGCGGGCGTGGGAGTTACTGGACTGGGAAGTACCGTGCTGGGAGTTACTGTGTTCGGAGGCGCGGGGCTGGGACTCACCGGGGCTGGGCTTTTGGGTACACTCGCGCACGCGGTGATACCGAGTATGGCGACGTAGACCAGGAGCTTCACCAAACGCGCCTTGGAAGAGGCGCTGTGGGCGCGAGGTACCGAACCGCTACCGCACTCACCACTCAAACTGGAATTTCCAATGCTATGGTTGGCTTTCGAGATCGTCCTGGGGGTCGCGATATTCGTATTCATCGTATGGTGGACGCTGCCTCGTCGCCGGAAGCAGGATGGCGATGATCCCCCGAACTGATCCGATGTGAATGCCCGAACAGATCTGACGCGAATGTGAGGGCCTCACGCTGTTGCGTGAAGTTGTTCAGCGCGCTGGATGGACGACCCGGACGCTTGAACGGCGAGCTCAGTGCAGTACTCGCGGCATGCTCAAGGTAAATTCGGGGATCGGAGCATCGAAGCTGGTGCCGTCCTCGGCCTGCATCTGGTAACTTCCACGCATCGTGCCGACAGGCGTGGCGATGGCCGTACCGCTGGTGTATTCGAAACTCTCCTGCGGTTGCAGCAGTGGCTGCTCACCTACGACGCCCGTGCCGCGGACCTCCTGCACATGGTTGTCCGAGTCCGTTATGATCCAGTGTCGGCTGATCAGCCGAGCGGCAACCGTGCCGGTGTTGGTAATGGTGATCGTGTAGGCGAACACGAAGCGCGCCTCCTCCACGTTGGATTGCTCGGGGATGAAAGACGAGCGCGCGGTCACGGTGACGTCGTGTTTTTGGGCCATGTCGCCATTGCACACGATTTTTCACAGAGTGACAAGCAGCGTGACAGGCAGGGCGTCAAGCCGACATTGAGCACCGAGCATTTGCCACTACAATTTCCGTATTCGCACGGCAGAGGATTCTAGTGCCACGTCCGTATCGCATCGCGCCGAGTATTCTGTCCGCGGACTTCGCCCGGCTTGGGGACGAAGTCCAGCGCGTGGTGGATGCCGGCGCTGACCTGATTCATTTCGACGTGATGGACAACCACTACGTCCCCAATCTGACGCTCGGCGCGATGGTCTGCGAAGCGATTCGGCCGTTGACTCGCGCCATTTTGGACGTGCATTTGATGGTCAAGCCGGTGGACCGGATCATTCCGGACTTTGCCAAAGCTGGGGCCGACATCATCAGCTTTCATCCCGAGGCTTCCGAGCACGTCGATCGCACGATCGGACTGATCAAGGAAGCCGGGTGCAAAGCCGGGTTGGTCCTCAATCCGGGTACGCCCACCACGTACCTCGACTACACCCTCGAGCAGCTCGACCTGGTGTTGATCATGTCGGTGAATCCCGGTTTCGGCGGCCAGCACTTTATCCCCTACGTTTTGAACAAGCTGCGTGCTGTGCGGTCCCGCATCGATGCAAGTGGCCGCGAGGTGTGGCTCGAAGTGGACGGCGGGGTCAAGGTGGACAACATTGCCGATTGCGCTCGCGCTGGCGCTGACACTTTCGTGGCGGGTTCGGCCATCTTCAAAACGCCGGATTACAAAGCAACGATTGCCGCGATGCGTTCGGAACTGGCCAAGGTGTAAGAGCGGGCCATCCCTTGGTATCTCCTGGTGTTGCGCACTTGAAATTCGAAGTCGACGCGGTCGCGATCGACCTGGACGGCACGCTGCTCGATACTCTGCCGGATATTGCCGAAGCGGCCGATCGGATGCTGACGGAACTTGGGCGAGCGCCCGCTGGTGCTCAGATCGTTCGCGGCTACATTGGCAACGGCATCCCCAGACTCACGAAAAGGTTGCTCACTGGTCAGATCTATGGCGAGCCCGAACCTGAGGTTTTCGAAGTCGCATTGGCCAGTTTCGAACGTCACTATCGTGAGACCTTTACTCGCTGCTCGCAGCCCTATCCCGGTGTCGTTGCCGGCCTGCAGCGTATGCGCGCGGCCCGACTTCGATTAGCCTGCGTTACGAACAAGTCGGCATCCTTCACCTTACCGCTGCTCGGAGCCACCCACCTATCCGAGTATTTCGAACTGGTGGTGAGTGGCGACTCGCTGCCGAAGAAAAAGCCCGATCCGCTGCCGTTCCTCCATGTCGCCGGAAAATTTGCGCTGGCGCCCGAGCGCCTGCTGGTGATCGGCGATTCGGACAACGACGCGAGCGCCGCTCGGTCCGCCGGTTGCCCGGTGGTGTGCGTGCCTTATGGCTACCGGGGTGGGCGCGACGTGCGCGAACTGGACTGCGATGCTATAGTTGCTGATCTGGTGGAGGCGTGTTCGCTCATCACCAGATGACTGGACGATGGGATATGAACCGTCGTCAAAAATATTCCGACCCTCGAAAGTGAACGGCGAGATCCAGCTGTGAACGGTAAAACTCTGCGAGCCAGAAGGCTGAGGCTGCTGACGATGGGAGCGTGGCGCTGGTGGCGCCGCCTGCCCGTTGTCTAGCTATTTGTCGCCTCGCCTTTTTCGTTCACAGAGTTTCGCTGGAGCTGGTCATGACCGAATCCGAATTCGGGCAGTTCGCTGCCAAGGGGTTCAATCGAATCCCGCTGGTACTCGAGACCTTCGCTGATCTCGACACCCCCCTTTCCGTTTACCTGAAACTCGCCAACCGTCCGTGGTCCTACCTGCTCGAATCGGTGCAGGGGGGCGAGCGCTTCGGACGCTATTCTTTCATCGGGCTGCCCGCCGAGACACGCTTCGAAGTGCGCGGGCACACCTGCAGCGAGTATCGCCATAACAAGCTAGTTCAGCAGGCCGACTACAGCGATCCGCTCGAGTTCGTCCGGTCCTGTCATGCTCGCTTCAAAGCGGCGCTGCCCTCCGGCTTGCCGAGATTCTGCGGCGGTCTGGTGGGATTCTTTGCATATGACACGGTGCGCTACATCGAGGCGCGTGTGGCTGATACTGCCAAGCCGGATGCGCTGGGTACCCCGGATATCTTGCTGCTGCTCTCAGAGCAGCTGGCTGTAGTCGATAATCTCTCCGGCAAGCTGTATCTCATCGTCTTTGCCGACCCGCGCGAGCCGAACGCATATCAGCGTGCGCAAGCGCGGCTGCAGGAGCTGGCGACGCAACTGCGCCAGCCCGTTCAAATGCCGGAAGAGACACCGGTGACACCGGGTACGGTCCAGCATGAATTCTCCGAGGCTGCCTATATAGCGGCCGTGGAACGAGCCAAGCGCTACATTTACGACGGCGACATCATGCAGGTGGTGGTGTCGCAGCGCCTTAGCCATCCGTATTCCGCCTCGCCGCTGTCTTTGTACCGCGCGCTTCGAGCGCTCAATCCTTCGCCATATATGTTCTATTTCGACATGGGCGATTTCCATGTCGTAGGTGCTTCGCCGGAGATCCTGGTGCGGCTGGAGGGTGACACCGTCACGTTGCGTCCAATTGCCGGCACGCGTCCGCGCGGCGCCACACGCGAGCAGGACGTCGTGCTGGAAGAAGACCTGCTGACCGATCCAAAGGAGCGGGCGGAGCACGTCATGCTGATGGATCTTGGGCGTAACGACGTAGGTCGAGTGGCGCAGATCGGTTCGGTGCGGGTGACCGAGAACATGGCGGTGGAACGCTACTCCCACGTCATGCACATCGTGTCCAACGTCGAAGGCAAGCTCAAACCCGGGCTGGATGCCATCGCCGTGCTCAAGGCAAGCTTTCCCGCCGGGACCGTGAGCGGAGCGCCCAAGGTGCGCGCCATGGAGATCATCGACGAACTCGAACCCAGCCGCCGCGGCATATATTCCGGCGCCGTGGGTTATCTGGGCTTCAACGGCGATATGGATCTGGCCATAGCGATTCGCACCGCCGTCATCAAGGATGGCCGGCTGTATGTGCAGGCGGGCGCGGGCATCGTCGCGGATTCCGTCCCGAAGAGCGAGTGGGTGGAGACGCAGAATAAGGCGCGTGCCGTGCTACGTGCCGCAGAGATGGCGCAGGCGGGTTTGAATGCGCCTAAGCAACTCTGAGGCGCGTGTAGAACGTAAAGCTTAACCACGGAGGGCACGGAGGACACGGAGGAAAGGCAGAACTGAACAATAGATTTGAGACAGGGCGCCAGACCGGACCAGCTTCCAATCCCAGGGATGCCGGCCCTTCCGCTGCGTCTCTCATCGTGTTTCGGGATTGTTTTTCCTCCGTGCCCTCCGTGTCCTCCGTGGTGAGATTCTGCGTCTTACATGGTGAATACTGGGTGACAACATGCTACTGATGATAGACAACTACGATTCCTTCACCTACAACCTCGTCCAGTATTTCGGGGAATTGAAGCAAGAGGTGGCGGTGTTCCGCAACGACGAGATCTCGTTGTCGGAAATCGAAGCACTCAGGCCGGCTCACGTCGTGATATCGCCGGGGCCCTGTACGCCCAACGAGGCGGGGGTGTCGGTACCGCTCATCCAGCGCTTCGCGGGACAGTTTCCTATTCTGGGTGTGTGCCTCGGCCACCAGAGCATCGGGCAAGCCTATGGAGGGCGCATCGTGCACGCGGGCCAGATCATGCACGGGAAGGT
>Ga0209048_10004249_pt1 | contig 13730 bp, 11 predicted proteins | sample FrelakmetCRP12CR_FD_187146 | JGI IMG/M metagenome (GOLD analysis project Ga0209048, IMG submission 187146) | Freshwater lake sediment microbial communities from the University of Notre Dame, USA, for methane emissions studies - CRP12 CR (SPAdes)... | ecosystem: Environmental > Aquatic >... | reverse complement strand
CCCGGCCTGGTGCGAGGCCGTCAAACGTGAGTTCAGCAAGGCCACCGGCATCCAACTCGAGTTCGTCAAGCTGGCCTCGGGAGCGTCGCTGGCCCGCCTGCGCGCCGAGAAGGCGAACCCCATCATGGATGTTTGGCTGGGCGGCAGCGGGGACTCGCTGTGGGTCGCCCAGGCGGAAGGCTTGCTCGATTTCTACCGCCCCAAGGCCTGGGGGGAGCTGCGGCCGCAGCTCACCAAGGCGGTGGACGGCCACTACATCCCGCTCTACACGGGGATCCACGGCTTCGGCGTCAATGAGAAGATCCTCCAGGAAAAGAACCTCCCGGTGCCGTCGACCTGGAAGGATCTGGGCGACCCGAAGTACAAGGACCTCATCGCCATGCCCAACCCGAACACGTCGGGGACCGGTTATGTGATGATGACGACCATCGTTCAGATCTACGGCGAGGATGCCGGCTTCGAGCTGCTCAAGGCCATCCACCGCAACGTGGCCCAGTACACCCGGAGCGGCGGTGATCCCAGCCTCCTCGCGGGGCGGGGCGAGGCCGCCATCGGCGTGTCCTTCGCCAACGACGTGGTGGAACGCGGCCGCAAGGGCTACCCCATCCGATTCATCGCCCCCAAGGATGGCACCGGCTACGAGATCGGCGGCCTTGCCCTGATCACGGGAGCCCCCAATCGGGCCAACGGCATGCGCTTGATCGACTGGGTGCTGGAACCCGAGAATCAGAAGCTTGGCCCGCAGAACGGCGAGGTCAGCATTCCCTCTCACAGCAAGTCCGTCATCGATCCGGACGTGCCGAAGTTCGAGGAAGCGAACCTCATCAATTACGACTTCGCCAAGTACGGGACGCCGGCCGTTCGGGACGGCCTGATCAAGCGATGGACGGAGCAGGTGTTCCCGCTGCCGAAATAGACGACGTCGATTCGTCAACGGGTCGATGGGTCAATTGGTCGGGCCGGGCATCCCGCTTCCGTCAGTTCCTGAGCGACCAGTTGGCTCATCGACCATTCGACCGGAATTCGCATGACCGCGTACCGCCGCGAAACGATTGCCTGGGGGCTCCTGACTCTGGGCGGGTTCGCTTGCCTCCCGTGGGAACGGGTCGGGAAGGCGTTCTTTGCTTTGTCCTGGCCCTACACCGGCCTGGCCCGGGCGTCCACCGCCTGGCCGCTGGCCCTGGTGGGTCTGGCGGCCTGCCTGGCGATCGTGCTGGGGATCGTCGGCAGCAGGGACCGACGCGGCGGTTGGGCGATCCTCGCCGGCGCCGCCTGCGGCCTCCTGGCGGGGATCCTCCAGTTGGCGGCGACGGGCCGCGCCTTCGGTCTGGGGGCGGTCGTGAGCCTCCTCGGCCTCCTGACGTTGGCCGGAATCGGGCTCGCCCAGGTGGGTCTTGTCCGGGGGGGCCCATTCGTGGGGGCCGGGATCCTGTGGTCGGCGGGGCTCATCATTCTGTTTATCCTGTTTCCCCTCGTCATCATGCTCCAGGCCAGCATTGTGATCCAGGGGAATCTGACCGCCGCCGGCCTGCTGCGCTACCTCCGATCTCCCATCTTCCTGCTTCTCCGCCACCCAGAGTTGACTGTCGACCCCATCCGGTGGGGAGCCCGCGTCGGCATCGGGACCGGCCTCATCGCTGCGGCTCTGGCGTGGGGGTACACGCGGCGCCCCGTCCCTTGCCTGGGATGGGGCCTGGGGCTCGGGATCGGCATGGGCCTGTCCACCATGATGGGCCTGGGCCTGGGCGCGCTCCGCAACAGCCTGTTCTTGGCCGTCGTCGTGGGGGTCGTCTCTACCGGCCTGGGCTTCGCCTTCGCCCTCCTGGGGTCGCGGAGCACCCTGCCGACGCGGCGCCTCCTGGCCCCGCTGTCCATCCTTCCCATCATCACGCCCGCCTTCGTCCTGGGTCTGGCCATGATCTACATGTTCGGCCGCCGCGGCTTTATCACCCACACCCTCCTGGGCCTCTCCACCAACGTGTTCTTCGGCCCGCTGGGCGTCGGTGTGGCGCAGATCCTGGCCTTCACGCCGATCGCCTATCTGGTCCTCGCCGGCGTCGTGCACTCCCTGGACATAACCCTGGAGGAGGCCGCGCGCACACTGCGGGCAGACCCCTGGACGCTGTTCCGGACCATCCTGTGGCCGCTGGTACGCCCCGGCCTGGCCAATGCCATCCTCCTGGTCATGATCGAAAGCTTGGCGGACTTCGGCAACCCGCTCCTCCTGGGCGGCGGCGTCCCCTTTCTCCCCACGGAGATCTTTTACGCGATCGAAGGGCGGTTCGATCAGCAAGAGGCGGCGACCTACGGCCTGGTCTTGCTGGCCATTACCCTGACGATCTTCTTCCTCCAGCGCTACTGGCTGGGCCGCCGCTCCTATGTGACCGTGACCGGGAAGCCCTCCGGCGGGCGGCCCACGCCGCTGCCCTTCGCCGTGGATGTGACCCTGACCGGCGTCTTTATTCTCTTCGCGGCCGTGGCGGCCCTCCTGTACGGCTCCATCCTTTTCGGAAGCTTCGTCAAGCTGTGGGGCATCGACCACACCTTCACCCTCAAGAACTACCAGGACCTCATGAGCCACGGGATCCCGGTCCTCCTGGATACCATGGGCCTGGCGGCGGCGGCGGCGATTCCCTCGGCGGGGCTGGGGCTCTTGATCGCCTATCTCACCCTGCGGCATCGGTTTTTCGGGCGGACCACCTTGGAATTTTCGGCCATGCTCTCGTACGCCATCCCCGGGACGGTCATGGGGATCGGCTACATCCTGGCCTTCAACGCGGGGGCGCTGCAGTTGACCGGAACGGGGCTGATCATCATCCTGGCGTTCATCTTCCGCGGCATGCCCGTGGGGATCCGCAGCGGGATGGCCGCCCTCACACAGCTCGACCCCAGCCTGGAGGAGGCATCGTCCACCCTCAAGGCCGGAACGGCAACCACGCTGCGACGGGTGGTCGTGCCCCTGATCCGGTCGGCAATCATCACCGGCCTGATCTACAGTTTTGTCCGCGCCATGACGGCGGTGAGCCAGGTCATCTTCTTGGTGTCGCCGGGGCACGATCTGGTCACGATCCTGATCCTTTCGTGGGCGGAATACGGCACCATCGGGCGGGGTGCGGCCCTGTCCACGCTGCTCATCCTGGTCCTGGCGGCGTGCATCCTGCCGGCCCAATGGCTGGGCCGCCGCCAATCGGTCGACGTGTCGGCCGCCGGCTGAGCCGTCTCGCGAAGGAGGAGTCCATGCCACGATTTGGTGTCTGTGCCTGGATCTACGGCGACGCGCCGCTGGATGCGACCCTGGCACGCATCGCCGCGGCGGGATACGACGGGGTGGAGATCCCAGGGGAACCGGGAGCCTTCGACCCCGCCGAGGTCCGCCGACTGCTCGCACGGCACGACCTCAAGCCGCTTGGGCTCACCGCCTCATGCACGGTGCCCGCAACGCGGCGGGACCTGGCACATCCCGACCCGGCCGTCCGCGCCGACGCCGTGCGCTACGTCGTCGACTGCCTGCGCTTCGCGGCGGAGATCGGCGCCCCCCTGATCCAGATGCTCCCGTCCGGGGAGACCCGGCTGGCGCCGCTCGCGACCCAGGCCGAGGAATGGACCTGGTCGATGCACGCCATGCGCGAGGCCGTCCGGGAGGCGGAGCGGCTCGGAGTACGGATCAGCATCGAGCCGCTCAACCGCTACGAGGCCTATCTCGTCACAAATACCGACGAGGCAATGGCCTACCTGGCGGGGGTGGACTCGCCCTGGGTCGGCACGACGCTGGACCTGTTCCACGCCCACCTGGAGGAGCCCGACATCCAGAAGGCGATCCTCAAGGCCGGACCACACCTGCTCCACGTCCACGTCGCGGACACGAACCGGCAGGGGTTGGGACGAGGGCACCTGGACGTGTCGGCTTGCATGCGCGCGCTGCAGGCGATCGGCTATGATGGGTCGGTTGTCCTCGAAGTCATGCCACCCGGGCCCAACCCCTTCCAGTCCATGAAGGACGAGACGTCAGCGGGGATCCTCGACGGCTATATCCGGGAATCGCTCACGCTGCTTCGGCACCACTGGGCGAACCGGTAGCGAGCTGCGGATTCATATCGTGCGGCGACACCGGCAACCTTTCATCCCCATCGGGGCAAGGAGAGATCCATGGGTCGGATACGTGTGGGCGTCATCGGCTGCGGACTGATCGGGCAAATGATGCATCTTCCCCACCTCAAAGAGCTGCATGACCTCTTTGAGGTGGTCGCGCTCTGCGACGTTTCTCCCGGCACCCTGAAGTACGTCGGCGACTATTACGGCGTGAGCCAGCGGTGTATGAACCACCACGATCTCTTGAAGGAGCCGCTGGACACGGTCGTGGTTCTGTCCGCCGACTCGCACGGGAAGGTCATCGCGGACGCGCTCAAGGCGGGCAAGCACGTCTTTACCGAGAAGCCGATGTGCTTCACGCTGCGCGAGGCGGACGAGATTCTGGCCGCACACAAGACGGCCGGCACCGTGTGCATGGTCACTTATATGAAGCGGTACGATCCCGGCTTCCGCTATGCCCAGCCGCTCATCCAGAAGATGAAGAACATGCAGGCCATCCACATCACGGTCCTCCACCCCTCTGAGGCCAACCAGATCGGCCATCACGACATCCGACGGTTCCTGGACGTCCCGGCTGATGTCCGTGCCAAGCTCCGGGCGGACCAGGACGCCCTGATCCGGGAAGTGATCGGCGACTTCACGCCGCTGGAGCGGCGCGTCTTCGCTGAGAACCTCCTGTCCACGCTGGTCCACGACGTCAACGTGCTCCGCGGGTTGTCGGGCGATCCGGAGGAGGTCCTCTTCACCGACGTCTGGCACGACGGCGAGGGGATGGTCACCTGTCTCCGCTACGCCTCCGGCGTCCGTGCCATGATCAGTCTCCAGTACCTCCCCGATCTCGCCCATTACCAGGAGACCGTGGCCTATTACGGCAAGGGGGACCGCGTGCGTCTGGTCTTCCCGTCTCCCTTCTTCCGCAACGTCCCCACCCCGGTCGTCGTGGAGGGCATGGAGGACGGAAAGCCCTTCGAGAAGACGGTCATCGCCTCCATGAAAGAGGCGTTCAAGGAGGAGATGCTCCACTTCGCCGAGTGCGTGCAGCGGAGCAAGACCCCCGTCACGACCCCGGAAGAGGCCAAGGGGGACGTCGCCCTGCTCCACAAGATCTTCCACGCCATCAAACGGCCGCTGGCATGAGGGACGAGAAACGGCTGGGCGGCGGAGCGGTTGGGCGGCAAGGCGGCCAGGCAACCCGACGACGGGACGGCTCCGGGAGCGTGGAACCGCCGCACGGCCGCACGGCCGCACGGTTTTCTCCGGAGACCCGCGCGGCCATCGCCGCGGCCCAGGCCGCGGGCGATCTGCTCCTCACCCGCGTCGGCCGGCCCGGCGCCGTCCGCCTCAAGTCGGCCAAGGACCCGGTCACCGAGGCGGACGCCGCCGCGGAGCGGTGCATCCGGCGCCTCCTGCAACGCCGATTCCCCCGCATCGGCTTCCTCGGCGAGGAAGGGGGCGCCGCGGAGGGGCCGGACGGGCGCTGGATCGTGGACCCGCTGGACGGGACTATCGGCTTCGTGGCCGGCCTCCCCTTCTTCTCTGTGCTGATCGCCATGGAGCGCCAGGGCGTCCTGGAATCCAGCGTGACGTACCTCCCGCGGCTGGACGAGATGTTCGTGGCGGAGCGGGGGCGGGGCGCCTGGTTGAACGGCCGACGGATTGCGGTGTCGCGCCGACGCCGCATGGCGGAGACCATCGTCGCCCTGTGGCACGACGATTCCGTCTGGGGAAACCGGTCCCTGCGCGAGCGGATCGCCGCGCTGGCCCTGCAGGTCCGAAACGTCCAGACCTTCGGCGCGGGATTCGCGCTGGCCGGCGTCGCCGCCGGCCGGCTGGACGGCTACTGGGAGCAGAGCGCCAAGGCGTGGGACATCGCCGCCGGCGCCCTCCTCGTCCAGGAGGCGGGCGGCCGCGTGACGGACGGATCCGGACGGTCCCTCGACGTGAACCAATCGACGATCCTGGCTACCAACGGCCATATTCACCGCCGGCTGCTCGCCGCGTTCACCCCGCGGGCAATCGGGCCGCGGAGGACCTGATGGCGACGACGACGCCGCAAACCTTGAGCATCGGAATCCTGGGCTATGCGGGGGTCGCCCGCGCCCATCTGAACGCATTGAAGAAGTTGCCCTATATCTTCTGGCCGACGCCGGTCCAGTTTCGGCTGGTCGGCGTCGCCGGGCGCTCCCCCGCCGGGGTGGACGAGGCGGCCCGCCGCTACGGTTTCGCGTACGCGGCGACCGATTGGCGCCGCGTGGCCGAGGATCCCCAGATCGACCTCCTCATCAACTGCTCCCCCAACGACCTGCACCGGGAGCCGTGCCTCACCGCGGCCGCGAGCGGCAAGCACCTGCTGTGCGAGAAACCGCTCGGCCGCGACGCCGGCGAGGCGAAGCAGATCTGGGACGCCGTGCGCCGCCGCCGCAGCCTCGTCCACCAGGTGAGCTTCAACTATCGCTTCATTCCCGCCGTGCGGCTCGCCCGGGAGATGATCCAGGCGGGCGAGCTGGGCGCCATCGTCCACTTCCGGATGCGCTACACCGACGACAGCCTGAGCGATCCCAAGACGCCGCACACCTGGCGTCAGGAAGAACGGCGCGCCGGCAGCGGGGTGATCGGGGATCTCGCCTCCCACGTCCTGGATCTGGGCCGCTTTCTCGTCGGGGAATACCGGAGCGTCTGCGGCCTGTCCCGGATCGTGGTGCCGCGCCGCCCCGTCGCGGCAGGCGCACGTCGGACCAAGCCCGTGGACGTCGAGGACTGCTTCGTCGGCGCGGTGGAGTTCAGCGGCGGCGCCCTGGGGACGCTGGAGGCCTCCGGCTGCTGCCCGGGCCAGAAGAACTACCTGACCGTCGAAGCCAACGGCACCCGGGGCAGCCTCCGGTTCAACCTGGAGCGGCTGAACGAGCTGGAGGTGTTCAAGACGGAGACCAAGGCGCGACGGGATCGGGGGTTCAAGACCGTCCTCGTCACCGATCAGGACCACCCGTATGGCGGCCGCTGGTGGCCGCCGGGGCACATCCTGGGTTGGGAGCACACCTTCGTCCATCAGTTGCATCACCTGGTCCAAGCGATCGTCGGGCCAGGCGCGGTGACGCCGCTGGCGGCCGACTTCCAGGACGGCTACCGGAACGCGGTGGTCTGCGACGCCCTGCTCGCGGCCGCCCGAACGGGCAAGCGGACCACGATCAAGTGATCAGTTTCCAGTGGCTGATCGGATACCCTGGTAGTTAGTGGCCGGTGGTCCGTGATCAGTCGTCAGCGGTCGGACTCGGACCGTCAGCACAGGAGGCGGGAGCATGGTTGTCGTTTGGTCATGCGCTTCTCGCGTGAGCTACTTGACCTTGGCCCTTGGAGGTGAAACACTCCTGCAGAAAGGGAGGCTCAGGGGCCGGAAGGGGGTGATCTGAAGCCGGTTCTCGGATCCGGAGGTTGTGCAATCGCTTCACGGTGCACTCTCAGACAGGAAGGAGAGAGGCAATGCGAATCCGATGTCGGGCAACCATGGTGTTTTTCATCACTGCAATGGTGCTGGCCTACGCGGGCCTGGCGCCCGCCGGCACACCAACCGAGCTGGTCATCGCCGACAGCCAGTCTGGGGCGAACTTCCAGGCCTATTGGCAGAAGTACGTGATCCCGGCCGTCAAGCAGTCGCTGGGCATCAACTTGAAATACCTGGTCACCAGCGACGCCGAGCAGATCCAGAAGACCAAGGCGTGGAAGCCGGGCCAGGGCGACGCCCACATCCTCTTCCCCAAGTCGATTGCGACCTGGGTGAGCTCCGGCGTCCCGCTGGAGACCCTCACCACCACGAACGTTCCCAACTCGGCCAAGATCGACCCGAAATTCCTCAAGTCGGACGAGGGGGTGGATCTCCAGGGGAAGGGCGTCCTCTACTGGCGCACCTCCTACGCCCTGATCTACAACAGCCTGAACATCAAGACTCCTCCCAAGTCCTGGAAGGAGTTCTACGATCGCCGGGCGGAGTTCAAGGGCCACATCGGCTTGGTCCGGCCCGACGCCAAGTCTAGCTCTGCCTGGCGGCAGCGCCTGGTCTTCCTGCACGCCTTCTTGAAGGAAAAGATGGCCCTCCCGATGGCCCAACTCGAGAAAGACCCGGCCTTCATCGACGCCTGGAACAAGCTGAAGGACTTCAGCACGTACGGCAAGCTTCCCCTACCCTCCGAGCCGCCGAACCTGTTTGAGGACTTCAACGCCGGCGACACCTGGATCTCGCTCTACGCCCAGGATTACTCCCTCTGGTCGGCGCGTCAGGGCACCATGCCACCCACCATCAAGGCCACCTATCCCGAGGAAGGGGCGGACGAGATCGGCACGGCATATCTGGCGATCCCGGCCAACATCGCCCCGGAATACAAGGAGGCGGCGCTCAAGGTGGTGAACTACCTGCTCTCGGATGATCAGCAGATCCGCCTCATCACTACCATGTGGCAGTATCCGGGCACCGAGATCACCGACCAGGTGCCGGACATCGCCTGGGAGATGGTCCCCAAGCTGGATGTCCTCGCCAAGACAGCAATTCCGCGAGAGCGGATCCGGAAGGACGTGATCGATTACATCAAGGGACACGCCAAGGAGTTGCTCCCCTAGCGCTGTGCGGCGCTGAAACTCCGTGGGCCCGGGTCGGGACCCTGCACTGCCCCGATCCGGGCCCTTGCGCTGAAAATGGGATCGTATGACCACATTCTGGTATCTTCATAAATCGCGGCTGATCACCGGAGTCTTGTTACTACCAGCCCTCTTGAGCTTCTTCGGCCTCTTCTTCTATCCCATGCTCCTGACCGTCACCTTGAGCTTTCGGCCCGAAGGGCAAGAGGTGGGCTGGACCCTGCAGAATTACATCCAGTTTCTGACCGATCGGGACAGCCACTGGGTCATCCTGCTCACCTTCATCCTGGCGCTGGGCTCCACCGCGGTGTCGATTCTGTTCTCCGTCCCCCTCGCCCTGATCCTGCGCGAGAAGGTGCGCGGCCATCGCTTCTTCCGTCTCATGGTGATTGTTCCCCTGGTGATCCCGGGCCTGGTCGGCGCCCTGGGGCTCTTGCTGTTCTGGGGACCCCGCGGCTGGTTCAATCTCTTCCTGATGCAGATGGTGCCCTTCATCCAGCGGCCGGTGGCCGTGGACTACACCATCCATGGCCTGATCATGTTCTATGTCTGGCTCTACTTTCCGTACACCTGCGTGACCACCATGTCGGCGCTGGAGTCGCTCGACCGCGGCATCGAGGAGGCGGGGGCCGTGGCGGGGGCCAATCGCTGGCAAGTCCTGCGCTACATCGTTCTCCCCCTGATCACCCCCGGGATCCTGGCCGGGTCCATCCTCACGTTCATGGCCGCCTTCGGCGCCTTTAGCGTGCCTCTGGTTGCGGGCGGGAACTACCGCCCCCTGGCGGTGGAGATCTACAAGCAGATCTCCATCCCGATCCCGGCCCACTGGTCGGCGGCCAGCGCCATCGCCGTGGTCATGGGGCTCTTGCAGGTAGGGTTCCTTACCCTCTACATGCGCTTCGTGCGCCGGGGCGGGGGCGGCGGGGCGGCGGGAGGCGCGCAATGACGCTGCTGCGCGCATACCTCCGCGGCGTGCGGGAGGGATGGTTCATCCTGGGCTATACCCTGCTGCTCTGCCTCACCTTCTTCATCGCCGCTCCCTTCCTGATGATCGTTCTGCGATCCGTCGGCAAGGGGTGGTTCGGGCGGCTCTGGCTGCCGCCGCAGCTCACCCTGGACTGGTACCGCTGGGCGATCGAGGTAGGCAACATCCCCGAGGTCATGAAGAACACCCTGATCATCGGGGCCATCGCCGTTGCCATCAGCACCATCATCGGCATCTTCGCCGGCTGGGCCTTCGGCCGGCGTCATCTGCCGGGCAAGGAGATCCTGATGGCCGTCATCCTCTTGCCCCGCATGATCCCGCCCATCACCTACGCCCTGGGCGTGGCCAGGATCTTCTATACCGCGGATCTGGTGGACACCCACTTTGGCGTGGCCCTCGCCCACGTCTCGGTCTGCGCCCCGTACGCCATCCTGGTCCTCTCGGCCACCTTCGAGAGCCTCGACGAGCGCGTCCTGGAGGCGGCCGCCGTCTGCGGCGCCAACACGATCAAGCGGTTCTTCTACGTCGTCCTGCCGCTGATCATGCCCGGGATCCTGGCATCCATGCTCTTTTCGTTCACCTCGTCCTACAACGAATTCACGCTCACGCTGCTGACCTACGGGCCGCACACGGTGACCTTACCGGTGCGCACCTATCTGGCCGTGGGAGACGGGTACTGGGAGATCACCAGCGCCATGGCAGTGATCATGGTCGTCCCATCCCTCTTCATCCTGGCCACGATCCAGCGACGCGCCAAGCCCGAAAAGCTGATCGGCGGGTTCAAGGGAGTCTGACGCATGCCCGACGCCATGATCGAGTTTCGCGACGTGACCAAGCGGTACGGCACGCTCGTGGCCAACGACCATTTGAGCCTGGGCATCCGGCGGGGCGAGCTGATGACCCTGCTCGGCCCCTCGGGCTGCGGCAAGACCACGGCCTTGCGGTGTCTTACCGGCACCATCCAGCCAGAGGAGGGCCAGATCCTCCTCGATGGGAAGGACGTCACCCACGTCCCGACCCACCAGCGGGAACTGGGGATGGTCTTCCAAAATTTCGCCCTCTTTCCTCACATGACGGTCCAGGACAACGTGGGCTTTCCCCTCATGATCCGGAGCGTCTCCAAGCCCGAGCGGGAGCGGATGGTGGCCGACGCCCTCCGCCTGGTCCGGCTGGAAGGGTATGCGGGCCAATACCCCCGACAGCTCTCCGGCGGACAGCAGCAGCGCGTCGGCCTGGCCCGGGCCCTGGTGTACCACCCCAAGGTGCTTCTCCTGGACGAGCCGCTCTCCAACCTTGACGCCAAGCTTCGGGAGGAGATGCGCTTCGAGATCAAGGAGGTGGTCACGCGGCTGGGGATCACCGCCATGTACGTGACTCACGACCAGGGCGAGGCGCTGGCCTTGTCGGACCGCGTGGCCATCATGAACCGCGGCCGCCTAGAGCAACTCGGCACGCCCGAGGAGATCTACGAGAGCCCCCGGTCCAAGTTCGTGGCCGAGTTCATCGGCCTCTCCAACTTCCTGGAAGGCTACGTGCAGTCGATCGAGGGCCGAGACATGCTGGTGATGGCAAGCGGCCTGGCGGTCAGCACGCCGGCCCTGCCCGCGATCGGCCCGGGCCAGAAGGTGCTCCTCTTCCTGCGCCCGAACGAGGTGGAGATCTTGCCGCAGGACGCGCCGGCCGGCACCAACGTCTTTGCGGCGCGGGTGGACAAGGCCACCTACCTGGGCGACACCATGGACTACCGTATCGCCCTTGGCCAGGGCGTGGAGCTTCGCGTCCAGGGCGACGCGCGCCGCCGGTACCAGAACGGCGACCCCGTGCGGCTTCGCCTGCGCCGCGTGCGGTCGTGGACGGTGACAGACTGAGGGAGACTCGGCGATCTGGCACGTTGGCAACTGGGCAATTTGGCAATTTGGCGATTGGGTGATCCGGACGCACCCCCCCCAATTGCCGAGTCGCCCAATTGCCAAGTGGCCCAATTACCTGATTGCCACCACCTCGAGAGGACGGAAAACACGACATGCAACGATTTCGAGTCGCCGACTTGACGCGCGATGAGTTCGCCCAGGCGATGACGGAGGGGCGCTGGCTCCTCCTCCCCTTCGGCGCGGTGGAGCAGCACGGGCCCCACCTCCCGCTCGGGACCGACCTCTTCTACGCGGAGCACCTCTGCCTGGCCGTGGCCGAGCGGGTGCATGGGCTGGTGGCGCCGGGGTTCCCCTACGGCATCTGCCGGACCATGCGGAACTTCGCCGGGACCGTCTCCCTCTCGCCGGCCACCTTCACGCCGCTCCTCCGCGAGATCCTGTCCGAGTACGTGCGGCACGGCGCCCGCAAGATCGCCCTACTCGCCGGCCATGCCGAGGATGCCCAGGAAGGAGCCATGCGCGAAGCCGCCCTGGCGCTCGTCAACGCCGACCCCACGCTCCGCATCCTGGTCATCGGCCCCTACGCCTTTATAGATCCCATCCGGCAGGAGGCAGGCCAGGTGGGCACCGACGGACACGCCGGCTCGATCGAAACCTCCGAGATGCTGATCGTCGCAGGAGACCGCGTCCACCTGGACCGGATCCCCGCGGTCACCCGGCCGCGCCTGTCCCGGTTTCAGGTGGCGGCCCACCCCGAGGCCGAGTTCCCCACCGGCGTGCGGGGCGACACGTCCAAGGTCTCGCGCGCGCTGGGGGAGCGGGCAATCAGCCATGTCGTCGCGGAGATCGCACGCCTGCTCCAGACCATCGACGCGAAAGGAGCCGAATGGTGACGAGGCACGCGGCATGGCGTCCCATCATGCTCGAGGCGCTCCAGGCCGCTCACGCAGCCGTCAACCGGCTGGCCCCAGCGGCAGGCAGGCGGGTCGTGGCGGGACGCGCCGCCGGGTACCGGTCGTGGGATCCCGAGGTCATCGGCGTGGACACCGCCGCCGAGCGGGCGGTCATCGCCGCCCTGCGACGATGCGGCGTCCATGGGACCCTGCTCTCCGAGGAGGCGGGGGAGCGGCCACTCGTCGGGAGATCGAGCCCCACACCCCGCCTCCCCGACCCCGTCTTCGTGGTCATGGACCCCTTCGACGGGAGCCTCCTGTATCGCCGGGGGATCCGGGCGCACTGGTTCACCGCGGTGGGCATCTACGGGCAGGACGGGATGGCTCGGATCGCGGGCCTGATCGACCATAACACGAAAGAGGTCGCCCTGGCAGACCGCGCGGGGGCCGTCCGGATCCCCCGGCCGGGGGCCCGGCCCCTGCCGCTCCGCCCCGCGCCCACCCGCCGGTTGAACGGCGCATTCCTGGAAACCTACATGAAGAAACCGCAATTCCTGTACGCGACCTCCACCGCGCTGCGCCCGTTAATGGAGCGCGCCGCGTTCATCTTCCCCAACGGCGGTCCGGGGGGATTCGTCGATGTCGCCGCCGGCCGGATCGATGTCTATTTCGCCTGGAACGAGGCGCTGACCGAGGTCTACTCCGCCGCCTACATCGCCGAACGCGCCGGGTGCGTCGTGACCGGATGGGATGGTTCGTCCGTCCGGTTCACGCCCGACATCCACGCCGTGTACCGCCTGGTCTGCAGCGCCAATGCGGCGCTCCACCGCGAGGTGCTGGCCGCCCTGAAAACCGTCAGACCCCCGAAAGGACTCGTCCCATGAAACTCGGATGCATCTGCGGCACCTTCAACCGCTCCTTCGACAGCGGCGCCATGGATCAGATTCGCTTTCTGCATCGCTGCGCCGCCGACCTCCAGGTCCAGGGCGTGGAGCTTCAAGATATTCACTTCCCCCAGACCCGCCCGGCCTATCTGGCGACCCTGCGCCGGACTGCCCGAGACCTGGGCCTGTCGATCGTTGCCGTCGGCGCACACAACGATTTCGGCCGGGCCGACCCCACACTGCGCCAGAGCGAGGTTACCAAGGTCAAGCAGTGGGTCGAGGTTGCCGAGCAGCTCGGCGCGCCGCTGGTCCGGGTCTTTGCCGGGTACCCCGAGGGCGACCGCACGGAGCGATGGCCCGCCATGATCGACGCGTTGCGAGA
>Ga0209048_10004248_pt1 | contig 13737 bp, 7 predicted proteins | sample FrelakmetCRP12CR_FD_187146 | JGI IMG/M metagenome (GOLD analysis project Ga0209048, IMG submission 187146) | Freshwater lake sediment microbial communities from the University of Notre Dame, USA, for methane emissions studies - CRP12 CR (SPAdes)... | ecosystem: Environmental > Aquatic >... | reverse complement strand
GCGGTCCCAGGACGCCAGAGCGCGCAGGTAGCTGAGGTAGGGGCCGTCGGCGGCGCCGGTCGTCTCGCCCGGCATCAGCATGGGGATGCCCGGCGGGTACGGAACGACGCTCGTGGCGAGCACGCGGTCGGCGAGGACGTCGAGCGACACGTGCTCGATCTGGTCCTTGACGAGATACTGGTAGGCCGCGTTCGGCGTCATCACCGGCACCGGGAGGGTGGAGAAGGCTTCCGCCAGCCACTGCGTCTGCTTGGCTTCCTTGAGCTGGGCGAACATCTGGTCGGCGAGGTCGCGGAGGCCGAGGTTCCCGTAGGTATCGGGATGGTCGGTGACCAGGTAGGGCAGCACCTCGGCGACCGGGGCGTTCCGGTCGTAGTCGCGCTTGAAGTCGAGGAGCGCGTTGAGGAGCGTCCCCCACTTGCCCTTCGTGATGCCAATCGAGAAGAGGAAGAGGATCGTGAAGTCCGTCGTCTTCTCCACCTCGACGCCGCGACAGTGCAGGTAGGCGGTCACGAGCGTGGCCGGGATGCCCCGCTTGTCGAGGCCTCCCTTGTCGGCCACCCCCGGCGTCACCACCGACACCTTGATGGGGTCCAGCATGCAATAGCCGTCCTCGAGGTCGCCGAACCCGTGCCAGTTGTCTCCCGGGTGCAGCACCCAGGCGTCGGGGTCCGTGGCCAGCAGCTCGGGCGACGCGTCCTCGAACGCGACCTTCTTGCCGCCCTTCCCGCTCTTGACCTTGTCCGCGTTCCAGGTGTTGAAGAACCAGTCCCTCTTCTGCGCGAACTGCCGGTGCACGCGGCCCATCGTCTGCCGGAAGGCCACCGCCTCCTCGATCGACTCGTTGGTGAGGGCGATGCCGCCCGGCCCGTCCATCATGGCGGCGGTGACGTCGTTCGAGACGATGATCGTGTAGAGAGGCGACGTGGAGGCGTGCATCATGAACGACTCGTTGAACCGCTCGTGGGGGATGGGGCTGCGCCCGTCGCGGATGTGCAGGAGCGAGGCCTGGGAGAGCGCGGCCAGGAGCTTGTGAGTGGAGTGGGTGGCGAAGACTGTGGGCCCCTTGTGGTCCTTGGGGTCCCCGTGCATCGCGTGGCGATCGCGGTACATCGGGTTGAAGCGCGCGTAGGCGTACCAAGCCTCGTCGAAGTGGATCCGGTCGACGGTCGGGTCGAGCAGCTCCTCCACGCGGCGGGCGTTGTAGCACAGCCCGTCGTAGGTGGAGTTGGTGACGACCGAGTACACGGGGCGCGTCTCGATGCCCTTGGTGACGAGCGGGTTCGCCTTGATCGCGGCCTTGATCGCGGCCTTCGTCAGTCGCTCGGGAGGGATGGGCCCGATGATCCCGTAGCGGTTGCGCAGGGGGACGAAGTACGTCGGGATGGCGCCCGTCATCACCAGGCTGTGCTCGATCGACTTGTGGCAGTTCCGGTCGCAGAGGGCAATCTGATCGCGGCCGACGGCGGCCATGAAGATCACGCGGTTCGAGGTGGAGGTGCCGTTCGTCACGCAGTAGGTGCGGTGGGCCCCGAACACGCGGGCCGCGTACTTCTCGTGCTCGCCGATGGGTCCGGTGTGGTCGAGGAGCGACCCCAGCTCGCCCACGCTGATCGAGAGGTCGGACCGGAGCAGGTTCTCGCCGAAGTAGTCGAAGAAGACCCGGCCCACCGGCGACTTGAGGAACGCGGTGCCGCCGGTGTGGCCGGGGGTGTGCCAGGAGTACTCGTACACCTGGCTGAACTTCATGAGGGCCTTCGCCAGGGGAGGCAGCATCACCTCCACGTAGCGACGGATGGCGGCCGCCACCCGCCCCCCGACGAAGGCCGCCGTGTCCTCGAGCGTCCAGACGTACTCGTCGACCATCTCCATCACCTCGGTGGGGATGGAGGACGCCTCGCCCCGCTCGGCCATGAGGAAGATGGGGATCTTCTCGTTGCGCGAGCGCACGAACTTCAGGAGGCTCCTGGCCTTGGCGTGGCCCTTGTCGTCGCCCAGGGTCCAGTCCATGAGGATCGCGTGGAGGGCGGAGTCCGACACGATCACGGAGTGGCCGTCCTCGGCGGACGTCGCCTCCACGACGTCGACGGCGCGGTCCTTCAGCTCCTGTACGAGCGCCCGCGCGGCCCGGCCCTCGGCGGTCGGGCTCGTGAGCTCGTCGTCCACCACGAGCGCCCGCATGCTCAGTCGCTTGATGCTTCGCTGGATCATGTCGTCTTCTCCCCACGCTTGTCCCCGACCGCCGGCCCCGACGTTCCTCGCGAGGCCGGCGGTCGGAGTCCGTTTCCGTTCCAGATCAAGGTCTCGGTCTCGCTCCCGTCAATCCGGCAGCGCGTTCCACCGGAAGAACGTGAGCGCGTTCTCGTCCGGCTCTCCGCACCACTTCGCGTAGATCCCTCCGATCTCCCCGGACCTGTAGAGTCGGCTGAGCGTGCGGTCCACGACGAGGCGGAAGTCCTCGTCGCCCCGCGTAAGGGCGAGCGCCAACGGCTCGTGCGTGAACAGGCGGTCAACTACGATCAAGTCACGGGCGGAAGGATTGCGTCTCACGGCGTCCAGGAGGATGGCGCGGTCCCCGAAGAGGACGTTGGAGCTGCGGTCGAGCACGCGTTGGACGCCGACATCGTAGCTCTCCACGGGAGCCACCTTGGCGGCGATCTGGAAGTCCTTCGCCCGACCGGCCAGCCAGCCCTCGCTGGTCGTGCCCGCGACGACGGAGAAGGTCTGCTCCTGCAGGATCTGGCCGACGGTGCCCCGCCACTGGGGTCGGAACTCCGCCGGGCGTCCGGCTGCCACCTCCCGCAGCCGGGCGGGAGCGTCCGCCCGGAGCAGGGCTCCGATCCCGCCCGGGAAGGTCGGGATCGAGAAGGAGACCTCGCCCCTGCGCGCCAGGGTCACGGTCTCCGCACCGCACATCAGGTCGATCTCGCCCTGCTGGAGGGCGCGGAAGCGGTTCTCAATCGTGACCGGAACCCACTGGACGGTCAGCTCGGCGAGACCCGTTTCGGCCTTCGCCGCCGCGGCGATCTGCTGGCAGAGGGCCACGGAGTATCCGGCCGGATTGCCCGACTCGTCTCGGAAGGACAACGGCCTCGCGTCTGTGCGGTAGCCGAGCCGGATCTTGCCGCCCGCCTTGATCTGGTCCAGGGCCCCGGCCGACGCCGGCGCCGCGGCCACGAGCGCCAGCGCCGCGATCACGACCACCGCGGCCGCGGCCTTCTTAAGGCTGGAGAAGCGGGGGGCGATGAATCCCCAGATCAGGTAGCCGAGCCCCCACACGATCGCGGCGCCCAGGACCGCGTCCTTGCCGGAGGCGTAGATCGCGTAGACGCTGTAGAGCATCGCCACCACGGCCACCGCCATGGTCTTCCTGTACTGCGCCTGGCCGACGCCGGCGCCCTTCATCATCAGCGGCAGGGCGGAGAGGGAGATGACGTAGGGAACGACGTTGGTGACGACGGCGAGGTTGACCAGCACTCCGAACTGCTCGCTGAGGCTGGGCGAGATCGTGGTGAGGGCCATGATCGACTGGACGATCCCCATGACGATCATGCCGGTGATCGGCGCCCCCATCTTGTTCACCTTCGTGAAGAAGGCGGGGAACATCCGCTCGTCGGCGGCCGACTTCGCGGTCATGGAGAGCGTGAACTGCCAGCCGAGCAGCGAGCCGAGGCAGGCCAGCACCGCGAGCGCCATGATGATGGATCCCACCACCGGGTTGAACATCCGGGCGTAGGCGAGGGCGAACGGGCCCGTCGAGGCGGCCAGGTCGGCGTTCGGCACGATGCCCTGGATGACCGTGGTGGACAGGATGTAGATGAAGGCCGCGCCCAGCGTCCCGAACATGCAGGCGAGGGGGACGTCCCGCTTCGGGTTCTCCACCGCGTCCGAGTTCTGGGCAGCGGATTCCATGCCGAGGAAGGCCCACAGCGTGAGGGCGATGCTCGAGCCCATGCCCGCCCCGAGGCTCATCCCCTGGGGGTTCCAGGCGGCGGAGAACGTCGCGCCGCTGAACCAGAACCAGCCGATGATCGAGAGGGCGCCGACGGGGATGATCACTCCCCAGACCGTCACCGATCCGATCTTTCCGGTGATGGCGGGCCCGCCGAAGTTGGCCACGGTGGTGAGCCAGAGAAGGGCGATCACGCCGATGCAGGTGGCGACCGGCGTCGCGGTGAGCGCGGGCGCGAACCCCGCGAGGTATCCAAGGGCGGAGATGGCGATCGCCACGTTGCCGATCGCGAGGGACAGGAAGTAGAGGTAGAACGTGATGAAGTAGCCGTCCTTGCCGTAGGCGTCCTCGGCGTAGGAGGCCATGCCCCCCGAGCGCTGGTTGAAGAGGCCGGCCTGGGCGAAGCCGTAGGCGATGGCCATCGACCCGAGCGCCGTCACGATCCAGGAGAGCAGCGAGATCGCGCCGACCTTGGCCATGTTCGTGGGGAGCATGATGATGCCGGAGCCCATCATGTTCACGGCGACGATGAACGTCAGTTGCATCAGACTCATCTTCTTCTTCGGCATTGACTGCTCCTCCTCGGTCGGTGCTTCGAGCCTCACTGGCGGGCCGCTTCGACTTTCAGCAAGTCAGCGGTCGCCATCCGAAGCCTCTTATCGCTTCACGCAGTACACGTGGTAGACGCCGTCCTTCTCTTCGGTGCCCTCGACCTCCTTGGCGAACCCGGGGAAGCGGTGGCCGTACTCCTGGAGGATGCGCAGGTAGGTCAGCCAGGGGCCGTCGGGAGCGCCCACGTTCTCTCCCGGCATCACGATCGGGATGCCGGGCGGGTAGGGGATGACGCCGACGGCGACGACGCGGCCCGCCATCTCGCCGAGCGGGACCTTGTCCGCGTCCCCCGCCATGAGGAGCTGGAAGGCCCGTCGCGGTGTCATCTCCGGCTTGGGAAGGCTGGCGTAGGCCTGGGCCTGCCAGTGTCCCTGCCGGCTCTTCCGCATGTGCGCCCACATCTCGTCGGCGAGGTCCTTCAACCCCATGCCCGCGTAGCGGTCCGGAGCGGCCGCGGCCACCGCCGGCACGACCTCCGCGAGCGGCGCGTTGCGGTCGTAGTCGGCCTTGAAGTCCAGCAGCGTGTTGACGAGCGTGCCCCACTTCCCCTTGGTGATGCCCACGGAGAAGAGGAAGAGCACCATGTGGTCGGTCGTGCGCGAGGGCACGATCCCGTGGCGGCCGAGGTAGGCGGTGACGAGATCGGCCGGGATCCCCGTGGCGCCGAGCTGGCCGTCCGGCTTCATGCCCGGGCAGACGATCCCGAACTTGATCGGGTCGAGCATGCACCAGCCATCGGGGAGCCCGTCGAAGCCGTGCCAAATTTCCCCCGGGTGCAGGACCCAGCAGCTCGGATCCGTGGCCAGGAGCTCGGCCGGCGCCTCGTGGAACGGGATGCGCTTCCCGGTCCTCGGATCCTTCACGTGCTCCGCGTTCCAGGGGGCGAAGAACCAGTCCTTCTTCCCCAGGAACTCCTGCCGGACGCGGGCGATGGCCTGGCGGCAGGCCACGGCCTCGTCGAGGACGTCCTGGGTGAGGGCCTGGCCGGCCGGGCCGTCCATCATGGCGGCCGCCACTTCGTTCGAGGCGATGAGCGCGTAGAGGGGCGAGGTGCTGGCCTGCGCGCCGTAGGCCTCGTTGAAGCGGCCGTGGTCGATGGCGGCGCGGCCGTCCCGGACGTGGATGTACGAGGTCTGGGAGAGAGCGGCCAGCAGCTTGTGGGTGGAATGAGTGGCGAAGACGGTGGGACCGTCCTTGGGGTGGTCGGAGGGGCTCCCGCGCATCGCGTGGCGGTCGCGGTACATCGGGTTGAACCGCGCGTAAGCGTACCAGGCCTCGTCGAAATGGATGCGGTCGACGCTCTTCGCGAGCCGGGCCTGGGCGTCCGCGGCGTGGTAGCACATGCCGTCGTACGTGCAGTTCGTGACCACCGAGTAGACGGGGCGCGGGCTGGAGGCGCCCTTCGCGAGCGGGTTCTGCGCGATCGCCTTCGCGATCGCCTTGGGATCGAGCCGGTCCGGAGGAATCGGCCCGATGATGCCGTAGCGGTTGCGGGTGGGTCTCAGGAAGACCGGGATCCCGCCGGTGATGGCGAGGCCCTGCTCGATGGACTTGTGGCAGTTCCGATCGCAGAGGGCGATCTCGTTGTCGCCCACGCAGGCCGACATGATGGCCCGGTTCGAGCCCGAGGTGCCGTTCAGGACGGAGTACGAGCGGTGGGCCCCGAACACGTGCGCCGCGTAGCGCTCGCTCTCGCCGATGGGGCCGAGGTGGCTCAGGAGCGAGCCCAGCGCCGCCCGCTCGATGCCCATGTCGGTGCGGAAGAGGTTCTCGCCGTAGAAGTCGAAGAAGACGCGGCCGATGGGCGACTTGAGAAAGGCGACGCCGCCCTGGTGGCCGGGGGCCGCCCACGAGTACTCCCGGTCACGCTCGTAGCGTGCGAGCGCGGCCGTGAAGGGCGGGAGCAGCCCTTGGACGTAGCGCTCGACCGCGGCGACCGTGCGGCCGGCCAGGAAGGACGCGGTGTCTTCCAGGATCCAGACGAACTCGTCGGCCAGGGTGGCTACCTCGACCGAGATCGTGCCCGCGACCTTGCGATCGGCCATCAGGAAGACGGGGACCTTGGCGTTGCGGGCCCGGAGCGCGCGCAGAAGGTCCGTCGCCTGCACGTGGGCCTTGCGGTCGTTGCGGCCCAGGGTCCAGTTGACGAAGACGCAGTGGATCGCGGCGTCGGAGACCACGGTGGCGAGGCCGTCCTCGCAGGACAGCGCCTCCACGACCTCGATCCCGCGGGCGCGGAGCTCCTCGGCCAGGGCGCGCACGCTGCGGCCGCCGGCGCTCGTAGCCTGGCCGAGCTCGTCGTCGACGATGAGGACCCGCCGGGCGAGCGGACGGGTGGTGCGTTCGATCATGGCTTCCCTCCGGCGGTGAGGTTCGGGGACATGATTCAGTAGGAGTACGCCACGTAGGCCATCCCGTACACGAAGTTCTTCGTCCGGTCGTAGGCCTGCTGGACGGCGGCCTGCGGGTCCAGGAAGGCCGCGACGAAGCTCAACGTGAAGTTCTTGTTGAGTTTCCAGTCGCAGTACCCGTCGAGCTCGAAGGCGACGTCCTTCGAGGTCACGTTGGGCCCCAGGGCGGCGGGCTTGTCGAGCCGGAAGAGGTAGCCGATGAGGCCCGTTCCCACGGACTCGCTGGGCGTCAGGTGGACGCGTAGCTGGTGCGAGATGAGGTTGGAGTTGGAGAGGAAGTACTCCCCGCCGATCTCGCCCTGCCACCACGTGCCCCAGTCGTAGAAGCCCGTGAAGAGCGAGTCAAAGCCCTCGTTCGTCGGCGTCGCAGGGTCGTCGCCCTCGAAGTACGCGTAGCGGTAGGAGAGCTTCGGCTTCCAGGAAACCTGGCTCAGCTCGTAGCCGGCCTGCGCGGTGAAGGCGTTGGACTTCAGCGCGTCACCCTTCTGCTCGTACGCGTACTCCAGCTCGAAGGAGAGGTCGGGCAGGGACTTGAAGGGGGCGGTGTAGGCCCGCGCGTTGTAGACGTTCAGCCCGTCCCGGTCGGGCTTCACGGCCGGGTTGGCGTAGAACCTCATGTAGCTCGCCCCGAAGGTCGACTTGTCCCCCACGGCCAGCTCGTAGTTCGCGCCCCACAGCCGGTTGTTCACCTCGTTCCCCGGGACCTCGTTCCGGTCCAGGTAGAAGAACTCGAGCGTGTGGTTCTTGGGCTTGATGCGGCCGATCGCGGCGAACTCCCACGCCTTGCGCACGTTGCTCCAGTAGCCGCCGCGGACGCCCCCCTCGCCTCCCCCGTCCCACAGCAGCATTCCGTGGCCGATCTTGTATTGCGTCTTGCCCACCGTGAAGTCGAGGAGGTTCTCAGAGCTTCCCAGCGACTTCCCCGAGCGCCAGCCCACGTAGAGGTCCTCGACCTGGAACGAGGAGGCCTCCTCGCCGACGAGGGGCGGCGGGGCCATGAACGTGCGCTCCCCGACGGCGCTCAACTTGCCGTAGAGCTCGCTCTTCCCCACGTCGAAGCTCGCCGAGATGGCGGGCTTGGCGTAGCCCTCGGCCCAGTTGTCGCTCAGGTTCCCGGAGGGATCGGGCCGGACGTTGGTGTAAAGGGAGTTCGCGAAGCCGAACAGGCCACCGCCGGCGTCGAGATTGAACGTCCAGTGCCCCTTCTTCGGCAATCCCGTCGACCGCTCCTCTTCCGCCGGCGCGGGCGTCGGCGTGGGGGTCGGCGCCGGCGTTGGCGTAGGGGTGGGCGTCGGCTCCTGGGCCCGGGCCGGTGTGGAGCCGATCAGAACAAGGCCGAGCACGAGCGCCCCGGCAAGACTGTTGGCGCGGACAGACGCCCGCGTGAAACCGAGATCGCGATGCATCCTAGTCTCCTCCCTTGGTTCCTCTTTTGACGGCTCGCCGCCGTGACGGTCTCTTCACCCTCAGGCAGAACTCGAGCAGGCCCGCCGTGACCTCCCGCATGACCCTCCGCATCTCGGGGTAGGGCGGGTGGAAGGGCGTGGCCGCGTGGCTGCGGCCCCACTCCATCGTGAAGGCGATGATCTTGTTCTTCTTCGGGTCGACCATGTGGCGGCTGTACGCGTAGTCGTCGGCGGAGGCGGCGGTCGGGTAGAGGCCCACCGACTGCTGCACCCGGTACTGGCGGCCGCGAACCAGCCGGATCGCGCCGGCCATGTGGCGGCCCATGCGCACGGCCTCTCTCTCGTCCGCCACCGGAATGTGCTCCCGGTAGACGTCGTCGTGGATGAGGCCCCGCTTCCCGTCGTAATCCCGGTTCCTGAAGCTCATATCGGGGTCTCTGGACTGGTTCTCGTCGGTGCCCCAGGCGTGCAGGATCGTCTCGCCGTAGCTGTGGAGGTCGAGGAGATAGCGGGTGTTCGGAAAGCGGTCCAGCAGCCAGATCACGTTACGCGTCTCGGGCTCGGAGGCCGGCCGGGTTCCCACGTACGTCTCGTAGTCGCCGGGGTTGAAGGAGCTCTGCACCGTGCCGGGGGCGAAGTGGCGATCGAAGCGCCAGAGGAAAGGGAAGTTGCGATTGAGGTCCACGCCCACGCACTTCGGGCCGCGGCCCCGGGGCGCCGGCCTCCGGTTCTTCCGCCACATCGGGTGACGCTCCATGCTGAAGTGGCGGCCGTCGGGGTTCACCTGCGGGAAGAGGACGACGTCCTTCTTCTCCACGATGCTGCGGATCTGGGCGGCGGTGAAGGCCTTCCGGCCCAGTCGGATGCCCTCGCGGTCGCGGTAGGCGCGGAGCAGCCGCATCGCGAAGTAGACGAGGATGTCGGGGCTGCCCCACTCCCGGGCGTGGACCCCACCGATGAGACAGACGCCGACCCGCCCCTTGCCACGGCCCTTGCCGATGCGAACGGCGTGGCAGCGCCGCCCTTCCCACGTCCGGTTCGGCAGAGGAATCCGCTCGAAGTACCGGGGATGGTTCTTCTCTCCGAGCGCGAGCGCGGCCTCGACCTCGTCGGCGGTGAGGTAGCCGCCACCCCAGATGACGTCGCCGTAGCGCCCGCGGCGGATCCTCGAGGCCACGGCCTCGCGGCCCTGGGCCTGGCGCTGGCGATCGGGCCGGTCGACCTCCTCGAGGAGCCTGACCCCGTAGCCGTGCCGTTTCAGCCACTCCACCTTCTCGGACGGCACGTAGGCGTCCACCACGACCCCGCGCTTGTCCTCGCGGTAGCCGACCACCACGACACGGAGCTTGGCTCCGAGCGCGGTCAAGTGGCGCCGGTCGCGTCCGGTGACGGCGACGTGGTAGAGGGACAGGTGACCCTTCAGCTCAGGGACAGGGACCGCGGTCGAGCGGGCAGGCGACCCGGTCTCGCAGATGCGGGGAACGACCCCGTGACGCGCTTGAGGGACGATCGCATGAATGGCCTACAGGCGGAAACTACCCTGGGGAGGAAGGCCGCGGAAGTAACAGCCGGGTAAGTTACGGTTTCAGCCCAGGGAGGGACGACCCTCCACGTGCACCGCTCGGCGGCAATCCTGATCTTCCGGATCCACTCGGCGCCTGGACAGTCGGCATCGCGCGGCTCCTCCGCCCCCATCACGCTGCGCCATGCCCGCAGCCGAGGGTTACAGCTGGCCTGACGGGCGGGAATCGGCGGTCTCGGCCGGCTCCTCCTCACCCTCGGCCATCCAGCTCTGGAGCAGTGATGTGGCGACCGCGAGGAGCACCGGGCCGATGAAGAGCCCCACCGCCCCGAACGCCATCACCCCGCCGATGACGCCCGAGATGATGAGCACCATCGGCAGGTCGACGCCGCGCTTGATGAGCAGGGGGCGGACGACCGGGCCCGAGATGTGGACCACGAGCGCCCACGCCAGCAGCCCGCTCGCCGGGAGCACCGCGCCACGCGCGTAGAGCCAGATCACCGGGATGAGCAGCGCCGGGATCGGGCCGGCCTGGGCGAGACAGGACAACAGCACGGCGATCGAGAGCAATCCGACGCGAGGCGCTCCCGCCGCCGCCATGCCGACTCCGGCGAGGATCGACTGGATGAGGGGGGTGAGCACCACGCCCAGGCCGACCCCCCGCGTCGCCAGGGCGGCCAGCCTTGCTGCCCGCTCGCCGTGGGTCCCGGCGAGGCGCCGGGCGAAGCGCAGCATGACCGCGGCGACCTGCTCGCCCCGGGCGTACAGCAGCCCGGTGATGCCCAGCGTCACCAGCACCTCGAGCAGCATTCCCGCGAGGTTGCCGAGACGCCCCATCAGCCAGCGGAGGATCTCGCCGGTGTGCGCCGACAACCGGGCCTTGATCCCCTCACCGCCGCCGGCGGCCAGCTCCGCCCAAGCCCTATCGAACCGCGGGCCGAGGAGCGGGACGCGCACGACCCAGTCCGGCAGGAGGGGCGGCGTCTGGTTGGGCAGGTCGCGCAACCAGGCCGAAAAGGCACTCGCGCCCTGCACCGTGGCCACCGCGCCGAAGTAGAGCGGGGCCAGGATCGCGATCGCCAGCAGGGCCATCATGGCGGCGATGGCGAGCCCCCGACGCCCGCCCCATCTCCGCTCCAGTCCCTTCAGCATCGGCCAGGTAGAGATCGCGATGGTCGCCCCGCCGACGAGTGGGGTCAGGAAGGGGCGGAGGATCCAAAGACAACCGACAGTGAGTCCCAGGATGAACAGCACCACCAGCACCTTCCGCGACAGATCGCTCGTCTCCGGGTCGGCTGCGGCCATGTCGAATGTCCTCCTTTTAGTCGCGGCCCTCTCGTCTCGCGGTGCGGCCCTGTCATCGTCCTTCGCGCGTACGCCGGGCCCACGCCGCGACGATGGGCCCGGTCGCGGCCCGCGGGAAGTAACAGCCCGGGTAAGTTACCGTTGCTGCTTCGTGACCCCTCGTGAGAGGTCGTCAGGCATCTCGTCGCCACTCCGCGAGGACCGTCGCCACCGGCTGGTTGGCGACCACCGGGAAGCAGCGCTGCTCGAAGCCGGCCCGGCGCAGCGTCTCCCGCACGTCGCCGCGGGCCTCGGCGAGACGGAAGGCGATCCCGCGCGGCTGCAGCGCGTGGTGCAGCTCCTCCAGCAGCTCCGCGCCGGCGAGGTCGATGCCGGGTGTCGTGCCGAGGAAGAACACCGCCAGCTTCACGCCCTCGCCCCGCGCGCTCAACAGCTCGAAGAAGCGGTCCCGAACGTGCTCGACGTTGAAGTAGAGGAGGGCGGACTCGGCGCGAAAGACGAACACGTCGGGGGGCCGTTCGTTCTCGGGGTGCCGGACCGCGTCGGCGAAGTAGTCGGTGCCGGGCACCCGGCCGAGCTCCGTGGTGCGCGGCCGCGAGGCCCGCCTCAGGAGCAGCACGAGGGACATCACCACGCCGATCAGGACCCCCCGCAGGAGGCCGGAGCCGAGGACGCCGAGGATCGCCGCGGCCGCGACGGCGAACTCGGTCCGGCTGAAGCGCCACAGGCGCCGGAGGTCGGACAGCCTGAAGAGCCCGCTCACCGCCATGAGCACGATGGCCGCGAGCACGGGCTGGGGCAGGTCGCGCAGGAGCCCGGCGAGAAAGAAGGTGACCACGAGCATGATCCCGGAAGCTACCAGGCCCGAGAGGGGCGAGCGGGCGCCGGCCCCCTCGTTCACCAGCGACTGCGACATGCCGCCGCTCACCGGGAAGCCGTGGCCGAGGCCGGCGGCGAGGTTACTGCCGGCCAGCGCAAGGAGCTCCTGGTTGCTGTCGAGGCGGTTCCCGTGCTTACGGGCGAACATGCGCCCGATCGCGGCGGTCTCGACCGCCCCGAGCAGGAAGCACGCCATGGCCAGGGGCAGGAGCAGGTTCAGGTCGGAAGGGCGCACGGCGGGCAGGCCCGGCACGGGCAGGCCCTGCGGCACTTCGCCGAGGAGGGCCACCCCGCGGGCCGAGAGGCCGGCCAAGGGGACGGCGACGATGCCGGCGACCAGGACGAGGAGCGACACCGGGCGGTTCGGGAGCAGTCGCTTGCCGAGGATCAGCAGCAGGAGCGCTGCGGCGCCGAGGGCGAGCGAGGCGGGGTTCGTCTCGCGCAGGTGCGAGAAGAAGTGGCCCATCCGCTCCCAGAAGTCGCCGTGAGCGCCCTCGAACCCGAGGAGCTTCGGCAGCTGGGTGCTGGCGAGGTGCAATGCCACGCCGGTCTTGAAGCCGGTCATGACCGTCTCGGAGATGAAGCTCACGAGGCTCCCCGCGCCCGCGAGCCACGCGGCCAGCCCGAGCGCGGCGACGATCAAGGCGGTGGCCGACGCGAGGGCGGCGTAGCGTGCCGCGTCACCGCCGGCGAGGTCCCCGAGCGACGTGCCCACGAGGAGCGAGATCGCCGAGGTGACAGTTACGGCCGTGTGCCGCGAGCTGCAGAAGAGCCAGAAGACGAGCCCCGCGAAGAGGCAGGAGTACAGGCCCGCCTCGGGCGGCAGGCCGGCGAGCGACGCGTCGCCGAGGCTGGCCGGCAGCAGGTAGGCGGCGAGCACGACGCCGGCGACCACGTCCCCGCGCAGCCCGTCCCGCCGGTAGTCACGCAGCAGGCGCCAGCCCGGCAGGCTCCCCGAGATCATTCTCACCCCCAGGGCCCCTCGAGCCGCTACGCGCGGCCCTGCTTCACGCCGAAGGCGAGGAGGCGCCTCTCGAGCTGCGTCATCCGCTCGCGGTCCTCGGCCGTGACCGGCCCCATCGACCGACCGCGCGGGAACAGGTTGAAGGTCAGCCCCACCTCCGGCTTGAACTCGTTCTCGGGCCGGAGCACGACCCGGGCGGCCTGCTCGAGCTGCACGCGGGCCGTGCGCTGCTCCGCCGGTGCGATGGCCTCGGCGAGGAGCTTCAGCTCGTCCCACCGCTTCGCGACGGCCTCGCCCCGCTGCGCCCCCGGGGCGCTCTCCATCGGCGCCGCGACGTAGAGGATCAGCGAGAAGCCGACCTGGATCCTCTCGCCCTTGACGACCTCGATGAGCGGCACCGACTCGAATGCCGCCCGGTGCTCGCGGGCCCAGCTCGCCCACTCCGGCTCGGTCCTGGTCATCCGCCTGCCTCCTATCTCGTGAGCATCACGATCACCGGGCCCCACGCCGTCAGCAGGATGTTGCCGATGGCGTAGGGCACGGTGTAGCCGAGCACCGGCAGCTTGCTGCCCGCCTCGTCCTGCACGGCCCGCAGGGCCGCGGTGGCGGTCCCGGCCCCCGCGCACGCGCCGAGGAGGAGGACGGGGTTCATCTTGAGGACGTAGCGCCCGAAGAGGACCGCGGAG
>Ga0209048_10004246_pt1 | contig 13739 bp, 11 predicted proteins | sample FrelakmetCRP12CR_FD_187146 | JGI IMG/M metagenome (GOLD analysis project Ga0209048, IMG submission 187146) | Freshwater lake sediment microbial communities from the University of Notre Dame, USA, for methane emissions studies - CRP12 CR (SPAdes)... | ecosystem: Environmental > Aquatic >... | reverse complement strand
CTCTGGAGCTCACCGAGGAGGCGCTCCGTATGCGCCCACGCTTCCAGCCACTCCGGCGTCAGCAGCGCCGCGTATACTCCGTAGTCCACCGGCACGCCATCACGCTCCGGCACGCTGGGGATGACCTCGCGCTGCAGCAATCCATGGCGCGCCAGCGCATCGGCCAACTGCGGCTGCCGAGTCAGCAGCAGCTTGCGGATGTAATGGTATGCCGCGGAGCGCGCCAACAGCGCGCGCCAGCCGCGCAACTGCTTGCGCGGCGCTTCACCGACGACCTTCTGCAGCGCGCCATCGGTGGTGTATGCCGGCTTCAGTTTGTCCTCCAAGGTCGGGCTGTTGTTCTTCACGTCGTTTCCCGGATAAAAGGCCAGCACGACCAGGTCGGGTGCATAACGCTTCCCTTCACGTTCGAAGAACAGCAGTTCGCTCGCGGTGCCGTAGCCACTCACCCCAGCGCCCATTACCTCGATGCGCGCCTCCTGTGCGTTGCCGTTGAGTTGCTGTTCCAGCACGAGCGGAAGCGTCACTTCCAGCGGCACGTGCATGGCTTCGACAAACGAATCACCGAGAATGAGCACGCGGAAAACGCCCGGAGCTTTGGCAAAGTCGCGCTCGACGTCGCGCAGGCCATGGTGATTGATCTGCACCGGCACGACGAACTCGCGATCCTCCTGGGTCCACCAACCGCGTTCTCCTGGAATCAAGCGTGCGCCGAGCAGCGGATCGGGCTCCCAGAAGCGGTCTGGCACCAGATGCATCCAGCGTACACCACATTCGAGCAGGACCAATGCGAAGAGGATTCCCACGCCGGCGAGGACCGCTCCCGCCAGCAGCTCGCGACCGCGCGGCACTGGGTCCTCACGACTCCTTGCGGATGAGACAATTGCCGAGCACCAGGGAATCCATGCCGCTGCGCGAGAAGGTGCTGAAGGCATTGGCGGGCGTGGTGACGATGGGCTCCCCTTTCAGGTTGAAGGAGGTATTGAGAATCACTGGTACGCCGGTCGCTTGGCCGAAGCGGTCGATGAGCTTGTAGTAGAGCGGGCTCTCGGCCTTGTGCACCGTTTGCAGCCGCGCCGTCCCGTCGACGTGCGTGATCGCGGGTAGCACGTCCGCTTGTCCGGCCTTGACGTCAACGACGTACAACATGAAGCGCGCCGGGTAATGGCGCGGCGCATCGGGCAGATCGAAGAAGCGCTCGGCACTCTCCGCCAGCACCGACGGCGCGAAGGGACGGAACGGTTCACGAAACTTGATCTTGATGTTGACGATCTCCTTCATATCGTGGCGGCGCGGATCCGCAATGATGCTGCGCGAGCCGAGCGCCCGCGGCCCCCATTCGAAGCGTCCCTGGAACCAACCGACTACGTGTCCGGTTTTCAGCTCTTCGACGACTGCGTCGAGCAAGTCCTCTTCGCGGGAGTGTGTCTGGTACGCCACGCCACAGCCACGCGCGAAGTCATTGATCTCGCCCTGGCCGAACTCCTGTCCCCAGTAGGCATGGCGCATCACGAACTGGCGTGGCTTGCCAAGTGCGCAGTGGTAGGCGTAGAGCGCCGCGCCGAGCGCGCCGCCGCCATCACCCGCTGCCGGTTGGATGAACACCTCACGGATCGGCGTCTCTTTGATGATGCGGCCATTGGCGACGCTGTTCAGCGCCACGCCACCGGCGAGGCAGAGGCGATCGAGGCCGGTTTCCCTGTGCACGGCGCGCACCATACCGAGGACGAGCTCTTCGGTGACCTTCTGGATGCTCGCCGCCACATCGGCGTAGTACTGGTTCTTGGCCGCCAGCTCACTGTAGTTGGAGGGCTTGGGCTCGAAGTAGGACGGGTAACCCGAGCTCTCGGTGAAGAAGTGCCAGGACGGGTCGCGCGGCTCGCCAAACAGAGCGGTGAACTTGCTGTTGTACGTCTGGGTCGACGAGTGGTGGAAGCAGAAGTAGTCCATGTCGAGCCAGAAGCTGCCATCGGCGTCGACATGGATGAGCTTGTGGACCTTGTCCACGTAGCGGGGTGTGCCATATGGGGCCATGCCCATGACCTTGTACTCGCCTTCGTTGACCTCGAAGCCGAGGAAGGCAGTGAACGCGCTGTAGAGCAGTCCAACCGAATGCGGGAAGCGCACTTCGCGCAGCAGCTTGATGTCCGTACCCTTCCCACGTCCCATCGTCGCGGTAGCCCATTCGCCGACGCCGTCCACGGTGAGGATCGCTGCCTCGTCGAACGGCGAGCACAGGAAGGTGCTGGCGGCGTGCGACAGATGGTGCTCGCTGAAGAGAATGCGGCTGCTCGGGATGCCCATCTCCTGACGAACGAGGTTCTTCACCCACAGCTTGTCCAACAGCCATGTCGTCATGGCGTCGCCGAACACCTTCCAAGACTTCGGCACGACCTGCAGGGAGGTGGTGAGGATGCGCTCGAACTTCACAAAGGGCTTCTCGTAGAAGACCACGTAGTCGAGGTCGCCGACGTCAATGCCCGCGGTGTCCAGGCAGTACCGGATTGCCAGGCGCGGGAAGTCGGAGTCGTGCTTCTTGCGGCTGAAGCGCTCCTCTTCCGCCGCGGCAATCAGCTCGCCGTCTTGAAGGAGCGCCGCGGCCGCGTCGTGGTAGAAACAGGAGATACCGAGTATGCGCATGCGTTCAGTGTGTCCTTCTCAGGCTCTCGTAGATAATCGACATCGCGGTGACGTGACGCGGCAAGCTGAATTGCTCCCGTGCCCAGGCACGCGCCTGCTGTCCGATGCGCTCGCGCAACGCCGCGTCTTGCAGCAGTGGGATTAGACGTTCCGCCAATCCGGTGGCGTCACCCGGCGCCGTCAGGAAGCCGGTCTCGCCGTCCCGGATCAGCTCCGGCACCCCGCCCGCTGCGCTAGCAACCACCGGCTTACCGAGCAGCATGCCCTCGAGAATCACGCGACCGAACGGCTCGGGCCGCACGCTGGTGTGCACGACCACATCCAACGCGTTCATGACGTCGGCAACATCACGCCGAAAACCGGTCGCGGAGAGCGCGCGCTCCAAGTGCAGCTCCTGAATACGCTGCTTGAGTCGCTCGTTGTACGCCGCGCCCGATCGATGCACGCCACCGACGATGAACGCGTGCGCCTGCGGCACCTGATCGATGATGCGCGCCATGGCTTCGACGAACACCGCCTGCCCCTTCCATTCTTGAATGTTCCCGACGACGCCGACACACGGCGATCCGTTGGTGATGCCGAGCTCCGCACGAACCACCCCGGCATCGCGCCGCGGCACAAACTCGGCCTCGTCGAGGGCGTCGTAGACGACGTGTGTGGTACGACCGTACACCCCGTGCTGCGCGCAATGAGCGCGCACGGCCTCCGTCATGCACACCAACGCATCGACCTGGCGCGCCGCCCACCGTTCGCGATTCGAATACTTCTCGAACCCCTTCACGTGACACAGGCACGGGGTACGCGTCAGCCAGCAGGCCAGAATGCCATCGAAGTTGGCGCGGACGCCGTTGCCCAGATGCACAACGTCCGCGCCGGCCCGACGAATCACGCGTGCGAGCCGGATTGCCGCAGGCAACTCCTCAATCGCGATGCGGAGAGACTGGCGCCCGAGGCGGAGGACCGATCGCACAGCGGCGATCGATTTGGCGCGCTGGTATCCATTGTACTGCAACAGCGCATGCTGCTTCGGCACCCGGCGCCGCGACACGTGGTACACGGGTACGCGCAGTGCCCGCAGTTCCGTCTCGATTTCCTTGTGCTCGTACAGCGCGATTGCTGCGGCGACGCGCGCGCGATCCAGACCGCGGATCAAATGATAGAGGCCGGTAAGCGAGCCCCCGACAACGCCGCCGGAGGACGCCTCCACAAACAGCACCCGAACCATAAGATGACGTCACTACCGGGCGCCCGCCACGCGCAACGGCTGCTCCCGCGTCAGGGACAGGATTGCCTTCACCGCCGCGGTGCTCGTCATATCGGCCGTCAGACCGATGTCGTAGCACACCACGTCCGCCACCAGTCGGGCCAGATGCGTCTCGCGGCGCGCTCCCAGCCCGCTGAGCTGCAACTGTTCTAGCACCGCAGCAAACGCCCAGTAGCGTCGCAGGTCGTTGATGATCAGGTCAGCGGCACTCAGCCGGTGATGCGCCTGCTCACTCGAGATGCGTCGCACGAGTGGCGCGGACGTGCGCCGCGGGAACAGCACTATCGTGGCACGCCCACCGTCGGACAGGCGGTCGGACGGCAACTGATAGCCGCGCCGCGTGAGGCCGAATGCACCGTCGATGGACTGCAATCGCTCGGCGGCGTTTCCCAGCCAACGCCGACTCCACGCATCCAGCAGAATCGGTTCACGCACCGCCCACAGGTCATCGTCGTGGTGCAGGACAAAGCTGTCGGACAGCAGGCGCGCACCCGGCGACATCGCGAGCGCAACCGCCAGCGTCGACTTGCCGACCCCACTCGCCCCCGCCAACAGGATCGCGCCCACGTCAGTCATGACGGCAGCCGCATGGATCGGATGGATGTCGCGCACGTGCTCCAACCACCACCAGCACGGGTAGTAGACCAGATAGTACAGCAGTGTGGTGAAACGGCGCCGGCGCAACGCGGCACGCTGCGACCAACGGCGCAGGCGACGGATGCGATCGCTGAGCGGGCTGTTACCCAAGCGATAGTAAAAGTCGCCGTGCACGTCGAGCCGGCCATCCTCCCATGTGAGCCGCAGGAACAGGTCACGCAGGTCGTCGACACGAAACCAGTGCAGCGTCGTACCATCCGTATAGATGTCGCGATCGACTCGCTCGATGCCGGCCCCCATATCGCGCTCGATCGAGTGCTCGATTGGCGGCTGGCAATCGTGCCACGTGAGCGTTGTGGTGACCGCCGGATCGCTCACAGCACCGGCCGCCAGCGGCGCGAGGTGCCGGGTGGCATACGCCGCCAGGTCCGCGGCATCCGTTTGGAAGCGGAACGTTGCCCCCGCCAGGCTGCCGGTGATGCGATGCACGATCGCGCTCATTTCTCGCAGAGGAGCATCCACCCCGAGGGGTTCGTGCTGGGCACGCGCTCCAATGAAGCAATCAGCGCCGTCGCCAAGCCGTCCAAATTCACGCGCCGCAGGCGATTGAGGAAGCGCTGCACGGCGACGTGCTTGATCGTCGGCTCCATAGCGACTACCCGGAATCCAGCCTCCTGCAATTCCGTCTGGATCTCCTCAGAACGGTACAGGACGTCGTAGATGTGATAGCGCTCCAACCCGCGTTTCACCCGGTACGGATACGAGGCGTCGCGGTTCAGCGCGTCGACCATGAATGCGCCACGCGGCCGCAGCACCCGTCGAACCTCCCGGTAGAGGCGCTGACGCTCCGGGAGTTGGAAGTGGCGCACGAAGCGCAGCGTGTATACGGCATCGAACGACTCCGACTGGAACGGCAGAACAAACGCGTCGGTGCGCAGGAACGACCACGCGTCCGCGGCGCCGTTCATACGGCGCTGCGCAGTCGACAGCATCTCCGCGCTGCTGTCGACTGCCACGCCCATACGCACGCCGCGCATCGCCGCCGTCAGACGGCCGGGGCCGCACGCGATCTCGAGGACGGTCCCCGGTGCGCGGCACGCCAAGTGTTCGTTCAGAAACTGGACCTGCCGCCGGTGCAGCACGCCATTGAGCGGCTGTCCCGTGCGCCGGCGCATGTAGTCCTCAGCGACATCCGTATCCTGGTAGTAGCGCTTGAGCTCGTGAGGCCGATCAATCGGTTTCATGAAATCACACTCGCCAACGCGGGGGTGCTCGGGCCACCTGCTGGGCTCTGCAACGACGCAAAGGTCCGCCGCAGCCCCTCCGCGACGCTCATCGTGGGCCGCCACCCGAGCACTCGTTCGGCGCGGGAGCAGTCGTACAGCGCACTCCGCGTCGCGCGACGCACTTGGTGGTAGGTGACGGGGGAACGTCGCCGCAGCATCCGCAGGCTGCGTTCGGCAACCAGCGCCGCGAACGCCACAACGCCGACGGGCAGGAACAACGAGCGCCAACTCTCACCCGACGCGGCTTTGTAGAGCGCCACATAGTCCGCCTGGCGAACGTTGTCGTCGACGATGGTGAACGCTTGGCCAACCGCAGCGTCGCAACGTGCCGCGAGCAGCACCGCGTCGGCGACGTTGTCGACATAGGCCATCGGTAACGTGTAGTGCGGCGTCGCCAACAACAGCTTCATCCCGGCGACGTTAAAGCTCTGCCGCGCCACCGGGGGCCGTTTGCCTGGTCCGTAGAGCAGGCCGGGGCGCAGCACCACCACCGGGGCTCCACGGCGCGCCGCGTCCAGCGCCACCCGATCGGCGGCGAGTTTCGAGCGGCTGTATCCACCGCGCGTATCGGCCTCGCTCTCGTATGGCGCTTCCTCGGTGATCGTCACGCCATCAGATGGTATCGCGTAGACACTCAACGAACTGATGTGCACGATGCGCTGCACGTTGGCGGCAACCGCGCAGCGCATGACCCGTCGGGTGCCCCGGACGTTGACTTCGGCGAACTCTTCCCAGCTGCCCGTGGTTGCAACCCGCGCCGCGGCGTGAATCACCCAGTCGACCCCGCGGGTGCCGGCCACGACTGCAGCATCGTCACAGATGTCGCCCTCGACCACCTCGACGCCGGCCAGGTCGATCGTCCGTCCTGGCCGCACCAGCGCCCGCACCTGTACGCCATCGCGCAGCAGGCGCCGTAGGATGCTGCGGCCCAGGAAACCGTTTGCACCGGTCACCAGCGCCTTCATGCGTGGGCTACCGACCGCACCGGCGTCGGCGCTGCGATGCCCGCGTGCTCCCACAGGCGCTCCAGCAACTGGACGCCGGCGCGGCCGTCTTCGGCGCTCACTGGCGGCGGCGCTCCGTTTGCCAACGCCTCGTACAACGCGCGGAAGTGCAGGCCCATCCCAGGGTAGTAGCGCTGCCGGCCGCGAATAAACTCGATCCCGTTCTGCAGCGTCGCTCCGAGCAACTGCAGTGCCTCGTCAATGTTCGGTAGTACTTTGCCGATGAGCTTGGGCACCTGGTGCGTGCGCCGTACGATCAACGTCATGTTGTTGAGGTTCGCCTCGGCGGTCTTCTCTGTGCCGTACAGGATCACACGATTCATGAACGGCTTACTCGCCAGCGAGATGGTCAGGGTGCCGAGGGCGCGCTCCCCATCCACGACGGCACGGACCTCGCGCAGCTTCCCGTCCTCGCCGCTGCGTGTCACGACGCGCACGTCACCGATCGTGCCGATGAACCCCTGCAAAAGGTACGAAGGATGCGGCGCTAGGTCATACAAGATGCCGCCGGGTAGCGACGCCTTCCAATGCCCGTGCTGTCCTGCAGGAAGTTCCGCCTCACCCACCGCGGCTCCCTGAAACACATCGACACCCACTAGTGCGCCGAGTGCGCCGGAGGCAAGCAGCGCACGCGCTTGCTGCATGACCGGGTCGAACCAGCGATTATGGTCGACGGTCAGATACTTTCCGCTACGCACCGCGGCGGCGAGCATGGCGTCCGCCTCCGCAACCGTGAACGCCATGGGCTTCTCGACGAGCACGTGTACGCCGGACTCCAGCAGGTGAATCGCCAGGCTGGCATGTGTGGCCGGCGGCGTCAGGACGTGAACGACATGCGGCTGCGCCGCCGCCAGCAACTCGTCGACATCGGCGTAGGTAGCTGCCTGCCAGCGGGCGCTAAAGGCTTCCCGCGCGGCGCGGTTGCTGTCGCACGCGCCGGCGAACTCGACCTGCGCCAACTGCCGCAGGTAGCCGCAGTGTACGTGCGCGATCCGCCCGCAACCCAACAGCGCGACGCGGATCCGCGATGGGACACTCATCACTGATGGAAGATGGGATTCAGACAGGCACGCGCTTCTGCGTGTAGCGTTGGAGGAGCTTGACGTTGTGGTAGACGTCGTCGCCGTAGTCACGCACCGCACCCGTCTGCAGCGTGGCGCGGACCTCACGGATGGCATCGTCGACCGTCCACGTCGGCACAAAGCCCAACTCATTGCGGATGCGATCGAAGGCCACACGGTAACTGCGGCGGTCTTCGATGCGGTCGAAGTACTCGACCACCGTGCCGGGGATCTGCTGCACCACCATCTCGGCAATCTCGCCGACCGTGAAGTTGAGGTCTTCACCACCGACGTTGAAGACGCGGCCGGCCGCTGCCTCGGAGGACGCTTCCACGGCGCGCAAGAAGGCCGCCGCCGCATCTTGCACGTGGATATGCGGACGCCATTGGTTGGCGCCGACGATGCGCACGCGTCCCTCGACGCTGGCGCGGGCCGTGATGGTGTTCACCATGAGGTCGAAACGCATGCGCGGCGACAGGCCGCATACCGTGGCCAGCCGCAGGATCACGATCTCTACAGCACCGTGCTCTTGCAGCAGCACTTCTTCCGACATGATGCGTGTTCGGGCATACAGCGAGACGGGGTTCAGGTGCGACCCTTCACGCAGCACCTCGTTGCCGTTGGCGCCATAGACGCTACACGACGACGCGAACACGAGCCGTTGCACACCGACCTCGCGGCAGCTCTCCAGTAGACAGCGCGTTGCTTCGAAGTTCGTGGTCAATGCCTCGCGCGGATCGAGATCACAGGCGGCGTCACCAACCAGCGCCGCCAACGCAACAACCGCATGCACGCCGTTCACCGCCTGCACGACATCGCGAATGTTGCAAATGTCACCGTATCGCAGCTCGAGATTGGGGTCGCCGCGCAGCTCCGCGATGCCATGCTCGCCGTACAGAAACTTGTCGAGGACGCGTACCCGATAGCCGCGCTGTAGCAGCTTGCGCACTAGGTGGGAGCCAATATACCCCGCCCCCCCAGTGACTAGAACAACGCCGTCTCGCATGATCTCTCCTTCTCGGGAACGTAAGTGGTCAAATCTCGGCCCGGCGCACCGCCGTGGCGTGCTCCGCATCGGACCGCTCGATCGGCGCCGCTTCTGCGTGCAGCAGATCGCTGAATGCCGGCAACATGCGGCATTGCACCTTGGCGCTGGCACAGATCTCTGCGACCTCGCGCGCCGTAGCTTGATTGAGATCGGATAGGCACACGAACACGACGCGCACTCCATTGGCCGACAGCGCCAGCTGCAGTTCAGCGGCGCCGCCAAGCACTTTGATGCCATGGATGCGCGATCCCCAGCGCTCATGGGACTCGTCGATGAAGCCGACCGGCCGATAGCCGGAGGTGGGGTCGTCCATCAGCGCGCGGCTGATCTGCTCGCCACCATGGCCGGCACCAACGATGATGGCCTTCTCGCGCGTATGCCAGTGGCGGCGCGAACGCCCACGCGCCACCACGCGCAACAAATACCGCGAGCCGGTGAGCATCAGCAGTAACAATGCCCAGTCGATGACAAACACGGAGCGCGGGTGGTCTTGAGCGCCAACGAAGTAGGTCACGCCGGCGATGGCCAGAGATCCAACCGATACCGCCTTGAACAGCGCGATCGCATCCCAGATGCCGAAGTACGACAGGATCCCCTGATAGGCTCCGAAATACACGAGCAGTACGGGACGGATCATGGTGACCAGAATCATCGTCGGCACCGTGAAATCGAAGTGCGGCCACTGCCAGTCGAAGCGGATCAGCATGGCGAGACTGTACGACACCACAGACAACACGACATCGGCACCCACGAGGGCGATGCGCCGCCGGCGGCGCCAGAGATACTTGGCGCGCAGCGCACCACGCGCGGTCGCCCAGACGCCGCGCACCAAGAGCACCATGTCGGCCCAGAACGTGGTCGTCCGCACATACTCGAGATCCCGTTCCAGTTTGGCGGGCAAAATGTGCTCGACGTAGAAGCGTTCGGTATCCTTGACGCCTTCGGGGTAGTCTTCGACCTCGTCACGGCCCTGGATCTGGCTGGGACCAACGATGCCCGGGCGCAGTGCCAGCACGCGCCGCTGTGCCGGCGTGTAGAGCTTCACGAAATGCGGGTCCTCAGGGCGCGGCCCGATCAAGCTCATCTCGCCCCGTAGGACATTGAAGAGTTGCGGCAACTCGTCGAGCTTCGACCAGCGCAAGAGCTTTCCCAAGCGGGTGATGCGCGGGTCGCGTTTGACCGTCAGCCGCGATCCCATCGCGTATGCGCCGTGCACCATCGTGCGGAACTTGTAAATCTGGAACAGTTTGCCGTCGCGGCCAACGCGCTTCTGCCGGAAAAAGATCGTCCCCGGTGAGTCCAGCTTGACGCAGATGGCCACGAGAATGATGACCGGCATTACGCACACGACACCGATCAACGCCAAGGCGAAGTCCACCGTGTGCTTGGCCGCCAGGCCGAATGGCGTCATGGCGCGCCGGTCGACTGCGGTAACTGCGACCGCTGGCGCCACGTCGGAAGGCCGTGACGCGAGGTCACCGTCGATTTGCATCCAGGAGTCTCCGCACCGTCGTCGCCACGTAACGCGCGTCGTCGTCTGACATGAGAGTGAATAGCGGCAGCGACAGAATCGTCCCCGCGGCAGCGGACGCGACGGGAAAATCCTCGGCGTGATAGCCCAAGGCGTCGCGGTAGAACGAGTGAAGGTGAAGCGGGATGAAGTGCACCCCGGTGCTGACACCTGCCGTTTTGAGCAGCTCGATCAGCGCGTCGCGGTCAATCCGCAGCCGCTCCGGGCGGAGGCGGATGACGTACAGGTGCCAAGCGTGCATGACGTCGGGCGCCACCGTCAGTGGCTCCAGTTCTGGCCGGTCGCGCAGCAGCTCATCATACAGCGCCACGATCTCCTGACGGCGGCGATGCAAGGCGGGGAGGCGGCGAAGCTGCACCAAGCCCATGGACGCCGCGAGGTCAGTCATGTTGTACTTGAACCCGGGATACGACACATCGTAGCGCCACGACCCCTGAGCGCTGTAGCGCCGCCACGCATCGCGGCTCATTCCGTGCAGCCGTCTGCTGCGCAGCCGATCGGCAACCGTGGCATCCGTCAAGGTCAGCATGCCGCCTTCGCCGGTGGTCAGATTCTTGGTCGCGTAGAAGCTAAAGGCGGTCACGTCGCCGATGGTGCCCACCGCGCGTCCGCGGTAACTGGCTGGCAACGCGTGCGCGGCGTCTTCGACGATCTTCAGCCGGTGCTGTTGCGCGACCTCGAGAATTTCGTCCATGGCAGCGGGCTGACCCGCAAAATGCACGGGTACCACCGCACGCGTGCGCGGCGTCACCTTGCGCGCCACGTCCGCTGGATCGATGTTCAGCGTATCGCGCGTGCAGTCGACCAGCACTGGCCGCGCCCCGCTATGGACAATGGTGGCGCCGGTCGCCGCAAAGGTCAGCGTGCTGGTAATGACCTCGTCACCGGGCTCCAGATCGAAGGCATCGAGTGCGAGGTGGAGGGCGGCCGTGCCCGAACTGACGGCAACGGCATGCGGCGCGCCCACGGCACGGGCAAACTCCTCTTCGAACTCCTGCGTCCGCGGCCCCACAGTGAGCCACCCGGATCGCAGGGTGTCGACCACCGCTGCAATCTCTTCCTCTCCGATGTCCGGGCGGTAGAACGGCACGCTGCGTTCCGGCGCCGGCGCATTCGACATCGTGGACGGTGCACTGCCTCTCACTCGCTCCCCCTACACTCTATTACTCTCGCACACTCACGTCAGCGCCCGCCAGCGGCGACACGCCGCGCTGGTTCGGCGGCGGCGCTCCCGAACTCTGCCGCAGGTTCGTCGCGAACGAAGATCCCCAAGATATCCGCCTTCAGCACGTCCAATCGCAACCAATCGATCACGCGCTCAAACAGCAGCGACAGGGCATACAACGGGCGCACGAAGCCGAACGAATGCGCCAATGACAAGTACTGCAGGCGCTCTTCCCGAAAAGAGGAGCGGGCCAACAGCCCGCGCAGGGCGCCGACGGAGTTGGCTCGATACCACGTCGGGAACAAGTCGTCGCTGAAGTCCCGCCACTCGCGGCGCGCCAGGTAGTACATCAACTGTTTCCAGAAGATGTGAAAGCGGTACGGCGTAGCGGCCGCCACCAGCATGGCGTAGTTGAATCGATTCGGCGTGAAGACGACGAAGCCGCCGCCGGGGCGGCTGATGCGACGTACTTCCTCGAACACCTGCTGCGGGTGCTCCAAGTGTTCCACCACCATTGATGCGGTGACCAGATTGAAGACGCCGGCGCGAAACGGCAGCGCCGATGCGTCGCAGAGCACCAGGTGTTTGATGCTTGAGTGGCGGGACAATTGCGGATCGCGATCACAGCCCACGGCGATGCGCGCCCGCCGCGGCAGCGCGGCATTGAGCACCTCGTCGGCGCAAATACGTTTGCCGCAACCGATGTCGAGCCAGACGGTCTCGGGGCCCACCTGCTCGTCGAGCACCTGTTGGTAGACGAGCTTGGGCGACCGATAGCTCGGATAGTAGCGCTCGATGAGTGTCGCGTTACATCCGTCCATGGTCGCGCCGCCTACAGTCCGCCCTCTTCTGCAAAGCGCAGCAGGCCGGCCGCTTTCCTCCAGAAGACCGTCTCGGAGCCACGCCGCACCGTCCAACGGCGCACCATGGCACGCACCGGGCGCTGACGGAGCAGCGCGCGCAGAACTGGGTGAAACACGACGCGCTGTCGCAGCGGCCGGCGCCGGAAGCCCATGCCGAACTTGAACTCGTCAAGCGGCCCCACAGGCTCTAGTGACTCCAAGCCGAAGGTAATCTCGGGGACGCGACGCCGCTGCAACATCTCTTCGGTGACGTGAAAGATGAGCGCGTTGTTCGGATAGGCACCAAGTTCGTCGCTGCACGATCGGGCCAGTAAGAACTCGACGCCTTCGTCGAATGTCACCGACACCAAGAAGGCCGCTAGCACATCGCCGCTCCACGCGCCCCACCCTTCGAACCCGAGGGTGTCAGCTGCAGCGGCCCAGAACCGATCCCATTTTTCTCCAGCGAGGGCGCCGTCGCGCCCCTGGCGCGCCAGGGTGTCTTGGTGCGCGCGGCGCCCGGCGGTGGCAATTACATCGAACGGCACCGGCCCAACCGCACAGCGTTTCAATCCGCGGCGAACTTTGCTGCGGACGTTTGCGCTCAGTGTCTCCAATCCGTACGCCGGATTATCGCACACAATCTGGTAACTCAATTTGCCGGGACTCTGCAGCGGAGCCGCGAACCGAACTCCCATGCAGGGGAGGCGGCGGAGAACATCACGCAACTCTTCGCTGGCTGGGTTGCATTGCTGGTGCGGCGGCGCACTCAGGAAGAAGAAGCGGCTGGCGTCGTACCAATGCGCCGACGGGGTCGCCATCACGTGGTGCCCGATGGCTCGCAAAAACCCAGCATACGTCCCGACGTCCATCTGCGGCTCTCACGCTGCCAGCGACCGCTCGTACTCGGTCTGTTCGACCATGCGTCGCATGACGATTCCCAGGCCAACCAACCAGAAAATGATCACGAGTTGCCACAAATCCGCGAATATCGAGAAGAACACGAGAACGAAGAAGCTCACCTCGCAGCTCTTCACGACCCACAGCAACGACGCAAGTGGCGACGACGGGTCACGCATATGCAGGTTACATACGCGGAGGTCTCTCCACGTCAGCCAGAGCAAGAGGAGAAATCCCCCAAGGCAAAAGACCCCACCTTCAACCAGTGATAGGAGATACGAGCTGTGTGGTGCCGCAGTCGATTGGGTGGGATCTTTCAAGAAGCGTGCAACTTCCCAGTTCCCCATCCCAACGCCCAAGAAGGGGTCCTCTTTGGCGACGGCCCAGGCGATGCCCCAGGT
>Ga0209048_10004245_pt1 | contig 13740 bp, 12 predicted proteins | sample FrelakmetCRP12CR_FD_187146 | JGI IMG/M metagenome (GOLD analysis project Ga0209048, IMG submission 187146) | Freshwater lake sediment microbial communities from the University of Notre Dame, USA, for methane emissions studies - CRP12 CR (SPAdes)... | ecosystem: Environmental > Aquatic >... | reverse complement strand
TGCTATTCTGCTCATGGTTGCACTGTTCTTGCCCAAGGGACTGGTTTCCCTCATTTCGCTGAGGGGCGGTTCCCGCAAAGTCCGAGCACCTCTGACTGATGGAAGTTCATGACCGAAACGAAAAGCGATCCGGCACCCCCGATCCTCGAACTTCACGAAGTATGCATGCAGTTTGGCGGCATTACCGCTCTCAAAGAGCTCAGCTACATCGTTCCATCGGGAATCATTCAAGCGGTGATTGGCCCAAACGGAGCCGGTAAAACGACGCTGTTCCATTGCATCACCGGTATCCACCAGCCTAGCTCGGGCCGCGTCATCTTCGATGGCCGGCAAATCAGCGGCAAGCTTCCCCATCGGATCGCCGATTCAGGGATTTCCAGGACCTTCCAACAGGTGGCTCTTTTCAAGTCCATGAGCGTTCTGGAAAACATCATGGTCGGGCGACACTGTCGAACCCACAGCGGGTTCTGGGCCACCGGATTGCGTTTTCCCGGTATGCGCACGGAAGAGAAGGGGATCAGAAAAAGCGCGCTGTCTCACCTTGAATTCGTAGGCCTGGATGATGTCGCTCAACAACAGGCCGGTACCCTGCCGCTCGGCAAACAGAAGATCCTTGAAATTGCCAGGGCCCTCGCCACAGACCCCCGTCTCATCCTCCTTGACGAACCCGCCGGGGGCCTCAATATGCGCGAGACGGAGGAGCTCGGGGAACTGATCCAACGCATTTGCCGGAGCGGCATCACGGTCATGTTGGTGGAACATGACATGAACCTGGTGATGGACATTTCCGATCTGGTCCTGGTGCTGCATTACGGTGAATTTTTGGCCTCGGGCACCCCACATGAAATAAAGGACCGGCAGGAAGTGATCGAGGCGTATTTGGGTGAAGAATGAGATTTTGATATGCTAACCGTCAAAAGCGTGCACACTTATTATGGCAGCATACATGCCCTCAAGGGCGTTTCCCTGCACGTGCGGGCGGGGGAGATGGTGGCGCTGATCGGCGCTAACGGAGCAGGCAAGAGTACGCTGGTCAAGACCATCTGCAGGCTGGTTAAACACCAGAAAGGAAAAATCGAATTCCAGGGCCAAGCCGTTGACGGACTCCCTCCGGAGGCCATTGTACGCATGGGCATTGCCCTCGTGCCGGAGGGGCGGCAGGTCTTTTCCACCCTGTCCGTGGAAGCTAATCTGGAAATGGGGGCCTTCATCCACCGGCATAGCGGACAACAGGTTCGGGAGGATATGGCGCGCATGTTCCATCGCTTTCCGATTTTGCAGGAGCGGCGCCGTCAACTTGCCGGGACCCTCAGTGGTGGCGAACAGCAAATGCTTGCCATCAGCCGTGCGCTAATGGCCAGACCCCGGCTGCTGGTCCTGGATGAGCCCTCGATGGGGCTGGCTCCGCTCGTGGTGAAAGAGATTTTCGGAATCATTCAGGAGTTGAAAAAGGAAGGCAAGACCATTCTTTTGATTGAACAAAATGCGAGGGCCGCCCTGCAGATCGCCGATCGAGGCTATGTCCTGGAAACGGGAAAGGTCGTCTTGCAGGGGGAGGGAAGCGTGCTTCTGGAACACCGGGAGGTTCAAAGAGCCTACCTTGGCAAGGGCGCCAAGCAGATCTGGGAGGCCTAAGTACAGCGCCGCAGAATAAAATGAGCAGAATCCCATGACGTCATTCCCGCATGCTTTTGGCAGGAATCCAGAAGAAAAGCCTGGATGCCCTCCTTCACGGGCATGACAACTGTGTATCGGACACTTATCTATATGACGCTGTACTAAGTTCCCCGGAAATGCCCCTAAACAACTGTACAGTCCAAGATAGCTTTTCGGGGTAGGTTGGGTTGAGCGTAGCGAAACCCAACGTTGAATTGCTGGGTTTCGAAACTCAACCCAGCCTACAGAAATGGGATTTCATAGTGTTACTCAGGATCCAGCACTCAGGACTCAGGACAATTTTTTATTGAGGGAAGCAGTCATGCCTATTTGGGAGCCCGAGGCGGAATGTATTTCACGGGATGAACTGGAGCAACTCCAGTTGGAACGGCTACAGGCGACGCTGAACCGGGTCTATAGAAACGTTTCCTTCTATGGACGCCGGTTCAAGGAGCTGGACTTCCGTCCCGAAGATGATTTTACGGAACTGAAGGACCTGAAGCGCCTGCCTTTTACGACCAGTCTTGATATCAGCAACAGTTATCCCTATGAGATGTTCGCGGTGCCGTTGCGAGAGGTGGTGAGGGTCCATTCGTCTTCGGGGACCAACACCAATCCCCGCGTGGTCGGATACACGCAGGAGGACCTGCGCATCTGGAGCAACCTGGTGGCGCGCATTCTAAGCGCCGGGGGAGTCACTCAGGATGACGTCATTCAGGTAACTTTCGGCTACGGCCTGTTGACCGGAGGGCTGGGGATCCATTACGGGGCGGAGCGCATAGGAGCATCGGTCCTGCCCACGTCCATAGGGCGCACCGAAAGGCAACTCAAGATCATGCAGGATTTTCGGACCACGGTCCTGGTGTCCACTCCATCCTATGCCCTCGTGATTGCCGAACGGATGGACAGAATGAAGCTGGACCCCAAGAGACTGTCCCTGAAGTATAGCATCTGTGCGGGAGAACCGTGGACCGAGGAGATGCGCCGGGAGATCGAAGACCGTCTCTACGTCAAGGTGACCGATAATTATGGAGTGAGTGAAATCATTGGCCCCGGAGTGGCTGGTGAATGTCTGGAGCAAAACGGCATGCACCTTCAGGAGGACCATTTCTTCGCGGAAATAATCGACTCGGCGAGCGGGCAAGTTCTAGGGCCCGGCGCGGAAGGGGAACTGGTCATCACCACCCTCACCAAGGAAGCCTTTCCCATGATCCGGTACCGCACCGGGGATTTGTCCCGCTTCGTCACGGAACGGTGTGCATGCGGAAGGACCTTCAGGCGGATCAGCCGCATCCGCGGCCGATGTGACGATGTGGTGGTGATCAAGGGGATTAATATCATTCCCGAACGGATTGGTGATATTTTCCAGGAAATCAAAGGGGAACGGCCCATCTACCAACTCGTGGCCACGCGCGAAAACCATCAGGATCAGCTCGAAATCTGGGTGGAGGTTACCGAGAGGTTTTTCTTTGATAAGATGCGTGAGCAGCGGGCCCTTGTGGAATTAATGCAGCAGAAAATCGCAAATTTTATCGGCATCACTGCCTGGATTAGGCTCGTTGAAAAAGGATCGCTTGAGCGGGCCGAGGGAGTGGTTAAGCTTTTTGTGGATCGGCGGGAGGTTTCACATGCATGAGTTGATGCTGCCCGGGAGCGAAAGGAAGCGGCTCCTTTTGGGCAATGAAGCGATTGTTCGCGGGGCGCTGGAGGGCGGGGTCCGATTTGTGGCGGCCTATCCTGGAACGCCTTCTTCGGAGATCATCGACCGGTTTTATCAGCTTGCACCTGAAGCCGGGGTTTATGTTGAATATTCGGTGAATGAAAAAGTCTCAATGGAAACGGCTTGTGCCGCGGCGCTTTCCGGCGTGCGCAGCCTGTGCGCAATGAAGCACGTGGGGCTGAATGTGGCGGCGGATGCTTTCATGTCGCTCGCCTATGTGGGAGTCAAAGCCGGTATGGTCATTGTGGTGGCCGATGATCCTTATCTCCACTCCAGCCAGAATGAGCAGGACAGCAGGCTTTATGCCAAAATGGCGGGAGTGCCGATGCTGGAGCCGGCCACCCCGGAAGAAGCCAAAGCGATGACCCTCGAGGCCCTTGCGCTTTCAGAAAAATATCAGATCCCGTGCATGCTCCGCACCACTACGCGGGTCAATCACTGCCGAGGCCCGGTCACTCTCGGTGACTTCAACATCCCTTTCAAAAATGAGGGCCAGGGCGGATTTCAGACCAGAGGAGCCTTCAACAAGGACCCCTTCAATCTGGTGCTGATTCCCATGGTGGGCCGCAAGCTGCGCCTGGCTCTGCTTGACAAATTCCCCAGACTCCAGGCGGAAGCTGAGCAGAGCTATCTCAACTTCACGGTTGGCATAGGCAAATGGGGGGTTATCACCAGCGGCGTTTCCTATCTCTATGTTCGCGATGCAGTGCGCGAACTGGGACTGGAGCAGCAGGTAAACATCCTTAAGCTCGGATTCTCTCATCCTCATCCCAAGGCGGTCATTCGAAAGTTCCTGAGCGGTCTCACCAGGGTGCTTGTGGTTGAAGAACTGGAGCCGTTTCTGGAGGAGACGGTCAGGATTGTCGCCCAGGAGTCGGGTTATCGTGTTATGGTGGCAGGGAAGGGAGAGAAACTGATCCCAAGGGCCTTCGAATTGGATGCGGCCAAGGTAAAACGTGCCATGGGCAACTTTTTCGGCATTGCCTACAATCCCCCGGAGCTCTTCTCCATCCCGCAACTGCCGCAAAGGCCGCCTAATTTGTGTCCGGGCTGTCCGCACCGGGCAACATACTATTCCATCAGGAAAATCTTCGGGGACGACGCCATCTATCCCATGGATATCGGCTGCTATACGCTTGGCATCCTACCGCCCCTGCGTATGGCAGATTTCCTCATCTGTATGGGTTCGAGCGTGTCCACTTCCGGAGGCTTCAGCAAGGTTCTGGACCGCCCGGTGGTGGCCTTTATCGGGGATTCTACGTTCTTCCACAGCGGCATCACCGGACTGGTGAATGCTGTGTCCCATGACCATCGGTTCCTTCTGGTCGTGCTGGACAACGGCACTACCGCCATGACCGGTCATCAGCCGCATCCCGGGGTGGAGTTGACTCCTCAGGGCAAGGTGGAACCCAAAGTCAGTCTCGAAAGCGTCATACGAGGCTGCGGCGTCACCCGAATCGCTACGGTTAACCCGCTACAGGTCAAGAAGACCCAGGAAGTGCTGCAGAATTTGCGGGAACAGATGAAAGGACCCGGGGTCTCGGTGCTCATCGCCAAGAGTCCCTGCCCGCTTTTTGAAAACCGCATGCTCGGCAAGAAGCAGAAGGTCGTCTTTGAAATCGATGCTTCCTGTGACTTGTGCAAGAAATGCCTGGAGGAAGTGGGCTGTCCGGCTTTCGTGTTGGAGCAGCCGGTAGCGGGTCAGTCCCGCATTCGGATCGATGCGGCTCTTTGCAGTGGGTGCAGTGTCTGTGCCCAAATGTGCAAGTCAATCAAGCCGAAGCGCCTTGAAGAGAGCAAGGGAGGCAGCCAATGATGACCAGGGAAACACTGGAGGTTAATGCCGTGCGCATATTTTTCACCGGAGTGGGAGGGCAGGGGACGCTTCTCGCTACCCGCATGGTGGGGGAGGCGGCCCTGGAGGAAGGGCTTTCCGTAACCATGAGCGAAATCCACGGAATGGCGCAGCGCGGTGGAGTAGTGGAATCTTCGGTAGTGATCGGGGATGCTTTCAGTCCCACCATTGCCGATGGCGAAGCCGACATTTTGATGGCCTTTGAACCTCTTGAGGCCCTGCGCGCCCTCCCGAAATGCCACGCCAAGAGCCTGATCATATCCAGCACCGTTCCCGTTGTCCCTTTCACCGTGGCAGTGGGGCAGAGCGTCTATCCTGAATTGGCGGCGCTGCACGATTCGATCAAAGAAAAGATTGCGGACCTGGTCTGGCTCGATGCGGTGGAACTGGCCCGCAAGGCGGGTTCCGAGCGAGCTTCCAACACCGTGCTGGTGGGCGTTTTGGCTGGGACGGGCCGCTTGCCGATATCGAAGAACAGTTGGGAAGAGGCTCTGAAAAGAACCCTTCCCGCCCGCATCCTGAAAATCAATCGGCAAGCCTTCGAAGCCGGCTATGCCTTTGGTTCGGCGGGTCAGCCCCTGGCATAGGAGAGTTCGGCCGAATTGCGCAGACAAACCCGACGAGCAAAAACGGGGCAAGTTTATCGCTATCATTCTGGAGTCAGCGGCCATGGTTGCGCCTGAGCCATTCATATCTCAGCCCGCCCTATTGGTGAGGGTGCTACAGTAGAGTAACATCACAGGAGGACGTCATGGACTACTCTTTTCTGGTCGACACATATGGGACAGAACGGCTGAAGACGCTCAGTGTGTGGAGTATGTTTTTGGATGAAGACTTGGACATCCGTCCTCACCCCTTGCTCAGTCGGGATCGGACTGCCCATGAGCATATGGTCCATCAGTGCCTGAGCGAACACAAATGGTTTAGCACCATGTTTGGTATTGATGTGGGCACACCCCCCTTGCCGGAATCCGAAACCCGTCTGGACTTCATTCAACGCTACGCGGACGATTCGGGGAAACGGCTCGCCATGCTACAAAAAAAGGACTGCGCCTGGTGGGAGCAGGATGTGCCCTTTTTTGATACAACACACAGCCGGGCATGGATCATGATGCGGCGGATAGCCCATACGGCCCATCATCGAGCTGAACAGACGATGCTCCTGCGACTGTTGGGGAGAGCAGTTTACAGTGTATACGGGCCATCGGTCGATACGGGTGGATTACCGGCCAACAATGCTGTTACGATCTATCCATACCCGGACATACCTTCGCTGCTCGAAGGGGAAAGGCAGGGTGGTAGGAAAGCAATCTTGCCGGGACCGGGCCCTCACCCCAGCACTGAGCGGCCCGTTCGGTGAGATGATGCTGGTTTGCTCCGAACTGCATAGTGCGGGCTAGCGCAGCGCAATGGAGCCGGGCAGTTGCCACATGGGCCATTGTGGAAGTTCCGAAGTTCTGTGCTGCCGTTGATCGGGGCTTAGGGCGCGTAGTCTGAACAGTTACCACGGCAAGTTCCGAATAATAAGGGTGGAGTGGATGTATGGGGACGCCCGATAAGAATCAGTAGCGGGCGTCCTTGACACCACAGATTCAGTTGCTATTAATAATTGCCGGAATTGTATGCCAGAGATTCAGGGTGAATGCTTTCTCTGAGAATCCGAGTACAGGAGGAGCCGAATGGGAAGTGTGAAGGGTACGAAGACGGAAAAGAACCTGCTCACAGCCTTTGCGGGGGAATCGCAGGCCAGGAATCGATACACCTATTTTTCGAGCCAGGCCCGCAAGGATGGATTCATGCAAATGGCAGCGATTTTCGAGGAAACCGCAAACCAGGAAAAGGAACATGCAAAGAGGCTTTTCAAGCTCCTGGAGGGTGGGGAGGTTGAAGTTGTGGCGAGTTTCCCCGCAGGGGTCATCGGGACCACTCTGGAGAACCTCAAGGGCGCGGCGGCGGGAGAGAATTATGAACATACCTGCATGTATCCCGGGTTTGCCGTCGTTGCTCGCCAAGAAGGGTTTGAAGATATTGCCCTGGTCTTTGAGTCCATTGCGGTGGCCGAGAAACAGCACGAAAAGAGATATCGTGACTTGATCGCAAATATCGAGAATGACCGGGTTTTCAAACGGGACAGCGAAGTGGTCTGGCGCTGTCTGAACTGCGGTTATCTGCACAAGGGTAAGGATGCCCCCCCGGAGTGTCCTGCTTGTGCCCATCCACAGTCCCATTACGAACTGCTGGGAGAGAACTGGTAGAGAGAGCCTTTTATGAGGGCTTTTTGCAGATCACGAGTTTTTTCTGATAACACATAAACAAGGAAATGAGATGCAGCCTGTTGAAGTCAAGAAAGGAATCTATTGGGTTGGTGCGGTTGACTGGAACATTCGGGATTTCCATGGTTATTCCACACTCAAAGGGACGACCTACAATGCCTATCTGGTAGTGGATGAGAAGATGACGTTGTTTGATACAGTGAAAAAACCCTTTGTTAATGATCTGATCTGTAACATTTCGAGAATTGTGGACCCAAAGAAGATCGATTACCTCGTCGTGAATCATGTCGAGATGGACCATTCCGGCGCGGTGCCGGAGATTATCGATTTGGTTCAGCCCGAGAAGGTCATTTGCTCGGCTATGGGAAAAACTGCGCTGATCGATCACTACCATAGAGAGGATTGGCCCTTCGAGGTGGTGGAAACCGGGAAGACGATCGATTTAGGGTCCAAGACGGTGCAGTTCATCGAGACCCGGATGCTCCACTGGCCGGACAGCATGCTGTCTTACCTCAAAGAGGATCGCCTGCTCATATCGAGCGATGCTTTCGGGCAGCACTGGGCCACCAGTCAGCGCTTCGATGATGAAGTGGACATGCACGAACTGCTTTTCCATGCGGCCAAATATTATGCGAATATTCTGCTGCTCTTCTCGCCGCTCGTGCAAAAACTCCTCGCCAACGTTCAGAAAATGGGTCTCGAAATTGATACGATCGCTCCGGATCACGGGCTCATCTGGCGCAGTCACCCGGGCAAGATCATCGAGGCCTACGACACGTGGAGCAAGCAGCAGGCCGCGAACAAGGCTGTGATCATTTACGATACCATGTGGCAGAGCACTGAAAAGATGGCTTTTGCCGTTGCTGATGGACTGGCCCAGGAAGGAATAGATGTCAAGATACTCAATTTGAAACTCAACCACCGCAGCGATGTCATGACTGAAATCCTCGATGCCAAAGCCATCATTCTCGGTTCTTCGACTCTGAATAACGGTATACTACCACCTATGGCAGATCTTCTTTGTTACATGAAAGGACTCCGCCCCGCGGGCAAAATCGGATTCGCTTTCGGCTCCTATGGTTGGAGCGGGGAAGCCGTGAAGTTGATGACAGAAGCCCTGGAGGCGATGAAAGTCAAAATCGTGGATGGCGCCATGAAGGTCAAATTTGCTCCGACCCATGACGATTTGAAGAAGTGTGCCGAACTCGGCAGAAAAGCCGGGCTCGAAATAAAGAATCAGGCATAAGCATTGTGTTTGCCCCCACTCCTCCCGATCCCGAGTTGACAATCATACACATTTGGCCCAGCAGTAGCGACGCGGAGAGGGGGGTGAGAGGGAGGCACGGAGACATGGTGAGGTGGTGTTTCCAGGTTCCCCACTTCATACCCCCGTCTCATCATCTCCGCGTCCCCGCGTCTCCCCGTCCTACCAACGGGGTCATGTGTGTTTCATACTCAGCCTTCCCGAGAGGGACCCTGGTTGGGGGGGAGGGGGCGTGAAGGCTGCGTTCTTATCTCTTTGGCGGCATCTTCCACCATTTTCTCAACTTCCAGTCTAGCCTTTTCCATCAATTCCAATTCACTGATCTTCCCCTCCACATAATCACTCCATGTGGTGAAGTCGCTGAGGAAGCAAAAGGTCAGGCCCGTGGCGTCACACAGCTTCCGGTAGATCCGATTGGCGAGCTTAACGCGTTCCTTTTTGGCTGCATCATCAGAGGCAGATGGGTCTTCTTTTTCAATCACAAGATACTTCCCGAAACTCTTGGCAAATTCTGCCAGTTCCCTCTGAGCTTTATCCTGGAGCGTGTCTTCGTTGATCTCACCTTCCACATAATCTTGCCAAGCATCAAAATTCGACCAGGAGGAGACTCTTACTCCGGCTTCCCCACAGGCTTCACAGTAAGCCTCATCGGCTTGCTCGGGTCGGTTATGATCTCTTTCAAGCAATTCCTTCTTCTTGTTCTTGTCGTCTTGAGACGAGTGATCCATCTGCCTCTCCCTCTTGCCAAAACTCAACATCCGCATTGCTTCGGCAGCGACTCGCGTTAACATTTTGATCAACACCAATACAGAACCCTCGAAAGGCCCGCCCCCGCCTTTGTTCAGGAAGTGGCATTCGCAAAATAGCTGAAATGCCGCCGAAAAGCAATCAATCGTAACACCTTGATAAACTGTGTTCTTTGACAACTTTTAGGTGCACCAAAGACTCATGTAGTATAAACAAGACAGAGTAATCGGAGGTTGTTGCCGGAAACGAAAGTGCGTTCTGAACCATACACCCGTCTTGCTGGGAGATAGGGCGAATGAAGAGACTGACGTTTTTCATCCTGGTATGGTCTATTCTCTTGTCCGTTTTTGCTGGCTTCGTCCTGGCCTTTGACCAGGTGGAATCGATGCGCTGTGGTTCGAAACTGGTTATGATTGGAGATGCCAAGGCCGACGTCGTCTCGAAGTGTGGGGAACCCGTTGGGCGGGATAAGGTCGTTCGGAGCAGCGCTGTGAAGAAATCCTCCAAGAAAACCGGTACATCCGGGAAAAAGGTGCAGGAGCGGTCAAGGACAGATGAGCAATGGACCTACGACTTGGGTCCGCAAGACTTTACCTATACCCTTTCCTTTGAGGGTGTGGAACTAAAAAGCATCGGTCGAGGAGGACGGGGAACTCGCCGCTAAACGTCGACGTGGCAGCCCAGCTTCCGTTTTATTCTGACTTCTGTCTAACGACTTAGGTGTTCTCATGTAAAGGAGTTCAATCATGCTTAAGGCCAAGGATATTATGAAAAGAGAGGTGATCACCGTATCACCGGAAACTCATGTCACGGAGGCAGCAAGAATACTACTGGAAAACCACATCAACGGCCTTCCGGTGGTCGATGAGGATGGGACTCTGGTGGGAATCATCTGTCAAAGCGATCTGGTGGCTCAACAGAAGAGACTGCCCGTGCCGTCATTCTTCAACCTTTTGGATGGTCTGATTCCCATTGCTTCCACAAGAAGCTTCGAAAAGGAGGTGCGGAAGATTGCCGCCATTACGGTTGTTGAGGCCATGAGCACCAATCCCGTCGCCGTGAGCCCGGAAACGGGCCTGGAGGAAATCGCTACGCTGATGGTAAGCAAAAACTTCCATACCCTGCCTGTTCTGGAGAATGGCAAGCTGGTAGGGGTGGTTGGGAAAGAGGATGTGCTTCGCACGCTGATTGTGAGAGGGGTCAGCCATTGACAAGGGATGGCAATGCTGCTTTATGGAGGTATCAGAAATCTGAGGTGCAATCATGATGGCAGCAAAGGCAAGAAGAGCCCAAATCTCGGCTTGAAAAATGTGGTAGATTGATCAGTTCACGGGAGGAGTCATTGCGAATGAACAATGTAACGAACTACCCACTGCTTGTTTTTGTGCTCTCTTTCTCCGTGCTGTGGCTTTCGGCGTGGATCGGGGCGTCCTTTCTCAGGAGGCGGCGGAAGCTGGAAGAGGACATACGCGAAGACTTCGGCGTTATCCTGGCCGCTACGCTCACACTGCTTGCACTCATCATCGCTTTTAGTTTTTCGATGGCCATAAGCCGGTACGATCAGCGCAAAAACTATGAGGAGGCAGAGGCCAACGCTATCGGCACCGAATACCTTCGGGCCGACCTGCTGCCTGCCGCAGATGCGGCGAAGGTGCGTGCGCTGCTAAAGAATTACCTAGATCAGCGTGTTTTGTTCTATACGACCCGCGACGAGCAGCAGATCCGGCAGATCAACGTCCGCACTGCTCAGTTGCAGACCGAGCTGTGGTCCTCGGTCCTGGCTCCTGCTGCAGCGCAGCCGACACCCCCGGTCGCCCTGGTCGTTTCGGGCATGAACGATGTATTGAACTCGCAGGGATACACGCAGGCTGCTTGGTGGAACCGAATCCCAATTACGGCATGGGTTCTGATGGCAGCGATCGCCATCTGCTGCAACGTGATGGTCGGCTATGGTGCGCGAAACGTCAAACCGGGAGGCATCCTGCTTCTGGTTCTACCACTTGTTGTCTCTATCTCGTTCTTTCTCATCGCGGACATTGACAGCCCACGCCGCGGCGTCATTCGGGTGAAACCGCAAAATCTGGAAAGTCTTGTTGAATCTCTGCGTGCCACTGATCGGGAAGCCTTGAATGACTGTCTTCACAGCAGAGAATTACCGCGACCGCCTGGCCCGTTCGTGAAGTCGTCGAGGATTTAACGCACGAAGTGTTCCTAAACGTCTGCTTGGGGTCGAGTGCAGACGATCTATGGCCCTTGGCCGTGATTGAATCACCATCTGAAAATTGGAGAGAACCCAACAACTCCGGAACCTTGAAAATGGGGACTGTCTATTGGCGATATCCTTATTGCAATCCTGGCGTTTTCGATTGCTGATTTTTCTGGAAGGAAGGTATCACACAGTCTCAGAAGGAATCTTATCCGTGCAGCCTTCGGTTACAGGAACTTCACCAACTTCAAACTTAGGCTATTCGCCGAGGATGGGCTTCCCGCTAATTCGCGATGATCCGAGGAATTTTGCATTCAGACCTGTGGGGGTGGGTATTCTCTGGCAAGTCGCTTCTCCAATGGAGAGTTCCTCCCCTCCCAGCGATCCAAGCTAGTCAATGGATTCAGCGATGGTCATGTCCAGGTGCCGCCAATGACGATCAGCTCTCCCTCCGTTAGATAGGCTTCCATTACCACGAACACATGTCCACGGCTGCTTGGTTCGGTTGTCGTTAATGTGCTTGACAGCATCGACGACAGGTGCTAGCCAAGAATCGCTCAAAGCGATTTCTTATCACCGATGCTGTGACATCAAATCCAGTTATTTCAAACACTTGAAATATATGCAGTGCTTGCTCAGGATGGGAAGAGAATGCCCTCCGGTGAGTGCCGGGGGAGACCTGAATGCTTTATAAAGGAGGAACCCCTATGGCTGAAGAGACGTGGAAAGACTACGTGAAGAAAAAGTGCGGCAGGCCGAAGCCTTTGAGAGGTATCCGGGTGCTTGAAGTGTGCACTCTGGTATTCGGGCCTTCCGGCCCGAGCTGGCTTGCGGAAATGGGAGCGGACAGCATCAAGTGTGAGATCCCGCCCCTCGGTGACGTGACCCGCGCATTGAGCTGCGCCGGATTTCTCTTTAAGGAGCAGAGCCCAATCTTCATGCACGACAACGTGAACAAACTCTATTTCGGGCTGGACCTCCACATACCTGAGGCACAGGAGGTATTTCTCGAACTCGCCCGAAAGGCGGACATCATCGAGGATAACCTCAGGCCTGGAGTCATGGCCGGGTGGAATGTGGGCTACAAACAAGTAAAAGAGGTTAATCCCCGCATTATCTATCTCGAAAAAAGCGGATTCGGCCAGTGGGGTCCTTATGCCGAGGAAGGCCGTCCATCAAACGACGGAGCCGCACAGGCTTTTTCCGGATTTTCCTGGGTCTCCTCCTTTCCCGGAAAGCCTCCCGTTAAACAGATGATCTACGCGTGCGACATGTATGGCGCGCTCCTGTCGGAAGTGGCAGTGCTCAGTGCTCTCCGGTACAGGGAAAGGACCGGAAAGGGGCAGTACATCGAAGCGTCGCAAATCGAAACGATCATCCGAACAATGTCGTGGGTCTGGCCATATCAGCATTTGACCGGGAAGGCAGCAGGGCCGGCTGGGAATAGGGACGTCTCGATCTGTCCGGCGGATAGCTTCAAGACATCCGACGGAGCCCTGGTTGCCCTCGCGGCTGCCGCGCCCAAAGAGTTCGAAGGGCTCTGTTCGGCCATGGGCAAGCCGTCATTGTGCAGGGATGAACGTTTTAGGGATCATCTGGAGCGTTTGAAGGACGAGAATGCTTCCGCCCTTCTGAAGATCATCGCGGAGTGGGCTGCCACAAAAACTTCGGCCGAAGTCGAAAGCCTTGCCGAAAAGCATGGCTTTGCCGCGTCACGCGTGCTGAACGCGAAAGATATCTGCGAAAACTCCCACTTCAAGCAGCGTGGTTTCATGACAAAGGTGGACGATGCGCTCTATGGCGAATACTTCGACCATGAGTTCCCCGTCATGATGAGTAAGACGCCGCCAATGAAGAAATGGACCGCCCGGCCAGTCGGTTTTGACAACGAATACATCCTGCGCAGCATTCTCGGAAAGACGAGCCAGCAGGTCGCAGATCTTTACGAGAAGAAGGCTGTCGGCAAGTGGGCGGATAGGGCCGGACGGCGCCCTCCTGTGGGCTGGGATGGAGAATGCG
>Ga0209048_10004244_pt1 | contig 13740 bp, 13 predicted proteins | sample FrelakmetCRP12CR_FD_187146 | JGI IMG/M metagenome (GOLD analysis project Ga0209048, IMG submission 187146) | Freshwater lake sediment microbial communities from the University of Notre Dame, USA, for methane emissions studies - CRP12 CR (SPAdes)... | ecosystem: Environmental > Aquatic >... | reverse complement strand
AGGCATCCCCGCGCCATGCGGCATTACCAAGAGCGGTGTTTCCAAAACGCGAATAGAAGGGCGGTTTCGAAACCGCCCCTCCTCGGTCAGATCGCGCCTGGTGGCCCTGGCGCATCTGAGCAGTGGCGAGGCGCCTGCGCTCCCCAGATCGCGCGCTACGGCGCGCAGACGGACGTCAGAATCTCCAACGTCCGGGCGACGTTCGCGGAAATATCGAATTGACCCGCGAGCGCGAAATTCGCAATTCGGGCTTGTTTCCGTCGCGGGCCATCAGACCAAAACAGAAGCGCTTCGCCAAGGGCATCGATGTTCCGTGGATCGTCCACGACCGTGCCGTGGAAGCCGGTCTCGATGATTTCGGAGAAGCCGTTCGCTTCCGTGGTCACGACAGGGAGGCCTGAGGCCAGGGCTTCGAGGCAGGCGTTGGAAAAAGGATCGTAGATGGTGGGAAGTAAAAAAATGTCGGCCGCGGCCTGGAGCGCCGGCATGTCCTGAACCACACCCAGAAATCGCACGCGCGCCGAAGCAAATTTGCCCTCGTCGCCCCGGCCGGCGACCAGGAGCGAAAGCCGCTTTTCGCTCTGCTCGATTGCTTCGATCGCAAAGCGCAATCCTTTTCGTTCCCAACCAGAACCAGCAAAGAGGACGCCAATGTCTTCACTCTTCAGACCGAGCGTCTCGCGAGTTCTGGCCCGTCTTTCCTCGCCCCACCGAAACGCCTCGACGGGCACGCCGTTGTAAACGATATCGATTTTCTCCGGTGAAAACCCATGGAATCGCACGATCTCATCCTTCACCATCCTTGAGTTTGCGATGACGCGACCGGCGCCACCTTCCGCCAGCAGCGATTCTTCGAGCGCGAGCGTGGAAGAGTGCTTGCGATTCAGGATACGACCAAGCCTCTGAAACGGTCCGCCCATTTCCGCGCGCCGTTCCAGCCACGCGCGATGCACTCCATCGCCGGCGCGATACACGTCACACCGCCAGATGCGTTCAAGGCTCATCAGCACATCGCACTCCGAGCGGGGCGCCAGCTTTTCGATTCCGTCGGCAAAGACGATGTTTGATCTGCTGGCGACGCGGGTGATCGGACCGAAATTCCATTGGTCCGGCGGCCAATCGTCGGAAGCATAAAGCCGGACCCGATGCCCCTGCTCCACCACCCCGGCGGCCAGCCGCTGCAAATACGCTTCCGCGCCGCCGCTGGAAGAAAATCCGCGCCGGACAAATCCTATGGTAAGATAATTGGAATCCATTTACGTCATTACCCAACGTGACTTTACTTGCCTGCAATCACCACAATACTTGTTAGCCGATGGTGGGTGAAACTCTAAACGCCCCTTCGCCGTCGCGCCCCGCGGCCCACCCGCCCGGCGTGCTTCCCCAGCATTTGCTCTACTCGATCTTTGCGCGGATCGGAGGCTCGGGCCTGGATACGGACGCCTTCGAGACGTTGCGCGCCTCCCATCGCGGAGGCTTTCTCGGACGGGCCGTCGCCTACGATAACCGGCAAACGGAAATACCGGCAGACCTCATCTATTCTCTCCGCTGGCATCCGGTGCGCCTGATCTCCTTTCTTGAGCGCCCCTATTACTATGGAGCGAAAAAGAAGTATCTCGACTGGATCGCGGCGCGCCAGCTGGCGACCGGACGCTACGATCTCTTTCACAGTTGGTCAGGGGACTGTCTGCAATCGCTGCGGGTAGCGCGAAAGCTCCGCATTCCTTCGATCGTGGAAATTCCTACGTGGCACCGGGATCGCGGCAAGATCATGGGCGATCGTGCTTCCCCTGCTCCGTCCACGGCGCACCTTCCGTGGCGCCGGCGTTGGAAGGAAAATCTGCTCCAGACACGTGAACGCTTTCTCGAAGAGTACGAGCTGGCCAACCTCCTCTTTGTCCTTTCCAAAAAGGCCGCGGACACTTTCCGCGTCCAGGGTTTTTCCGAGGAGAAGTTGTTTTATCTTCCTCGAGGAGTCGACACAGAGCGATTCAAACCGGGCGTGCGTCCGCCGATTTTTCGCGCGGTTTTTTCCGGCGCCTTGATCGAGCGCAAGGGCGTTCATCATCTTCTGGAAGCATGGCATCGGCTGGACCTCAAAGACGCAGAGCTATGGCTGGTCGGCTCCGTGCACGATGAGGCGAAGCCGCACTTGAAGAAATACTGGCGGGACAATATCAGAATCGTCGGGTTCGTGCGCGATGTAGAGAATTACCTGAGCCAGGGAACGGTGCACGTTTTTCCCTCTCAATGCGAAGGGAGCGCGAAAGTCACTTACGAAGCGGCGGCCTGCGGGTTGCCGCAAATCACCACGCGAGAATCGGGGGACGTCGTCACGGACGGCGTTGAAGGGACTCTGATTTCTCCCGGAAACGTAGGAGAATTGGCCTCGGCTATTCTCGAGTTTTATCGGCATCCGGACATGGTCGAGCGCATGGGAGCCGCCGCGCGCCGGCGCGTCGTCGAGAATTTCACCTGGGACCATTTTCGGGCACGGCTGCTGGGCGCCTACGAACTTGCGATGGGAATGGCCCGCTAGTGGGTTCGTTTTGTCCTCGAAATCTTCGCGCTTAGGCATGACCGCTTCGATCGTCAGAAACGTCCAACGTCCAACGTCCAACATCCAACGTCCAACGGGGGAAGGCGTAGGTCCGGCTCTCTCTGAAGTTGGACGTTGGACGTTTCTTTTCTCCCCCTCGTGAAAATTCTTCTCCTCCAGCTAAAACGAATCGGCGATCTGATTCTCACGACGCCGGCAATCGCGGCCTTGCGAGAAAAATTTCCGCAGGCAACTCTCTCTCTCGTGGTGTCTCCCGCGGTCGAGGGGTTGCTCCCGGCGATCACGGGAGTCGACAAAGTTTTCGTGGTGCGCGGAAAGGCGGACGATGCGCTCGATTGGATCGCGCTCGCGTGGGGCAAGTTTGATTACTGCCTCGATTTCACTCGCAACGATCGCTCTGCGTTCTTGACCCTGCTGTCGCAGGCGCGAAAGCGCATTACCTCAGACCACCCGAACCTCCGTGCGAAGATTCGTGCACGGAGCTACAACGAGTTTGTGGAATCTCCGGTGCGCCTTTTGCACACGGTGGACTACCATCTCGCCTTGCTGAAACCGCTGGGAATTCATGATGCTTCCCGCGCCATCCGGCTCGACTTGCCGGACTCCACGATGGAGAAAGCAGAACAAATCCTGAACGACGCGCAGGCCGGCTCTGAATTCGTCATCCTTCACCCGGGGTCGGCTCGAACCGAAAAATTCTGGGAAGTAGACCGCTGGGCCCGGTTGATCGATCACTGCGTGCAGGAGCGTCAGATGAAATGCGTCCTCACGGGGGGGCGTTCTGCCACGGAAAGAGCCCAAATCACGACCATCAAATCTTCGAGCCGCTCCGGCGTAATCGATCTCTCCGGGAAAACCGATTTGCTCACGCTCGCGGCCCTGGTGCGCAAGGCCCGCTTGCTGGTCACGGTTGATTCCGCGCCGATGCACTTCGCCGCCGCCTGGGGAACTCCCCAGGTGGTCCTGTTTGGTCCCACCAATCCATTCCATTGGCATCCCCGCTCCGAGTCCGCCGTTATTCTTCAGGGTGAATCCCAGAGCCCGGTGAGCGAATTTGATCCCAAACAGCGACCCGTGCCCATGAACCAAATCTCGACGAAATCGGTGATCGATGCTATGGAATCGCTGCTGTCGGCTCCGGCGGCGCCCGCGCCATGAGTGAATCGCAAGCCGTAAAAGCCAAGCCATCGTTCTGGCAGACGATCCGCGTCGGCTGGCGTCCGTACCGCCGCCTTTATTCCTACGTAAAACCGTATCGCTGGCGTTTCATCGTGGGCATCTCTTGCGGTGCCGCCTTCGGGATCGTCGGCTCGCTCATGCCCCTCGTCCTCGCGCAAGTGACCAGCGTGGTCTTCAAGGGCGGCGCGCCCGGGACGGCTCAGCAGCTGGCCGTGAACGCCGCCGCGCTGAACACGGGCCCGAAAATGGATAGCTCCATCATCTGGATGTGCCTCGCCATCCCGGCAGTCATGACCGTCCGGAGCCTCTTTTCCTACGGTAATGCCTACTACATGCAATGGGTGAGCAATCGAGCCCTGACTGACATTCGCGACGAGTTGTTCAGCAAGATGCTCCATCATTCGATGGACTTCTTTAACCGGATGCACTCCGGCTTCCTGATGTCGCGCATCACCAACGACACGCGCGGCATGCAGGCCGCGCTTTCGACCATCAGCAGCGACCTGTTCAAGCAACCGATCGCCATCGTCAGCGGTGTCGCTGTCTTGCTCTACATGGACTGGAAATTCACCCTCGTGACCATGGTGCTTTTTCCGAGTTGCCTGGTGCCAATCGCATACTATGGAAAACGCGCCCGCAAAGCCGTCCAACACCAGCAGGAAGATTTGGGTCAGATGGTCGTGACCATGCAGGAAACCTTCGCCGGCATCCGCGTGGTCAAGTCCTTTGCGCGCGAGAAACATCAGGAAAATCTGTTTCGTCGCAGCAACCGGCTGCAATTCCAGAACATGATGCGCATCATCCGGGCCATCGAAGCCATCGGTCCGATCGTGGAAATTATCGCTGCGTTCGGCATCGGCCTGGCCCTGCTCTATATTTATTTTGCCAACCTGAGTGCGGCCCGCTTCATCGCACTCAACCTGGGAATTGCCCTCCTCTACGAGCCGATCAAGACCTTGAGCAAGGTGCACCTGGTCATGCAGCAATCGATCCAGGCGACGACGGAAGTTTTCGCGATCATGGATTTGTCGCCGACCGTGCAGGACGCGCCCAACGCGAAAGAATTCAGGCATGGCGATGGGCTGATCGAGTTCGAGGACGTAACCTTCCGTTACGCCAGCGGTGTCAGCGATGCCGTGACCGACTTGAATCTGCGCGTCGAACCCGGCAAAACCTATGCGCTCGTCGGCGCGAGCGGGGCGGGCAAAAGCACGATCTTGTCCCTGATCCTCCGACTTTATGATCCGACTGGAGGCAGGGTGCGCATTGACGGCCAGGACCTGCGAACCCTGACGCAAAAATCGCTGCGTGAACAAATCGGTCTGGTCACGCAGGAAACATTTTTGTTTCACGATACCATTTTTAGCAACATTCAGTTCGGCCGGTTCGACGCCACCAAGGAAGAAGTTTACGAAGCGGCGCGCACCGCGTTCGCGCATGACTTCATCATGGCGCAGCCGAAAGGTTACGAAACGATCATCGGTGACAAAGGGTGTCTGCTCTCAGGGGGACAGCAGCAGCGCCTCGCCATCGCTCGCGCACTCCTGAAAAGCGCGCCGATTCTTCTTCTCGATGAAGCGACATCATCGCTCGATTCCGAATCCGAGAAGCAGATTCAGCAGGCGCTCGAAACCCTCGCCGCCGGGCGGACGGTCATCGCAATTGCGCACCGGCTTTCAACGATCTTGTCGGCTGATCAAATCGTCGTGATGGATCAGGGCCACATCAAAGAAATCGGCACGCACTCCGAATTGCTCGAAAAATCCGGTTACTATCGCCGGCTCTACGACATGCAATTCAATCGCGACGGCGAAGGCAGCCGTTTGGCGGAAACCGCCAGCCTGGTCGAAGCGATTGGGTAGTCTCTTCTGTCGCGGCGCTCTCTGAGCGTCGAATTCTCGTTGTTTGTAGCCGGGGACGTTGTCCCCGGGGCCGGTCTCTCCGAGCCAACCCTGACCGCGGTCACCGACCCCGGCTACAGCTCTGCCTTTTCCCACGGCATTATTCTTGTAGCAACGCTCTCTGAGCGTCGAATTCTCGTTGTTTGTAGCCGGGGACGTTGTCCCCGGGGCCGGTCTCTCCGAGCCAACCCTGACCGGGGTCACCGACCCCGGCTACAGCTCTGCCTTTTCCCACGGCATTATTCTTGTAGCGGCGCTCTCTGAGCGTCGAAAATCGTGATCCGGTCGGCGGTCTGAGACCGCCGCTACAGAAGAGGCGTTACCGGCGAGTCTCTTGTCAGCGCATGAAACTCCCTGACCCGGCGATCGTGCTCCAAATCCGTCAACACGGGTTCAAATCGAGTCCCCGGCGGGCATTCCGGTAGCGCCACCCACGACCGGCAGCCTCCGTACCCGGGAGTGTCAGCCAAGATCCAGCTTTGCGTAAGGCGGAACACGCGCACCAGGGCCACGTGCAGACCGGGCGCCTTCTCGTACTCGAAACGTTCGCGCACGACCGATGCCTGCAAGACATGGAGTGGCTCCAGGGAAGCGGCCGTCTCCCATAAGATAATCTGCGTGGCCGCCATAAGTTTCGCAAAAAATCGAATCTCAATTTCGCCTTCCCGTTCTTGCGGGATTTCCGCCTCACTCAGGCGCACCTTCCCCATTTGCTCGTGAAAGAAAGTTGGGAAAAGAAAGAATTCAGGATGACGGAAGGAAAACCCCGCACGGCCCTCCGCCAGTCCTCCCTTGCGCAGGATGACACACTGGTCCCCGCGGCCCATCGCCTCACAGACGAGGTCCCACTCCTTTAAACCGGCACTTTCCATTTTGAGTGGGGCAAACTAGCGTCCCCCCAATGCCGTTCAACATCGACCTGCACACGCACACGTTCTTTTCGGGCGACGGCGTGTCGAGCCCCGAGGAGAACATCGCCGCGGCCCGCGAGAAAGGGCTGCATGGAATCGCCATCACCGATCACAACACCTGTGATGCCGTTTCCTACCTCCTCGAGAAAGGCCTGATGCGTGAAGACGGTCTGCCGGTCGATAATTTCCTGCTTATTCCCGGCGTTGAAGTCACGACCGCGGATGGCCACCTGCTCTGCATCGGCGCGACTCTTCCCTATCTGAAAGGCAAACCAGCCCGCGAGGTCTGCGAGATCATTCACGAGCGCGGCGGCCTGGCGATTCCACCACACCCGTACGATCTGTTTCGCGCCGGGATTCGCTTCCCCGTCCTGGAAACTTTGCCGATCGATGCCCTGGAAGTCTTTAACGCGGCTACGACCCTGCGCCGTTACAATACTTACGCCTTCAAATACGCGCAGCTCCGCGGCCTGCCGATGACCGCCGCGAGCGATGCACACCATTCCGAAGCGATCGGCACCGCCTACACAATCCTGAATACCGACGATTTCTCCGTCCAAGGCGTCCTGACCCAGCTCGTCAAAAGCAACGAACTCAACCAAACCTACCTGACCCCGAAGGACAGCATGCGCAAAACCTGGAATAATTGGCTTCGTTTGCGCCGGCGGAAAAAATTGCCCGTAACCACCGCGAGACTCGAAAACGGAAAGGAAAAACCGGATTAGCCATGCCTGCGTACGTGATTGTTGAAATCGAAATCCTCGAACCGCAAGGTTTTGAGGAATACAAGAAGCTCGCCGCCGCGAGCATCCTGAAATGCGGCGGCAAATACATTGTGCGCGGCGGCGCCACGGAGGTTCTCGAGGGTGACTGGAAACCGAACCGCCTCGTCGTGCTCGAGTTCGAAAGTATGCAGCGCGCCCGGGATTGGCTGCATTGCGAGGAGTATCGGGAGCCGCGCCAACTGCGGCACCGCACCGCCCGGACCAACATGATTCTGGTCGATGGTCTTTAGATCTTTCATTAACACCGGCCTTCAGGCGGGTGTTCATTGAGAATCGAAGACGGCACGAAACAGATAACCCTCCCCGAGTCAATTGCCCCGGGCCAGCAATGCGCTCAACGCATCCGGATCCGTCACCGGCGCCTGACACGCAAAGTTTTCGCAGACATACGCCGTGGACTTCCCGTCCACCGGCTGCATGGCCCCAAGCGCCTCGAGTCGTTCCTCCAGATATTTCTGGCCGTCGCCACCATCCGCCAGCAGGAGAATTTTGTTCGGCAAAAAGTGTCGATGAACTTCCTTGAGCAGTGCGCGCGTTTCGTTCGAAGCAACCTTCCCCGCGATTACGATTTGCCACGGTTTGCCCAGAGTGAGGCCCAGGGCGACCAGCATCTGCGGCATGGCGCTCGCGAAATGGCCGATCTGCGAACTGAATGCGTCGATGGTCTTCTCCGCCCGTTCGTAGAAGCGCTTCGCGTTGCGAACCTGCGCCAGCCGCAAGAGATTCAAAGCCGCAACTGAACTCGCAGCCGGTTCCGCGCTGTCGTTATCCTCCTTCATGCGAAGGAGGATGCTCGCGTCCAGGCCCGTGCCGCTGAAGTAGCCACCGTTCGCCTCGTCGAAAAAGAGCCTGTCCAGCGTCTCTTGCAACTCGACCGCGAACTGAAGCCACTGCACGTCGAAGGAAGCCTCGTAGAGATCAAGCATCCCCTGGATAACAAAGGCATAATCATCCGCAAAACCTTCCACCTCGCTCCGGCCTTCCCGATAGCTTCGCACCAGAACCTTTCGCGATGAGTCAAAGAGCTGGGTCCAGGCGAATACGGCCGCCCGCGTTGCCATTTCGAGATAGGCAGAATCGTCCAGGATTTGCGCCGCGCGCGCATAAGCGGAAATCATCAGGCCGTTCCAGGCCGTGATGATTTTATCGTCGAGATGCGGCCGGGAACGCTTCGACCGAAACCCCAAAAGAGCAGCGCGAGATTTGGCCAGGACTTCCCGCACCGCCGCTTCCTCCATCTTGAAATGCTTCGCCGTCTCCGCCACGGTCTGCAGCTCGATCAGGATATTCTTACCGGTGAATTCGCTGTGAGGATCGGCGGAAGGAGGGACGTTGCCGTCGGATTGGACCCCATAGTGATAACTGAAAACGCCAGCCGAAGATCCGAGCGCCGCGTCGAGCTCCTTCTTACTCCAGACGTAGAACGCGCCCTCGGATTTCTGTAGCGGCGGTCTGTGACCACCCTGTAGCGGCGGTCTCTGACCGCCGAGTCTCACGTCGTCGCCCACCTTCCCCTCGGCCCCGAAAGCGTTCGGGGCCGCTACAGAGTCGACGGCTTCGGTCTTAACGCTGTCGGCATCTTCGGCCGAGAAAAACCCGCCTTCCTTCGCGGTCAGGTCGCGCCGGACGTAATCGAGAATATCCCGAGCGACTTCTTCAAAGAGCGGTTCGCGCGTGATTTGAAACGCTTCGAGATAAGCGATCGCCAATTGCGCCTGATCATAAAGCATTTTCTCGAAGTGCGGCACGTGCCAGAAGGAATCGACAGAGTAGCGGTGAAAGCCGCCGCCCAGATGATCATGCATCCCGCCGGCGGCCATCTTCCGAAGCGTGAGAAGATTCATCTCGAGCGCGTGCTGACCACCGACTGATTCGCGCGCCCGAGCGTAAACGCGAAAAAGAAAGTTCAGCGTCACCGGCCGCGGGAATTTTGGCGCCACCCCGAAACCGCCATTATGCGCGTCGTAGATACGCGCGATCTGTTGATAGGCGGCCTCGACCGCGGCGCCGCCAAGTCGCGCAGGCGCTGCGCCGCCGCCCGACGCGGCCTGCGACAGCGCGGCCATGATCTTCGACCCCTGCTCGCCGATTTTCTCGTGGTCCTGTTTCCAAGCCGCCGCGATTCGCTCCAGCACCTGACTGAAGGCAGGTTGCCCGTGTCGATCCTCGGGCGGGAAGTAGGTTCCGCCCACGAACGGCTTTAACTCAGGCGTGAGCCAGACGCTCATCGGCCAGCCCCCGCTGCCAGTCGTGGCCTGAACGAAAGTCATGTAGACGCGATCGACGTCGGGCCGTTCTTCGCGATCGACTTTGATGTTCACAAAATCGCGGTTCATGATTGCAGCCACGTCCCTGTTTTCGAAGGACTCGTGCGCCATAACGTGGCACCAGTGGCAGGTCGAGTAACCGATGGAGAGGAAGATCGGTTTGTTCTCGCGCCTAGCCTTCGCGAACGCTTCCTCGCCCCACGGGAGCCAGTCGACCGGGTTATCCGCGTGCTGAAGCAGATAGGGCGACTTCTCGCGGGCGAGCCTGTTCGCGCGCTCCGGCGGCGCGATGGTGATTTCGTTGGTCGGCTGGATCATCGGGTCAACGTATCGTCTTGCTTGGCAAAGCCAAGAAATGGCGTCGACCAAACCGCCCCGTTTAGCGAAGTCTTCGACCTCAAACCGACCAGCGCCAGAGACGAAATAACGAGGTGAAAAGGTTAAAAAGTTATCCCGTACCTGCGGGATTAAATCGGCTAAGCTGATTTCGTCCCCATCTCGTCCCCATCTCGTCCTCGTCCTCGAATCTGCTCTCATCCATTGGCTCTTCTCGAACCGCGCACGAGGACGAGGACGAAGACGAGATGGGGCAAGCGCTAAACACGTCGTTTCGCACAGCGAAGCGGCTACAGACTAGAATCCAATGATAACATCGGCGCGGTCTCGGGTGACCATGGATTGGTGCGATGGTCGGACTCCACAATCACGCGCACATGACGACTGAGCATTTCCCGGAACCGCCCCAGATCGAAGGCATGCCGCCGGGGACCCAACGGCTCCAGATTCTTTTCCGCCAGTCGAAACAACCGGACCGCCGGCCCCAGTCTTCGCCCGTGTTTCGGATGCGTCGGATGCTCAAATTGTTTTTGCATATGAACGAAAGCGCCGGCGGCCTGGATCAGGCCCTTGAAGTATTGGGCGTCCTCAGCAGTCGTCGTCTTCTGGAGCCAAACCTGCTCGAGAACATCGTGTGCTTCGTAATATCGCTGTTCGTTCCAGCAGTGAAAAAATGCCCGATAATAGGGATGGCCGGCGATCACATCGCTCCGCGCATTTTTGTCGCCGCCTTCCAGTGCCCGCACGAATTGGGAAATTCTCTCGCCTTTGCTCATGGAGGACGTAACTTGGCGGCGCCTGCGATGATGGGCAAACGATCACGCTTCAGTCTTCGGGAGGGCGAAAGGTTGCACGACCGCCGCCGCAGCGAAAAATGACGCTGGCGGCTCTTACCCTTCTCCTTCTTTCCATCGCGATCCTGATCTTCTGGTCCGGACTTTTCTCCGGCCTTGAGACCGCACTTTTCTCCCTCAAGCCTCATCAATTGCGCAGGCTCGACGAGAAGCATCCCTCCCTGAAGCAATTCATCCAGGTTTTTCGCGATAATCCGCGCAGTGTTCTCAACGTCCTCCTGCTCGCGGATGCACTGGTAAACATTCCACTGGTGGTGCTTTGTCTTTTCCTCATTTGGGAAGGACCGCTCGCGGCCCGTTTTCCCCAATGGCTCGCCGCCACCGTCATCTTCGCGATCGTCGTTTTGCTTTGTGACCTGATCCCAAAACTCCTTGCGCTCTCCGCTCCCTACCGGCTTTCGGCTCTTGGCGTCTTCACCTTGAAGGCCTTGATGCCTCTCCTCGACCGCGTTGGGCGCCTGCTCGAACAGGTCAGCACCGCCATCGTCAATCGCCTCACCCCGCTTCATCTGCAAAATCGGACGCGCCGGAGCGACGAGGAACTGGAAACGCTGGTCGAGATGGGAGAAGAACAGGGCACGCTGCAGGAATCGGAAGGCGAAATGATCCAGGAGATCATCAAACTGGGCGACAAGACGGCGAAGGATTGCATGACGCCTCGTGTCGATACGTTCTCGCTGCCGGACGATCTGACCAATGAAGAGGCGATCGCACAGCTTCGGCAGAGACGTCATCGACGCGTCCCCGTCTACGCCGATACACCCGACCAGATCGTGGGCCTCCTCGATGTAAAACTCTTTCTTCTTGACCCCACTGAACACTACACCGAGACCCTCATCGCGCCCTCCTTTGTCCCAGAGACGATGAAAGCGATGGATTTGCTTCGTGGCTTTCTGACCCATCCGCAGGGGCTCGGGATCGTGGTCGATGAATTCGGCGGAACAGAAGGCATCGTCACCCTTTCCGACATCACCGAGGAAATCATGAGCGACGCGGCGCCTCTGGGAGATGCCGATCTCTACATCGAGCCACTCGATGACGGACAGTTCCTCGTGAACGGAAACGCCCGGCTCGACGATCTGAGCGAGCACCTCGGATTCGAACTGGAGGCCGAAGGAATCGATACGATCGGCGGCCTGGTTTTTAACCGGCTCGGCTATCTGCCTCCGTCGGGCATGCGATTCGAAATGCCGCGCCTTGCCGTCACGATCCGACGCACCGGTCGAAAGCGAATCGAAGAGATTTTGCTCGAAAAGACCGGTTGCTTTTCAGAAGGCGATGAGGCAACCGCCGAGGCCGCGAACGACTCATGACCTACGGCTTCCTCATTCTTTGCTGCTGGACGGTATCGTTTTTCTTCGCGGGGATCGAAGCAGGCTTGCTCTCGATTGATCCGGTGCGGCTTCGGCATCACGTCAAGCAAAGGAACCGGTCCGCCCTGCGTCTGGAGCGGCTCATGAAACATCCGGAACGATTGCTGATCACGGTCCTGCTGGTCACGAACATGGCCGACATTCTCGGATTACTCGTCCTCACGAAATTGCTCGTGGCCTCCCTTGATCACGCAGGATTTTTCGCGTCGATCCTGATCGCACTCCCGATCTATCTTTTCGTGCTCGCCGTCCTCCCCAAGTCTCTGTTCCGGCGTTTTCCGTTTCGCGCCCTGGCGGCCCTGGCCGGCGTGCTTAATTTTGTCTCGATCGTTCTCTGGCCGGTCCTGGAAATCGGTCATTGGCTCGGGCAGCTCCTCATTCCGCGCCGAGCCAGCGAAGGTGTTCGTCTCTTCATCGCGCGCGAGGAATTGAAACAGATCGCCGTGCAAAGCGAGCGCGAAGGCTCCCTCACTTCGACCGAGCGCGCCATGATCCACAACGTCGTTGATTTTCGCAACGTCAAGGCGTCCGACGTGATGGTCCCCCTGGCCAAGGCGATGTCCATTTCCCCGGATACCCCAATCGATGAAGTCTTGAAACTCGGCGCAACGGCTGCGGTTGACCGGCTGCCGGTGATTTCTCGCGACGGACAGGCCGTCGGAATCGTGAACGTGCTCGATATCCTACTCGATCCGGCGCGGCGCGAATCTCTCGCCAGTTACACTCGGCGAATCGTCACCGCGAATGAGAACGAGCCTGCGTATCGCGTCATCCAGCGACTTCGCGCCGCGCGACTCGGTCTCGCCGCCGTCTTCGATTCACAAAGGAGGCTGATCGGAATCGTCACCGGCGAAGACATCATCAAGCGCCTGGTCCAGATCGGTGCGGTCTAGGGACGCGCCGCGTCCCTCCTCCTGGTCCTGCTCGTCCTCGTCCTCGCTTGAGCAGAAACGACAAGACGATTTCGAGCACGAGCACGAATTCCGATTGCGATTACTGATCGGGCGTCTGAGATCGTTCGTCAGGTCGATCCCGCCAGCCTGGCGATGCCATCCTGCGTTAACCGGAATACCGTCCACTCGTTCATCGGTTCGGCGCCAAGCTTCTTATAGAATTGAATGGCCGGCTCATTCCAATCGAGCACTGCCCACTCCATTCGGCCGCAGCCACGCTCCTGTGCGATTTGGGCCAACCGTTCCAGCAGGGCGCGCCCATAACCTTTTCCCCGCGCCGCTGGTCGAACAAAAAGATCCTCGAGGTAAAGCCCCGGCCGGCCCAGCCAGGTGGAGAAATTGGAGAAGTAAACGGCAAATCCAATCGCCTCGCTTCCCTCCAGCGCGAGTAGCACTTCGGCGGCGCGCTTTGGACCAAAGAGCACCTCCCGCAGACCTGTTTCCGTCGCCACGACTGCATCCGGCTCACGTTCGTACTCGGCGAGATCGCGGATCAGATTGAGAATCACCGGCAGGTCGGTTTCAGTCGTAGTTCGAATTTCGAAGTTTGTCATGATCTGGCGTTCAAACACCAAGGAGAGGCGGTTTGAAACCGCCTTCCAGTTAGGCCGGCGGTTTCAA
>Ga0209048_10004243_pt1 | contig 13745 bp, 7 predicted proteins | sample FrelakmetCRP12CR_FD_187146 | JGI IMG/M metagenome (GOLD analysis project Ga0209048, IMG submission 187146) | Freshwater lake sediment microbial communities from the University of Notre Dame, USA, for methane emissions studies - CRP12 CR (SPAdes)... | ecosystem: Environmental > Aquatic >... | reverse complement strand
GTTGTCGATGCCGCCGTCGCCGCGGCCGGCCGGGATGTCCGTCCGGTTGATCTCGTCGACGCAGTGCGGGATCCACGAGGTGATCAGCGCCTTGGTGCGGGATGCCCAGAACGGGTCCGTGACGGTGTGGAGCCGCGTCACCACGGGTGTCAGCTGGGTCGGGGGAGGCGGGAGTTCCACCTTCACCGCGAGTGCAGAAGTCGCCCTGGCGGTGCCGTTGTCGGCGACAACCTGCACGACGTAGTCGCCGGGCACGGAGAACGTGGCCGTCGTCACGGCCGCCCCAGGATCGGCAAACGTGACCGTGCCGGGACCGGACACCTTGCTCCAGGTCGTGCGTGGCGCGGGCGGGGGTGCCGGAGCGGGCGCGCCCGGCGGGCTCTGTTCGGGAGCGGCCGGACGGCGTCGGTCCCGGCGGGGCAGCGGCCCGTATCCGGCCCACGCGTTCAAGTACGTCGTGCCGTGGTTCATCACCACGCGATCGGGGCCGGCAACGGCGTTGAGGTCGGCCGGCAGCGCCTGCGCGAAGAGTTCCCCGCCGTTCCCATACGCGAGTCGCACGAGCGGCGACGCCACCACCGCCATTGCGCCGGCCTTGCCCGCTGCCGCAAGAAGCTCGCGCCTGCTCACGCGCGTCGATTTCGTGTCGCCCATGGTTTACCTCAATCGCCGCCGCCCGATTGCCGTGCGACGGCGGCCACACCTGGCTTGCTGCGCGCATCCTACCACGGCCCGGCAAGGGCCGCAGGGTCGAGAGACCGAAAGACGGATGTGAGATCGGACGGCGTGGCTGCGTCGAGCTTCAGTTCCGCTGTCTCGTTCTAGAACGACACGACCAGGCCGGCCGTGAACTCGGCCTGCCAGACCACGGCGACGTCCACGTGGACAAGGCAGGCGCCGTTCCCGCACACGCCGCCCACGAGGTGGCCGTCCACGAAGACGGCGTACAGGCGGCCGTCCAGCCGCACGCCGAGATGCCGAGAGGGCATCAGTTTGACCCCGCCGCCGCCGGCCAGCGAGAAGCGGGTTTCAGAATCGTTCGCCCTGCCGAACCTGGTGAGCCCCGCGCTGGCAGCCATGAAGGGCCGCACGCGGCCGGTGTCGAGTTCGTACGTGCCGCCGAGGTGCCAGTGTTCGATGAAGAGGGTCGTGGACGGTGCGCCCGGGTCCGACGGAACCGCGGGTTCGACCGTCTCTTGGCGCGAGTAGAGGAACGAGACCGACGTGCCGCGGTTCACGAACACATCGAGCGTCAGACCGAAGCTCGGCCCGCCATTGACGTCCACCGGTGTCCCGGTGAACACATCGTAGAGGCCTCCTCCGAATCGATACCCGCCGAACGGCGCAATCTCGCAGGTCTGCGCGCTGACAGGCCGCGGGACGGCCGGCAGCAGCAGGACGACGAGCGGAAGCGCGAATCGCGCACGGAACACGGCAACTCCTGCGGGGCGCCGCTACACCATACCAGAGGCGGGGCGCCGCAGGACGTCGGGGTGGTCCTGCGCAGCGAGCAGGGCTCGCCCGGACGGCCGCGCCGGGCCGGCCGCGGCTGTCCGGCGGCGAGCGGGCCGAGGACGATCTCAGCGGGAGTCGTTCATGTCCTTCCCCTGTTTCAGCTTCACGATTGCCGCCTCGAGACTCGCCTTGTTGAGCGGGTCCGGGGCCTGGCCAACCGCGATCTCGGCGTGCATGAGCGCGGTCTTGTAGTCGCCCATCGCCGAGTAGCCGCGGGCCAGCCCGACGTGGACCGGCCACGAATCGCCGAAGCGCTTCTGGTTCTTCTGGAACACGGCGAGCGCGTCTGCTTTCCGGCCCGCCGCCAGGAGGAGCCGACCGTACTGGTGGATCTCGATGGCCTGCGCGCCAGGCAGATCCAGGGCGGTTGCCATGACCCCGTCCGCCTCCTTCGTGCGCGACAACTTCGCCAGGACCAGCGCCTTCGTCGAAAGCGTGGTGAAGTTGGCCTGGCCGATGCCCGGCAGCGAGACCGCGGTCTCCGCCCACCGGAGCGCTTCGTCGAGGTTGACGTTCTGCTGCACGCAGAATTGCGCCGCCGCGTCCCAGTTCTGCCAGGTGAAGCCCTGGGAGTTCCGCAGCTCGTTGCGGAGGTTCTCGACGTACAACCCCGTCGCGTTCTCCACCTCGAGGGCAATCGGGATCCGCAGTTCTTCCCACTCGAGTGCGACGACGGCCCGGTCGGGCTTGCGCTCGATGAACTCGTAGGTCAGCCACTCACGATACGGCGCCTTCTCCGGCACGGCGCGAACCCGCAGCGCGTCTTCCGATTCGTCGTAGCTGAAGCTGCCCCACGACGTCGAGTTCTTCGAGAAGATCACCGTCCACTCGCGCTCGCCCGCGATCATGTGCAGGCCGTAGCGGCCTGCCGGCAGCGGCTGACCCTGGACCTTGATCGGATGCGACACGGTGAAGACCGTGTTCTCGTTCGCGCCGGCCCGCCACGGCCCGCGACGGTTGTTGAAACCAAGGTCGTAGATGCCCCAGGGAACCAGCGTGCCCCAGATCCTGCCGCGTCGGTCTTCGCCGCTCGGGCTGATGACGCGCGGGCTGCTGTAATCGATGCTGACGGTCACGAGGCCGATGTGCTGCGTCGCCACCGCCCGCTGGTTGTTGCCGCTCGGCGGCAGGGTGACCGATTGCGCCGACGCGATTCCGGTTGAAACCGCGAGCGACACGAGAATCCAGCCGATCATCCGTCGCATGGCATTCCTCCGATCTCTATTGCCGCATGCCTTCCTCGGCCGGCGATGGCCCTCGGCAGCCCGGACCTCGTGCAGTGCGACGCACGGGTCATCGCCGATCCGATCGAGTGGTGATCGATTGGGTGCGCTGCAATTCGGCTGCCGTCCGCGTCGGGAGTCGTGCGGGTGCGGATGGCGCGGGAACGCGCGTCCGCGGGGGTTGGACGCCGGCCAGCGCCGTGCGGGGTGGGGGTGGGCCGGGCCCTGTGTCCGGACGCGGCACGACGGATGTCCGGCCTCGAACACCTCGAACCGGGATTGCAGGCGTCACGGATGAAGTGGCCGGGTTCTTCCGGCCGGCCGGCGGCCCCTCCCACGCCGTGCAGATTACAGCCGCGAAACCAGCGCGCACGGGGTCTCGTGGCCTCGTCTCGAGCCCGTTGCCGTGCAGTTTTCGGCCGTTTGAGCCGATAGCTGATTAGACATGATATGGGCTCGGGCGGCGCCCACACCCGTCGATGAGTTCGTAGCGCTTTTGCGGTCAGAGGTGTAGGAATGACGTCGGCAGTCCCCGCGCCCTCGGGGGGCCCCGCGCTCGAGGGGCCGGAGCGCGCCGCCGTGTCGGCAGTCGAACGCGCCAGGTTCCGCAGCCTCGTTCAGTCGCCCCTGCGGGCCGCGCTGCTCCGCCACCTCCACGACCGGCCGGACCAGGTCCTCAGCCTCGAAGGGCTCGTGCAGGCCCTCGCAGGGATCCCGCTCGATATCGCGAATTGCATCCGCGAACTCACCGCTCACGGCTACGCACAGCAGCTTCCGGGTGAGCCGCCCGGCTACGCCGCGCTCGTTCCGCGTGAACCAACCAGCCGGCGCCTCCTCGAGGGATTCCTCGCCACGCCCCGCCCCCTGACCGCGGAGGACAGGTCCCCTGCATTTCGTCGCCTGCGCGAGTTGATCGGCGTCGACGAGAAGATGCTCGTCGTCCTCGAATCGATCCGGACGGTCGCGAAGACCGACATCTCCACTCTGATTCTAGGTCCGACGGGCGCCGGCAAGGAAGTCGTGGCGCGCGTCATTCACGAGCTGAGCCGCCGCCACGACCGGACCTTCCAGGCCGTCAGCTGCGCGGCGCTGCCGGATTCGCTCTTCGAGTCGGAGATGTTCGGCTACGAGAAGGGCGCCTTCACGGGCGCGAACGCCCGCAAGCCGGGCAAGCTGGAACTCGCCAACGGGGGCACGCTGTTCCTCGACGAGGTCGGCGATCTTTCACTCGTGGCGCAGGCCAAGCTGCTGCGCGCGCTCGAGGAACGCAAGGTCGAACGCCTCGGCGGACGGCAGAACATCGATCTGGACTTCCGTCTCGTTTCCGCCACCAACCGGCCGCTTGATGTAATCGTCGACGACAACCGGTTCCGGGAGGATCTCTACTACCGGGTCAACGCGTTCACGGTCCACCTGCCGTCGCTGCGTGAACGGCCGGCCGACATCCCGATTCTCGCGGAGCGGTTCCTGGCAGCCTACTGCGCAGCCCAGGGGCTCCAGCCCGGCTCCAGGGTCTTCTCGGCCGCGGCGCTCGAGCGACTGGGCCGCTACACCTGGCCGGGGAACATTCGCGAGCTGGTGGCCACCGTCTCGCGCGCCGCCCTGTCGGCGCGCGACGCCACGGTGCAGGCCGACGACATTCGCTTCCTGCACGCGGAGAAGGGAAGTGGCATGCGTGACGTCCGCGCGCCGGCGGTCGCACCCTTGCACCAGGTCGAGCGCGAACACGTCCAGAGGGTGCTCGAGACAGTCTCCTGGAACAAGAAGCAGGCCGCGCGACTGCTGGAAGTCAGCCGCGAGAAGCTCTACCGGATGATCCGTAAGTACGATCTGGCTCCGGGGCCGCAGGCCGGGCGCGGGGCGAAGGAGGGGGCCCGGTGACGGCCCCCCACGTCAAGCCGCTCACGCGGCTCGGGCGTGCCTACGTCGCCGCGGTGACGGCCGGGGGAGGCGTGTGTCTCGCGTTCGCGGCGAACGATCTTCTCCGGGCCCAGCCTTCGCTGAACTGGCTCGTGCTCGCGGTGCTGACCTGGGCGTCCGGGTGGTTCGCGATCAAAGTCCCGGCGATTCCCGCGACGATCTATGTTTCGGAGACGTTCGTCTTCGCGCTCGTGCTCGTGTTCGGGCCTGGCGCGACGGTCGTGACGGTGGTCATCGACGGCGCCCTCATCTCCCTGCGCCGCCGGGACACGGATATCGGCCGCTGCCTCTTCAACATGGCGGAGCCGGCCCTCTCTGTGACGGCCGCATCGACGGCCTTCTACTGGCTCACGGGCATCACTCCGTTCGCCGCCGCGCCGAAGACCACGCCGGAACTATCCGTCCTGCTACTGCCCGTCGTGGGAATGGCGGCGGTGTACTTCCTCGTCAACAGCTGGCTCACGGCAGTGGCCGTTGCGTTCGAGACCAGGGCCCCCGCTCACCGCGTGTGGCGGACGCACTTCATGGGCCTCGGGCTGAACACGCTCGGCGGCGCCTTGCTCGGCCTGCTGCTGGGCCTGCAGGCGCCCTCGCTGAGCATCGGCGACAGCCGGCAGTGGGCGGACCCTCGCATCCTGAGCGCCCTCGGCGTCGTCGTTCCGCTCCTGCTCATCTCCTACCTGACGTTCCGGACGTCGGTCGCCCGGGTGAACGACGCCACACAGCACCTGAAGGAGATGAACCGGCTGTATCTCTCCACGGTCGAGACACTCGCGACGGCGATCGATGCGAAGGACCAGGTGACGTCCCACCACATCCGCCGCGTCCAGAACTACGCGTTGAGCCTCGCACGCGCGGCCGGCGTGACAGCGGACGAGGACCTCAAGGCCATCGAGGCGGCGGCGCTCCTGCACGACATGGGAAAGCTGTCTGTCCCCGAGTTCATCCTGAACAAGCCCGGCACGCTCACGCCGGCGGAGTTCGAACGGATCAAGCTGCACGCCGCGGCCGGCGCCCACATCCTGTCGCAGATCGACTTCCCCTACCCGGTGGTCCCAATCGTCCGCCACCACCACGAGTACTGGGACGGCACTGGCTACCCCGACGGCCTCGCTGGCGAGGCGATCCCGCTCGGCGCCCGGATCATGGCGGTCGTGGACTGCTACGACGCCTTGACGTCCCGCCGCCCGTACCGATCGGCCCTCTCGAGGAAGGAGGCGCTGGCGATCATCGTCGAACGGCGAGGGTCCGCGTACGATCCGCGGGTCGTAGACGCGCTCTTGGACGTCGTCGGGCGATTCCCGCCGTCCGACAGTGAGATGCAGGCCGGCCCCCCGCTCGTCACGCCTCCCTGGCTGGCCCTGCCGGCGCCGGTCGAGCCCGACCCCGGTGGAGCCGCCGCCAACGGCAGTTCGGCCGAGGGCATCCTGCTCCTCTGCTCGCTGGCGGAGGGGCTGGCCGGGCGCGCGACACTCGACGATGTGGCCGAGGCGATGAGCCGGCACCTGCGTCGAATGGTCCCGGCGCCGTTGGTCGTGTTCTACCTGCCCGACGAGCATTCCGGGGAGATTGTCGCTCGTCACGTGTCAGGCGACGCCGAGGGCCGGCTGAACGGCGTGCGCATCCCGATCGGCAGCGGGCTGAGCGGCTGGGTCGCCGCCCACCGAAGGACGATTGCCAACGCCGACCCCAGGCTCGACCTCGACGATCGCCTCGCCTCGCTCTCGCCCGCGCTGGAGAGCGCGTTGAGCACTCCGCTCCTGTCTGGCAGCGAACTGGTCGGCGTCCTCACCCTCTACGCGGCCGCCCGCGACGCCTTCTCCGAAGACCATCGACTCGTCGTGGAACTGGCCGCGAAGCAAATCGCCCCGACGGTCGCGCGCGCCCTGCGGTTCGACGAACACCGGGTGACGGCGCTCCGGGACGGCGCCACGGGCCTGCCGAACGGGCGTTCCCTGGAATGCCTGATTGCGTCGGGTGGCTTGTGCGAGACGGCGTCCATGTTGTCCCTCGGCGTCCTCTGCTTCGCGGTGGACCAGGGCAGCGGCGACGTTCTCTATCGCGAGCGGCTGCTGCTCGATGTCGCGGACGCCACCCGCAATGCGCTTCGCGCCACCGATCTCGTCTTCAGGTACAGCGACGACGAACTCGTGATCCTGATGCCCGAAACCAGCCCGGCGACGACCGCGCGAGTGGCGCAGCGGGTGGCGGCGAGCCTGCGGGACAGCGTGTCCGGCGCGGCGGACCTGCCGGTGGAAATCGGGATCGCGCTCGCACCTCGGGACGGCGAGTCGATACAGCGCCTGCTGGCCACCGCCCGCGGCCGTCTCCAGCGGCAGCGCTGGCGGGACCTGGTGGAGGCTCTTCCCGCTGCCAACTGCCCGGAAGCGGAAGGTGGCGAGCGATGACCATCTCCCGCGTGCTCGACGCAGTCCCGCCGCCGCCCGTCGACGTGCCTCCGGTGCCGAACCGAATCGTCCCGGTGTCCAACGTCCGGATGTGGATCTACGTGACGGCGGTCATCCTCGCGGGCGCCGGCGTGGTGGCCCTGTCGCTCGCGCGTGCCGACTTCTCGCGGCTGGGGCTCCTCGTGGTCTTCCTCGCGCTGTCCTCGCTCAGCTCGGCGATCAAGCTGCCGCTGCCCCTCGAGCGCGGGTCGTCCAGCCTGTCGCTGTGCTATGCGATCGACGTGGCCTCGCTGCTCTTCTTGGGGCCGTACGCAGCGACGCTCGTCGTGGCGATGGGCGCGTGGAGCCAGTGCACCTTCCGGATGCGCGAGCGAAACCCGCTGCATCGCACGCTGTTCAGCATGGCCACCCTGGCGCTGACCATGCAGATCGCCGGGCAACTGTTCACGGCGCTCCGGGCAGGCCAGGACTCGGTGTCGCACGGCCTCGTGCTGCCGCTCGGCGCGGTGGCGGTGCTGTATTTCGTGCTCAACACGGCGCTGGTCGCCACGGCGATCGCCTTCTCGACCGGCCAGACGATCCCGACGGTCTGGCGGGACAACTTCCTGTGGAGCGCGCCCAGCTATTTCGTCGGCGCCGCCGCGGCCGCGTTCGTGAAGATGACGTTCGAGGAGCAGGCCTACCCGTGGTGGATCGTCCTGCTCATCATCCCGGCGTTCCTGACCTACCGGAGCTACCGCCTGTTCATCGAGCGGATCGACAAGGAACGGGCGGAGGTGCGGCGCGCCTCGGAGGTTCAGCTCGCGACGATCGAGGCGCTGGCGCTCGCGATCGAAGCGCGGGACCGGACCTCGCCGATCCAGGTCCGCAAGATGCAGGCGTACGCGGCGGGCCTCGCGCGCGCCGTCGGCATGCCCGCGGACGAGATCGTGGGCCTCAAGACGGCCACGCTGCTCCACGACGTCGGCAACCTGGCGGTTCCCGAGCACATCTTCTCGAAGCCGGGCCCCCTGACGCTCGACGAGTTCCAGAAGGTCAAGAGTCACCCGAGGATTGGCGCCGAGATCCTGAAGGAGATCCCGTTCCCCTACCCGGTCGTTTCGCTGATCGCCGCCCATCACGAGCACTGGGACGGCAAAGGCTACCCGGCGGGCCTGAAGGCGACGGAGATCCCGGTCGGTGCCAGGATCCTCGCGGTCGTCGATTCGTACACCGCGTTGTCGTCGCACCGGGCGCACCGTCCGGCGAGCGCCGTCCACCAGGCCCTCGCCACGTTGCGGCAGATCGCCGGGAGCATCCTCGACCCGACGCTGGTGGAGACCTTCATCGACATCCTGCCGGAGCTGGACCGGCAGTTCACCGAGGACGGCCAGGTCCGGCTGGCGCCGCCCGACCTGACCGCCGCCGCGGCGGCCCAGACCCGCGCGAATGTGAGCGCGCTCGAGGACATCGCGGGCGCTCACGACGAGGCGCGCGCGCTGTACCAGATCGCGCAGGCGCTGGGCGCCAGTCTCGGCCTCGCTGAATCGATGCGCCTGATCGGGGAGAACCTCACGGATCTCGTCCCGTTCTCCTGCTCGGCGCTGTTCCTCCTGAACGAGGAGACCGGGCGCCTGGAGTGCCGGTGGGCCGCGGGCCGAGGCGAACAGGTCCTCCGGCCGGTCACGATGGAATCGGTTGACGAGATCGAGCGAATCCTCCCGGCGTTGAACGAAAGCGCCGACGGGGCCTTCCAGTCGTCCCTCGCCGCCCGGCTCGCCTTCAACGGTGCGGTGATCGGCGCACTGGCGGTGTTCAACGGCGACGCCGACGCCTACTCGCCCGACCACAGGAGGGTGTTCCAGCGCGTGGCGGAACACGCGTCGCTCGTGATCCGCAACTCGATCATCTTCGAGCGAACGCAGCAGGACTCGTTCACAGACCAGCTGACCCGGCTTCCCAATCGCCGCTACATGCTGCTCTACCTGACACAGCAGATGGCCCGCGCGGAGCAGCGCCGATCGAAGCTCGCGGTCGTGATGATGGACCTCAACGGGTTCAAGGAAATCAACGACACGCTGGGCCACCAGGCGGGCGACCGCGCGCTCCACGAAGTGGCATCCGTGCTCCGATCGATGGTCCGCTCCTACGATCTCTGCGTGCGCTACGGCGGCGACGAGTTCGTCGTCATCCTGTGGGAGTGCGATGCCCAGCAGGCCGAGCACCGGCGACGCGAGGTCGAGGACGCGGTGGCATCCATGTTCTTCGAGGCGCGGCCCGGCGAGTCGCGCCGGCTCTCGGTGAGCGCCGGCGTGGCCGTCTTCCCCGAGGACGGCCAGACGCACGAGGAACTGCTGGCAGTAGCCGACACCCGCATGTATCAACGCAAGGCCCGGCAGAAGGAGCGCGTGGCGGCGGCGCTGCCACCTACGGTCGCCTGACGCGCCCGCCCGCCTCACCCTTCCGCATCTCGCCCCTGCCTCGTCCCACTCTCGGTGCCCCGTCACGGGGCACCGGGGAAGATCAAGCCGAAACAGGGCGATTTCTGGCGATTGGGCCGGCCGCCGCCGCCGTGAGGGGTCTCGAAGCCGGTCACCGAAGGTCTCGCCCGGTCCGGTCGTGAATCCTGAGATCGCCTGTAAATACCTGTGCAACATTGGTTTGCCCCCACAGCTCTTCCTTGGCCTGCTGCTTGCTGTGCTGGGTTGCAGCGCCGGAGACCCGTCCACCTGCGGGCGTTGGCCGCAATCATCGTTTTCTTAAGAGAGGTGCACCATGATTTCGGAGCGAGGCAGGCCATGAACACGCGCGACCGGTTCTCCTTCCCGATTGTCCGGCCACGGGTCGTCTGGGGCGGCGGTGTGCGGCCACGATTCCGCACCGGCATCGTCGCGCTCGCGGTCGGGACTGCGCTCCTTGCGGTATGCGTCGAGGCGGGCCCCAGGCCGCAGAAGATGCACAAGATTGACAAGGCGATCGAGCGCATCGTCGACGGGCAGACGTCGGGCACCGTCCCGGTGATTCTCCGCCTCGTCCCCGGTGCGCGCCACCTTCTCCGGCAGCAGCTGGAGCAGCGGGGCCGGAGGATTCGCGCGGAGCACCCGGGCATCAACGCCGTGAGCACCGAGCTGGACGTCAACGAGATCGCCGAGCTCGCGGACGATCCGGCCGTGCAGTCGGTGTCGCTGGATGCCGAGGTCCGGCCATTCGCCGTGGACACCACGTACCTGCAGGCCTTTCAGGGGACACTCGGGCTTCAGGGCATCGGCCGAACCGGCGCGGGCGTGGGCGTCTGCATCATCGACTCGGGCGTGTTGAGTTCGGCTGACCTCAGCTGGACGCGCCTCAAGAACTACAAGGCCAGCTACGGTTCGATCGTCTCGGCCAACATCGCCGACCACTACGGGCACGGCACGCATGTCGCGGGGTTGATCGGGTCGACGGGCCAGTCGACGCAAGGGCAGTATATCGGCGTCGCACCCGGGGTGAGGCTCGTCAGCATCAGGGTGCTTGCCGCCGACGGGAGCGGCACGACGAGCGACGTGATTGCGGCTGTGGAGTTCGCCACGAGGAACAAGGCGGCGCTCGGCATCGACATCATCAACCTGTCGCTCGGGCACCCGATCTACGAGCCCGCCGCGACGGACCCGCTCGTCCAGGCCGTCGAGAACGCGGTCAAGGCGGGCATCGTGGTCGTCGCCGCGGCCGGCAACTACGGCACGAATGCGACCACGGGAGCAGTCGGCTACGCCGGCATCACCTCGCCGGGCAACGCCCCGTCGGCCATCACGGTCGGCGCCATCAAGTCCAACGAAACCGTGACCCGGTCCGACGACACGGTGGCCCCGTACAGCTCGCGAGGCCCCTCGTGGTACGACGCGTTCGCCAAGCCGGACCTGGTTGCGCCAGGTCACGGCATGATCTCGGATTCGAGTTCGACCTTCCCGCTCCGGCAGAACTACCCTTCGGCCCAGGTCGTGACCAGCAACGGCCAGAGCTTCCTCCGGCTGAGCGGAACGAGCATGGCCACAGGTGTGGTGAGCGGTGCCGCGGCGCTCGTGATCGAGGCGAGCCGCGCGGCGAATCCCGACAAGCCGGGGATCACGCCGCAGGCGGTGAAAGCGATCCTCGAGTTCACCGCAATCCGGATGACGAGCCCGAACGGCGTCGAGTACGACTACCTGACGCAGGGTGCGGGCTCGCTCAATCCCGCCGGGGCCGTCTCGCTGGCCTCGGAGCTTGACACGTCTCTCATGCAGACTTCCTACGACGTGCCCACTCAGCAGGCGGCGACGACCATCGGCGACGAGTCGCTGGCGTGGTCGCAGAGCGTCGTGTGGGGCAGCAGCGTCGTGTGGGGCTCGAGCGTCGTGTGGGGGTCCAGCGTCGTGTGGGGGTCCAGCGTGGTGTGGGGCTCCAGCGTCGTGTGGGGCTCCAGCCTGTGGCAGGAATCGAACCCTCTGCAGGGCTACAGCGTGGTATGGGGGTCCAGCGTGGTGTGGGGCTCGAGCGTCGTGTGGGGCTCGAGCGTCGTGTGGGGCTCGAGCATTGTCTGGGGCGCCTCGAACGCCACCGACGCGACCAGCGTGGTCTGGGGGGACCTGTCCACGGTCATCGGTGCGAGCGCTGCGAGCACGGACAGCTCGGGAGCCGACAAGTAATCTGAGAGTTCACCCGGGGGATTCGGGCGCCTGCCCGGATCCCTCGGCCCCGGTCGCACCGAGCTGGCCGAAGGCGTGCTGCCCGTGGCCTGGAGCCGCCCCGTAACCCGACCTGCCGTGCGGATTCAGAGGATGCCGGTTCCGCCGCACTCCGCGCAGGCGCCGGTGCCGCGGCATCGCGCGCAATCCCGTTTCCTCCCGTGACAGAACGCGCAGATTCCGCTCCCCGCGCAGGCCGTGCACGGCATGACCGCCGCCGCCCCGTGACGCTGGCCCGGCGCTGGCGGTGTACCGCTCTTGCCGGACAGCAGGGCGTCGATCTTCTTCGACGATACGGCTAGGTCCGCGTCGAGGCTCGAGCGAATCTGGTCGCGCATCCTGGCTGTCGTGCCCGCGAGCTCACCGGGCTGGACGCCTGCGGTCTGCGGGGCGGCCATGACGGCGAGTCCGGGGCGGATCAGCTCGAACCCGGTTCCCTTCTCGAGCTCCGCGACGACCCAGAAGTCCTCTGCCCTCGAGCACGCGTCCATCACGTCGAACGGGATGCGGCAATAACCCTGGTCGCCCCACTCGGCGCCCCAGCTGTTCCGCACGATGAACATCCGCTCGGGGTTGTCGTAGCCGACGATGAGCATGCAGTGGCCACCCTCGGCGGGCGCGGCCCGCTCCTCGCCAGTGGGTGCCGGCACGACGCCGGTCGTGGCCGCCTCCGTGTAGCAGCGCTGCGGAATGACGGTGCCGAACACGACCGGCAGGCCCTGCGCGAGCGCCTGGATGGCCCCCCGCCCGCCCTCGACGCGCGCGTACTGAATCGCCCCTTGCACGGAGGCGTTCTGGTACGCCTCCGGCGTGGGCTCCAGCGCGAACAGTCTCGGGTCGTACGGCCACAGCTCCTCGCAGCATGCACCGAAGGCCAGGATCGAGGCCATGGCCTCGCGGACCTGCGCGCCGGTGTCGAACATGACCACGTTCCGCATCCGGCGGGAGTTGTAGTAGACGAACATCCGGCTCAATTCCGGCGCATGACCGTCCCGGCGCTTGTAGTGGTATTCCAGGGCGCCAACCGTCGCGTTGGCCGTGCAGCTCCCGATCTGCCCCTGGTCTTCCACGGCGGTGCAGTAGGGCCGCAGGTCCACGCGGTCGGGAACCGAGCGGTCCTGGAACGCGGTGCGGTAATCCCGCTCGCTCGGGGGCCCGAAGAGACATCCGTTGAGGCGCACGTTGGCGACCGAGAAGGCCATCATCTCCTCCAGGCAGGCGCGTGACGCTATTGGGGCGGCATGTGATTCCTGTGCAGGGTGTGCCGCTGTCGATTCCCGGTGAGGTGATCCTGCACTTCGATGTCCAGGTGGATGCCGTCGGGCCTCAACCCGCCGCGGCCGGTGCCGGTTGCCCCGTTGTTCGCGACGTAGTTGTACTGCAGATACGTTCCCTGCACGCCGCCCGAGAACGTCCCTGCGCGGTAGCCGGCGGCGTCGTAGATCACGCCGCTGACGACGTTTCCCTGCTGGAGAACGTCCACGTAGGACACGACTATGCCCGTGCCGGTGACCTCGTCGGCCCACCGGCCGACGAGGTTCATGTCCTGCGGCGTTTGAGCTTGCGCTTTCGTCTTTCCGGTCGAGTCCGTCTGAACCTCAGACGTCGCTTTGGCCGGCGGGGCCCCCGGGGGATTCACGTTGGTCGCGCCTGGGGGGAGCGGACCGCCGCCAGGCGGGTTCTCTGCGGGAGCCATGCTGTACCCGATGATGACGAAGAGAGCCAGGAGCGTGATCGCACCGAACACGAATTGCTGTCTTCTGGAGAGGCGGTCCCAGAGGATCCATCCGGGCGAATGCGTCCGCAGCCAGCGGTATACCGACACCACGTCGGACGGTCCTGCGGCTGGGACCGTCGGGCTCGGCGGGAGCGGGGGAACCGGCTCGAGTCGCCGGACGGGCTCGGCCGGCTTGACGGGCTCGACCGGCGGAACCTCTTCGGGCGGTCGGACGGGCTGGCTGTCTGGCGCCGATCGGACGCCGTCGAGCGCCTTGATGTAC
>Ga0209048_10004242_pt1 | contig 13746 bp, 14 predicted proteins | sample FrelakmetCRP12CR_FD_187146 | JGI IMG/M metagenome (GOLD analysis project Ga0209048, IMG submission 187146) | Freshwater lake sediment microbial communities from the University of Notre Dame, USA, for methane emissions studies - CRP12 CR (SPAdes)... | ecosystem: Environmental > Aquatic >... | reverse complement strand
CATGATAGTCGATGTGCGGTGTCGCCGCGGGGTTCTTCCCGGACGGCGCCGGCGGCGCGCAAAGCGAAAGGCCCGCGCGGCGGCGGGCCCTTCGGGAGGTGGTGGCGAACCAGGGACTCGAACCCCGGACCAAAGGATTATGATTCCTCTGCTCTAACCAGCTGAGCTAGTTCGCCGAGGGGCGGAATTATAGGCGATCCGGCCCCTGCGGGTCAAAGACGCGGCGCGCGCCGAGGTCGACGAATCCCGCAAAAGAGCGGACCATGTTCGTTCGCAGCGGCCCGCCGGCGGGATGGCCCCGTGCCGCCGCATTGCGCGTCCCCGCTGGCGCGTGTCGAGACGATGACGCCCCCTGCCGGAAATCCCAGCCTCACGCTCAACATCAGCGCCGTCGAACGCGAGTCCGGGCTGTCGAAGGATGTCCTGCGCGTGTGGGAGCGCCGCTACGGCTTTCCGAAGCCGTCGCGCGACGAGAACGGCGAGCGCCAGTACACGGGCGCGGACGTCGCGAAGCTCCGCGCGATCAAGCGGCTGATGGACGTCGGCCTGCGGCCGGGCAGGATCGTTCACCGCACGCTCGAGGAATTGAACGCCCTGGCCGATGGCCGCATCGCGCCGCGGCGCGAGCAGGCTGTCCCGGCGGTCGAACGCGAGATTCTCGCGCTGCTCGCGAATCACGACGCGGCGGCGCTGCAGAACGCGCTCGCGAATCTGCTGATGCGGCAGGGGATCCAGCGGTTCGTGCTCGAGACGCTGACGTCGCTGAACCACGCGGTCGGCGAAGCGTGGGTGCGCGGCGAGCTCGCGGTGTTCGAGGAGCACCTGTACACCGAGCAGGTGCAGGCGGCGCTGCGCACGGCGATCAACGCGTTCCCGCGGCAGCAGGGCGTTCCCCGGGTGCTGCTGACGACGTTTCCGGGCGAGCATCATGGAATGGGCCTGCTGATGGTGGAAGCCCTGCTCGTGCCGGAAGGCGCGCAGTGCATCTCGCTCGGCGTGCAGACGCCGATCGACGACATCCGCCGCGCGGCGCTCGCACACGACGTCGACGTCGTCGCGCTCTCCTTTTCGGGGGCCTTTCCGGTTCGTCAGGCGGGCGACGGGCTGGCAACGCTGCGGCGGCAGCTGCCGGCGAAGACGGTGATGTGGGCGGGCGGCGAACTGATGCGCCGCGTTCGCAAGTCGCTGCCGGGTGTCGCGCTCATGGCCGATCTGTCGGCGACGATCGGGGCGCTGAAGGCCTGGCGCACGCCATCGGCGCAGGCTCCCCGGACCGCGGTCGTGCCGCCGCGCGCCGGAACTCCCTGACCGGTCGCGGTCCGCTTTCCCTGCGCGGCGGCGGCCTGCCGCCTGCAGGACAGCTGTCTGCCAACGACAACGCCAAAAAGTGTCGGGGAGAAGCGACGTTTCGGGCTGGTTTGTGATTTTGCGCGACATATCCACCACAAAAGGCAGCGCGAACCCTCTTTTCGGTGCAGTTCCGGCCGGTGCGTATTGCCGTGAAGCACTCCGCGGGCGCATCATCCCAGTCAATCAAGCAATGCACAAAGGTGGGATATGGGCCGAACCGCCCTGTCCGCGTCGATTCTTCGCTTTTTCGTCGCCGCGCTCTGCGCGATGGCGCCGGTGCTCGCGCAGGCGACGGCAACGGCCCAGGGCGTCGCGCTCAACTCCGCCGCCGGCTGCATCACCGCCGACCTCGATCTGACGGTGACAACTGCGGGCGCGACGACGGAGTTGTGGCAGGCCACGACGCTTTCCGGCCAGATTTCGGGTGGCTCGCAGGTGACGACGCCGGCGAATTACGCGGTCCTGCCGGTGCGCATCGGCATCCCGCTGAGCCCGCAGCCGCCCCCCAATACGCTGATTGGCTCCTACGTGAGGATCGGCGATGCGCTCCCGAGCGCGGCCACGACCGCCGAATTCTTCGTCTATTACAACTGCTCGACGCGCCAGGTGCTGCTCGCCTGCTACGGCCCCTACGGGTCCTGCCCGCAAACCGCGACGCAGGCAGCGGCCCGGTTTGCTTCGCAGGTTCCCGGGCTCTCCGGCAACGCGCTGGCGGTGGCCGTGCTGCTCGTCGCGGCAGCGGGCGCCCTCGCGCTCTCCCGCCGACGCATCTAGCGTTCCGCGACCGGTTCGCGGACGGGCGCCGGCATGCCGCGGACCGTTCCTGCGCTCGCGGGGCGAGCCCGCGGACACGGCGGTATCATCGGGACTCATGACCACCGCGGTTGCCCTCTGGCTGCTCATCGGCGGCGGCATCGTTCTCTATGTCCGCTGGGCCGCCGTGGCCATCGCCGCGGGCGCAAGCCCCTGGCTGTTCGTTGCCGGGGCGCCGCTCGTCTACGTGGCGGTGCTGCTGTCGATCACCGCGAGCTGGTTCGCGCTCGCGTGGATCTTCCGCGCGCCGCGTCCGCCGGATAAGCGGATCGGATTCCGGGCGAGCCTGCGGCTCTTCCGGGACGAGTTCTGCGCGATCGCCCGCTCGGCTCCGCGAATGGCGCTGCATCGCTGGCTGATGCGCGATCCGGCGCCGGCGCCCGCAGCCTTTCCGGTGCTTCTGCTGCACGGCGTGCTCTGCAATGCGGGCGTGCTGCGGGGGCTCCACGCGCACCTCGTCGCGCGCGGAATCGGCCCGGTGTACACGTTGTCCTACGGGCCGCCGCTCGCGTCGATCGACGTGTTCGCCGATCAGGTCGCGGCCAAGGTCGATGCCATCCTCGCCGCAACCGGCGCATCGCGCGTCGCGCTCGTCGGCCACAGCATGGGCGGCGTCGTCGCCCGCGCGTACCTCCGACGCTACGGAGGCGACAGGATTGCGTTGCTGATGACGCTCGGCACGCCGCACGACGGCAGCGTCCACGCGAGACTCTTTCCGGGTGTCTGTCTCACCCAGATTCGCCCGGGCAGTCCGTGGCTCGCGGAGCTCAATCGCGGCGAATCCGCGCCGGGCACGCGAATCGTGTCGCTCTGGTCATGGCACGACTCGATGGTCGCGCCGCAGACGAGCTCGCGCCTCGCCGGCGCGCAGAACATCGAGCTCGCCGGCATCGGCCACAACGCGATGCTCGGCGACCGGCGCGTGTTCGATCTCGTTGCTGAGGAGCTCCAGCGCGTGGCGCGGGAGGGATCGCGCTGATCTTCCTACCAGTGTATCCCCTGCGTGATCTGCGCGAAGGCAATCTGCTCGGGGGTGAGCGGTTGCTGCTCGCCGTCCTTCTTCCCGATCGCGGCGCTCGAGTCGGGGAACATGTTGTACGCCGCGTTGAGCAGCACCTGCGTGAGCTTCGGGGCGGCCGCGTGGCACACGGCGCCGAAGATGCCGAGCCGCGACGCGATGCGCACCGGCCGGTGGATGATCGCCTGGACGACGAGGTCGGCGGCTTCCTCGGGTGAGAGCGTCGGCACGCTCTCGTAGATCTTCGTCGGCGCGATCATCGGCGTGCGCACGAGCGGCATGTTGATCGTCGTGAAATGGATCCCCTTGTCGACGAACTCGGACGCGGCGCAGGCCGCGAACGAGTCCAGCGCCGACTTCGACGCGACGTACGCCGAGAACCGCGGCGCGTTCGTCAGCACGCCGATCGACGAGATGTTGATGATGTGGCCGCGCTTCTTCTCCATCATCTTCGGCAGGAAGCCCATGATGAGCCGCAGCGCGCCGAAGTAGTTGAGCTGCATCGTCCGCTCGAAATCGTGGAAGCGATCGAACGAGTTGACCACGCCGCGGCGGATCGAGCGGCCGGCGTTGTTGACGAGGTAGTCGCAGCCGCCGTGGGCCTTGGTCACCCGCTGCACGAGCGCGTCGCAGGACGCGATGTCGGCGACGTCGGCGGGATAGATCCACGCCTTGCCGCCCAGCCGGTCGATCTCGGCCTTCGTCTCCAGCAGCTTCTCCTCGCCGCGCGCGACCAGGATCACCTTGGCCCCGGCCTCGGCCATCTTGAGCGCGGTCGCCTTGCCGATGCCCGACGACGCGCCGGTGACGACGACGACCTTGTCCCTGACGCGGCCCGAAAGCGAGCGGTCGACGAACAGGTCCGGGTCGAGGTTGCGCTCCCAGTAATCCCACAGCTTCGGCGCGTACGATTCGAGCCGCGGCACCTCGATGCCCGACCCCTTGAGCGCCCTGGCCGCCTCGCGGTTGTCGTAGCGGGTCGGCCAGTTGACGAACTGGAAGACGTCGCGCGGAATCCCGAGGTCGGTCAGCACGACCTTGACCGCGCGCTTGACCGGCGCGAGCGACCCCAGCCCGTACAGGATCGGCGCGGGGATGAAGCCGAACATCTTGGCGTTCACGCGCATCGTCATCTGCGGCGCGTGACCGGCATTGGCGAAGATGTTCAGCACCTCGCCGATGCGGTGCGGCTCGGGGTCCGTCAGGTGGAAGCACTTGCCGTCGAGCCCCTTCCTGTGCGCGAGGTGGTCGAGCGCAGCGGCGACGAAATCGACCGGGACGATGTTGATCCGTCCGCCTTCGATGCCGATCATCGGCATCCACGGCGGCAGCATGCTGCGCATCTTCTGCAGCGTCTTGAAGAAATAGTACGGGCCGTCGATCTTGTCGATTTCGCCGGTCTTCGAGTCGCCGACCACGAACCCGGGACGGTAGATGCGGAACGGCTGCCCGCATTCGCGGCGCACGATGCCCTCGGAATCGTGCTTGGTCCTGAAGTAGGGATGGTCGAGCTCCTCGGCCTCCTCGAACATGTCCTCGCGGAAGGTGCCTTCGTACAGGCCGGCCGCGGCGATCGAGCTCACGTGGTGGAAGCAGCCTGCCTTGACGGCCTCGGCGAAGCGCACGGCGTTCCTCGTCCCGTCGACGTTCGCCGCCTGCTGCTCCTCCGCGCTCGCGGTGAGGTCGTAGATCGCGGCGAGATGGAAGAAGTGGTCGATCCTGCCCCTGAGCTTCTTCACGTCGGCCGCGGCGACGCCCAGGCCGGGCTTCGCCAGATCGCCGGGCACGCCGACCACCTGCTTCTCGTCGGCGCCCCAGCGCTCGCGCGCCGCGACGAGCTTCTTCTCCGAGCCCTTGCGGACGAGCACGTAGACCGGCCCGCCCCGCTTCAACAGGTTTGCGACGAGGTGCCGGCCGATGAAACCGGTCGCGCCGGTGACGAAATACGCCATCTGGAGTCTCCTTGGGGTATGGGCCGGGGCTCGCTCGCGCAGACGCGTCCGGAGTCGCGGAACCTCCGGACGCCGGCGGACCGGGTCGGGGGCGATTGTAACTCGGTGCCGGCGCGCGGGTCGGGGGCCTTGGGCCCCGCGGGGTCACCACGCCGTCCCGCCAGTGGCGCCTTTTAGTGTGTTTGCTCTAGCTCGCCGGGCCTAGAATGGCGCTTGTCGAGGGACCGCGGCCGTGCGGCTGCGCGGAGCCGGGAAAGAAGGAGACTGCAGCATGTTGAAAAAGGCGAAGGCGAAGCTCGAGGCCGGCGAGGCCGAGGCGACGAAGGATCTGACGCAACAGGTGCTGAACTCGTCGCACCAGATCTGGCTGGCGGGGTTGGGCGCGTTCTCGCGCGCCCAGCAGGAAGGCACGAAAATGTTCGAGACGCTGGTCAGGCAGGGCGAGCACTTTCAGGTCAGGACGAAGAAGGTCGCGACGGAAACGGCCGCCGCCGCGCGCGGCGCCGCAACGGCGAAGGCAAAGGAGATGCAGCAGATGGCGGGCGGAACGTGGGACAAGCTGGAACAGGTGTTCGAGGACCGCGTCGCGCGCGCGCTTTCGAAGCTCGGCGTCTACACGCAGAACGACGTGCAGCGCCTGGCGGCCCGGGTCGACGAGCTCGCGGAAGCGGTGAACAGGCTCCTCAAGACGCCGGAGGGGGGGGCCGCGCGGCCGGCCAAGTCTGCGAAGGGCAGGAAGCGCGCGACCAAGCGCGCCGCGGGAACGGCCAAGGCCGGCAAGGCGTAAGCGAAGCCGCTCGGATAACCGCACGCCGGCGCCACCGGCGCGCCGCTCGCGCATCCGCCGTCCGATCGGCCCGGCTGCGCTGCGCGCGCGGAGTGCGCGCGGCGCGGGTCAGTCGCGGTTCAGCTTCTCGACCTGCTTGACGTAATTCTGCATCGCGTCGTCCTTGCTCATGCCCTTGAGCTTGGACCACGCGTCGTGCTTCGCGCCGCCGACGAAGTCGAAGCCTCCCGGCCGGTCGCCCTTCGCGTCGCCATCGGTCGCCTGCTTGTAGTACGAGTAGAGCTTGAGCAGCGTCGCGTTGTCGGGCTTCTTCTTCGTCTTTTTGGCGGCCTCGGCCGCGGCTTCGAATTTCGCCTTGAGGTCGTCCTTTTTCGGGGCAGCCATCGCTTCCTCCTCCTCGTCGGGGCCGGTTTTCCGCGCGCGCGGGGTTTGTGCTACTTTAGCGCGAAGCCGAAAGGGCGCGCAATTTGCGCGCCCGTCGCGGCCCGCATCCGCCGGGCCGCCGCGGCCAGTTCCCTGACCCCACTCGCCCCGCATGAAGAGCGCCAGACGCGACAATATATCGGCGGTCGACACCGCGTGGCTGCGGATGGACCGGCCGGGCAACCTGATGATGATCTGCGGCGTCATGCTGTTCCGCGAGCGCGTCGATTTCCGGCGCCTGCAGGCGGTCATCGGCGAGCGCTGGCTGCGGTTCAGGCGCTTCTACCAGCGGCCGGTGCAGGTGATGGGCGTGGCGTACTGGGAGACCGACGCCGACTTCGACATCAACGATCACGTCGTGCAGGTCGCGCTGCCCGGCCGCGCCGGCAAGAAGGAGCTGCAGACCCTCGTGAGCCGGCTTGCCGTCACGCCGCTCAACCCCGCGCGGCCGCTCTGGCAATACCACGTCGTCGACAACTACGCCGGCGGCAGCGCGGTGATCGCGCGCGTCCATCACTGCTACGCCGACGGCATCGCGCTCGTCCAGGTGCTGCTGTCGATGACCGACTCCGGGCCGGGTGGCCCGCCGGCGATGCCGGCGCCGCCGCTCAAGAAGGCGCGCCCGGACGACGATCCGCTGACGGAAATCCCCGAGCCGGTGGCGGCCGTCATGAAGATGGCGCTCAAGGTCGGCGCGACGCTTCTCGACAAGGGGGCCGGCGCATTGCTCGAGCCCGCGAAGATGGTCGCCTACGCGGAGCAGGGCGGCGCGCTGACCGCGGAGATCGCGCGGCTCGCGTTCATGGGACAGGACTCGCCGACGCGGTTCAAGGGCAAGGTCGGCATCGGCAAGCGCGTCGCGTGGGCCGACCCGGTGCCGCTCGACGAGGTGAAGGCGGTCGGCAAGGCGCTGGGGGCGTCCGTCAACGACGTGCTGCTGTCGTGCGTCGCGGGCGCGCTGCGCGAGTACCTGGCAGGCAAAGGGGACGTGACCGACGGCGTGATGATCCGGGCGCTCGTGCCGGTCAACCTGCGCCCCCTCGAAAAGGCCTACAAGCTCGGCAACCGGTTCGGCCTCGTGTTTCTCGACCTGCCGGTCGGCATCGAGAATCCGGTCGAGCGCCTGTATGCGGTACGCGCGAACATGGCGGCGTTGAAGGGCAGCCTGCAGCCGGTGCTGACGCTCGGCCTGCTCGCGGCGGCGGGGGCGGGGCCGAAGATGCTGCAGGACCAGCTCGTCGACCTGCTCGCGCGCAATGCAACCGCGGTGATGACGAACGTTCCGGGTCCGCAGCAGCCGCTCTTCATGGCCGGGCGCAGGATCGAGCGCTTCATGTTCTGGGTGCCGCAGTCCGGGGACATCGGGATGGGCGTGTCGATCCTGTCCTACAACGGCGAGGTGCAGTTCGGCCTCATCACCGACCGCAGACTGTGCCCCGACCCCGAGCGCGTCATCGCCCGCTTCGCCCCGGAGTTCGAAAAGCTCGTGCTGACCACGCTGCTCGCCCCGTGGCCGTGGTCGGGCGATCTCGAGCCCGCGCTCGCCGCGAAGGTGGTGGAAGGGTAGACGGCAACGTGCGGCGCCTGCCGGCGTCGCGCACCGGGGGCCCCGGCGTCAGTCGAGCTCGGAGCGCGCAAGCTCGACGTCGAGGCGCTCCATCGCGTCCGCCGGCTTGCACGCGGCGGCTTCCCTGTAGAGCGCTTCCGCGTCGGCCATCCGCGCCTTGCCGAACATCATGATGAGACCGTTCGCGTACTCGACCCGCGCGATCGCGGAATCGGGGTTGAGCTTCAGCGCCTTCTGGTAGTGCTCGAGCGACGATTCCTTCTTCGCTCCATACGTGACGCCCGCCATCAGGCCGCCCACCTTGTCGATGACCTCGGCCTGATACGAGCCGTAGGCGATGTGCGCGTCCGCGTGCTTCGGCTCGAGCTTGATCGCCGTGGTGAGCGCTTCCTTGATCTTGCCGCCGTACCCCTGCGCCAGCGCCTTGGCGATCGAGATGCCCTGGCTGTACCGGCCGAGCGCGTACGCATGGAGGTAGTGCGCGTTGGCGTCCTTCGGCGCCTCGTGCCGCCGGAGGTCAGCCCACTCGGCCGCTTCCTGCAGCAGCGCGAGCTTCGCCTTCTCGGACTTCTCGAGGTAGTTCGCGTAGATCATCTGCGCCTTGACGGCGGCGTTGATCCCGGCGCCGCCGGCCTTGCGTCCCGCGTCGACCGCCGCGGCGAATGCGCCGGCGTGGTAGTGGCGCCACGCCTCCAGCACCGCCGGGTCCTTCGGCAGCGGCTCGCAGTCGCCGCGGTGCAGGCGCGGCCAGTTCTTCTTCAGCCCGGCGGCGTCGTGCGCGTAGGCCTTGTCCGGATGCGGAAACGCCGCCCATTTCTTCGTCATTGGATTGCTCCGTCAGAGATAGTCGGCGGAAAGCCGGTCGAGGTGCGCGCGCGCGTCGGCGGAAAGATAGGGCGCGAACAGTGCGAGCACCTGGTACGCGGCGCGGCCGGCGTCGGTGTCCGCGGGGTCGTCCGCCGCCCGCCGGATCCTGTCGTACGACGGCCAATACGCGGTGACGAGCAGCACGTTCTGCGCCAGCGCCTCGATCTCGCGGGTGGACGCATGCATCGTCCCGGCCTCCACCATTCCGCGGCACAACTCTACCACGGTCGCCACGCCCTTCCGCAGCAGGGCGCCGATCCGCCTTCCGAGCTTGCGGTCGCTCGACGCGAGCTCGTCGAGGTCGCGATAGAGGAAGCGGTACGCCCACATCTGCTCGAACAGCAGATGCAGCCAGAGCCACAGATCGTCGACGCCGACGTGGCGCCCGCCGGGGTCGGCGTAGAGCGGGAGCACCTGCTTCTCGTAGGCCTCGTACAGCTCGAAGACGATCCCGTCCTTGTTGCGGAAGTGATAGTAGAGGTTGCCCGGGCTGATGTTCATCTCGTCGGCGATGTCCGCCGTCGTGACGTGCGGAGCGCCGGAGCGATTGAACAGCGCGAGGCTGGTTTCGAGGATGCGCTCCCGGGTGCGGCGGGGACGCTTTTTTTCCGCCATGGCCGGCAACGGTGGAAAGCGGGGACGCGCCGAGTGTAGATCGGGACGGACCCCGCGGCAAACGCGGCCGCGTGCGGCTTCGAGCGGGCGCGCTCAGCGGGCGCCGGCGAGCCAGCGTTCCAGGTGGTCGAGCGTGTGCGCGAGGTCGCGCGCCGTCTGCCGGACCTCGCTGCCGCCGTTCTTTCCGATGTGCAGCGGGCGGGCGTCGGTGAGCGCGTGGGTGAGCGTGCGCGCCGGGTCGCCGATGCGGTCGGCCCGCAGCGTCACGCCGTGCTTCGCGAGCGTGGGTGCGAGCAGGGGGGCGCGGGCCGCGAGGTTCTGCCGCGTCTTGAGGTACGCCGCCGCGCACAGCCGCTTGCGCTGCGCGTAGCTGAAGATGCTCGCGAAGAACATGTCGGCGTCCTCGCGATCGGGCTCGAACAGGACGACGTCGGCGTCCGGATATTGCTGGCGGTAATTCTCCATCCCGACCTTCATCCGCGAGTGGATGATGGCGCGAAAGGTCTGCGACAGCACGATCGGCAGCCCGCCGTGGCTCAGCTTGGTGACGGTGAGGCGGCCGCTGCGGGCGGCACCTGCCGCGTCGAAGGGCACCAGCGGATTCACGCACAGGAGCAGGTCGACGCCCTCCTCCAGCGCGACCGACGCGTGCAGCGTCTTGTTGAGCGCTCCGTCGACGTAATACTCGCCGCCGATCATGACGGGAGGGAACAGGCCCGGCAATGCGGCCGACGCCTCGATCGCCTTCGAAATGGCAATGCGGTCGCGCCCGGGTTTGCCGAAGATCACGGACACGCCCGTGTCGAGATTGGTCGCGACCAGGAACAGCTTCCGGCCGAGCTTGCGGAAATCGTTGGTGCGGCCGGGCGCCGCGAACAGACGATGCAGGAATTCGTCGATCGACCGGTTGTCGAACATGCCGGTCGGCACCGCGTGCGACAGCGTGGCGAGCGAGCCCATGACCCCAAAATGAAGCGGATCGCGCAGCCACTGCAGCGTCGCGCGCACGAGGAGCCACGGGATCAGCGAGGCGCGATGGGCGAACTCCGAGAATGCCGGCCGGAGGAAGATCTCCGGCGTCAGCGCGGCGTCCACGCCGTCGTCGATGAAGAGGCGGTACATCTGCGTCGGCGAGATGCCGTTCGCCAGCGCGGCGGCGACGAAGCCGCCCGACGAGACGCCGACGTAGACGTCGAGGTCGGAAAGATCGATGCCGTCGAGGGAATCGGCCAGCGCGAGGAGCGCGCCGACCTCGTAGATTCCCCCCAGCGGGCCGCCGCCCGCCAAGGCGAGGCCCACGTGCGGACGACCTTTCCCGCGCTTCCGTGCGCGTCGTGCGCGCCCGGTTGCCGCGCGTCCCGCCATGGGCCCCTCCCGCGGTTATGAACTGCGGAGCAATGCTACCGCATCACGCCCGCTTCGTCGCGGCCCTGCCCGTGCGCTTCGTCTTCCGGACAACCTTCGCCGTGCGCTTCATCGCCCTCTTGGCGGGCTTCGCCGCGGTCTTGCGCGCCTTCGGTGCGCGCGGCAGCTCGAACGCGGGCAGCGACTTCGGCAGCACCTGCTGGGCGAGACTGACGGCCGTGTCGGCGGCCTGCTTCACCGTCGACTCGACGGTCCTGCGCGTCTCTTTCCACACCGAGTTCGCGAGCGAGAACGAGGTCTCGAGGCGATCGCCGACGAAGCGGATCGCGCGCGATTCGACGACGGTTCCTTCCTTGACGAGCGTCTTGAACACGTCGCCCGCTTCGGTCTGCACCCAGTCGCGCGTGACGACCGCGGCGCCGAGGCTCGCGAGCCACATCTGACGCGACGCGTTCATCGCCGCTTCGCTGATGCGATTGGGCTGGAGATTCAGGTTGGTTTTCAGCATGATGGTTTCCTTTCGGGGGGTGGGAAATCTCGCGTTGCATTGGCGATTGCCTCCAATGTACCGGGATCGTTTAGAGGAAACACACTAAAATTCCCGGGAAGAATTGGCTGCCGCCATGTCTGCTGCGTCGACCCGATCACCTCCGCCCCGCGGGGCTCACTCCGAGCTCGCGCGCGAGCTCGAGCGAGTCGGGCGGCTGCACGCCGAGCGCCGCGCGAACCCGGACCTGGCTGCCGCACTCGATCGCCTCGCGCAGTGGCAGGCGGCGCGGCTGCAGGGGACCTACGCCGATCTCGCGGTGCAGGAGCGCTACGCCGGTGCCGTGACCTTCTTCGAGAACGATCTCTACGGCAACGCGGACTTCGCGCAGCGCGACACCGACATCGCGCGCGTCGTGCCCGTGATGACGCTGATGCTGCCCGAGAGCGTCATCGCGACGTTGGCGCACGCGATGGAATTGAACGCGCTGTCGCACGAGCTCGACCGGGCGCTGCTCGAGCGGCTGCCGCGCGCGGACGGCGTGTTCACCTCCGCCGAGTACTGTCGCGCCTATTGCGCGACGGGCGACCGCCCCGCGCGCGAGCGGCAGATCGACCTGATCGGTGAAATCGGCGCGGCGCTCGACGTCTACGTGCGCAAGCCGCTGATCCAGACGGCGCTCGTCATGATGCGGCAGCCGGCGCGGCTCGCCGGCCTTTCCGTGCTGCACGACTTTCTCGAGCGCGGCTTCGCGGCCTTCCACAAGATGCACGGTGCCGGCGAATTCCTGGCGACGATCGACCGGCGCGAGCGCGAGCTCATGGACGCGCTGTTCGCGGGCAAGACGCTGTCGCTGCCGGTCGGGGCCGACCGGAGGGGCGCCGCTCGCTAGACCTTCGTCTTGCCGAAGTACTTGTCGAACTGCTTGTGCACCTCGACCTCGATGGTCGGCTTCAGCAGCGAGAGCATGAAGCCGAGCTCGCAGTCGAGCCGGACGCTGTCCTTCGCGACGTGCAGCGCACCGGAAAGGCCGGGCCGCCGGAACTCGATGTCGTCGCCCTTCCACGCGTATTCGAGGTCGAAGCGCGCATTGAGGTCCTTGGCCACCTTCTCGGCGGCCTCCCTCGCCTTCTTGTGCGACAGATGGTGCTTCTTTGCGATCGCGATCACGGCCATGGGCCACCTCCTCGGCAACCGCGAAGTATAGCCAAGGGCCGTTCGTCAGGCGCCGCGGCGGCCGATGGCGATCGAGCCGATTACGAGCGCCGCGGCGACGTACGTCGCGACGTCGATCTGCTCCCCCAGGAGCCAGGCGGACGCGAAGATCGTGAGGAACGGCTGCACGAGCTGCACCTGGCCGACCGTGGCGATGCCGCCCAGGGCGAGGCCGCGGTACCACGCGAAGAAGCCGAGAAACATGCTGACGACGCTCACGTAGGCGAAGCCGGCCCACGCGGAGACCGGTGCCGCCAGCAGACGCGCATCGGCGGCGAAAACGGTGAGAATCGCGACGACGGGCGCCGCGAGGACGAGCGCCCAGCAGATCACCTGCCAGCCCGGGAGCGTGCGGGCGAGGCGCCCGCCCTCCGCGTATCCGACGGCGGCCGACGCGACCGCGAGCACCAGGAGCGCGTCGGCGGGATGAGGCGTGCCTCCGCCTTGCCACAGCGCGAAACCGGCGACGACGGCGCTGCCGAACAGTGCGCAAAGCCAGAACAGGCGCGTCGGCCGCTCGTGCGCGATCCACGCGCCGGCCAGCGCCGTCGCGAGCGGCAGCAGCCCGATGACGACGGCGCCGTGCGCGGCCGGCACGTAGCGCATCGCCCATGCCGAGAAGAGCGGGAAGCCGACGACGACGCCGGCCGCGACCAGCGCCAGGCGCGGCAGCAAAGCCCGTCCGGGCCAGGGCGCACGGGCCACGGCGAGCGCGATCGCGGCGAGCACTGCGGCGACGACGGCGCGCCCGAGGCCCACGAACACCGGGTCCATCGCGGCAACCGCGACCCGCGTTGCGGGCAGCGTCAGGCTGAAGCTGGCAACGCCGACAAACCCGAACAGCAGGCCCTTCTGCCTGTCGCTCGCGGTCGGTCGGTAGGCAGGGCGGGTTGCGGCTTCGGGTCGGTCCATTGCGGCACTTTCGACGTCGCACTATACCGGGGGGAGGGGCGCTCTGCCCCTGCTCGGCGATGCGCAGCACCCCGGTGGTTGACATCCCGATCCGGCCGGCACTACTATTTCAAACGAACGTTTAATCAAAACAGGCGTCCGTACGGTTTTGGGCCCGAGACGGCCCGAGGCCGGCTTTTCGCGGCGCGTCCGCGGTCCGGGCACAACGATCCCGGTCGCGAGATCGAGGAAGGGCGGCGACGATGGACGGCAGGGTGATCCGGATGGCAGACGTGGCGCGACCGCCCGTGACAAAGGACAGGATCCTCGACGCGGCGGAAGCCCTCTTCATGGAGCACGGCTACGAGGCGACGAGCCTGCGCGCGATCACGGCCG
>Ga0209048_10004241_pt1 | contig 13747 bp, 16 predicted proteins | sample FrelakmetCRP12CR_FD_187146 | JGI IMG/M metagenome (GOLD analysis project Ga0209048, IMG submission 187146) | Freshwater lake sediment microbial communities from the University of Notre Dame, USA, for methane emissions studies - CRP12 CR (SPAdes)... | ecosystem: Environmental > Aquatic >... | reverse complement strand
GGCGCTGTGCCTTCTCAGAGACCCTCATGCCATGCGAGCCATAGGTCTCCTTTATCTTCTTCCTCCCCTCCCTCGGGCAGAAGCCACGGTACAGGCAGACGTAGTTGTAGACGTGCCGGTCCACCGCGATGGCGTTCTCATCGCCGAGGTACTCGCGCACCAGCATCGCTCCCTTCCGTCCGATGCCCACTATCTGCATCTCCCGCTTCCCCTTCCCTACCAGCATCCTCTCGGGGTTCGCGCATTCGAGGGCGGCGTCCCTGCGAGACAGACCGGCATCGAGCCCTCCGAGATAACATCTGGTAATGTTGGATAGTATGGGGGCGGCCTGCCGGGAGAACTGATAGCGGTTCCCCATGATGGGGGTGTTGAGGAACTGGGCGTTGGTAGCGTCGTCCATGAACTCCTCCGGTCCCCTCCTCACAATCTCATCGACGAACGGCTGGGTCTGCGTGTAGTCGGCCGGTCGGCCGTGCAGCGCCCCGGTGACCAGGGCATAATAGGGGTCGGCCTCGGTCTGCTCCTGTATGTACTCCTTCACCCCCTGTCCCATCTCCCATGAGAGGTCAAGGGGGCAGCGGATGACGGCAGCCATCAGATTCTACACTCCTCTAGCTCAGGTCCGAAATCATCTAGTAGACGACCCCAAACGCACTTCTTTATTTCGTATTGGTCCATCCAGTCCGAGTAACCGCAATCGAGATAGGCGTAGTCTTGGTAAAGGTTCTCCATCAATTCTGGGTACACCCTTCCCTTCCTGAAGCGAATGTCGTGCAGGCCCTTGGCACACATGGTCTCCTTCGTTCCAATGACGCAGAATGAATTATGGATGAAAGAGTGCTCAAGGTCTACGTTCGAAGGGTATGGGCTCTCCTCCCCTGGATGCGTATGAGCTATATATGCCTCGCGCCACCCCTCTGGGCAGACTTCAGGCCGGTACGTGCCCCCCTCATTCCCGACCACCATGTTGATGGGCATGAGCCTGCTTCCCCTACGGCATACCCGAACGGACATCTCATGCCCTTGCTCCTGGGAAAGTTCGCGCAGGTAATCGAACAGGCGCAACTCCTCATCGTTGAGCTTGCACCGCTCGGCCATCATCTCTGCCCTTTCCACTTGTTGCCCTTGGACCAGAAGTCCACCTTATCAAGTATCTTGTCCAACTGCTTCCCAGTGAAGCCGGACACGAAATAGGTGTAGTACTTCTCCGTCATCGGCTCATCATAGAGGGGGAACGCCCTTTCGGCGTCCAAGGTCCGGCAGTCCATGCGGTCTCCGTGCGTCTGGCACTGCAGGGGGCCTGCGTCCTTCAGGAACTTTATGGCACCGCTCATGGAGACAGGGAACCCCTTCTCATCCTCCCAGCCCTGCTCTGCGACATCGCCTTCGCTGGCCGACTCCTCGGTGATGACCTCGTAGGCGACCTTGATGCGGCCCATGCTCACCACAACTTCTTGAGTTCCTTCGCTACGCCGCGCACCGTCGTCTGACCGCCCATGGCCGCCACGGCCATGATGCCGAGGCCACCGAGGATGAGCCCTCCGACCAGGTACAGGAACGCATTGCCTGCATCGCATGCTCCCGGAGCCGCTCCGGGAATCTGCTCCCAGTTCTGCTCCGCGCCCGGCCATTGGTCCCTTGCGATGTAGTTCGCTACTGGGACGGGGTACTCGTTCTGCGACCCTGGACCCTTCCCGAACGGGATGTATGGGACCATCAGGTCCTGCGTCACCCCAGGCCACTCTTTCCTCGGGATGTAGCTCACACCCTCGTGCACACTGTAGTATCTAGATTGGTCCGGGATAGGCCGCATCTGCGCAATCATCTCTGGGATTCCAGAATAGGCCACGAAGTCATCCTGGTTGTCGAACTTGTTCTTTCCTCCGTTCTCGCCTCCTGTGCATCTTGTGCAAACCATTGTCTTCACCTCCTAGTATCCTAATTCCGCGCAAGTGGGATATACGATTGGGGCATAGGCCCCGGTCACTGGCTTTCCCTGTCCGAATATCAGCCATCCGAGGAGCACGCCTCCTGCGATGGCCGCTATGGCCACTCCGGCCGTCTCGATGTCCTTCATTGTCACTCCTATTATCCCTTTTTCATAGCTGGTCCAACGAACTTGACGAAGATGTATGCTCCAATGCCCAGAGCAGCCACGGCCCCTATCAGCACAGCGATGTCCCCCAGGGTATTCGACCCCTGCCAGGTCCCGGTGCAGTTCTTGTCTGTGGTGTCACACTGATGGCAGGTCCTGCTCCCGAATAGGTCTGATGTGCAGAAGGTGATGACCCGACCGCCCCTCCCATCAGGTTGGTTGGATGCGATTGGCGAATAGACCGCATTGAGCACGAATAGTGCCAGTCCTGCGAAGACCCCTATCTTGAGCGCCCTCCAGAATGCTCCTGAGGCCACGACCCTGGTCCCAAGAGATGCCCAGAATCCTGGTTTAGAGGCCATCTCAACCTCTTCGATGATGTCCGACCAAACGTAGGTGGAAGCGGCCCCCGGCATGCCGTACTGTGCTGCGGGAGCGGCGACCGGCCCTCCAAAAAGATAGCCCTGAGACTGCTCATTGTATGTAGGAACCGAGGCCTGGAGGACCGCTATCTTGTTCGGGACGTTCGGAGTGAACTCCGTGTAATCGATGGATTGGGGAGAGTCGTACAATCTCACATATTGCTGGTAGGTATCGACCCATACATACTTTGGTAGTGCTGCTCCAGGAGAGTTCATATTACTGGCCTCACGACATAGTTGCAATCAAAGCTCGACCAGCACTGCGCATTGGGAGAGGGCTGTCCGAACAGGCAGCGGCCCTCCCGCGTATAGCATGGCTGGCCAAAGAAGATGACGACCGGGTCCGTATATCCAAGTGAATGATGTGTGAATAGTATGTTCCTTGATAAAGTCCCTACCTGGAAGTTCCAGGTCAACTGCTTGACCGCTCCGGCCCCCTGGTCAACGATGCAGACCCATTTCACATGGGCCTTTCCACTAGCATCGGTGAAGAGCGTCGTTGACCTGCATTCGACAGCGTGATAGTCTCCTTTCGTTCCAGGGACCACGAACCCCCCGACATCGTTCGGGGTCTGGGTAGCGGTAATCATGGCATTGGGAACGGGCCTCATGACCGCGTCTAGCAATTCGATGTCGAACTCTACGATTGCGGAGCGAGGGGAGAAGAGGGCAGTATCCCAGCTATTTCGGAAGTTGCTGGCCTCTATCTCGGAGATATCAGAATTGTTGTACAGGATGCTCATATAGGCTGGAGCATGGGATATGCATATCGGGGCATTGGTCTGGCGCAACGTCAAGAGGTCGCAGTTACCGTTCGCAGGATTGCAGGAGATGGCGTACAAGTTGTTCTGGTCGTCGCAATGAACGTTAGGGACACAGGGGCCAACAAGGTCGCAAGGATTGACGCATGGTTCGGAGGTCTTCACCAATGCTCCATTCTGGCAGATGTACTTGAACCCGTCATCGCCGCACTTCGGAGTGCATCCTGGGGGTTTGGAGAGGTAATTGTATAGGAAATATCCGCCGACACCTACGGCTGCGATAGCGGCAACTCCTGCTATGACCGCCTCGATGCCGGAACCCTTCGCCATCTATGTGCCTCGACGAATAGATTGGCCGTGTGACTTATAAATCCTTGCCTGTGTCAATTTATTTAAGGTCGATAAGACAATGATTACCCATGAGCGGACCTCCACCTGACCCGTTTCAACCGATAATCAACGCTATCGCGGACGCCAAGTGCGCCCTCCTGAAGGCCATCCAAAGCCAGCAACTGACTCCCGGACCGACCGTCGTGAACGTGCTCCCTCCCCGTTCTGACAAGGCGTCCGTGGGGCATTTCGTAGTCACCACCACACCGATGCGCATAAGGCCTGCGAACCCGAACAGGAACTCCATCTCAATCGTCAACGGGGGAAGCGCCTCCATCTTCATCGGGACGGACAAGAGCGTTTCGGACAGTACGCATGACAATCCAGGATATGAGATTCTCGCGCAGAGCACGTTCGACGATGATGCGTACACCGGTGAGATTTGGGGTGTGGTGGCGACGGGAACGGTGACAATCACATATTGGGAGGAGTGAGCGTGCCAAGACAGTACGTGACCCCCAAGTTCGCTAAGTGGGGCTTTGCAGCGAACGATTTCAAGGCAATGGGGGTTGGTGCTACATATCCTGCTTCTCTCTATGGACTGGCCTGGGACTTCAGCAAGAATGTAACCCAGGCATTGTATGCTCCCTTTATCCCACCGCAGGGGATAATTGTACCTGGAAAGGACCCCGTTGATTGTGACCTATATATAATCTGGGCAGGCACCTCCGGTGTCGGTTCATCCACTTTGAAAGCTGGCTGGATTGTATCTATAAGTGAGGGCATAGAGGGGTCGGCGTCATCGCTAAATGGTCTTGGATTTCCTTCCTCATATTCAGCAAACTCCGATGGTGTGGATGTGGACTGGAACACGGGGCCTTTTCCTTATGTTCAATGGGGCATGTGCATCGAGACTGTTGGAAAGTATGATGTTCTCCACAAGACCAAGGTGGGCGCTTTCAAGATAAGTAATGGCGTCATCGCCTATGATTCTAGCAGACCCTCCCTTGGGAGCTTATCTGGAGTGGTAGGTGGGAAACAGGTATTCTCTGCTCTGCAAATATATAGAGCGCAGAAAGGCGACCCTGCAACAACATATCCAGCGGTCTTTGGGGGTGGTGTGTGGGACACGGATGGGGATGGGGCAGTTGATACAGACACCTTTGCTTCTGATGCAATCTTCTACGGCGTGACGGCGGAGTTCAGGTGACAAGATGAGTGCAGTACAAAGACCTCGGGCGACATACTATCCAATTCTCAATGCGACGGGGTCTGGTACTTACTTCAATGGTGCGGATTACATCATTTACAGGATTGGAAACACATATTTCGCCAAGAATACCCACACTGGCAACATCGACTCTTCTGGCCCTGTTGCATCTACGGTCATTCAGTATGCTTGCGACCACATGCCCACGCTTGATTATCAATATAATGAGGGGCACATGGCAATCGGAGTGAAGCCAGGTGGCGTCATCGCGTTTATGTTCAATGACTATTCCATCACGACCAAGATTACCGTCCCTGCGGGTGTGAAGATATACGGCAACGGCTCAAGGATGGAATGTTCAAGTCTGAATGATACTTGCTTCTCATTCAATGATGCGGGAGTGGAGATATGGCTTTGGGGAGCTATCACAGGGATAGATGGGTTCTTTTTCCACGGGAACGATGACAATTCTAAGAACCTGAATGGAAAATGTGCATACTTCAACAACATTCCTTATACAGTCAGTGTGACCCACTGTGCAGCCTTGAGGATGAACAACGGCGTGACCATTGACAACTCTACCTGGCTCACTTGGATTGAGGGGTTCCATCTGCAATCCTTCAGAGGGATTGGTATAGAGTTGAAGTCCAGTGCAACAGATAGCACAGCTAATGGGAGCCACATAATCGACTGTGATATCGAAGGTGCTGATGTGGCAAGCGCGATTGGAGTCAGTGCCATCGGCCCCGCGACTCATCCACTAGAGGAGATAAAGATTCAAGGATGCTGGTTTGAACAAGTACCGAACGGCATCAAGTTGTGTGGTTATCGTTGCACGATAGATGGGAACCGCATATCTGGACACAGCAGTTTGGCTGGCGGGACGCTCATTAACATATTGCAGGCCGGAGGAAACAACGGACAAGAGAATATGATAACCAACAACGGCATATTCAGTGCTGGATTGGAAGTCGCTTTGATTGACATCCAGACCACCTACGAGACCACGAGCATATTCAATAATTACTTTAAGAACTCGGGCGCAGGGCCGAGTATCCGTTCCACTACTGAGAATTATCTGCTCATCAATGGCAATCATTTTGTTGGCGCTGGAACTTGCATCAGTGTAAAAGGTGCCTATCTGGTAGCTGATGGGAATATGTTCGGGAGCGTAACCACAGGAATAGAGATATTGGGCAACGACACCTTCCAAACCATAACTGGAAATACCTTCTTCTCTTGCACAAATGGGATTATGAATGCCAGGTATGCAGTAATATCAGATAACAACTTCACGACTGTAAATGGCGGGGTCCTGATTTCTGCTACCAATGCTTCCTCAGTATGCAACAATGTCTTCACATCTTGTAATAGCTCCATAAGTGTGACATCTGGTGTGTTCTCTAATAACACATTTGACGGTTTCACAGGCTCTCTTACACTGACAAGTTCGACAGTAAATGGGAATCTCGGATATGTCAATAAATTATCTGGCACCATCCAGTTCACAGCCGCCACCACGGTGGTCGTGACACATGGAATGGTGACAACTCCAACGAAGGTCGTCGCAACAGGTAGCGATGTAAATTCGGCTTCTCTCTGGGTGACGAACATCGGCGCAACGCAGTTCACCATCAACAGAGGAAACAGCACAGGAACTCCCTGGGTCTATTGGTATGCGGAGGTATGAGCATGTTATCATGGAACGGTACGGCATGGGTGGATGGGGGAGTGGTGAAGCATCTCAGGTTCGTTAACGATGCCACCGCCTTCTCCTATGGATGCCGCTGGATATCGAATGGAAGCTCTCTCACTGACACATACGTCTGGCACAACCACAACTTCCCATCATACACTGGGGACTCCAGCACCAAGATACCCTCCTCCAGCACCCGGCACTTCTGGTGGCAATACTTCTGGCTCTTGAACAACCTGGGACTGAACGGGTTGCGGACCACAGGGGCTGGATGGTCCCAGACATTGAACATGTTCAACCTCTACAAGACCAACAAGGCCGCCTTCTTCTCCTACATGACCGACATGCTGGACATGGCGGTCGCTAACGGATGTTATGTGGTATTCACCTTCTTGGGAGGATTCTATCCAGGAGAGCCCGAACTTCCGACAGTCGGCATGACGGACCACATCTTTATCACCGGCAGCCCCTCATACATCAAGTATGTGGCCTGGATTGCGGACGTCATGGCCCACTTCAAGGACCACCCCGGCCTGGGAATGTGGGACATCGTCAATGAGCCCGACAGCAAGGTTAGCGTCACCTATTGGGAGACGAAGTATCCTGATGACGGGACCAGGCAGTTCGCTAACGCCAGGGCTCAGTTCAAGCTCTGGTTGGACACCCTGGTCCATGATTGCATAACCCAATCCGGGAGCCACACTCACCTGGTCACATCGGGCGTCGCAGAGGGCAACGTGTTCGCCCCAACAGACCCCTATGTCTCCTTTGGCTCGCTATCGGACGCCACTCGCTTCAAGAGCATCCAGTCCGACTACGTGGATGTCTGCCAGGACCATTTGTATTATAGTGCCGAGGGGTACACCAAGAACATCACTGACCCTATGGGCTTCTCGGCCCCGAAGCCGCTTTTCATAGGTGAGTGCAACTTCAACTCCCCGACTGGATACGGATATTGGCCTTGGATGGACACGGCTATGAACTCCGCGAACGTGGCCTATTGCTGGATGGTCCTGAGCGACCACGGGAAGGGAGCGTATCCCGGATACCCCATACCAGCATCGGTGATGGCGTCCATCCCCCCGATGCCCTCTAGCTGCAGGGACCTGCATCCGGTCCCGGAGTGCATAAATGGAGAGGTCTGGGACTGTGTCAATGGCATCTGGACGAACACGCATGTGGCATGCGGGACGGTCCCTTGCCGTACCACGCACCCGACGCCCGAATGCATAAATGGAGAGGTCTGGGATTGCGTGAATGGCGTCTGGACGAATACCCACGTGCCATGCGGCCAATCCCAGCAGAATTGGCTCGTCCCCGTGATTCTGGGGACGACCATCCTGTTCGCTCTTGCCCTTGCGGGAACAATTAAGTGATTTACGCGAAGGTCAGCGAGCCACCAGAGAGGGCCTTGGTCCCAACGATGACGGGGTCAGCGACGCTTGACACGCCGACCACGGTGAAGTTGTACGTTACCCCACCCAGCACAATCGTTGCCTTGTTCCCTATCGCGGAGCTTGGAACTTCCTTGTCTGTCTGTAGCTGCAATATGTATTGCGCCATGAGGGAAGAATTGACTTTGGGCTTATTTAAAGTCGCTTCTTTCCCAAGAGCAGGAACGCGCCGACCGCCGCCGCTGCCACAGCAACGCCAATGATGGCCACTGTCCCGACGTCCATCGGGCAGGAGATGCCAGAAGGTACATATCCATTACCGGCCGCATTGCATCTCTGGGTGTAGATGACCGTTCCATCCTTGCAAGTGTACTCGCTACCGACCATCAGAGTTCCTGGCTCGCAGAGCGGGGCAGGGGATGGGGTGATGGTCACGATGATGCTTGCGGTCGTGGGAAGGTACGAGGTATCCCCACCGAAACTCGGGGCGAGGTCGTATCCATATCCGTATCCGTCCGCAGGTGTGGAATCGGAGAAGGGGATGACGAAATATCCGTTGGAATCGGTGACCCCATTGAAGACGTTGGCCCGTTCCTGGATACTGACTGTCCTTCCTATGATGGGGTTGTTCGAGGAATCCATGAGATATCCATAGATGACATCGTCCTCCCCGTAGGTGATGACCCTCTTGGAGACGGTTATGCCCGTGAAGTGCGTGGCCACCCGCAGGTCAGGAGGACACGCGCATAGGGTCCCCACTACGACGTTGTTCACCGTCTGGACGCAATCATATCCTGTCCCTGCCTGGTTGCACGTCCTGAACACGGTCCTCTCGCCAGCAGTGCCACAGAAGTCCCACTCCCCAGCGCCAGGGGTGCAAATATGCGGCAGGGCGTTCAGCGTCATGGTCATGGTGGTGAATGGCTGCGTGTATCCTGTGACCCAGCCGTTGATGCTGAGTGTGAGGGTGTCCCCAGGGGCGATGACTGGCATGGCCAGGGGGTCATGATAGGAAGCGGTAGGGCTGTTGAACCCGGTGGCCTTGACGTTCCCATAGGAGTCCTTCACGGTCCATTGCAGATAATATCCATAGGTCATCTCGGAGCCATCGAGATGCGCGAGAAAGGTCTGCAGCGTCCAGGGAGTGCCCACAGGGACGGGGAAGGTAGGAACCCCGCCGACCTTGAATGTGAACAGGATATAGCAATCCGCGCTCGAACAGGTCATGACTCCATTCACTGGATTCCCGCAGGACATCACTTCTTCCTCCCGAACAGATATTGGGCTGCTCCCCAGCCTATGAGGGTGCCGACCACTCCCAGCGCCATGGGCACGAGTATCCCGATGTTGAACAGCGGCTCGGATGGGCAGTCAAGTGCCCACATACCACGGCAACAGATGTTAGGACCATAAATCTGGTCTGCGAGACAATCGATTGACCTGGTCCAGACGGAGACGCCACCGACCGTCCCGGCGAACACCCATGGAATGGCCTCGACTCCAGGGTTCTCCGCATAGAAGTCGCTCATCCTGAGCACGGTATCGGGGAAGGGGACCGTGGTCGATTGCATGGTCATCTGATAGTAAGAAGGAGTGCCATCGTCGGGGGTGCAGATGTCGATGGAGACTGTGTACATGTAGTAACGGCTGGTAGGACTGTCATCGTAATAGGTGTTGTACGGAGAGCATGAGACGCTGACCATCAGACCACCTTCTTCCCCATGACGAGGAAGACCCCTCCCACCAGGGCAGCCGCTCCAATCAGGGCGACAGCTATGAGCACATCATTGCTCACACCTCCACCCCCTCCACCACCACAGTCCGTGTTCCCTAGCTCATCGAACTGCTTCACGAACATGAACATCCCTGGAGCAGGCTCTCCCAGATACTCCCACTGGATGGCAGCGACGCAGGGATTCTCGGCGCTGAACCGGGAGAACGGCAAGGGCCAGGTCTCGACCACTCCAGTGTACGGATTGACCGTCAGGTAAGGAGGGGTCGTATGGCTGACCATCATGAGGCGGTAATATAGCAACCGGCCATTGGTCTCGTTGATGCACGGCTCCATGTGGATGTCATATTGATAGTAGGGACTTGTCGGATTGTCCTCGGTGTAGAGAACGGAAAGTGCGCCACCGCATGTGACCATGTATGTGCCTCGAAGATAATAGCCGTTAGAGCTTTAATAAAGGTTCGCTCAACGGAGCAGGATGACGGCCGTGATTATAGACCCCGCCGCAGCGCCTACCAGTCCAGCGATGGCGCTCCAGGTCACGATGCTGCGGCGCAACTCGTCCCGCGTCTTGTCATCCTCTTTGTTGATGTATAATGAAAGGGCTTCGATGGCCTTCTTGTTGTCGGAATCCCCATCGCCTATGCTCTTCTTTAGTTCAGCGACGGCGTCCCTGAACTCGTTCTTTCGGACCAGCACCTCTTCCTTGGCCGTCTCGAAGGTGGACTCCAGGACCGCCATCTTCGTCTGGATTGCGTTCGCTCTCTTCTCAATCTGAGATACCCTGCCCTTGATGTCCACTACCTCCCGCACGAAGCTCTCCAGAAGCCCTTTTATGTGGAGCAGGAGGTCGTGGTCAAGGTCTGACTTCTCCACCATTCATCTTCACATCCCTGATGCGCACCAGGCTATCTTGCAGGAGGCACAATATCTCCATCTCAAGTTCGCGGTTGCTCTTTGCGTCATCGGGGAGGTCGAGCAGGAGCTTGTCCATAGTGCATTTGTCCCGTTCGACCAGATGACCATACATTCAATGTGCCTCGGTAAGTGACATCCACTTCGAATCTATTAAATCTTATTGCCAAACGTCTTGGAGTTATCATCATAATAGTCATCTGGATACACACCCACGTTCCTCTGCGTGGTCGTGCCTCCCACCGATACGCACAATCTTAGGCGGTCTACGATTGTAATCAGCAGATTTCTAATCATAACATCCGTTATAGTAAAGTTATCTGTTATGGTGACTAGCTTGAGCCCCTTCGCTGCCAGGATGGCCTCGGCAAGGGAGATGGCATCCAGCAGGACCAGCTTCTTGTTCCTGAGCACGGAATCGCTACCAGACATCGAATCGAGGACTCTAATCAGCTTGTTGAGAAGCACTACCTCGGAGAGAGCGATTGAATCGATGATGGGTAGCTTCTTGTTCCTTAGAATGGCATCGACCAAAGAGGTGGTGTCGGTAAGCAGCACCCTCTTGTTGGTCTTCGCCGCATCCGTGATTCCCAGGAAGTCCGTCAGCCCGAGGATGCGGCTACAAATTGACGTATCGAGAATTGAGATTGCGTCAGCCAGAGGGATGGCCCGACCCCTGATGAGGGCCTCGCTGAAAGAGAGGGAGTCTGCCAGCGGGATGGATTTGGTCTTAAGTAGCGCATCCGCCAGGACCAGGGCGTCGGAAACGCTCAACCTCTTTCCTCTTACTAGGGAGTCCACAATGGAGAAGGAATCAGAGAGCGAGGAGAACCCCCGGCTCTTCCGAATAACGTCCGTTATTGTGATGGAATCGACTGCTGTGACAGTGCGGCTCTTGAGGAGGGAATCGAGCAAGGCCAGGGTGTCAACCAACATCAGGGCCTTGTCCCTGGACAGCACGTCGGAAAGGAAGAGCGCGTCTGGCATGGGAAGCTGCTTATCCACCAGGACCGTGTCGTTCGTTCCCAGGCTGGTAACGGTCCAATCATCGAAGTACGCTTGGCCACTGAGCCCGAAGAACATCCCCACCCAGAATATGGCGGGGGGCTCACTTCCTGGGGTCGTCCCCAACCCTAAATCGAAAGGCCCCTGCTCCCCACCACCGTTCACTTCAAGATAGTATTGAGTGTAAGGGGGGCCGTTCTTGACCCTGACCGCGACCGAGTTCCAAGCATTCCTGTTCAGGAGGGCGAACTGGTTCAAGCTGAAATCCGACCCCTGGCGGATGAACCACAGTGTACCCCCCACATCTCGCTGGAAGAAACGACAGAACCACCAGTCCGCGCTCTCTATCCCAAAAAGGCCGTTCGTGTCGTTCAAACCGATATCTGGATATATCCAGACATCCACCTCGAATGGGCCTGTGGGCTGCTCGCTCGGTGAAAGGTTATAAACCCCACCGCTCGGTCCTGATTGCTGGAAGAACAAGGAGTAAGATGGCGAATGGGATTGAGCACTCGTGACCGTTCCAGCGGTCCATCCTTGCCTCGTGGCGTCATCGAAGTTCTTGGTGAGATAGCCGTATCCACCAGATGACCCTCCCGAGGAGAGCAGCAGGGAATCAGTGATGGATTGAGCCAGCAGCCTGGTCTTGAGGATGCTCTCAGCAATGGAGAGGACATCATCGATTAGAATGTTCTTGAGGGGCGTGGTCTTGATGACATCAATGACCTCGGAGATGAAGGTCAGAGCATCTGTTATGGAAAGCCTTTTCCTCCCTATAGCCATCAAATCAGAGAAGCTCAGGACATCATAGATTGGGAACCCCCTATTCGGTCTGACGAAGACGTCTGTGAGGGCAATCGTATCAGTGAAGTGCGCGTCCCCGAACCGCTTCAATATTGCATCCATCAGGGAAAAGGCATCGGTGATGGGCAGCGACCTGTCCGTGTCAAGATAGTCTGACAGTCCAAGCGCATCGGCAATCGCCTTGGCCTTCCTCAGCGCGATGGAATCCAGCAGGCTGAGGATATCATCTAGGTGATTGTCCTTGTCCAAATGTGGGGACGCATCCGTCAATGTGAAGCTGTCGGTTGGTTTAGTCACTATGGCCGAAGGCTTGACATCAATAAGAAGATATGCTCCAGATTGAGAGGCCGTCCCGGTCGAGGCGGTCCTCCTTACCCTGGAACCATAATCAACAGCATTGGTCATGGTGATGGCGGCGGTCCTATACCGCGTGTAAGCGGTCAGGCTCATGGTCTCGACCGAGCCGACCAATACTGTTCCAGTGTAGTTCCAAAGCTCCGTTTCGGTCACATATGAGGCAGAGGACATCTTCCTGGTCGTCTCACGATAGACGTTCACGATTGTGGGGAGTTCAGCGGTATCATAGCGCGTCCTATAATTGTTGTCCGCATAGGTGCTGGAGGCCGAGGTCGTGTATGCGGCGAGTGGATAGTGCAGACGGGTCTTGGACACCGTGGTGGGCTGCCTGAGAGCAACGAGGGCCATGTTGACATAGGTGGTCTGGGTTCCATCCCCCTTCACCCTGATTTCATGGGTCGCCCCGTTGGTGAGGGTGACCTCGCTGGACTCATAGTAGTGAGGGACGGTGTCCCCGCTCGTGATGGTGATGGTGACCTTCGAAGAGGAATTGGTCACATCGTAAAGCTCTACTTGGCAGTTGGAACCCGCCGCCGATTGATAAGCAGAGATGCATAGGCGCACCTTCGGAGGGTCCGTATATGCTGTAGAATCATACTGCCATAGCATGATATTGGTAGGAACCTGCATGGAGTTCGTGGCGGTCGAGAAGACCGAGTTCAGCAGGTTGACGACATCCTGTGTGTTGGGCCATTCCTGCTCCACATCCTGCTCGATTACGACCAGGAAGGCGTTGTAGATGCAGACAGTTGCCGAGGCTGAGGACTCGTTCACCCCCATCCATCTGACGTAATCACCCGTGGAGATGTAGCTCGTGATTTCGCTAGATATGACCCTCGCTGTCGTGGTGGAGGTGTTCTGCTCGATGATGGAATTGGTGACATCCGTCGTTGCGCCAGTCAGGTCATTGTCGGCGGAACGCTTGACCAACTTCATCAGAGTATGGTTCGTGGAGGCATTGACCGCCTTCATGTGCCCCTCGAAGTACCACTTGGCTCCGGGCTTGTACTCGCTCTTGACGAAAAG